>Ga0070698_100002101_pt1 | contig 22117 bp, 22 predicted proteins | sample KBSK1502metaG_FD_65477 | JGI IMG/M metagenome (GOLD analysis project Ga0070698, IMG submission 65477) | Corn, switchgrass and miscanthus rhizosphere microbial communities from Kellogg Biological Station, Michigan, USA - KBS K1-50-2 metaG | ecosystem: Host-associated > Plants > Roots >...
TGAGCGTGTCCGAACGCCTCCGGCGGCAGCGACACCCCCTCTGCCAGTAGCTGCGCCAGGCCCGGCCATTCTCCTCCGAAGTCTTCCACGATCACCGGCCCAGCCCGAACGTCGGATTCGTGCATCAACGCGGCCAGCGCAGGCGCCTGCGGGATCCCGACCATCCGCTTCGGCGGCAACGGACCGGCGTCGGCAAGCATCATGTAACCGCCGGCCTCGCCCCGCACGTGGATACCGACTGCGCTGTACTCGATGATGACTTTGAGCTGGTCGAACAGCAGATCAAGCAACGGCTCTAGCTCGAGCGTCGTGCTCATGGCGCGCGACACGTCGAGCAGGGTGGCGAGCTCACGTGTCCGGTCAGCAACCCGCTGTTCGAGCGCCTGCTGGGCTTCTACCTCAGCGCTCACATCGCGCAGTACACCGAGGACGTGCGGCTTGCCATTGAACGTGAATGTTTTGCCGACGACCTCGACGGGCACGATCGTCCCGTCCTTGCGCAGGTCGCGTACCCGCCCTCGAAATTCGCCACCCTTTCGAACCGTATCGAGGAAGCTGCGAAAGAGCGGCGCGTCATCCGGGTGGATGAATTGAGGAGTTGGGTCGCCCAGCAGCTCGTCGCGGGTGAAGCCGTGCATGCGGCAGTGAGCCGGGTTGACCTCCACAAGGCGCTCGGTCTCCAGGTCCCACACTTCGAGCCCGTCGCCCGCCGCCTCGAAGATCGCGCGGTACTGTGCCTCGCGTTCCCACAACAGGCGCTCGATCTCCGATACGGTGTCCGCGGGTGCTGCCCGACCCTCGCGGTTCGAGTCGGCCCGCGGCCGCCGCCGCGCGGGCATCAGCGCAGCTCAGCCGCAGGCTCGGACACAAACGGAGGCAGGGCGGGGGCACCCACCCGTAAGCAGTCCGGCGTCCAGGGCGTGCGCCGCCAGTAGCTGTAAGCTGGCAGCTTCACCGTCACCGGGCGCCCGCGCAGCGCGGCCACGGCTACGGCAACTTCGCGGTACATCTCGGTCTTCATCGGCACCTTGATCGTCCAGGTTGCCGCCACCGAGCCGAACTCGTTAAGCCACCGACCGATCGCGCCGTAGATCTGGCCACGGGGGATCGAATCGTGGATGTCGACGTTCTCGGCGTGCAACGTTCCCCATTCGCTGTACGCGGAGTTCACATAATCCGCAGCTGTCCGATAGGCATCCGGCGTGCTCGCCACCATGCCCTCGACGAGCACTGCGTCCAAGCGTTCCTCGATCAGCCTGCGGAGCGCGATGGTTTCCCGCAGCACCTGCCACATGACGACCACCTGGCGCGCCCAGGTCTGCGTCGACCACAGGAGGAACTGGGCCCAGAACAGCTCGGGCCGCTCCTTTAAGACGCACGCCTCGCGCGTCAGCAGGCTGTTGCCGTCTAACTCTGGGAGGTGCGGTGATTCGGCGTCCACTGCGGCCGCGACGTCGTCCCACCAAGTTGCGGCGAGAGGCTGGCGTCCAGGCCCGACGGCCGACCTGCGTGTCGGGAGCGACCGCTGGCAGGTAGCGAGCGCACTGCCGAGCGGGCCCGCCGCGAGGAGCTCCAGCTCATCCTGCCACACACCAAACAGCGTCCGCGCGCAGTGGTGGGTAACGAACCCGTCATCGTCCGCCTGTACGAACTCCGCCGCGATGTCCGAGTAGTGGACCCGGAAATACTCGAGGTATGGCATGGTCCGGCCGATCTCGGCCATGTGACCTTTCATGAACGTGACCATCGTCCGCCCGGCCAATTCGAGGTCGGCGAGCCGACGCCAGCCTGCCGCCACCGCGGCCAGACTGGCCAGAACCGTGTCGGGGGCATCGGTGTTCCGTTCTGTCGCCAGTGCTAATTCCGCCGTCCTGCTCACTCCTAACCTCCAAGACGCCAGATCATACGCCTGCGCCGCGCCGCGTATCTATGCCACGGTGACGGTCACGTGGCCCGCCGACTCTGGCGACGCGGCCCGAGCGCGGTTCAGACAAGCTCTCCGATCCAGAGACAGAGGTGTTGCGTCTGTTGCGGCGGAGCTACGCCAAAATTCAGTCGGTGGTGCGTGGCCCGGTCACTGCTCAACCGAGCGTAGACTACGCACCCATCTCGCCTGCCGTTGCCTGGCCCGACTTGGCGGTGTTTGCGGGGAAGCCACCTCCCTGGCTTTGCTGATAGTTGTCGCGGTGGTCTTTCAGAAGACCAGCGATCGCTCGTTGCAGTCCACTGGCGCTTAGAGCCACGGTGGCTCTCCTCATAGTAATTGGCGGCCCGATTAGTGGAGGCAGCTTCAATCCCGCTGGAAGTTTGGTCAGCTCTCTTCGCTCGGCGTTGGACGTATGCTCGCGCAAACATGCTGCGGCCGGTCCTTGGTGGACTCACTCTGGCCATGTTGTTAGGTTTGGCGCGCATATGTCTCCACTGGGATTTGCTCCTTATGCGAGAGTCCGGCTCACGGATCCGCGACGAAAGTGTCAGGATGAGCTGACCTGAATCGGCTCGTGATGCCGCCACTCGTGTACCGAGCAAGGGAGTCAACCTCGGGCGTCCGTCGGCTCAAAGCACTAAGACGCCATCACCGTGCACCGATTGACTACTCCCAGTTGTACCTTGGTCCAATGTGCGCAGAAGCCCGTTCGTGCAGACTCTGCAGATGCTGTCGGTGGTGCTGGTCGAGCATCCTACGACTGTTCGGCGTGCACTGCGTCAAAGCCTGCATGCCCAGGCGGGACTACTCGTTGTCGGAGAAGCTGGCACTGTTGCGCGCGGGCTCCGTCTCGCTGAACGGCTCAAGCCCGATGTCGTTTTGCTCGACGCAGAGATGACCGACGTTGACTTGCCGCAGACCATTGAGGCCTTCCGCGTGCACGTCCCGAGTAGCACGTTGCTTGTGATAACGCTCGAGCCTGACCGTCTAACATCAGCTGTCCACACGGACGGCGCAATTACACCGGTCGGTAAGGTCGGGGGCTCGGAAGCACTGCTTGCAGCGCTCCGACAGCTGGCGAAGCAACAAAGTTAGCGCTTGCGCGGTACCTCGACTCCTCTCGTTCAACGCGACGCCAATTTAAGGCTGTAAATGCTGGCGCAGCGCGGTATAGACTTCGCCTCCTGGAGGGGGTCACGTCTGGCGAAAACCGGCGGCGCCGAGTCGCGCTTGGAAACCTAGGGTGTCGACGGTTCCTAGCGATGTTGCGATGAATTATCCCGAATGTCATTGTGACCGCATTCGAGTTCATCGCAAGCTTGGAGCAGGGAGTCCGCCTGTTCAACGCTCAAGGCCGTTACTTTGGATAGTGCTCGGAGGAGCCAAGGAGTCGGTACACGCCGCTTTCCCGGGTCGTGTGATTCCAACCGGTAAATGTAGTTCTCGGAACACAGTACGCGATCCGTAAGTTCAATTCGGCTCAGTCCGGCGGCCAGCTGAACCGACACAACCAGTCGGCAAGAGTTGGTATGTCGGCTATCCTGCCAGATTTGCGGGTGACGCCGTGCCTTGAACTCCTCGTCTACTGAAGCTTGCCACTGAATTGCGACGGCGGTGACCAGTTCCACCGTACCGGTGAGGCGGCCTGGGCCAATCAGTGTGCCGGTCAGCGGCGGCGGTACGGATCGGCCCTTGGTCCTATGCCGCTGCGCGTTCGAACAGCGGGTACACGGCCCGCCCAAAGCGGAACAGCTCCCGCGTGAGCGCGATGGGCGACGGCTTGCCTTTGCTCGGGTCTAGGTGTTTGAAGACCGTGAACTCGGGTAACGGACGCCACCGCGGGTGGCGAGCGCGTCGCGCAAGCTCCGGGACTCGCCGACTGGCACGACCACGTCGTCTCGATCGTGGAGCAAGACGATCAACGGAGCCCGAAGGTCATCCAGGTAGTTCAGAGGTGACATCGCGCTGAGTCGGTCCTGCAGCTCTTGCGGCAACGGCCGCAAGGCATGCTCCGCCTGATCGGGGCTCAGCGCCGTCAGCAAAGGGGCCACCATGCTCCGTCCCGAATTCGGTGCATTGGCTATGTCCGCGTCCAACATCACCCTGGTCTCCAATGCGGTGCTCTTACGGCGCGAGGTGTAGCGGCCTATACGTTTCGGTCAGCACAGGCACGTCTATCAGGCAATAAAGTCGCCCAATGTCTCCAGTACGCCTGGCCAGCCGCCAGCGAAGTCGTCCCGCTCCTCGGAGGTCGGGAACCCCGACTGCCGAAGCGAAACTCTGGTGCCCTCCCTGCGCTCCTCGAAAGCGATATCCACATTTGTATCGATCGTTGGCTCGCCATCAACGATGGCGGTCATCGCGTACGAAAGGTGGTGCGGCGGGTCGACGCCAGTCAACACTCTGGCCTCTGAAAAGGGCTTCAATCTAGGGGGCTGGAAGCGGACCGTCCACGCACCGCCAACACGAAGATCGATCTGCGACTCAAGGATCCAGTCTGGTCGATGCTCGCCGTGCATGGCGAGGTAAGCGTCGAAGACCGCCTGTGGCTGCGCATCGAAGTCGCGCTCGACCTTCAGGTCGTACCCGTGGTGTTCGTCCTTCGCGGCAGTTCGTTCGTCATGAGTATCTTGACTGCACTGGCCGTACCGCTCGCCCAATCAAGATTGGCCTGCACCATTCACAACCAGCCGTTTTCCCTCGCCAGCAGTACGGCCTCACCGCGCGTGCGAGCGCCTAGCTTGCTCAGGATGTCCGAGACCCTGTTGCGGACGGTCCCCTCGCTCAGCCACAAGCGCCTGGCTACCTCAGCTGTGCCTAGTCCCTCAGCGCATGCGCCAAGAATCTCCTGCTCCCTGCTCGAGAGTGGGCTGGTTCCAGTTCGAAGCGCTCGTCCCGCGAGCTCAGGATCGACCACGTTCTGACCTGCAGCGCAGCGCCGGATCGCATCCGCGAGTTTTTCAATCGGCGCATCCTTCAACACAAAGCCGGCTACGCCGCTTTGGATTGCCCTGTGTACGAAGCCAGGTCGCCCGTACATCGTCAATATCAACGTCTTGCACGTCGGCAGAGCCTCGTGGAGTTCGGCCGCTGCAGTGAGGCCATCTTGACCTGGCATCTCGATGTCGATGATGGCGACGTCGGGTCGGGTCGCGAGCGCTGCTGACACCAGCTCATCTCCGCGGCCGACCTCTCCGACTACCTTGATGTCTTCCTCGAGGTCGAGCAATCGCCGAACCGCGGTTCGGAACATGACCTGGTCCTCGGCCAACAGAACGGTGATCACGCGGCGTGCACACCTTTCGGCGAAGCTGACGCGAGCGAACCGAGTTGGACGCGCAGTCTGAAACCGTACTGCTCGCGCCTCTCGACCCTGAGCGTGCCGCCCAACGTTTGAACACGGTCGGCTAGCCCGTTGAGCCCGATACCGAATATCGCCTCGCCAGGACTGCGACCGTCATCCTCAACATCGAGGGTCGTTGCACCCGCGACGGCACGGATGGTGATCCAACACGTCTTTGCGCCGCTGTGCTTGACCACGTTGGTGATTGCCTCACGTACGGCCCACGCGATTGTTGTCTCGTGCGCCGCATCCATCTGCGCAGGGTCCACGTCGAGCTTGGCCTCGATACCCGCAGTATCCAAGGCTGCCGCGGCTGCCGCGAGCTCGGCACGGAAGCTCGGCGCGAACGAGCCGGTGACAGCCTGGCGTACGTCGCGAACCGCCTGGCGGGCGAGTCGTTGCACATCCAAGAGCTCCTCGGCGGCAGCGTCGCCCCGCGCACTGAGTCGGCTTGCCAGTTCGGCTTTAACGGCAATGAGCGACAGCGTCCGCGCCAGCAGATCGTGCAGCTCGCGCGCCAGACGCTCGCGGTCGGCCGCAACGGCCAGGTCAGCAAGCTCAGCGCGCGTTTCGTGTAGATCGGCGTTGACAGCAATGAGCTGGCGCACCGCGCTCATACCCAGGCCGGCGAGAATGATCGACAGCAGGACCGAGTGGCTCGGCCCCAGAGCATCGGCAGGATCCATCGGGCCAATCGGATGGACGATTCCACCCTCGAGCGCGAGGGGGGCGGCCGCGGCCAACGCGGTGAGCGCGATGGCGACGAGTGCCGCGGGCGCGCGCAAGCCAGCACCCGCGACCAGGGCCGGATAGAGCCACAGCAGCGGCTGTGCGAGCCCGAGAAGGTTCAGCAGGACGAGGTTGATCACCACCATGGCTCCGAGAGCCGCGGCCGCGTGCTGCGGCTTTCGCCGCCATGGATCCCACCAGTAGGCGCTGTGTATCGCTGCGAGCAGCACAAGGCCGAGGACGAGAGCGAGGTCGGTCGAGGCTCGCGGCGAGTGGAGCGGCAGCGTGAGCGCACCGATTAGGACGGGCCCGATCGCGATTCTGATGACTGTGGCGAGCCACCTCATGCTGGAAGGCATGCCGCTGACAGGGTAGGCATATGCAGCGTTGGGCGAAAGGCTTCGGCTGAAAGACGTGACAAGTGTCACCCCAACACGATGACGCCGCCCACTGCCGTCGACCTCCCTCGCCTTTTAGGGTCGTGTCATGACCAGATCGCTGACGGCGCCGCTCGACGAGACAGAGACCGAGCTTGAATCGGCACCGAGCGCCCCACGCTGGGTGAAGGCATTCGGGATCGTCCTCGTGGTCCTGCTCGTTGCATTGTTGGCTCTGCACCTCACTGGCCACGCGCCGATGGCTGGCATCCACGGGGCGTGAGGATGTCGCCTGCACTCCGCAAGCTCGCCCTAACAGTCCACCTGGCCACCTCGCTCGGATGGGTCGGCGCGGTTATCTCCTATCTGGGTCTTGGCATCGCTGCCGTCGAGAGCTCCGACACGGAGACGATCCGCGCCGCCTGGACCGCCATGGAGCTGACCGGGTGGTGGGTCATCGTGCCGCTCGCGATTGCGGCGCTCGTCTCTGGGCTGCTGATGTCGATGGGTACCCGCTGGGGCCTATTTCGGCATTACTGGACGGTGATTTCGCTCGCGCTGACGGCGCTGTGCACGCTCGTTCTCGTGCTGCACATGCCCGCGGTCACCGCGACCGCACGAGTGGCACGGACAGTCGAGGGTGGGGATCTGCGGATGCTTGGCGGCGATCTGTTTCATCCCGGCGCAGGCTTGCTGCTGTTGCTGGTGGTCACCGTGCTCAACGTCTACAAGCCAGAAGGGTTGACTCCCTACGGGTGGCGCAAGCAGCGAGACGAGCGGCGTGCGCTGCGAACAAGCGTGGCGGAACCGGTGGCGTCGCGGGTATCCGGGGGTTTCGAGCAAGCTCGAACGGTCCCGACTCCTTTCCCAGTCAGTCAGCTGACCACCAGAGCAGGCTATTTCGCATTTCACTTCGCGGAGATGTGGTTCGCCATGTTCGTGGGCATGGCGACATTCATGGCGCTCAGGATCACGACATCCGCGCAGGGAACCTCCGCGTTCGCCGACCCAGGGTCGATCGAGTTCCAGGTGGGAATGGGTGCATTCATGGTTACTCCGATGGTTGCCTGGATGCGCTTGCGCGGTTGCGGCTGGCGCGACTGCGGCGCAATGAGTGCTGCCATGCTGCTCTCGACGGCGGCGCTGCTTGTCTCGAGCGTGCTCGAATTGCGCGACGTGCAACTCTGGCTGGCGAGCAATCAGCATGTGCTGATGCTCGTCGGTATGCTCGCATTCATGGCCTACCGGCGAGAGCACCACACCAGCGGCTATTGGGTTAGCGGGCAGCGTCGCATCACCGCGAGCGGTCGAGCGCCTGATTGATGCACTCGATCGTCCACGGGAGCCGCCACTCGGCCGCGAGCCACGGTCACGTGCTGGCTTCGCCGCAGACCTATGAGTTCACGGTCGAGCTATTCTTTCTCGGCCGACGGCGCACCAGCTATCAGGCGCTTGTGGCCGCCGCCGGCGTTGGACCAGGGCAGCACGTGCTCGACGTGGGCTGTGGGACCGGCTACTTGTCTCGTCTTGTCGCGCGCAGCGTCGGCCCGAACGGAATGGTCATTGGGATTGACCCATCCGAGTCAATGGTCCGCTACGGCAGTCAGAAGACTGCATCTATTGCGAATTGCGAGTTCCAGGTGGGTGCCACCGAAGCGTTGCCCTTCCCTGGCGACCACTTCGACGTCGTGGTCTCCAGCCTGGTCCTGCACCACCTGCCGGAAGACCTGCGGCTGCGTGCGTTGGAGGAGATGCGGCGCGTCCTTCGACCGAGCGGGACCCTTCTCGTGGCCGAGGCGCGCAATCCAGGCCACGGGGTCTTCGGTCTGCTCGCGCGCGCACTGGGCTACGATTGCATCGCGCAGCAAGTGGAACGGCTCGATTCGCTTGCCGCCGCGGCTGGTTTGGGTGATATCCGGCAAGGTGAAGTTCCACCGTGGCTGCGTTACATCGTGGCCGTGAAGAACTGCCAGCTCGATCCATTCTCAGCACCGCAGTTGCAGGCAGCTCAAGCCAATGCTGCATACAACTCGAGTCCTGAGTGTCCATTGGACTCACTTTTGTTATCGAAACGAGTTGGGAACTTCGCCGGCAACTGCACGGTAGTCCTCGAGCGTCGCCTCGCCGATACTGACGGTTCGCAGGTGCCCGCGTCGGAGCAGCCGGCCCGCCTCGCCCGAAACAACGACCCGGCCGCGGCGCGTGGATCGGGTCGTTTGCGCCTGACCGTGGACTGGAAATCCGACGCTCTTGCTCAGCACAATTGCCATCCCCCCAGAAAGAGTGCGTTGAATGGCGCGGAGGACGTGGCGACGATTACCTGGTCGGCCACAATTCTGCCGTCGGCGCATTCGACAACATATTGCCCGCGTTCATTCCTTGTGACAGCAAGGACGTTGACCCCGAATCGGACCGGTAGTCCGAATCGTTGTGCGTACTTCTCCAGGTACTCCGTCATCTGATCCTTCGTCGGGTACGTTCCCGTCTCACTCTGGAAAGGCAACCCCGGCAAGCCGTCGTACCGCGCTGGGGTGTGTACGCGAAGCGGGTCCCACCGCGGCCGCCAGCTTTCCCCCAGCCGCGACCCCTTGTCCAGAATGACGAAGTCGATCCCGCGCTGGGCCAGCTCGCAGCCTCTGGCGAGTCCGGTCTGGCCGCCACCGATCACCACAACGCTGAATCGCTCGACCTCGCTGGCCGACGCCCGTTCGGTGGCAGGTCCAGGTGCGGATCCGCTGCCATTGTGAGGGCTGTCTCGCGGCTCGCGGCCGTCGATAACCCCCTCCTCTGGTTCGCTCATAACCAGATCCTCGTCGTTCGCGGATGTCGCGGTCATCGGGGTGAACACCGGTTCACCACGTAGTGGAGCATGTCTGTGCCGCGTGATACGGTGCCGCGAAATGGCGCAGCCAGCGACACGCGTAGTACGAGGCAACCTGCCAGCCGAGCTGACGAGCTTCGTCGGACGCCGCCGCGAGCTCGCCGCCATCAGGTCCATGCTGTCTGAGGCGCGTCTGCTCACGCTTACCGGGGCAGGTGGGGTTGGCAAGACGCGCCTGGCAGTTCATGCTGGCCGAGAGCTGTCCAGAACACTGCCGGACGGCGTCTGGCTCGTCGACCTGCAGGAGCTTCGGAACGCGAACCTCGTTTCCACCGCAATCATGACCGCGCTGGGTGTGCGCGACCAGTCGGGTCGATCGCCGGTTTCGTTACTGGTCGACTACCTGGCGGATAAGGAACTGCTCCTCATGCTCGACAATTGCGAGCATCTGCTGGACGCGTGCGCGGGGGTTGTGAGCGCGATTCTCCATGGCACGCCAGGCATCCGAGTGCTGGCCACAAGCCGTCAGCCGCTCAGCAGCGACGGAGAATTCGTCTATCCGGTGCCCCCGCTCGCGGTTCCCGAGACCAACTCGTCTATGTCGATTGATCAGATAAGCCAGTTTGAAGCGGTCGCCCTGTTCTGTGACAGGGTCACCGCGGCAACCGGCCAGTTCGAGCTTTCTGTAGATAATCAAAGTGGCCGTTGTCCAGCTTTGCCACCAACTGGATGGGATGCCACTCGCAATCGAGTTGGCGGCTGTCCGCACACGCGCTCTGGGGGTTCAAGAAATCGTCACCCGTCTGAAGGACCGGTTCGACCTGCTCAAAGGTGGCAGCCGGTCGACGCTGGTGCGGCACCAGACCCTCCGCGCGGCCATCGATTGGAGCTACGACTTGCTAACTCCTGACGAGCAGGCGGTGTTCCGAAACCTCGCCGTTTTCGCGGGAGACTTCGATCTGGAAGCGGTCGAAGCGATATGCACCACAACTCCGCAAACCAGCGTGGCAACAATCGATGCCCTGAGCAGCCTGGTCGAAAAGTCGCTGGTCAATCGAGTGGGCTCGGATGCGCGGGCTCGGTTCAGGTTGAACGAAACAATGCAGCAATACGCCGTCGAGCGACTGCGAGAAGCCGATGAGCTTGACGAGTCGCGGTCGAAGCATCTGCTCTGGTACAGCCGACTCGGGGTCATGGCCGAAGCTGATTCATTCAGTTCACGTCTTCCGGCGTTATTGGATCGACTGGACGCCGAGGCGAGCAACCTCCGAGCGGCTCTCCAATACTGCATCGAGAACAAAGCACATCTGGACGCCGGCCTGGACTTCGCGGCCTCGCTGCATTTCTGGTGGGCTGCAAGATCCCTCACGGAGGGGATCGGTACGCTCCAGTCGCTTCTCGGCGCCGGTGCGGCAGGCGACCGTCCGCGCGCGCGAGCGCTTTTTGTGCTCGGTAACATCTACCTGTTCGCCAACCATCAACGTGCGGCGTCGCTTGTCCTCGAGGAAGCGCTGCCTCTCGCTCGCGCCGTTGCGGACAGCCGCTTGATGGCAGAAATTCTGGCAAATCAAGCCCTGGCGCACATTTTTGATGGAGACTCTGAGGCGTTGACTGGCCAGTTGCTGGACGATGCACGAGCGCTCGCGTCCGAAGCATCCGACCCACGAGTTCTGGCCGATGTCAACAGGATTGATGCGTTCCGCGCAATGCTACTGGGTGACTACGAAGGCAATGAGCGGAAGATGCAGGCATCCATCCTCATCTGTCGGGAGCATGGAGATACGTACATCCTTGCCCACAACCTGTTCTGGCTCGGCGTTGCGGCGGTCCAGCGAGGCGATGTGTCCGCGGCTGAAAAGGCGCTCCTCGAAGCCATCGCGCTGAAGCGCCGCTTCGACGACCGGGGTACCGCGACGATGATCTCGATTGAGCTGCTTGCCGCGCCAGCGGTTGCCGCCGGGGATCCGATCAGGGCGGCGCGCCTGCAGGGTGCTGGGGCGGGGCTGCGCCGGCGCCAGGGCCTCGAACTGCACAGTGTTGGCGTGCCATTGGTGGCTGATACCGCGGCGCGCATCCGCGAGATCATCGGCGATACGGCGTATGCGAAGGAGTTCGAGACGGGCGCCGCGATGGAGCATGAGCAAGCCGTCGCCTTTGCTCTGGGAGAGCCCACCGGCATCAGGCCCGAGCACGATCGCACTCAGGTGAGGGGGCTGGGTCTCGGGTCGCGCGAGCAGGAGGTCGGCACGCTCATCGCGCAGGGCTTGAGCAACAAGGAGATCGCCGCGCGGCTGTTTCTCTCCGTGCGCACGGTAGAAACGCACGTGCACAACTTGCTGAACAAACTCGGGGTGAACTCGCGTACGCAGATCGCGGTGTGGTTCTCCGAGCAGCACGCACCCTGACGGGAGCCCCAAAAGACACCGACTACGTGGTCGCGTACGTGGTCGGCCGGTGGTTACACCGATGACCGCGCTCGGGGCAACCGCCGAAGATGGCGCCATGAACCAAGCACAGCACGCTTTGACCAACACCGGCGTCCAATCCCGCAGCGTCCTGGCACAGGCGAATGTCAGGGAAGTCAATCAGCGGAAACGCTCAGTGCCGCTGCGGATCGGCCGCGCCCTCATGGGCCTTTTGGGCGTAGTCGTGGCCCTCGGCTTGTCGGGAGCCGCTTACGAGTGGGTGGCAGAAGCCGCCGACGCGCGAGCCTATCCACCGGCTGGTCAGATGGTCGACGTGGGCGGATATCGCCTTCACATCAACTGCATTGGCACGGGCAGCCCGACCGTGGTCATCGACGCGGGATGGGGCGATTCGTCCGCGGCGTGGAGCAGTTGGGTGCAGCCCGCCGCCGCGAGCACGGGGCGCGTTTGCACCTACGACCGTGCGGGCATGGGCTACAGCGAGGCGGGACCGCTTCCGCGCACCGCCGAACGTTACGCTGAAGAACTGCACGCGTTGCTGACTAACGCCGGTGAGTCTGGGCCGTACGTGCTGGTGGGCCACTCCATGGGCGGCTTCACGGTACGGGTGTTCGCCCACGAGTACCCAGCGGATGTAGCCGGAGTAGTGCTGATCGAGTCGATGGGTCCGAGCCGAGCCAAAGCGTCCAGCACGGACGGCACGGCAGAGCCTGATCCGCACACCTTTGCTGATTGGGCACTGACGCTCCCTGCGCGAACCGGAGTCGTCCGCCTGTTGGCCGGTCCGCTCGATGCGTACCACGGGTTGTCACCGGAACAAGCGAACGCCTTCTCGTCCTTTCCGATGACACCGCGTTCCCTCCAGACGTGGCTGGACGAAGGCAAAGGCATGGCGCGAAGCCTCGTCCAGGCGGGTGCCGTCAAGAGCTTCGGTGCGACACCGCTCATCGTGCTGTCGCGCAGCCTGACCGTCGACCCAGATCAGGAGTGGCAGGGGATGCAGACCGAACTGCTAGGATTGTCGTCCAACAGCCAACAACTGTTCGCCACGCAAAGCGGCCACAACATCGAGTTCGAGCAGCCGCAGGCCGCGGTCGACGCCATCGAAAAGATGGTCGAGCTGACGCGCTACGGCAATAGCTAACCGCTGCAACCGCTAGCGGATACCTGCTACGGGCCGCCGCCTACGGGTGACGGCCCGTCGTTGTGCGTTCCAATTCCGCGAGGTACTGGTGCACGGAGCCAATTGCAACCGAACCTTCTCCGACCGCGCCAGCAACACGCTTGACCGAACCATGTCGCACGTCGCCGACGGCGAACACTCCAGGCAGGCTAGTTTCGAAAGCGAGCGGCGGTCGATCGACTGGCCACCGCTCCGAAGCCACGTCACCCCCGGTGAGTATGAATCCCCGATCGTCGCGTTCGACGGCCTCGTGTAGCCAATCAGTCCGCGGTTCCGCCCCGATCAGCACAAAGACAGCGGCAGCTTGAGCTTCTTCCCGAGCACCAGTCTGGCGTTCCTCGAGGAGCAGCCCCTCCAGGCGCTGCCCTCCGTATGCGTCAACCACCTGCGTAGTCGTCCGAACCGAGATATTCGGCGTCGAATCCATTTGCTTTATCAGGTAGTCCGACATACCCGCCTGCAGTGACTGCCCGCGAATGAGAAGCGTGACTCGGGCCGCGTACTTCGCCAGATTCAGCGCGGCTTGCCCGGCGGAGTTGGCTCCTCCGATGACATAAGCGTTCTCACCGGCTACGGCGCGAGCTTCCGAACCCGCGGTGCCATAGAAGACGCCTGCGCCAATCAGTCGGTCGAGCGACGGAATCCCCAACCGACGGTAGCTCACACCGGCAGCGATGACAACCGTCCGCGCGCGCACCTCGTCCCCATTCTCCAGCAGAATCACGCGCTCTTTGTCGCGAGCGATCAATCCCGTTGCGGGTTCGGTGAAGGCGAATTGCGCCCCGAAGACCAGCATCTGTTCCCAGGCCCTGAACGTGAGCTCGTCACCACTCACACCGCGTGGGAAGCCGAGATAATTTCGTATAAGCGAGCTGGATCCAGCCTGTCCGCCGATCGATTCGCATTCAATGACGATCGTGCGCAACCCCTCGGAGGCGCCGTAGACTCCGGCCGCGAGACCGGCTGGACCTGCTCCGACGATCGCCACATCGTAAAGGTCCTGCGCAGGACTGTTGTGAACTCCAATCGCCTCCGCCACTTCTACGACCGTCGGCGAGTACAAGACCGAATCGCTGTGAAGAATGACCGCCGGTAAGCGTTCGAGGTCCAGGTTGTACCGCTCCACCAACCGACGACCTTCATCTGATTCGATAGCGTAAAACCCGATCGGCACCGTGTTTCTGGTGAGTGAGTCGCGCAGGCGGTGGCTAGCCGGCGACCACCGCTCACCGACGATGCGCACCACTTCATGATGCGGTCGATTGGTGCGAGTCCATGCGCTGAGCGCCGTTTGGACCGTCGGATACAACCACTCCTCGGGCGTTACCCACCCTTTCAGGAGCGTCAGGTCAATACGCCCGAGTGCAGTCGCTGTCTGGACGGCAGGCAGCGCACCGAATGGTATGCGCGTGCCCCGCTGGTCCATGCCGAGCAGCAAGGCGCGCATGGCGTGGGGATGCAGGACGTGCGCGCGCTCTAGCAACTCGACACCTTCGGCGCCCTCCAGGTGAAGCTCAGCGGCGACCAGGGCAACATCCTCGTTAGCGCTTGCCAGCCGGGTGAGCGTCTCGAGTGCTGCCTCCGCGGACGCAACTGTCACTACTTGGTAGTCCTGCCCGAAGCGGCGTTCGAGTGCCGTCTCGATGGCGTTCCGCGCCTGCAGGTCAGGATCGACGATGAGTAGCACTGGAGACCGCGCGGCCGTATCCGTCATGGCCTCGCCAATAATCGGACTGTCGTCACGACGGCGCAAGGGCTATTAACGTTACGCCGAGCGCTACGCGGTTTGGGTCTGAACCACTGCGATCGAGCGAGACCTGACGCCAACGCCCAGGGCCGACAAGATCCCAGGCGAGCGACCGACACCTGGCCGACCTCGATGGAGCGGGACGAGCGGTTCGGCCGAACGAGTTGCAGGCACGATCAGGCACGGTTTGATCATTGAGCGGGTCCGCATCAGCGGCGAAGTCGTCTGACCGCCTTGGGCGAGGCGTCCATAGTCACGATCCTGGGTCGAGTCGACAGCACGCTCCTAGCACGAGGCCGAGGCGAGGGGTTGCTCTGAGGCCGATGCTCAACTGCGAGGGTCGAGTACCAAGCCGCCCGCAGCCCGCCCTGTCACCGCCTCGGCCACCACACTACCCGCTTCGGTTAGGCTGTGGACGCCGGCGACCGGGATCGCCAATCCACGCTGAGCGAACCTCATGGCAAGCTGTTCCAGCAGGATCCCGTTCGCACTGACATACACGTTGCTGACCTGGATGTGCCGCTCGCCAGGTGGGGGGTCGCTGGTAGTCGTCGCCACGCGACCGCCATCCAAGACCAGAGGCAGCAGGCCGGACGCCGCGCCGAGCACGGCGTTCACCGCCACGGGCCACCGTCCGTCAGACAGCGGACCTCCCGTGGCCAATCAGGCTGGTGGTAGTCGAGCACTTCGCTCGCACCGTAGCCACGGACGCGCTCGGCACTGGCTGGACCCGCCGTGGCGATGACCCACCCGCCCATCTCCGCCGCGACGGCCACCAGCACGCCACCAGTGACGCCGCCCGCACCATGGATGAGCACCCTTTCGCCGCGCTGCAAGGCCACCACCCCTGAGAGCACCTGGTCGGCGGTGAGCGCGGGGACCGGAAAGAGGCCGGCCACCGGAAAGGACATCCGCGTCGGCTTGCGCGCCGCCTGGGCTTCTGGCACCAGGAGCGCCTCGGCCCAGGCCCACTGCCGCTGCAGGGGCACACAGTGCGTCAAGACCTCGTCGCCGACCCGAAATCGGGAGACCATGGCCATCTTGCGGGTGACCACCAGCACGCCGGAGAAGCGGGACCACGTGCGAGACCGTGTTCCCCTCAGCGGCGGCGGCGCTGACGACGTGTATTCGACGAACATCCAACTCGCCGACTTGAACGCGTTGAACGCGAACCTGGCGGATATCCGTTGGAAAAAGACCAGAGTCTTCTACCGCGACCTCGAACACGAATACCACTGCACGTACACCACCGATGGCACCCAACTGGAGAACGGGGACCGGGCGTGACGCTGGCCGTTTCAAATCTTCAAATCACCGCTTTGTGCGCTACATTCCCGAAGAACTCGAACCCGGAATCCTCTACACCTCGGTTGACTTCGCCACAGTGGCCCACGCGTGCTGCTGTGGCTGCGGCGAGGAAGTGGTCACGCCGCTCGCTCCCACCGAATGGCGTTGACGTTCGATGGCGAGGCAATCTCACTCTGGCCATCCGTTGGCAATTGGAAGTTGCCGTGCCGTTCTCATTCCATCATCGATAACGGGCGGGTCATCGAATGCGCTGCTTGGACGGACGAGCAGATTCGCGCTGAACGGGCGCGGGATCGCAAGGCGAAGGCGCGCTATTACGGAACGGCCGTAACCGGCGAGGAACCTGTGCCTTTGCCGCCCGAACCCCACCAGTCCCTCCGCGGGCGTCTCAGGGCGTGGTTGCTCGACCGTCTACACACACGCGATACTCGACAACGCCCGATTATCAGCGCGCCGCCAGATTGCGCCGAAGAGACCTGACGATTTCAGTCTCATCGTTGTCGTCGTCAACAGCGGCAGATCCTCACTGAAACGAGCCCCGCATTCGCTCAGCGGCCGTGATCATGCGATGCTCGGCCGTGTCGGCACCGAGATATCCGCGATAGAACGGACGGTGGTTGTCATGAGTTGCTAGTGCCTCCTTCAGAGGTCATTGGTTAGGTGAAGTTGGTAAACTGGATGCGATTCCAGCAATCGATGCCTGGATGTCGCACCGCGGCGGTCATGCATTCGGGCATGGTCGCGGTCCTCAGACGGTGACGACGATCCTTCCCTGGGCGTGTCCTTGTCCCAGATACTGGAGAGCCTCTGGGACCTCCGCCAGGGTGTACTGCCTGTCGATGGCCGGCTTGACCTTGCCGGATTCCAACATCTCTTTCAGAACGGCAAGATCCTCCTGCGTCTGGTGGGCCGTCAGCGAAACGATCTTTCCCCGCCCACCGGCGGATAGCGAAGCCACGGCAACCTTGAGCACCCAGCCCAGTCGGCCGACCGACGACACGTACACGCCGGTTGGCACCAACAACTTCACGCAATCCGACAAAGGACGACTTCCGGCGAGGTCCAGAATCGCGTCGAACCGCGTCCCGGATTGCGTGAAGTTCTCCTGGGTGTAGTCGATGACATGGTCTGCACCGAGGGAACGAGCAATGTTCACATTGCGCGTGCTGCATACCGCAGTGACGTCTGCTCCCAGTGCTTTGGCGATCTGCACGGCGAACGTGCCGACGCCGCCCGAGGCGCCATTGATGAGGACCCTGTGCCCAGGCTGGACCTTTGCCTTGTCGCGTAGCCCTTGCAAGGCGGTTATGGCCGCGAGCGGCACCGCCGCGGCCTCCTCGAACGTGAGGTTGGTTGGTTTGGGACCGATGCGGTCCGCGGCAACGCAGACGTACTCAGCGTAGGCGCTGTGGACCTCGCCGAAGACCTCATCGCCGGCGTCGAACTGGGTGACGGACTTGCCAACGGCGGCCACCCGACCGGCCATGGCGATTCCCGGAATCCGAAGCTTCGGCCGGAAGAACCCAAACGCCAGGCGCGCCGCGTAGGGCCTGCCCGTCAGGGCGATCCAGTCGGCCGTGTTGACCGCCGCCGCGTGGACCCGAACGAGCACCTCGCCGTCCTTCGGCTGCGGTTTGTCAATCTCGCGGAGCCTGAGAACGTGCGGTGAGCCGTACGCGTCCTGGACGATTGCCATCATCGTGGTCGCATGAGTTGCCGCGGATCTGGTGACCGGCGTGGCTGTGAGTGTTGGATTCATCTCTTGTGCTCCTTCTTTGAATGCGACTGATTCGTCTTGCTGAATTGAACGGACCGAGACCAATGGGATTCCTAGATCACGCACTGTTCTGAGCAAGCCGTGCAATGCGGCCTGATCAACCACCGGGCCCGTTAGCAACGTGTCACCGTTATCTGCCAGCGTGATGGCGAGGCCGGCGAACCAGTCGGTCCACTGAAGACCCAGGTGGCCCTTGATCCTGATCTGATAGGCCATCGATTGACCTGGTCCAATGTCCGAGTTGATGTCGGTTGACATGACCCCTCCCTGTCTTGGCCGGCCCGAGCCGTCCGTGCCGCTTGATGGATCTACAGGGAGCATGCGTCTGAACGGGGTGTATACGAAGACACGAAAGTGTTGTCCGAGGTGTTGTATTGGGGATAAATGAGTCAGCTACGAAAGGCCGAGCTCCCGGGCGCGTGCCACAGCTTCGGTGCGCCTCTGGACCTGGAGTTTGGCGAAGATCTTCCGATTGTGTCCTTTCACCGTGTCCAAGGCGAGGAAGAGCCGCTCAGCAATTTCGTGATTCGAGAGTCCTTGACTCATGAGGCTGAGGACTTCTAACTCGCGTTGGCTCAATGGCTCGATCAAGGGTTGGGAGTGGGACCCACCCGATGTACCCTCGCGAGGCTGCTCGCCAGCTCCGAACGCGGTCAGCAACTTCGCGATATAGTCCGGCATCCGCGCGTGAGGAGCGGCCGCGTGCAACAGGCGGGCCATCGGCCTTCGTCAACAAAGCTCCGAATGAATCCGCCCGGCTCCGCGAGCGCTAGCGCGTCCAGGAGCAGTTGAACTGCCGCGTCCCCATCGCCATGCGCCTGGAGAGCGACCGCCTGGAGAACCATCACTTTGAGCCGCTCATCTGCCCAACCCTTTGCCTCCACCTGCTGGCGCCAGGGTTCCAACACTTCGAGCGCCGCGGGTATGTCTCCCGTGGCCAGGTGGATCCGGGCCAGGCTGATGGGCAGTTCGTGCGTCTCAATCAGATGAGCCGCCGCCGCGAGATGGCCCTGGCGCAGCAATGTAAGCACCTGTGCGGCCGCAACATCAGCCATCCGAAACACGAAGTTGTGCTGGCGCAGGAACTCCTCGGCCTCATGCAGAATAGCGACCGCGCCAGGCACATCGGTCTGAGCAAGCCTCAGGCGGGCGAGAAACACCGCATACGAGGCGAATGTGTCTACACTTTCTCCCTGCCGCGTCAACTGGAGGCACTGTTGCCCGTGCTCTTGGGCAGCATCGAGGTCGTTCCACTCGTAGTGGCTACGCGCGAGGCCGAGATGCGCTTCGGACGCGAGCCCCCGCGGCGGATCACCGACCAATGTCAACACGTGCCTGTAGGTCCTTGTCGCCAGAGCAAGCTGGTTGTCCGCTTCCTGGACCTGAGCCAGACCGAGTGTCGCCGCGATGGCGTAGACGGAATTCGGGAACGATTTACTCAGAACAATGACTTCGGTATATGCCTGGCTGGCCGCGGCCCGGTCTCCCTGGAGCTGATGGGCATGGCCCAGCGTATAGATGGCGGCAGTGCGGATTGGCACGTTGTCAGGGTGCAGATACTCCAGGGCGCGCCGCGACTGGTCAATGATGGTATCTACATCGTGCTGAATGACAGCCAGGGTCGCCCGTATCGAGGCGATGCGCCCTACCAGGTCTCGGTTTCCGTCGCTTGGTTGGCCGCCCTGCAGGGCTGCTTCAGCAGCCTGGAGTTTTTCTTCGACGGCGGTATGTCGGCCGCCAAAGAATAGCGCCGTGGCATATGTCACCCATAACGACGGGCTGGCATCCAGTACTGTCGTTGGCAGCGACTCCAGCCACTTGAGTACCGGAGCACCCGCGCCTCGAAATTGCAGTGGCACGCCTTGTCCTTCAATGAGGCGTTCGGCGCGCTCAACATCATAGGCCGCCGCGGCATGTTGAAATGCCTCAATCTCGAGGCCATGGTCTTCGAGCCACTGACTGGCCCGACGGTGCAATTCGGCCACGTCGTCCGCCTCATTCGCTGGAGACGAGGTGTTCCTCTGGTGCAGTCGCTGGCGGAGCAAATCGGCGAAGAGATGGTGATAACGGTACCAACGACGGTCGTTGTCCAGGGGGACCACAAACAGGTTGGCGCGTTCGAGATATTCCAGGGTCACTTGACCGGCCGCGGCGGGGTCGCCCAGCACGGCATCACAGAGGGGGCCACACAGACGGTCGAGGATAGACGTGCGCAACAAGAACGTCTGAACACTTTCCGACTGCCGTTGCAGGACTTCTTCCAGCAGATAGTCCAGCACGAAATGGTGGCTGCCGGTGAATGACTGGATGAAACTCCTGCCGTCTGATTCAGTCGCAACCTCAGTATCGGGGCCGCACAACTCAACACATGGCGCTGACGGTCCAGGCGACGGTCTCGAGTGGGAGGACCTGATGCCCGATATCAACCGTGCCTCAGACCCCAGCAACATGATCTGGAAGCTGATCGATCGACAGACCGGTGCCGAGAATGGCGCCATCTCATGGGCCTTCGATGTCGGCGACCGGGTCAAGATCCGATTGGTCAATGAAATGGAATCGGATCATCCGATGCATCATCCATTTCACATCCACGGTGCGGGCCGTTTCGTCATTCTCGCGAGGGACCGCGACCCGGAGACCAATCTTGTCTGGAAAGACACAGTGCTCGTGCGAGCCGGCCAGACGGTCGACATCCTGCTGGACGTCACGAACCCCGGTCTGTGGATGGCGCACTGCCATATCGCCGAGCACACCGAGAGCGGGATGATGTTCAGTTTCAAGGTCCATCCCTCTCCCCCGAGGACTCTATGAGCCTGACTAACTGAATGAGCCCCAGCCCGAACACGGCGAACGACCTGCTGACGCCTCATCGGCCTGGTGGGACTGGTCGTGCTCCTCGGCCCCCTTGGTGCCCGTACGAGTCGGTGGCAGATGCCGCCGACGCGCGCGCTTACCCGCTACCCGCCCAGATGGTCGACGTGGGCGGCTATCGGCTTAACGTCACCTGCCTCGGCACGGGCAGTCCCACCGTGGTGATCGAGAGCGGATTGGGCGACTGGTCGGCGTCGTGGCGCAGTTGGGTGCAGCCGGAAGCGGCCAGGACCATACGGGTTTGCGCCTACGATCGCGCGGGCATGGGCTAAAGCGAGCCGGGTCCACTACCGCGCACTGCCGCGCACTTCGCTCAGGAGCTGCACAGATTGCTGCAGCACGCCGACATCCCGGGGCCGTACTTCGTGGTGGGGCACTCTTCGGGCGGTTTGACGGTGCGGGTGTTTGCCGACGCGTACCCGGCGGAGGTCGTCGGGGTCGTGCTGATCGAGTCGATGAGCCCGAGCCGGGCCACCCAGGCCGCCCATCCACACCGCCAGAGCCGGCCGCACCAGCGAGCGGGTTGTCGATCGCTACGCTCCCGGCGCGGCTGGGTTTGGAAAGATGCCCCGAGTCGCTGGACCTGACGAGCTCCGCAACACGCTGCTACACGTGATCCGCAATAGCGGATGGCCTGTCGTAGCGGCGGACCGTGCACCGAGCAATGGAGTCGTGACGCTCGGCCGCCCAGTGAGGCGCGGAGCGCGACGCTGAGAGTTGGGCCGCGGGTGACGCTGGTCGCCCCCTCGAACCAAACCATCGAACCATGACTCCAGTAGATCTATCGCGGCGCCGAGAACGCAATGTTTGTTGAGCCGTTAGCAGCGGAATCGAACGACGTCAACGGGATGAAGCTCACTTCAGACGCCAGGGCGCGCGGAGTCGGCCCGGCCGGTGTCGGCACGTCGGTGAGCTGTGTGCACAATCGCTCCAACGCTTCGAGCCCATCATCTACAGCCTCCATCTCTTCGTCAGTAAGCGGGATCTCCTGCTTGAGCCGCAGTAGGTCGGCGTATGCAACAGATGGGCGAAAAACGCCACCATTGGAATTGACCGAGGCACTGCAGATTGGTTGCTGTGCACCGAAAATAACTGGGGAAACTGGCAAGGCCATCCGCGAGTTCAGCGAAGACGTTGCGGGCGGGCGCAGCAACGGGGAGTTACGGGAAACTGGCGGTCCAGAATGGCGTTGAAAGCGGACCGATCGCAAGAATAATTAGGGAAACTAGTGGACGACCACTGAGTCGTTGACGGATAGCTGGCCGGCCGGCATGGTGGCGTTGGGCCTAAACGAGTCCTGCGGAGCTATGTCGACTCAGGACTGGAAACGACGGTCGAACACGGGGAACCCTAAACGGGGTTCGCAATCTTATCCCGCTCGTCATCACAAACAAGGGCGGCTTGTTGGACAGCGTTGATGAGCTTGCTGGCGTCCGCCGAGCTTCCGTAACCCGCAGCCAGTACGTCACGTTCGGCGTGATTGGCTTGAATCAGGAGGTCAAATTCCTTCTGGCATGAGACCCTTTAAGGGTAGAAGAGCGAGTCGGTCGTGCGAGCACGAGCGAATGCGTTGCTTCGCGAGATCAACGCAGCCCAGAAACGAAATTC
>Ga0070698_100002102_pt1 | contig 22110 bp, 18 predicted proteins | sample KBSK1502metaG_FD_65477 | JGI IMG/M metagenome (GOLD analysis project Ga0070698, IMG submission 65477) | Corn, switchgrass and miscanthus rhizosphere microbial communities from Kellogg Biological Station, Michigan, USA - KBS K1-50-2 metaG | ecosystem: Host-associated > Plants > Roots >...
ACGCCCGTGGTCACCTCACCATCCTGGGGGGCGCCACCGCGACCGGCGCGGCGCGTTTGGCGGCGCTGGCTGGGCGGCGGGCCGGCGCGGGCCTGGCCACCATCGCCACGCCGCGCGTCGCGATGGCGATCTACCAGGCGGCCGAACCGGGCAACCTCGTCAGCGAGAGCGAGGACGGCGCTGGCTTTGCGCGCCTCCTGGAGGACGAACGGCGCACTGCGGCCTTGATCGGCCCCGGCTCGGGCCTCAACGAACGGACCCGGGCGTCGGTCTTGGCGGCGCTGGCGACGGGCCGCGCCGTCGTGCTCGACGCCGACGCCATCACCGTCTTCGCCGAGGCGCCTAAAAGTCTGTTCGACGCGGTCAAGGGACCGGCCTTGCTGACGCCCCATGAGGGCGAGTTCAGGCGATTGTTCCCCGATCTGGCGAAGCTGCCGGGAAAGGTCGAGCGCGCCCGCGAGGCAGCCAGGCGGAGCGGTGCCACGGTGCTCTTGAAGGGCCCCGATACGGTGATCGCCGCACCCGACAGCCGGGCCGTCATCAACATCCACGCGCCGGCGAGCCTCGCCACCGCAGGCTCGGGCGATGTGCTGTCCGGCATCGCCGGCGGCTTGATGGCGCAAGGCTTGGCGCCGCTGGCGGCCGGCGCGGCCGCCGCCTGGCTCCATGGCGAAAGCGCCCTGCGCTTCGGCCGGCCGGGCCTCATTGCCGAGGACCTGGTCGACTGCCTGCCCGACGCACTGCTGACGATCGCGAAACCCGATTGACGCTGTCTGGTCGGTCATCATGCACCTCTCCCCCGTTAGGGGGAGAGGACGGGTGAGGGGGATACGCACGTTGTCCCGTGGTTTCTAACCATAGCTTAAACCTCCATGGAGGTTGGAGAGGACGGGTGAGGGGGATACGACGTTGTTCCCCCTCACCTAGCCTCTCCCCCTAGCGGGGGAGAGGAATATGAGCTGTGTTCACGCCACAGCCGTATGAGGAGGAGGCAAATGATCCGCTTCAATTGACCGCCCGGCGGGCGCGGGCTAAGAGGCGCGCGATTCGGCCCTTGCGGCGCGGCCCGAAGGCCCTGGCTCGTACTGGGGCCTGGCGTCGGGCGGGCGTGGTGGAATTGGCAGACACGCGAGATTTAGGTTCTCGTGCCGCAAGGCGTGGGGGTTCAAGTCCCTCCGCCCGCACCAGACGGAAATGGAAGTGAGACGATGCAAGTGACGGAACTCGCAGCCGATGGGCTGAAGCGGCAATTCAAGATCGTCGTGCCAGCCGGCGACCTGTCGGCCAAGGTCGATGAGCGGCTGGTCGAGATGGCGCGCACCGCGCAGATGCCGGGCTTTCGTCCCGGCAAGGTGCCGGTCGGCCTGCTGAAGAAGCAGTACGGCCCGGCGCTGTTCGGCGAGGCGGTCGAGCAGGCGGTCAATTCCAGCACCGCCAAGGCGATCGAGGATCGCGGGCTGAAGCCCGCCCTGCAGCCGCGCGTCGATCTCAAGCAGCTCGAGGAGGGCAAGGACGTCGAGTTCGAGGTCGCCATCGAAGTGCTGCCGGAAATCGGCAAATTGGACTTTTCCGATATCGAGCTCGAGCGCCTGAAGGCGGGCGTGCCGGACAAGGACGTCGACGAGGCGATCGAACGCATCGCCAAGGCCAACCGTGAGCAGAAGCCGGTCGATCCACCACGCCCGGCGCAGAAGGGTGACGCGATCAAGCTCGACTTCGTGGGCTCGGTCGACGCCACGGAATTCCCCGGCGGCGCGGCGCAGGACTACACGCTCGAGCTTGGCTCGGCGTCGTTCATCCCGGGCTTCGAGGACCAGCTGATCGGCGCCGAGGTCGGCAAGCCGGTCGACGTCAAGGTGACCTTCCCGGCCGACTACGGCAATACCGAGCTCGCCGGCAAGGAGGCCGTCTTCAAGTGTACGATCAAGGAGATCCACGAGTTCGTCGACAAGCCGGCCGACGATGAGCTGGCGAAGAAGAACAACTTCGAGAACCTCGAGGCGATGCGCAAAGCCGTCGGCGAGCGCATCGGCCAGGATTATGCCCGCATCTCCCGCTCGATGATCAAGCGCCAGCTGCTCGACAAGCTGGCGGAGGCGCACAAGTTCGCCGTGCCCGAGGGGCTGGTCGAGGGCGAGTTCAAGGCCATCTGGCAGCGCATCGAGGAGGCCAAAAAGGCCGGCGAGAAGCTTGAGGATGACGAGGACAAGATGCGCCAGGAATACCGCGACATCGCCGAGCGCCGGGTTCGCCTGGGTCTGCTGCTGGCCGATGTCGGACGTTCCAACGGCATCGAGGTGACGCCTGAGGAGCTCAATCAGGCGGTGATGCGCGAGGCCATGCGCTACCCCGGCCAGGAGCGCCAGGTGCTGGAATTCTACGGCAAGAACGCCGAGCTGAAGGAACAGCTCAGGGCGCCGATCTTCGAGGAAAAGACGGTCGACTTCATCCTCGAGCTGGCCAAGGTCGCCGACAAGCCGGTTACGCCCGAGGAACTGCTCAAGGCGGCCCGCGAGGCGGAAGAAAAGGAAGAAAAGGACGACGAGAAGCCGGCGGAAGCGGCGACGAATTGATCCAGGGACGGCCATCGGGGGCCGGCGGTCTTGAACCGGGCCGCTGGCGCTGCCACTTTTAAAAGACAGTCACACAAGGGGGCCCGCCATGCGGCGCGACCGCGATCCGTTGGAAGTCTACAATAACTACTATGTGCCGATGGTCGTCGAGCAGTCGGCGCGCGGCGAGCGCGGCTACGACATCTGGTCGAGGCTGCTGAAAGAGCGGATCATCTTCATGAACGGTCCGATCGAGGACAATGTCGCGGGCCTGGTCTGTGCCCAGCTGCTCTATCTGGAGGCCGAGAACCCGACCAAGGACATCTCGTTCTATATCAACTCGCCGGGTGGCGTGGTGACGTCCGGCATGGCGATTTACGACACCATGCAGTATGTGCGCCCGCAAATCTCGACCCTGGTGTTCGGCCAGGCCGCCTCGGCCGGCTCGCTGCTGCTGATGGCGGGGGCCAAGGGCAAGCGGTTCGCGCTGCCCAACGCGCGGATCATGATCCACCAGCCGTCGGGCGGCGCCCAGGGCCAGGCCACCGATATCGAAATTCATGCCCGGGAAATCTTGTCGACCAGGGCACGCCTGAACCAGATGTACGTTGTCCACACGGGCCGTACCATTGAGGAGATCGAACGGGCGATGGAGCGCGACAAGTTCTTCTCGCCCCCGGAAGCCAAGGAGTTCGGGTTAATCGACGATGTGCTCGAAAAACGCCCGACTCCGACCATCCAGGCGGCTGCCTCCTGAGAGGCAGTTGCGACCAATTGTTTCTCGTCAACCCGCCGACACACCATATTTTGAGGTTGTGGCGATCCGGGGGTCGCGTTTAACATAGTCTTGTGTGCGGGCTCGCAGGTGGCGGGCCCCCCAAGCGGAGGTGCGTTACGAAATGCCAGCCGCCAAATCCGGGGGCGACTCCCGCAACACCCTATATTGCAGCTTCTGCGGCAAGAGCCAGCATGAGGTCCGCAAGCTCATTGCCGGGCCCACGGTGTTCATCTGCGATGAATGCGTCGAGCTCTGCATGGACATCATCCGGGAGGAGAGCAAGACGACCCTGGTGAAGTCCAAGGACGGCGTGCCGTCGCCCAAGGAAATCCGCCAGATTCTTGACGACTATGTGATCGGCCAGGACCAGGCTAAGCGCATCCTCGCTGTTGCAGTGCACAATCACTACAAGCGGCTGAGCCATGGCGGCAAGGCCAACGACGTCGAGATCGCCAAGTCCAACATCATGCTGATCGGCCCGACCGGCTGCGGCAAGACCCTGCTGGCCCAGACGCTGGCGCGCATGCTGGACGTGCCGTTCACCATGGCCGACGCCACGACGCTCACCGAAGCGGGCTATGTGGGCGAGGACGTCGAGAACATCATCCTGAAGCTGCTGCAGTCGGCCGACTACAACGTCGAGCGCGCCCAGCGCGGCATCGTCTATATCGACGAGGTCGACAAGATCAGCCGCAAATCCGACAACCCGTCGATCACGCGCGACGTGTCGGGCGAGGGCGTGCAGCAGGCGCTGCTCAAGATCATGGAGGGCACCGTCGCCTCGGTGCCGCCGCAGGGCGGACGCAAACATCCGCAGCAGGAGTTCCTGCAGGTCGACACGACCAACATCCTGTTCATCTGCGGTGGCGCCTTCTCGGGCCTCGACAAGATCATCTCGATGCGCCGCCAGGGCACGTCGATCGGCTTTGGCGCCGAAGTGCGCGGGCCGGAAGATCGTCGCACCGGCGAGGTGCTGCGCGATCTCGAGCCGGAAGACCTGTTGAAGTACGGCCTGATCCCCGAGTTCGTCGGCCGCCTGCCGGTGGTCGCCACGCTGGAAGACCTCGACGAGGGTGCCCTGATCGAGATCCTGACCAGGCCCAAGAACGCGCTGCTGAAGCAATACCAGCGGCTGTTCGATATGGAGAGCGTAAAGCTCAAATTCTCCGACGACGCGCTGCGCGCGGTCGCCCAGAAGGCGATCCTGCGCAAAACCGGGGCGCGCGGCCTGCGCTCGATCATGGAGACCGTGCTCCTCGACACCATGTACGACCTGCCCTCGCTCGACGGCGTGGAGGAAGTGGTGATCAACCGCGAAGTCATCGAAGGGCGGGCCCAACCGCTCTATGTGCATGGTGAGCGCAAGGAAGGCATTGCTGCCTCGCCGGCCTGAGTTTTGCTGCGCCGGCGGCAGCCGCTGCCGGCGGTCCCGCCGATGGGCTTGAACAACCCTCTGTTCAGGCCAATCTCTGCTCACGAGCGCACGTGCCTGCGGGCCTGTAAATCGCCCATTCGGGGATTACGGCCGGGGTGCGGGTGGCTCTAACAGCGTACGTAGCGAGGCATCATGAACGCCCCCACCCAAGGAACCGTCTATCCCGTCCTGCCGTTGCGCGACATCGTCGTGTTCCCCGGCATGATCGTGCCGCTTTTCGTCGGCCGGGAGAAGAGCGTGAAGGCCCTCGAAGAGGTCATGAAGGACGACAAGCAAATCCTGCTGATCGCGCAGAAGAACGCCAGCCAGGACGATCCCGGTCCCGACGACATCTACACCATCGGCACGCTCGGCACCGTGCTGCAGCTCCTGAAGCTGCCCGACGACACCGTGAAGGTGCTGGTCGAGGGCGGCCGTCGCGTGAAGATCGTCGGCTACACCGGCAAGACCGAATTCTTCGAGGCCAACGCCATCGACATGGAGGAGACGGCGGGCGAATCGGCCGAGCTGCAGGCAGCCGCGCGCACCGTGGTCTCGGAGTTCGAGAACTACGTCAAGCTCAACAAGAAGGTGCCGCCCGAGGTGGTCGTCTCGATCAACAAGATCGAGGAGCCGGCCAAGCTCGCCGACACGATCTCCGCCCACCTGGCGCTCAAGGTCGCCGAGAAGCAACAGCTGCTCGAGCTCGATGCGGTGTCAAAGCGGCTGGAGCGCATCCTCGGCCTGATGGAAGGCGAGATCGGCGTGCTGCAGGTCGAGAAGAAGATCCGCAACCGCGTCAAGCGCCAGATGGAGAAGACGCAGCGCGAGTATTACCTCAACGAGCAGATGAAGGCGATCCAGAAGGAGCTTGGCGAGACCGAGGACGGTCGCGACGAGATCTCCGAGCTGGAGAAGCGCATCAAGAAGACGCGGTTTTCCAAGGAAGCCCGCGAGAAGGCCAACAACGAACTGAAGAAGCTTCGGACCATGAGCCCGATGTCGGCCGAGGCGACGGTGGTGCGCAACTACCTCGACTGGCTGCTGTCGATCCCGTGGCGCAAGCCGACCAAGATCATCAAGGACCTGAAGTACGCCGAGGACATCCTCAACGCCGACCACCACGGCCTCGAGAAGGTCAAGGAGCGCATCCTCGAGTACCTCGCCGTCCAGCAGCGCGTCGACAAGATGAAGGGCCCGATCCTCTGCCTGGTCGGCCCGCCGGGCGTCGGCAAGACCTCGCTCGGCAAGTCGGTCGCCAAGGCGACCGGCCGCAACTTCGTGCGCATGTCCCTGGGCGGCGTGCGTGATGAGGCCGAGATCCGCGGTCATCGGCGGACCTATATCGGCTCTCTGCCGGGCAAGGTCCTGCAGAGCATGAAGAAGGCGAAGTCGTCGAATCCGCTGTTCTTGCTCGACGAGGTCGACAAGCTCGGCGCGGACTTCCGCGGCGATCCCTCGTCGGCGCTGCTCGAGGTGCTCGACCCCGAGCAGAACTCGACCTTCAACGACCACTACCTCGAGGTCGACTACGACCTGTCGAACGTGATGTTCATCACCACGGCCAACTCGCTACGCATGGCGCAGCCGCTGATGGACCGCATGGAGATCATCCGGCTGGCCGGCTACACCGAGGACGAGAAGGTGGCGATCGCCCGCAAGCACCTGATCATGAAGCAGATCGAGGCGAACGGCCTCAGGGAGGGCGAGCTCGACATCCACGACGACGCCGTGCGCGACCTCGTGCGCTACTATACGCGCGAGGCGGGCGTGCGCAATCTCGAGCGCGAGATCGCCAACCTCGCCCGCAAGGCGACCAAGGAAATCCTGATGAAGGGGGTTTCCAAGGTGAAGATCCGTGCCAAGAACCTCGACAAGTATGCGGGCGTTCGTCGCTTCCGCTACGGCGAGGCCGAGCTCGTGGATCTCGTCGGCATCACGACGGGCCTGGCCTGGACCGAGGTCGGCGGCGAGCTGCTGCAGATCGAGGCCGTGCTGGTCCCCGGCCGCGGCCGCATGAGCGTCACCGGCAAGCTGGGCGACGTGATGCAGGAGTCGGTGCAGGCGGCCAACGCCTATGTCCGCTCGCGCGCCAACTCGTTCGGCATCAAGCCGGTGTTGTTCGAGAAGCGCGACATCCACATCCACGTGCCCGAGGGCGGCACGCCCAAGGACGGCCCCTCGGCCGGCGTGGGGATGATCACCTCGATCGTCTCGGCGCTGACCGGCGTGGCGGTGCGCAAGGAAGTCGCCATGACCGGCGAGATCAGCCTGCGCGGTCGGGTCCTGCCGATCGGCGGCCTGAAGGAGAAGCTGCTGGCGGCGTTGCGCGGCGGTCTCAAGACCGTGCTCATTCCCAAGGAGAACGAGCGCGATCTGCCGGAGATTCCCGACAACGTGAAGAAGGGACTGGAGATCGTCCCGGTCGCGACGGTCGACGAGGTGCTGGCCCGCGCCCTGGTCAAGCCGCTGGTCGCCATCGAATGGCCGAACGACCTCGAGCCGGTGCCGGCCAAGCCGGCTGAGCCAGAAGCCATCCGGGCCCATTAAAAGCGGTCTGCGAGCGACAAGCGAAGCCCCGGAGCGATCCGGGGCTTCGTTGCGTTTTGGCCCAACTTATGCGGTATTGAACCGCCATCGCCTACAAAATATGGTATTCAACGTTGACGCCGTTTTGCCGCCGCCCTTACACTTGAGGCTGCCGGACCATGCAGGGGCTCACCCGTGAACAAGCACGATTTGATCGCCGCCGTCGCCGCTTCGACCAACCTTTCCAAGACCGACGCCGCCGGCGCCATCGACGCCGTGCTGACCGTCATAACCAAGTCGTTGAAGAAAAAGGAAAAGGTGTTGCTGGTCGGCTTCGGGACGTTCCAGGTCTCCAGGCGTAAGGCGGGCGAGGGGCGCAATCCCCAGACCGGCGAGAAGATCAAGATCGCCGCCGCCAACGTGCCGCGCTTCAAGGCGAGCAAGCAGCTCAAGGACGCGATCAACTAAGACGGCAAGAGAACCTCATGCTGAGGAGGCCGCCCCTCATGCCTCGGGGCAGGCTCCGCGGCCGTCTCGAAGCCCAGGGTGAGGCGAGGGGGAGCCCGCTGTGCTAAGAACGCACGGCCGGGCGATTAGCTCAGTTGGTAGAGCATCTCGTTTACACCGAGGGGGTCGGCGGTTCGAGTCCGTCATCGCCCACCAGCCTAGGTTGGCCGTCATCTCCATACGGATGGCGGATTACCGGCGGCGGTGGCGCCGAGCACATTGAAGGTTTCAGAGTCGATTGAGCCGCGTGCAGCATTGTGCAGCAACAATCGCGCGAATTCCGGCAGGCCGGTCAACATGATCGAGACTCGAGCCGCGATGCCGGCGTGTGTCTCCAAGCGGAACCATTTCATCCCCGGCGAATAGCGCACCGAACGCAAGTCGGACCATCGCAAATACTTTCTGACACCGACAAAGTTCCTGAAGGCAAGGCCATCTTCTGAGACTTCATGTCCTTCCAAGAAGAATGCCGACACGATGACGGCAGAAAGGAGGGCAAAGCCGACAAAGATCGACGTCGTCCACCAGGTGACGGTCGGGTTCGGAAAGACATTCGAGACGATCGCCGCCCCTGCAAAAAGCAAAAGGCAGACAAGTCCGATGATCAGGGTGCTGATGGGGTGCACCAGGCGTCGCGCCGGGCCAGACTGTCGATGGAAACGGCTGCGACCGGCCCAGCCCATGACGGCCGTCATGACGAGGCTGGCGACCGCCCATTGGAGCAATGTGCCCCACCATGCTTCATCCGCCATGCGTCGCTCCGGATTGACCGCCGTCTCTCGGGGTATCAACGGAAATCTTCAAAATCCAGGCGCCAGATGTATCCCTTGCGACGTCGGCTATTTCCCTCTGGCGGTGATGGCAACTCGGGCCGACCGCGCGCATTTACAAGAGAGGCGGCTTGGTGGCCTGATGATGCCTGCCGCTGGTCAGGAATGCGCGGAAAGCATTGATATTCCGGGCACTTAACCACCTCTTCGCGGGTGCGGTATGCTTGACACCCCAGAGGCGAGCCTATATCTCTCGCGCGCCGTTGGGGGTTTACGCGGGCGTAGTTCAGTTGGTTAGAACGCCGGCCTGTCACGCCGGAGGTCGCGGGTTCGAGTCCCGTCGCTCGCGCCAGCCCCAACGCTGGCAGCCCAAGCGGGGCGAAGGGGTGACGATGGAAGATCTTCTCAAGGAATACCTTCCGATTGTGATCTTCCTGGGCCTGGCTTTCGCCCTGTGCTGCGCCATGCTAGGCGGGTCCTATCTGATCGCCAGGCAGGCGCCCAATTCAGAGAAGTTGTCGCCCTTCGAATGCGGCTTCGCGCCGTTCGACGATGCGCGCGGGCAGTTCGATGTGCGTTTCTACCTAGTGGCCATTCTTTTCATCATCTTCGACCTGGAAGTGGCATTCCTGTTTCCGTGGGCCGTGGCATTGGGTGACATTGGCCTGTTCGGCTTCTGGTCGATGATGCTTTTCCTCGCCGTGCTCACGGTCGGCTTCATCTACGAATGGCGCAAGGGAGCGTTGGAATGGGAGTGATTACCCAACCCAAGCCGGACCCCGTCGCCGAGGCGGCGCTGTCGCGAGCGCTCAACGACGAACTGGCCGACAAGGGCTTCGTCGTCGCCCAGCTCGACAAGCTGATCAACTGGGCGCGCACCGGCTCGATGTGGGGCCTGACTTTCGGGCTCGCCTGCTGCGGCGTCGAGATGATCCATTGCTGGATGAGCCGCTACGACCTCGACCGCTTCGGCTTCGCGCCGATGCCGAGCCCGCGCTCGGCCGACGTCATGATCGTGGCCGGCACGCTCACCAACAAGATGGCGCCGGCGTTGCGCAAGGTCTACGACCAGATGGCCGAGCCGCGCTACGTGATCTCGATGGGCTCGTGCGCCAACGGCGGCGGCTACTATCACTACAGCTACTCGGTGGTGCGCGGCTGCGATCGCATCCTGCCGGTCGATATCTACGTGCCGGGCTGCCCGCCGACGGCCGAGGCGCTGCTCTACGGCGTGCTGCAGCTGCAGAAGAAAGTCCGTCGCACCGGAACCTTGGTGCGATGAGAGGGGCGCGCTGATGGCGGAGTCGCTGCACGAGCTCGGCGATCACATCGCGCAGGCGACCGCCGGTGCGGTGATGGCCTCCTACGTCCGCTTGGGCGAGCTGATGCTCGACGCCAGGCCGGAGAGCCTGATCGCGCTGTTCACCTTCCTGCGCGACGATCCAAGGTGCCTGTTCAAGCAGCTCGTCGATGTCTGCGGCGTCGACTGGCCGGAGCGCGAGAAGCGCTTCGACGTCGTCTACAATCTGCTCAGCCTCAAGAACAACCAGCGAGTCCGCGTCAAGGTCGCGACCGACGAGTCGACGCCGGTGCCGTCGGTTTCCTCGCTGTTCAATTCCGCCGGCTGGTTCGAGCGCGAGACCTACGATCTCTACGGCGTATGGTTCTCCGACCATCCCGACTTGCGGCGCATCCTCACCGACTACGGCTTCGAGGGCCATCCGCTGCGCAAGGATTTCCCGCTGACCGGCTTCGTCGAGGTGCGCTGGGACGACGTCCAGAAGCGCGTTATCTACGAGCCGGTGAAGCTCGCCCAGGAATTCCGCAGCTTCGATTTCCTGAGCCCGTGGGAAGGCGCGCACCAGGTGCTGCCGGGCGACGAGAAGGCCCCAGGGGCGGCGCCGGAACCGGGCAAGACGAGCTGACATGTCCGACGTCGAGATCAAGACGCTCACCATGAATTTCGGGCCGCAGCACCCGGCGGCCCACGGCGTGCTGCGCCTTGTCGTCGAGATGGACGGCGAGATCGTCCAACGCTGCGACCCGCATATCGGCCTGCTGCACCGCGGCACCGAGAAGCTGATCGAGTACAAGACCTACCTGCAGGCGATCCCCTATTTCGACCGGCTCGACTACGTTTCGCCGATGAGCCAGGAGCATGCCTTTGCTCTTGCCGTGGAGAAACTTCTTGGCATTACCCCGCCCGAGCGCGGCCAGTACATCCGCGTGCTGTTCTCGGAGATCACTCGCATCCTGAACCACCTGCTGAACGTGACGACGTTCGCCATGGACACCGGCGCGCTCACTCCGCCGTTGTGGGGCTTCGAGCAGCGCGAGCTGCTGATGGAATATTACGAGGGCGTCAGCGGCTCGCGCATGCACGCGGCCTATTTTCGTCCCGGCGGCGTGCACCAGGACCTGCCCGACGGCATGCTCGATTCGATGGATGCGTGGATCAAGCAGTTCTATCCCTTCCTCAAGGACATCGAGAAGCTTTTAAACGACAACCGCATCTTCCGCATGCGCACGGTCGATATCGGCGTCGTGTCGCCGGAACAGGCGCTCGACTGGGGCTTTAGCGGCCCGCTGATCCGCGCCTCGGGTATTCCGTGGGACCTCCGCAAGTCGCAGCCCTACGACGTTTATGAGCGCATGGATTTCGACATCCCGGTCGGCAAGACCGGCGACTGTTTCGCGCGCTATCTCGTGCGCATCGAGGAGATGTATCAGAGCGCGCGCATCATGGAGCAGTGCGTGGCGGCGTTGCGCACGGTGACCGGGCCGGTGCGCGTCGACGACCGCAAGATCTCGCCACCGCGCCGCGGCGAGATGAAGGACTCGATGGAGGCCCTGATCCATCACTTCAAGCTCTATACCGAAGGCTACAAGGTGCCGGCCGGCGAGACCTATACCGTCGTCGAAGCGCCCAAGGGCGAGTTCGGCGTCTATCTGGTGGCCGACGGCACCAACAAGCCCTACCGCTGCAAGATCCGCGCGCCCGGCTTTCCGCATCTGCAGGCCCTCGACATGATGACCAGGGGCCACCAGCTCGCCGACATGTCGGCCAACATCGGTTCGCTCGACATCGTGTTCGGCGAGATCGACCGTTAGGAGGCGATGACATGTCGATGATCACCGCCGATCCCCGGGATGTGCCGCATGTCGCGCATTTCGCCTTCACGCCGGAGAATCTGGCGAAGGCCAAGGAGCTGATCGCCAACTATCCGCCGGGCCGCCAGGCGAGCGCTGTGATCGGCATCCTCGACCTCGCCCAGCGCCAGCAGGGCTGGCTGCCGCGGGCGGCGATGGACGAGGTCGCCAAGCTCCTCGACATGGCGCCGATCCGCGTCTACGAGATCGCGACTTTTTACACGATGTTCCAGCTCAGGCCGCGCGGGAAGTATCTCCTGCAAGTCTGCACGACGACGCCGTGCTGGCTGCGCGGCTCCGATGCGGTGATGAAGGCCTGTCAGCACGCCGCCGACGGCGAGACCTTCAGTGTCCAGGAAGTCGAATGCCTCGGCGCCTGCGTCAACGCGCCGGTCGTGCAGATCAACGACGACTTTTACGAGGATCTCGACGAGGCATCGATGAACAGGCTGCTCGACGCGTTTCGGCGCGGCGAGGCGCCGAAGCCCGGATCGCAGATCGACCGCCAGACGTCGGCGCCGGAAGGCGGGCCGACCACGCTCAGGAGCGAGTAGACGATGCTTGCCGACAAGGACCGCATCTTCACCAATCTCTACGGCATCCACGACTGGCGTCTGCCGGCCGCTCGCGCGCGCGGCGCCTGGGACAACACCAAGGCGCTGCTCGACCGGGGCCACGACGCGCTGTGCGACGAGATCAAGAAATCCGGACTGCGCGGCCGTGGCGGCGCCGGGTTTCCGACCGGGCTCAAATGGTCCTTCATGCCCAAGGAGGTCAAGGACCGGCCGCACTATCTCGTGGTCAACGCCGACGAATCGGAGCCCGGCACCTGCAAGGATCGCGACATCATGCGTCACGATCCGCATCTGCTGATCGAGGGCTGCCTGGTCGCGGGCTTCGCCATGCGCGCCAACGCCGGCTACATCTACGTGCGCGGCGAATTCTACCGCGAAGCCGAGCATCTGACGGCGGCGATCCACGAAGCCTATGAGGCGGGCCTTTTGGGCAAGAACGCCTGTGGCTCGGGCTGGGATTTCGACCTCTACGTCCATCGCGGCGCCGGCGCCTACATCTGCGGCGAGGAGACGGCGCTGCTCGAAAGCCTCGAGGGCAAGAAGGGCATGCCGCGGCTAAAACCGCCGTTCCCGGCCGGCTCCGGCCTCTATGGCTGCCCGACGACGGTGAACAACGTCGAGTCGATCGCCGTGGCACCCACCATCGTGCGTCGCGGCGCCACCTGGTTTGCCGCCATCGGCCGGCCCAACAACACCGGCACCAAGCTGTTCTGCATCTCGGGCCACGTGAACAAGCCCTGCAACGTCGAAGAAGAGATGGGCATCCCGCTGCGCGAGCTTTTAGACCGCCATGCCGGCGGCGTGCGCGGCGGCTGGGACAATCTTCTAGCGGTGATCCCCGGCGGCGCCTCGGTGCCGCTATTGCCCAAGTCGATCTGCGACACCGTCCTGATGGATTTCGATTCGCTGCGCGACCAGAAGACCGGCTTGGGCACGGCGGCGGTCATCGTCATGGACAAGTCGACCGACATCGTGAAAGCGGTCGCCCGGCTCAGCCAGTTCTACAAGCATGAAAGCTGCGGCCAGTGCACGCCGTGCCGCGAGGGCACCGGCTGGATGTGGCGGGTGATGGAGCGCATGGTTGTCGGCAACGCGCGCATCGAGGAAATCGATGCGCTTGAGGACGTCACCCGGCAGGTCGAGGGTCACACGATCTGCGCGCTGGGCGATGCGGCGGCCTGGCCGATCCAGGGCCTGATCCGCCATTTCCGTCCCGAGATGGAGCGCCGCATCCGCGCGCGCACCGAAAAGCTCGCGGCCGAGTAGGGCAGGAAGCAGGCAATGCCCAAGTTGAAGATCGACGGCATCGAGATCGAGGTCCCGGCCGGAATCACCGTCCTGCAGGCCTGCGAGCTGGCTGGCGTCGAGATCCCGCGCTTCTGCTACCACGAGCGCCTGTCGATCGCCGGCAACTGCCGCATGTGCCTGGTCGAGCAGGAGAAGGCGCCCAAGCCGATCGCCTCCTGCGCCATGCCGGCCATGGACAACATGGTGATCCACACCAACACACCTGCCGTGCAGAAGGCGCGCAAGGGCGTGATGGAGTTCCTGCTGATCAACCATCCGCTCGACTGTCCGATCTGCGACCAGGGCGGCGAGTGCGACCTGCAGGATCAGGCGATGGCCTACGGCTTCGACCGCAGCCGCTACCACGAGAACAAGCGCGCGGTGCCGGACAAGGAATTGGGCCCGCTTGTCAAGACGTCGATGAACCGTTGCATCCACTGCACGCGCTGCATCCGCTTCGCCACCGAGGTGGCCGGCGTCGAGGAGCTGGGCGCGACCGGCCGCGGCGAGAGCATGGAGGTCACGACCTACGTCGAGCATGCGCTCACCAGCGAGCTGTCGGGCAACATCGTCGATCTCTGCCCGGTCGGCGCGCTCACCTCCAAGCCCTATGCCTTCGAGGCGCGATCCTGGGAGCTCGAGAAGACCGAGTCGATCGACGTCCTGGACGCGCTCGGCTCCAACATCCGCGTCGACACGCGCGGCATGCAGGTGATGCGCGTGCTGCCGCGGCTCAACGAGGACATCAACGAGGAGTGGATCTCCGACAAGACGCGGCACGCCATCGATGGCCTGCGCTACCAGCGGCTCGATCGGCCCTACCTGCGGCGCGGTGGCAAGCTCGTCGAAGCGACCTGGGACGAAGCTTTCGCCGCCATCGCCGCCAAGCTTTTGAACATCGACGGCGCCAAGGTCGCGGCAATCGTCGGCGACCAGTGCGATGCCGAGTCCATGGTTGCATTCAAGGACCTGATGGCGGCTCTCGGCTCACCCAACATCGACTGCCGGCAGGATGGCACCAAGCTCGAGGCGGGCGTGCGCGGCGGCTACATCTTCAATCCCGGCATTCGCGGCATCGACCAGGCGGACGCCATCCTGCTGATCGGGACCGATCCGCGGCGGGAAGCGCCGGTGCTGAACGCGCGCATCCGCAAGCGCTACCTGCACAGCCCCTGCGCCATCGCCAGCATCGGTCCGGCCGCCGATCTCACCTATCCGGTCGAGCGGCTGGGCGCGGGGCCGGCGACGCTGCGCGAGCTTGTGGACGGGAAACTCGGCTTCTTCGAGAAGCTGAAGGCCGCCAAGAACCCGCTGATCGTGGTCGGCATGGGGGCGCTCGCCCGCGACGACGGCGCGGCGGTGCTGGCGCTGGCCCGCGAGCTGGCCGACAGGCTTGGCGCGGTGCGCGACGACTGGAATGGCTTTGCGGTGCTGCACACGGCTGCGGCACGTGTCGGCGGGCTCGATCTCGGCCTGGTGCCGGGCGAGGGCGGACGCGACGTCGCGACCATCCTGGCCGGCTGCGAGAAGCGCGAGATCGAGGTGGTTTATCTTTTAGCTGCCGACGAGATCGACACTGCGCGGCTCGGCAAGGCGTTCGTGATCTACCAGGGCCATCACGGTGATGCCGGCGCCCATCGCGCCGACGTGATCCTGCCGGGTGCGGCCTACACCGAAAAGCCGGGCACCTATGTGAATACCGAAGGCCGCGTGCAGCTCGCCCTGCGCGCCGGCTATCCGCCGGGCGACGCCCGCGAGGACTGGACGATCCTGCGGGCGCTGTCCGAACGCCTGGGCAAGACCCTGCCATACGACACGCTCGGCCAGGTCCGCTCGCGGCTGATCGCGGTGAACCGAAGCTTTGCCGCGCTCGACCAGCAGCAGGCGGGCGCCTGGGGCGTCTTCGGCAAGGCGGGCAACCTAGCCGACGCGCCCTTCGTCTCGCCGATCGCCAATTTCTACATGACCTGCCCGATCAGCCGGGCGTCGCGCACCATGGCCGAGTGCACCGCCTCGCGCGCCCAGCTGATGGCGGCGGAGTAGGCAATGACCGCCGATCTCGTCCATTTCTTCACCACCAACTGGCTGGGCCAGGCGATCGTCATCCTGCTCGAATGCCTGGCGGTCACCGTGCCGCTCCTGGTGGCGGTGGCCTACATGACCTACGTCGACCGCAAGGTCTGGGCCTCGATTCAGCTGCGCCGCGGGCCCAACGTGGTCGGGCCGTTCGGCCTGCTGCAGCCGTTCGCCGACGGCCTCAAGCTGATGCTGAAGGAGACCATCGTTCCCTCGAGCGCCAACACGGTGCTGTTCCTGATCGCCCCCATGATCACCTTCATGACCGCGCTGATCGCCTGGGCGGTCGTGCCGTTCGCCGACGGCTGGGTGATCGCCGACATCAATGTCGGCATCCTCTATCTTTTCGCCATCTCCTCGCTCAGCGTCTACGGCATCATCATCGCCGGCTGGGCGTCGAACTCGAAATACGCCTTCCTGGGCGCGCTGCGCTCGGCGGCGCAGATGGTGTCCTATGAGGTCTCGATCGGCTTCGTGCTGATCACCGTCCTGCTCTGCGTCGGCTCGCTCAACCTCTCCCAGGTGGTGATCGCCCAGTCGGGCTGGTTCCTTAACTGGTTCTGGCTGCCGCTGCTGCCGATGTTCGTGATCTTCTTCGTCTCGGCGCTGGCCGAGACCAACCGCACGCCGTTCGACCTGCCGATGTCGGAAGCCGAGCTCGTCCAGGGTTTTCAGACCGAATATTCGTCGATGCCGTTTGCCCTGTTCTTCCTCGGTGAATACGCCAACATCATCCTGCTCTCGGCGATGGGTTCCGTGCTGTTCCTCGGCGGCTGGATGTCGCCGGTGCCGTACCCGCCCTTCACCTGGGTGCCGGGCGTCATCTGGTTCGCGCTCAAGATCGCGCTGCTGCTGTTCGTCTTCAGCTGGACCAAGGGAACGCTGCCCCGCTATCGCTACGACCAGCTGATGCGGCTGGGCTGGAAGGTGTTCCTGCCCGTGTCGCTGGGCTGGGTCGTCGTCACCGCCGCCGTGCTCCAGTTCGGCGGCTGGGTTCCCAAGCTCTTCTAGGGAGATCGTCATGGCCTCTCTCGACCGCACCGCGCGCGCTTTCCTGCTCTCCGAGCTGGTGGTGGGCTTTGCGCTGACGCTGAAATACATGTTCAAGCCCAAGGTGACGCTGAACTATCCCTACGAGAAGGGACCGCTCAGTCCGCGCTTCCGCGGCGAACATGCGCTGCGCCGCTATCCCAACGGCGAGGAACGTTGCATCGCCTGCAAGCTCTGCGAGGCGATCTGTCCGGCCCAGGCCATCACCATCGAGGCCGAGCCGCGCGACGACGGCAGCCGGCGCACCACGCGCTACGATATCGACATGGTGAAGTGCATCTATTGCGGCTTCTGCCAGGAGGCCTGCCCGGTCGACGCCATCGTCGAAGGACCGAACTTCGAATTCTCGACCGAGACCCGCGAGGAGCTGATGTACAACAAGGAAAAGCTGCTCGCCAACGGCGACCAATGGGAGTCGGCGATCGCGGCCAACCTCCAGGCCGACGCGGCATATCGCTGAGCCGGGACGGGTAGGGGATCATGCTGCTTCAGGCCCTGGCCTTCTATGTCTTCGGCTTCGTCGTCATGGCGTCGGCCGCGATGGTCGTGGTGTCGCGCAATCCTGTCTACTCGGTGCTGTTCCTGATCCTGGCCTTCTTCAACGCCGCGGCGCTGTTCGTGCTGATCGGCGCCGAGTTCATCGCCATGATCCTGGTCATCGTCTATGTCGGCGCGGTAGCGGTGCTGTTCCTGTTCGTCGTCATGATGCTCGACATCAACCTCACCGAGTTGCGCGAGGGCTTCCTGAAATACCTGCCGGTCGGCGCCATGATCGGCATCGTGCTGCTCTTGGAAATCCTGCTCGGGCTGGGCGTGATCGGCAGCAATCCGACGACCTTGGCGGGGCTCGGCAAGGCGGGGCCGCAGGTGCTGGCGATCGACAATACGCGGGCCATCGGCCGCGTGCTCTATACGCAATATTTCTACCTCTTCCAGATCGCGGGCGTGGTGCTGCTGGTCGCCATGATCGGCGCCATCGTGCTCACCCTGCGCAGCCGTCCCGGCGTCCGCCGCCAGCGCATCGGCGAGCAGCTCTACCGGCCCAAGGAAGACGCCGTCACCGTGGTCAAGGTGCCGACGCGGGGAGGCGTGTGATGACGATCGGCCTCGGCCACTACCTGTTCGTCGCCGCCGTGCTGTTCACGCTCGGCATCCTGGGCATCTTCCTCAACCGCAAGAACGTCATCGTCATCCTGATGTGCGTCGAACTGATGCTGCTCGCGGTCAACATCAACCTCGTCGCCTTCTCGGTCTTCCAGGGCAATATCGTGGGCCAGGTCTTCGCCATGCTGGTGCTGACCGTGGCCGCCGCCGAGGCGGCGATCGGCCTTGCCATCCTGGTCGTCTATTTCCGCATTCGCGGAACGATCGAGGTCGAAGACATCAACGCGATGAAGGGCTAGGGGCGCGCACTCATGGATCTCGCCATCAAGCTCATCGTCCTGTTGCCGCTGCTGGCGGCCGCCATCGCCGGCCTGTTCTGCCGCGTCATCGGCGATCGGCCGGCGCAGATCGTCACCTGTGCCGCGCTGCTGATCGCGGCAGCGCTGTCGATCTTCGTCTTCGTGCGCATCGGCTTCGGGCCGGAGAACGCCAAGCTGGTGGTCGTAAAGCTGTTCACCTGGATGGATTCGGGCACGCTCACCGTCGACTGGTCGCTCAGGGTCGACACGCTGACCGCCGTCATGCTGATCGTCGTCACCGGCGTGTCGTCGATGGTGCACGTCTACTCGGTCGGCTACATGGCCGAGGACCCCGGCATCCCGCGCTTCATGTCGTACTTGAGCCTGTTCACCTTCTTCATGCTGATGCTGGTGACCTCGGACAACCTGGTCCAGCTTTTCTTCGGCTGGGAAGGCGTGGGTCTCGCCTCGTATCTGCTGATCGGCTTCTGGTACGACCGGCCGGCGGCCAATGCCGCGGCCATCAAGGCGTTCATCGTCAACCGCGTCGGCGACTTCGGCTTCGCCCTCGGCATCTTCGCCGTGTGGATGCTGAGCGGCGCGATCAACTACGCCGACATCTTTGCCAAGGGCCCCGACATGGCCCAGATGCGCATCCATTTCCTCGGCATGGACCTGCCGGCGCTCGAGACGGCCTGCCTGCTGCTGTTCGTCGGCGCCATGGGCAAGTCGGCCCAGATCGGCCTGCACACCTGGCTGCCCGATGCCATGGAAGGCCCGACTCCGGTTTCCGCCCTGATCCATGCCGCCACCATGGTGACGGCCGGCGTCTTCATGGTCTGCCGCCTCTCGCCCTTGTTTGAGCTGGCGCCGATCGCCTCGGCGGTCGTCACCGTGGTCGGCGCGGCGACCGCCTTCTTCGCCGCCACGATCGGCCTCACCCAGTTCGACATCAAGCGGGTGGTCGCCTATTCGACCTGCAGCCAGCTCGGCTACATGTTCTTCGCCGCCGGTGTCGGCTCCTATTCGGCGGCGATGTTCCACCTCACGACCCACGCCTTCTTCAAGGCGCTGTTGTTCCTGGGCTCGGGCTCGGTCATCACCGCCCTGCACCACGAGCAGGACATGCGCAAGATGGGTGGCGTCAAGGAGAAGACGCCTCAGACTTTCTATCTGATGTGGATCGGCACGCTCGCGCTGTCGGGCATCGGCGTGCCGTTCCTCCTGGGCAACGGCATCGGCTTCTCGGGCTTCTACTCCAAGGACATGATGCTGGAATCGGCTTACGGGGTGCACACCACGGTGGGCCTCATCGCCTTCTGGCTGGGCGTCGTGGCCGCCTTCATGACGGCGTTCTATTCGACCCGCCTGATGTTCCTGACCTTCTACGGCTCCTATCGCGGCGATCATCATACCTGGGAGCATGCCCACGAATCGCCGGCGGTCATACTGATCCCGCTCTACGTGTTGGCGGCCGGCGCGCTGTTGTCGGGCTACATCGCCTTCGACTGGTACGTCGGTCATGATTGGGTGCATTTCTGGGGCCAGTCGATCGCCGTGAAGGCCACCGAGGAGGTCCTGCACCACGCGCACGAGGTGCCGGTGTGGGTGACGCTGGCGCCGCTGGTCTTCGCCCTCTCGGGCATCGCGCTCAGCTACTATTACTACCTCGTGCGGCCCGAGCTGCCGGCGCTGACGGCCCGGCGCTTCCCCGCCATCTACGCGCTTTTCTACAACAAGTGGTACTTCGACGAGATCTACGACGCGCTCTTCGTCCAGCCGGCGCTCGCGATCGGTCGCCTGTTCTGGAAGAAGGGCGACGAGGCGGTGATCGACGGACTCGGTCCCGACAACATCGCCGCCCGTGCCCAGGACATGGCGGGCGTGCTCAGCCGCTTCCAGAGCGGCTATCTCTATCACTATGCGTTCGTCATGCTGGTCGGCGTGGTGGCCCTCGTTTCCTACTTCATGTACCCCATGCTGGTGGCGAGGTAAGGCCGATGTCGAGCTGGCCTATCCTTTCGCTCGTCACCTTCCTGCCGCTGGTCGGCGCGCTGTTCTGCCTGGTCGTCCACGGCCCGCAGGAGGCCGTCGACCGCAACTGCAAGAGTGCGGCGCTGCTCACGTCGGTGGTGACGTTCCTGATCTCGCTGCTGCTGTGGGCGCGCTACGACGTCACCAAGGCGGGTTTCCAGTTCGAGGAGAAGCTCGACTGGGTGCCGGCGCTCAACATCGGCTACCACATGGGCATCGACGGCATCTCGCTGTTCTTCGTCCTGCTGTCGACCCTGCTGACGCCGATCTGCATCCTGTCGAGCTGGGAGGCCGTTCACGTCCGCGTCAAGGAATACATGATCGCCTTCCTGGTGCTCGAGACCTTCATGGTCGGCATGTTCTGCGCGCTCGACCTCGCGCTGTTCTATGTCTTCTTCGAGGGCGTGCTGATCCCGATGTTCCTGATCATCGGCGTGTGGGGCGGCCCGCGGCGGGTCTATGCCGCCTTCAAGTTCTTCCTCTACACGCTCCTCGGCTCGGTGCTGATGCTGCTGGCCATCATCGCCATCTACTGGCAGCTCGGCACCACCGACCTGCCGACGGCGATGGAAAAGCTCGAACTGCCGTTCATCTGGCAGTGCTGGCTGTTTCTGGCCTTCCTCGCCTCGTTCGCGGTCAAGGTGCCGATGTGGCCGGTCCACACCTGGCTGCCGGATGCCCACGTCGAGGCGCCGACTGCGGGTTCGGTGATCCTGGCCGGCGTGCTGTTGAAGATGGGCGGCTACGGCTTCCTGCGGCTCTCGATCCCGCTTCTGCCCGAGGCGACGCAGTACTTCGCGCCGCTGATCTTCGGCCTGTCGGTCGTCGCCGTCATCTACACCTCGCTGGTGGCGCTGGTGCAGGAGGACATGAAGAAGCTGATCGCCTATTCGTCGGTCGCCCATATGGGCTTAGTGACGATCGGCGCCTTCATCCTCAACGTACAATCGGTCCAGGGCTCGATGTTCCAGATGCTGAGTCACGGCATCGTGTCGGCCGCGCTCTTCCTCTGCGTCGGCGTGGTCTACGACCGCATGCACACGCGTGAGATCGCGGCCTATGGCGGCCTCGTGCACCGCATGCCGCGCTACGCCTTCACCTTCATGTTCTTCACCTTGGCGAGCGTCGGCCTGCCGGGCCTGTCGGGCTTCGTCGGTGAATTTTTGGTGCTGCTCGGCACCTTCAAGGTCAATACCTGGGTCGCGTTCCTGGCGGCGACCGGCCTGATCCTGGGCGTCGCCTACGCGCTCTGGCTTTATCGCAAGATCATGTTCGGCGAGCTCACCAAGGATTCCCTGAAGGCGATCCTCGACATGAACCGCCGCGAGGTTGTGGTGTTCCTGCCGCTGGTGCTGCTGGCCCTGTGGATGGGCGTCTATCCCAGCTCCTTCCTCGATCCGATGGCGCCCTCCGTCGACAAGCTGGTCGGCGACTACCAGGCGGCCATCAAGCTCGCCCGCACCGCGGCGTTGACGCCGTGAGCGGGCGGGGGTGACGAACATGATCATCGGTCTCGAATCCTGGACGCTGGCCCGGCCGGAACTCTTCCTCGCCGCCATCACCGGTCTTCTCCTGATCTATGGCGTGGTCCGCGGCGAGATGGCGACGCCGTTCGTGTCGCTTGCAACGTCGGTCGCCCTGCTGATGACGGCGGTCCTGCTGTTCGTGCCCTACCAGGAAGGCACGGCCTTCGCCTCGCTGTTCATCGTCGATCGCCTGACCACCACGATGAAGGCGCTGGTGCTGCTGGGCTCGGCCGTCGCCATCCTGATGTCGCGTGCCTATTTCGAGCAGGTCAAAGCCTGGCGCTTCGAGTATCCGCTGCTGGTGGCGCTGGCCACGCTGGGCATGATGCTGATGATCTCGGCCAACGACCTGATGGCGCTCTATGTCGGGCTGGAGCTGCAGTCGCTGGCGCTCTATGTCGTCGCCGCCTTCCAGCGCGACAGCATTCGCTCGACCGAGGCCGGCGTGAAATATTTCGT
>Ga0070698_100002103_pt1 | contig 22107 bp, 21 predicted proteins | sample KBSK1502metaG_FD_65477 | JGI IMG/M metagenome (GOLD analysis project Ga0070698, IMG submission 65477) | Corn, switchgrass and miscanthus rhizosphere microbial communities from Kellogg Biological Station, Michigan, USA - KBS K1-50-2 metaG | ecosystem: Host-associated > Plants > Roots >...
CGTTGGACAAGCAGCGGGAGGCGCTCAAAATGGCGGTCGAGATCTTGAGGCAACGTTCGGGTGCCACGACGGAATAGTTGGAGTGCGTCAGGAAATCGGGGGTCGGCGGAGTCGGAGTAGCCTGGGCACATGCCTCAGACAACACCCTTCAAGCGCCTGATTTTACGAGCTGTTCTGCGCAACGTTAGTCCGATGGTTATCCGGTTGGTATCGGTTTCTGACCGCACGGATCTTCCCGGGCTGCATGATGTTTTCCATACCATCCTGGGCTGGAGCGGCGATCTCGGCTACCTCGTTCGCGTTCACGGCCAAGAGTTCAACGGCTTCCGCCGCAGCACACGATCGAAGGCGCTTCGAGATTTTCAGCTGCACCGACAGGAGAAGTTCCTGTACGTTTGCGACGTCATGGACCTATGGGAATGGGAGGTGCGCGTGCTCGATATCCAACAAGGGATTGAAGACGATCACACCCCACTTTGCCTGGGCGGTCGTGGCGCGCCGCCGCCGGAGCATTGCGGCGGTCCTCGCGGATATCGACCGATGCTGAAGCGCCAACAGGAGGGCTGTGCGATTGCTGATCCGGCATCGGTCGAAGCGACCATCCAGATGCTGGCTTCGACGCATCCGGATCAGCCAGCCCGAACGTGGGATCTGCGGCGCGAGACTCTCGAGGAAGGATGGACAAGCATTGAGCGGCGATTGGAACAATACGGGCCTTTGGAACCGAATCGCTTTAGCCTCAAGGAAGCCAACGAGCGGCTGTCGGTGCTCGTGGAGGGCGGGAGATTCCGGCCATGAAGTTCCGAATCGAATTGATCTGCGTGAGCGAGGACGGTGCCGAACAGTGAAGTGAGGTGACGGCGATTGAGCGGCATGAACTCGCGATGGAGACGCTGGGTCTGAATCTCGCCGAGGGAAAATCGATTCTCGGAGGGTTGCGGGACTTTGTTGTTGCACAGCTGACGGCCGAGGATCTTGAACAGCGGCGATCCTGTCCGCGCTGCGGTCGACCACATACCAGCAAAGGCACATGAACGATTGATGTGAAAACGGTGTTCGGTTCCGTTGAACTGCCGAATCCACGTTGGAACCGATGTCCGTGCCAGCCGGATGGCCCGAAGACGTTTCGCCGTATGACGCACTGGCTCCGCGGACGGACCAGTCCAGAGCTGCTGTACTTGGAAACGAAGTGGGGCCTATGCGAAGGTGGCCGAGCTTCTGAAAGATGTGCTGCCCGTAGGCGACGCGTTGAATCAGGAGACGGTTCGAACCAATCTGCACGCAACCGCAGAGCGGTTAGAGCAGGAGTTGGGCGAAGAACAGCTTTGCCTATTCGATCATACGCAGGAGGATTGGGAACAGCAGGGGCTGCCCGACGACCCGATGACAGTGGGAATCGATGGCGGCTACGTCCGAGCAGCTCACAAAGAAGGGTGGTTCGAAGTGATCGCCGGCAAGAGCGTCGTGGCATTTCGCCGCGAGGGCCGAGGACGAGACACCGTCAGCCAAGTGCTTCGGGTCCGTTCAGACCTACGACGACAAACCGCGCCGCCGGCTGTGGGAGCTGATGAAATCGCAAGGCATGAAATAGAACCAACAGGTGGTTTTCATGTCCGACGGCGGCGAGACCGTCCGAAGGCTTCAAGAGTACCTTCATCCGTGCAGCGAGCACGTAATCGACTGGTTTCACGTCACTATGCGGTTGACGGAGCGGAAAGTGTCCTTCATCTTCGACTACTACGGCAGCCAGGTTCCCGGATCGGCGAAAAACACTCGACCCGCAAACCCGCGCTTTTTTTTAGGCTGGCGGCATCCCTTGTTTCCAGAAGCGCTGGTCCCTGCGTGGTACGGCATACATGACTGAACACTCGAAATAAACCACTTTCGGAAAGCGGTCTGGCATCTAATCGAGTTATAAAAACATACTAAAAAGATGTTGAAGAAAGTGAATTTCGCGGGGCTATCGCTCTTTCGAATGGCTGGACTTCGATGGCCGCGGCCGAAGGAGAGGATTTCGATTCATCTCAACCGAGTTCAACGTTGATTTCCTTCCCCCTCTGATTTGAACGTCGACCTGTGATCGAGCCGCGTAAGATCGGGGGCTCAATTAGTCAGTACTTGATTGCAGCGTGCAGCCTGTCTTCGGATCGAATGCGTGTGCGCGCTCGAAGTTGAGCCGAATAGCGACTTCGTCTCCAATCCGGAGGGCCAAACGTTTCTGCGTCCGCAACCGAAGGGGCGAGCCGTCGAGCGCGACCACAATCTGAAGTTCGCGTCCGACCCATTCGTGGGCTTGAACCCTGGCCGGGATGGTCTGCACATCGCCTGCCTGTCCCAGCGATATGTCGTGTGCCGGCAAGGCAATCTCAACCTGTTGATCGCGGATGCCGTCGAGCAAACGGGCCAGGCGTTCGCCGGGTCGCAGTCGCGTCGCGCCAACCCGCAGCGACAGCCTGTCGGCTTCTCGTTCTAGCCGGACCCGCAATACACTCATAGGGGGATCGCCGACGAAGCTAGCAACGAAACTCGTTGCCGGGCGCCTGCAAAGTTCGTCCGGAGCGCCAACCTGCTCGACAAGCCCGTCGCGCATGACGACGATCAGGTCGCCCAGCGCCTGGGCCTCGAGCTGGTCATGGGTAACGTGAATCGTGGTCGTGCCCACGCGGCGCTGGAGGAGCTTGAGCTCGACCCGCATCTCGTGTTGTAGCCGGGCATCGAGGTGGGTGACCGGCTCGTCGAGCAAAAGGACCGTCGGATTGCGGATCAGCGCCCGCCCTAGCGCGACCCGCTGTTTCTGGCCGCCGCTCAGCGCGACGACGGGCTTGTCGAGCAGCGCTTCGATCTGAAGCAGGGCCGCCACCGAGCTGACACGCTGCTCGATCTCCTCGTCGTCGAACTCAGCCCTATGGCGCGGTGCGTGCAGCGGGAACGCGAGATTCCCCCGAACGTCGAGGTGCGGGTAAAGCGCATAGTTCTGGAACGCCAGCCCGACATTGCGGGCGAACGGCTCGAGTGCCTCGACACTCCTGCTGCCGATATGGATCTCGCCCGCATCCACCGTCTCCAGACCAGCAACGCAGCGCAACAGCGTGGTCTTGCCACAGCCCGACGGTCCCAGCAGACACACATAGGCGCCATCCGGTATGACCAGATCTATGCCTCGCAGAGCCTCGACTGGCCCGAACCGCTTACACACTCCCCTGAGCCGGACTTCAGCCACCGCTGTCCTCCCGATTATGAAGGAGTGATCTCGCAGTCGAGTCGAATATGTACAGTCTCTCGCTCGCAAAGACGAGACCGACGGCCGCTCCCGCCGCCGGTCGCCGGTCAGACGAAACGAAGACAGTTGCCGGGCCGGCTGGCGTCCTGACGGCAACGATAGCATGGTCGCCCTGGGGCTGCACCAAGGTAACTTCGCCGTTCAGATGCTCAGGGACCGGCCTCACGACGCAGATATCGTTGGGACGCACACCGAGGGTCAACTCGCTATCTTTCGTTGCACGCAGCGCAGCGGTAAGGGGCTCGGACAGCGGAATCTGGACACCTTTGACCGCAATCGAGTCCGCGCCCGTACGTTCGACCGGCAGAAACACCATCGGAGGCTCGCCAACGAACTCCGCCACGAAGCGGTTGACCGGGCGGTCAAGTAGATCGAGAAAAGATCCTACCTGCTGAAGACGCCCTCCGCTCATCACCGCGATCCGATCGGCGATGGCCGCCGCTTCCTCTTGGTCGTGGGTCACATAGATGGTCGTGATACCAAGCCGCTCCTGTAGCCTCCGGATCTCGGCGCGGAGTTCGACTCGAAGATACGCCTCGAGATGGCCGAGCGGCTCGTCCATCAGGAACATGGCGGGCTCGCGGACAAGGGCCCGACCGATGCCGACGCGCTGCTTCTCGCCGCCGGAGAGCCGGCTCGGGCGGCGTCCCATCAACGACTCTATGCGCAATATCCGAGCTATCTCCATGACCCGCCGTTTGATCTCCGGCACGGGCAACCGGCGCGCCCGCAACGGCATGGCGATGTTCTCGAAGGCCGTGAGATGCGGATAGAGTGCATAGTTCTCGAAGATCATGGCGCAATCACGGGCTTGGGGCGGCAGACGATCGATGCGATTGTTGTCGGCCAGGATTATACCTTCGGAGACGACCTCTAGGCCAGCCAGCGCACGAATCGTCGAAGACTTGCCGCAGCCCGAGGGCCCGAGGAGGCACAAGAGCTCTCCGTCTTCCACAACGAGGTCCAGATCCGCAACTGCGCGTGTGCCGTCGGGATAGGTTTTGGTGACGCCCTTGAACTCGATCCGAGGCATAACTACTTCACCGCGCCGAAGGTAAGACCGCGCACAAGATGCTTCTGCACCGCAAAAGTGAATACGAGGATTGGCAAAACCGCCATCGTGCCGACCGCCATATACTCGCCCCAAGCCAGCCCCATCGAGTTGGAGAAGCCGGCTAGATAAACGGGCAAGGTCGCTGCCCTGCTTTGGGTCAGCACCATCGCGTACAGGAACTCATTCCAGCTGAAGATCGCCGACAAGATCGCTGTGCTGACGATCCCCGGCCGCACCAGCGGGACCGCAACACGCCAGAAGATCTGCAGTCGACTATAGCCGTCGACGAGGGCAGCCTCTTCGATCTCGATCGGAATTTCGGCAAAGAAACCTCGGAGGATCCAGATTACAAGCGACAGATTCATTGCGGTGTAGATGAGAATCAAGGCAATATGGCTGTCGAGCAGGCCGACCTTCTGCACCATGAGGTAGATCGGAACGATGAACGCTACCGGTGGCGCAAATCGGGTGGAGAGGATCCAGAACGCGAGGTGACCTTTGCCGGCAAAGGAAAAGCGCGCGAAAGCATATGCCGCCATCGCGCCAAGCACAACTGCGAGGAACGTGCTGACCACGCTGATGACCATGCTATTGATAAGATAAAAGACGGCGCTGCGCCCGCCGAAGACGAATAGGGCGTTGTAAAAGCTTTGGAGAGTGGGTTTGAAATTCCAGACCGGCGGCCACGCGAAAATGGCGGTTTCCGTCTTGAGTGCCGTCGTCACGATGACATAGAACGGAAATAGGCAAAATCCGGTAAAGATGGCAGCAACAAGATAGCGAAGAGTGCCTATCGGCCAAGCGGCAGGTGAGCCCGGGCCCAGCTCCTTGTTGCGGATGAGGGCGACGGTCATGACGCCGCCTCCCGGGATTCCAGCTGCCTGACGAAGAGTTGGCTCAGCACGGTCACGAGCGCAAGCATCAGCACCGCCATCGCCGCGGCATAGCCAAGGTCGAGAGACAAAAATCCGGTTGTATAAAGGTACCACGGCAGGACCTCCGTATCGCCGGCGGGACCGCCCTTGGTCATCATGAACACCAGTTCGAGCGAGCGTAGCGCGTCAACCGCCCGGATGATCAGAACGATCAGGATCGCCGGCCGGAGCAAGGGAAGGGTGACACGGAAGAAGATCTGGGCTCCGCTCAGTCCGTCGATGCGCGCCGCTTCATAAACATATTCGGGCAGCGCCTGCAGTGCAGCGTAGAAGACCAGCATGACGAACGGCGTCCATTGCCAGACATCGGTCGCGACGATACTCAGCAACGCCAGAGTACCCTGAGTCAGGAAGGGTACACGCGTTCCGCCCAGCATGACCCAGATCCAGTTTACGATGCCAAAGTTCTCGTTGAACATGTAGAACCAAACCAGGCCAACTACGAGTGGCATCACGAGCGAGGGCAGAAGCGTGAGCTTTCGCAGAGTAGCGATGCCCCGGAGTCGCGCGTTGAAAACGAAGGCTAGGCCAAAGCCAAGAAGAAGTTCGATGCCGACAGCCAGCGCAACGAATTTCAGGGAAACCAGTACGGCGTTTCGGAATCGTTCATCGAAGAAGAGCTCCTTATAATTGGACAGGGCGACGAAGCGCGGCGGCTGGGGTCTGGCCAGCATCCAGTAATGGGCGCTGATGTAAAGCGCATAGACGATCGGAAACAGATTGAGCGCGAGCAAGATGGCGAGTGCGGGCGCGATCAACACCCAAGTGGCACGGCGCTTCTCGACCGCCAGTTTCATCGCGTCAGGCTTTCACTTCGGCCAGCTTTGGCGAAAATAATCTATTGCTGCTCGGATATCCGTGATGGGGACGACGGGCAGCGACGGTTAATTAATAATAACCGGCCTTGCGCATGATGCGGTCGATCTCCTGCTGTGACTCCTTGACTGCGTCCTCCGGTGTCCGCTTCCCGGCGAGCATCTCGTGCATCACGGAGCCCAGCACGTCGACAATCTGCTGCAGTTCGGGCACCGGCGGCCGCTGCCAGTCCGCCAGTTCGCCCTTGCTCGCCATCGCGTCCACCACTGGAATGACAGGGCAGTCCGCGATCACGCCGGGATCCTGACTGACGCTGTGCCGCGGGCTGACGCAATCGCCATGCTTGGTGTACTCCTTCATCATCTCCGGACTCGTGAGCCAGGTGATGACCTTCCACGCGAGCGGGATGCGGTTCTTCTCAAGGTTGCTCGGGATCCCCAAACTCCAGCCACCCAGCGGGGAAACCGGCGCGGCCCCCGGACCGTGCGGATGGACCACGTAGCCGACCTTGGCCCGCGCCGGCGCCTGCGGGTCAAGCTCGTAGATCGCCGAGCGGCCGGACCAGATATAGGTCATCGCGGCGCCGCCCTGGGCAAACACCCGCACACGCTCATCCCAGGCCATGTTGAGGATGCCTGGCGGCGAGTAGTCCATGAGCGCCTTCAGATACTTGGCCGTTGCGAGTCCGGCCGGCGTGTCGATCATTGGCTTCATGTTTTCCGGCTTGATATTGTCGATCGCGAAGCCGTGGTCCTTCTTGGGCAGGTCGATCGGCGCCTGGCCGAAGGACCCCATGACCTGGATGAACGTCTGGCCGAGCGGCGTGCCGCGGGCGGCATTCCAGGCGATGCCAGCCAAGCCTGGCTTGGAGTTGTGGAGCTTTTTCGCTGCGGCCAGTACATCGTCGGTGGTCTCAGGCGGCCGCAGCCCGGCCTCCTCGAATAGATCCTTGCGGTAGGCGAGAATTTCCGGATGCGGCTGGATAGGAATGCCCAGCTGTTTGCCACTGACCTGGGCGCCAGTCCAGGCCGCTTCCTGGAAATCAGCCGCGTCGAACCCCGATTCCTTGATCAGCGGATTGAGATCGAGGAGGTACGACTTGTATTCGCCGAACTGGGGTAGGTCGATGGCGACGATGTCGTAGCTGGACGTTGGGTTCTGAGCGTTGAGGAGGACCTGCTGGTGCAGCACGTCGAACGGCCGGACGTCGAGCTCGATCTTGCCGCCGGCCATCTTTTCCATGTCGTCATGGATTTTCTGCATGACCTGGAACACCGGGTCACCAATAGCAAGAATCCGGATGGTCTGTCCGTCGAGCACGCCCGCCGCCTGGCTCGGAACAGTCGCAGTCGACATGGCGCCGGCGACGAGACCAGCGACGATGAACCGGCCTGCCGGCGTGAGCCGTTGTCTTATTGGCTTCTGCATATCCAGCCTCCATTTTCCGGTCTTTGATTCTTCATGGTCATTGCTGCTAGGTCCTTTCAATACTGTTGAGTTAGATCGCGTATCGATGACAGTTTTGAGCCTCTTTAAACCGATGAAGAAGGCGTATGCGCCGAGAAACCGGTCATCGGCGCTAAGTCGTGCCTTCCGCCATCAGCTACTCCCTGCAATCGAGCGATGCCCTAGACCGGATGACGCCTAACTATTAAAAGCGTTGGGGGGTAGAACGAAATCGGACGAATGAACTTCCTACGGCTTATTCGAAACTACCAAAGAAAATCGTCGATGTCCAAGCGCGAAAACGAGAGGTAAAACCATCATACGGGCTTTCTCGACTGTGACTGCCTGGCTGGTGTGGGTTTGGTCCAACGTGTCCAACCAACAGAAGGTGTGGGCGGTTATTCGAACTCCCAAAAGAATGCATTTTGACATCGAATCTCCGTTTGAGGTGGCGGAAGGGAACCGGGAGCAAGTTCTCCTGCCGCGGTGACCTGTGCGGGCCAACGTTCGTAGCTTCAAAATCCGCGTTCGATTTCGCGTCTTCAGGGCTTAGATGGCTACTATGGTTGTGGTGACGCTTCTTCGGACTATTGGATTGTTGTGAGTGGGCACTCGATATCAAGCCAGGAGTGATTCACCTTTTATGCAGAAGTGTGATATCACCAAGGCCGCCCAAAAGGAGTTGAAGTCATACATTCTGGAACGGCTTCTGATGTGTTCGCCGGGTCACCGGGGAAGTCGGGGATCACGCAGCAATCAGGTAGGCTGAGGAGAGCCTGCCACAACATCCTTCAAACGCCTGACTCTGCGAGTAGTTCTGCGCAACATGAGCCCATGGATATCCGCCTGGTCTCAGTGTCGAACCGGCCAGAACTTCCACACACTAGCGCTGCCTACTGTGACAACTCACGCACTCCAACAAAAGGATAAAGAGGTTGGCGGCTCGGAGAACCTGTTCGGAGTCGGCGCAGCGCATCTGATCGATATTTGCAACAGATTAGGCGGCGGTGTCGGAACCGCGTACCGAGTCCGAAAGTGCGCTCAATTTGCACACCTCCACTCAGTCCCGAGATCGAGAAAGGGCCGGTATTTGCCGAGATGTTCAAAGGGCGCCTCGAGAAATCCAAGCAATACCGAAACTCTACGAAGCTGTTGCGCGGGCCTGCCGTGCAGCCTTCTTAGACGCGGGCGGTGTCACCCCGACCGACGGCGTTGACGGTCTCCATCTTTCAGCTGAAGCGGAAGCTTCAGTGTTTCGAAAGGCGGTCGGATTGGATGGCGGCTTCGTGCATTCGTGTGAAGAGAATTCGAAACGAGAAGGACGGTTCGAGGTGATCCCCGGCAAGAGCGTGACCGCCGAGGGCGACGCAAGTGCTTTGCCCTCGTGCACAAATACGACCAGAAGCCGAAGCGGCGGCTATTTGACGTACTCCAGTCGCAGGGGATGCAGTACAACTAACAGATCGAGTTTCTCTCCGGCGGCGGTGATACAGTCTGCGAGTTGGTAGTGAGCAAACGATGGTCAAGAAACAGCAGATCGGATGGGGTCGGCGAGGAGCGCACCTTTTGCTCCAGGTGCGGACGCGAGAGCTCAATAGAGAACTGCCCGAGCGTTCTTCGGACGATGGTATCCCGGTTTAGTGCGCGGAACCGAGCGGCGTGAACAGGCTGCCTATTAGATCTCGCCAGCCGAGAGAGGGCCAAAAGTTTCGTCCGGCTTAGTAGCGAATTCGTCGATGAGGTACTGCTCTGCTCCGGTGAGATCGAATTGGGAGATCACGAAACATCTGCGTCGGTCGCCTTGCTTCAGCTCGGCGACCAGAAGCGGGTCTAAGGCACGCGGCCTTGGATCCGGGAGGAGTGCGCTTTTCCAATGGTGTTGTTGGTCGACTATTAAGTAGAGGTTGTCGAAGTGGTCTTTGGCCGCGCGAGCTTTTTCTCGGGCTTCTTTCGGAAGGATGCCGTTAAATTCTGCGGTGATGACTAGTTTCTTCCACTGGCAAACCCGGTCGAGGAGGTGCAGGCTTAGAATGTACGTGAGAAGTAGACCGAGGATCCATCCTACCACAAGGATGCCAACGGCTGAACTGCCGGTCATGACGGTGATATGGGACAAGAGATAAACTAATGCAGGGACTATTCCCAGGATTCCGGAGATGGGGGTTATTGCCCGTTCGGCCTTAATTCTGGGTTCGTTGATCTTCTGTACGAACGCTTGGGTTCTCCTAAATGGAAGATGCGCTGGAAGGCTGGTGGGGTCGGCGGGTGTGGGAACAGATTCTGTGGTGATTTCGAAAGCGAGTTGGTGGTCACCTTCGAGGTTAAAGACGGCGAACACCGGTAGTTCCGCACCGGTAGCTTCGTCTCGATAGGTCTGTTCAAGGCCGGACGGATCGAACTCCTGGAGGTGAAGGAGTGGTACTGGTGCTTGTGCCAGGAGGGCTTTTCCCTCATTGCACTCTTTTTCCAAGGGCAAGAGGTAATGGTCTCTTTTGCCAGTAACGGTGGCAGGTCGGCAATAGTTCTGTCGAAGCAGATCGAGGCTGTTGTTCATCGGTATTCCGGGGGGTTTAACTTCTTTTTTTCCTTCAGATCCTTGCTCTGCGAAGGCTTCTGAAACGGAGGGATTTTTCGCCTTCTAGACCGTCGCTGAAGTCTTGGTAGGACGCAAATGGCCTTGACATTTCAGACCTTTTTTTTGACACACGCAGGACAGCCTGTAAGCGATGGCCTGGCCATGTTCCAGCACGCCCGGCAGCATAAAAGCGAGCCAAGCTTCGGGTGCTGGAAATTCCCTTCACCGATCCGTAGCAGTGCTCTCCACGGAGAGCGTCAAAGGTCGGGGGTCAAGCGGCGTGAGCCCCATGGTCGCCACTCCAGCGCGATCCGTGCTGGAAGACTTCGTGCAGTTCGGTCAACTCCGTGTTGTCGGTCCTCTTCGATCCGCCACTGAGGATGTCCGAGATTGTGATGTCGTCCTGGCCGCGGCCGGAGACACCCCGACGCTGGAAATAGTGGCGGCGACTTGGCTGCTCCGCAAACATGCGCCAACCCTGAAGGTCCGCGTGGTCAATGTCGTGGACTGTGCCTCTTTCCTCGAACTATCCACCCGCACGGTTTGGAGGAGGCCGAGTTCCTTGAACTCTTCACCGCCACCAAGCCGGTCGTCTTCGGTTTCCATGGCTATCAACGAGCGATGCACCAGATCCTCCATGGGCGGACTAACCCCGAGCGGTTCCACGTGCGCGGATTCATGGAGGAAGGGACAACGACCACGCCATTCGACATGGTCGTCCTAACCAGATGAGCCGGTTTCATCTGTGCATGGAAACACTACGACGGTCCGATTACCCCCAGGCCGGCCCGATAATGGAATGGTGTAAAGAAATGCTGACCAAACACCAAACCTACACCCGCGAGCATTTCCAGGACCTGCCGGAAGTCCGCGACTGGAAGTGGAGCACACCATGAAAACACAACATTCCAGGGCGACGGTGAACTCTTCGCGCGGCAGGATTTCGTCGATGCGAATGTCTCTGCCGAAAGGGCCGCGCCTATACCGAGCCACTCGATCTTGAGCACGCGGGCGCGATACGGTTTTATATTAGAAGGCGTTGGAGGATCCTATCAGCCTGAGCGCTGCGATCAAGTCGCCGAGCCCATCCCATATCGCCAGCTCAAGCTGAAGATGGGGATAGGCTCACAAAAAATCTCCTATAAGGGGCTTTAACACCAGCCGGGCGTCAAGATCACCTGAATAATCTATCGCAGCAAGATATAATGTAAATGGTGAGCGTCCTAATTTCTCGCCATTGGTCCCGACGATGCTCAATGCTTGCCGGACCAGGCGAGAAATCCGCGGCTGGTATCTAACTTTCCGATGCGAAGCTGAATCGCTGCCCGCATGACCGGTTGACCCAGAAATTTACGCTCCCAATTGACAATCGGGAAAGCATGATCTACCATTTGAGCACTACTTGCTCAAGTGGTAGATTGTGGCCCGACCGTCCTCCCTAATGTTAAAGGTGTGCCAGTATTATTATTCCAAGGACCCGTTGACGATGTCCCAAATTGGCGACCGTCTGGGCATTTCCCGGCATCGGGTGGGGCGCCTATTGCGGGAGGCTATCGAAACAGGCGTTGTAAAGATTGAAATCCAATCTCCCTTCAACAAGGGTATGGAAATCGAGCAGGCCCTGGAGAACGCGTTTGGCCTGAAGGCCTCGCTAGTGGTAGAGGTTAACCCAGACCTGCCGCCCGAAGACATCAAACTCACGACTTGCAAAGCGGGCGCTGAATTCCTCCGGGAACTGATAAAGGCTCATCACACGATTGGGGTCGGTTGGGGTACTACTACGTTCGAGCTTATTAATCAGCTCGAACCCCTGGAAATCAGGGACGCTATGGTCGTTCAGATCACGGGCGGCAACAAGCGGCTCTCGGTCCAGTTCGATTGTCACGAGGTTACGCGTCGCCTGGCACAGAAGCTGGGCGTCGACCCGATGCTCCTACATGCTCCGGGCGTCGTCGACAAGAAGGAGACACGCGAACTACTCATGCGAGAGAGCGCGATCGCCGAGACCTTCAGACAATTCGATAAACTCGACATCGTCATTGTAGGCGTCGGTGCCATCGTGCCGCAGGTCAACTCGACGCTCGTAGGTAGCGGCTACGTGTCCGGCGCCGAACTAAAGTCCCTGAAACGAGCTGGCGCTGTGGGCGATGTTTTCTCCTACTTCATCAATGATAAGGGTGAAATCGTCCGGACAGAGATTTACGATCGCTCAATCACTATTGGCGTCAGGCACATTCGCAAGGTTCCGACCACGGTGGGCATAGCCACAGGAGCGGAAAAATCGCGAGCTGTTGCGGCCGCGATAAGCGGCGGCTTTGTCAACACGCTGATCGTTGACAGCCTCCTCGCGCAAGCATTGCTGGCACACTACGCTCCTGACCCAGGGCCGGGACACATTAGGGAGCAGGGGAATACCGCAGCCAGAGTTCGCTGCAGCGATGCGGTCGATACGAGCTAATGAAACTGCTGCCCAGGGCTGTGGATCTGGAAGTTACTTTGTTCACTAAACAGAAGCCAAACATGAATGCGAAAGAATGTAATTATGCGGCCGAGTCCACTGGCCAGTTCAACAGCAACCCTGGATCGGAAGTCGAGCAACTTGAAACGGACGGCGAATCGCGGCGCTCCTTCCTCACCAAAATGATCGTCGCGGGCGCCGCCACGGCCGCCGCAAGCTTCCCGTACATCTCCGCACGCGCCGCCGAGAACCCATCCATTAAGTTCGGACTGCTTGAAGACAGGTCAGGAAACTTCTCGATCTTCGGCATCAACAAGTGGCATGGCACTCAGCTCGCGATCAAAGAAATCAACGAGGGCTGGACGCTTGAGGGCGGCGTGCAAGGACCGGGCGGTCCGGGCGTGTTTGCCAAGGTTGCGGCGAAGCCACCTACGGAGAACATCAAGGAGACAGTTAATCGAGGCGGTGACGAAACAGAAGAGGATACGGTCTGGAACGAGGAGGATGAGTATCTCGTCAAGTCGGGCGAAAACGGCGTTTTGGGGCGCCAGATCGAGCTCGTTGCGCCCGATCCGCAATCGGACAACACCCAGTTCCAGGCGCTCTCGCGAAGGCTCATTCTAGACGAAAAGGTTGACGTGCTCATGGCCGGTTTCGCCAGCGCCGAACGCGAGGCGATTCGCCCGATCATGGACCAGAATAAGATGCTTTATTTCTACAACAATCAGTATGAGGGCGGAGTAGCCGACAAATACACGTTCTGCACCGGTGCGATCCCGGAGCAGCAGATCGTGCCGGTGATGCAGTACATGATAAAGAACTTTGGGCCGAAGATTTACACCCTCGCTGCCGACTACAACTTCGGGCAGCTGAGTGCGGCATGGACCCGCGCCATGGCACCCATACTGAACGCGGAGGTAATCAAGGAAGAGTTTGTCCCGTTGAGCGTCTCCCAGTTTGCCTCAAGCATCGCGCGTATACAGGAAGCCAAGCCAGATTGGCTCATGATGTATATCACGGGGCAAAACCACTCGAATTACTATCCTCAGGCCGATGCTGCAGGGGTCAAGATCCCGATGGGATCGAGCATCAACATCGCGCAAGGCTACGAGCATCGGCGCTTCGATCCTCCAGCGCTGGCGCGATTCCATGTCACGGCGAGCTACATGGAAGAGATTCCAACTCCACGCAACCGAAAGTTCGTCGAGCGATGGCGGAAGATGTTTCCCGATGAGCCGTATATGGCCATGGAAGGACACAGCGCCTATGTGGCGACCCACTTGTACGCGAAGGCGGTGCGGCTAGCCAAAACGACGGACAAGGAGACGGTGATTAAGGCGCTTGAGTCAGGCATCGGCGTGGAAGCTCCGTCGGGCTGGGTCTTTATGGATCCTGCCACGCATCACTTGAGTCAGTACATTCGCCTCGCGAGCTGCGATGAAAAACACGACATAACTTTTGTGACCGAGTGGCCCTATATTGAGCCGTGGTGGACGCGCCGGCTGGGAGTAAACCTAGTGCGTCATCCGGAGTCTAAGCAATACATCCCGGACGAGGATCCATTCTTCAAGATGTTCAAGAAGAAAGGGAACGCGTGACCACACTTGGCTCCGGAGAAAGGCTCTCTCGTGCCGCTCGTAGCTAGCTTGGCGGTTCGGTCCGCAGCCTAGCCATGGCGGGTCGTGCTTGGCCTTCGTACTTGAATTTCGGTGTATCGCCTTCAGTGTTTCGCAGAGAGTCTGTTCATGAGCTTAGGCTACGTCGTAAGCTTGCTTTACCAATATGTTGACACCATCGCGTTCCTGCTGCTCGCAGCCTTGGGCCTGATGATAATCCTCGGCGTAGTCAACGTTATTAACCTCGCGCACGGTGAGCTGATCATGATGGGGGCATATATCACCACCCTTACGTATAACCGCGCTCATCTTCCACTCCCCGTATGCATGGTGCTCAGCAGTATCGGGGTGGGGTTATTTGGGATGCTGTTGGAGCGGTTTGTCATCCGGCGGTTCTACGATGACAAGCTCGGAGCGCTCGTCGCTACATGGGGGGTAAGCCTGATCCTGAGCCAAGGTACGCTACTTGTATTTGGCCCTTCTATGCAGTCGGTGCCGTTGCCCGCGTGGACTTTCTCCTATGGTGACTATTCGTTTGGCGGCTACCGGTTAGTTCTATTTGTGATAGCTATCGCGGCGGTGCTTATCGCATGGTGGGTCTTCTATTACACTCGGCTTGGTGTGCGCACACGGGCAACCATGCAAAACGCCGATATGGCGCGGGCCCTAGGAGTGGACACGCGCCACATTTACCTGCTTACGTTCGGAGCCGGTTCCGCTCTGGCGGGGCTTACCGGGGCGCTTTATGCTCCGACGACTACGATCGTTCCGCTGATGGGCAGCCAGTTCGTTGACGTGGCGTTCATCACAGTGGTTATCGGAGGCGGCAGCAATCCAATCGTTGGAGCGCTGACGAGTGCAGCGTTATTGTCGTTGATTGCCACCCCTTTGGCCAGCACGCTCGGTACATTCAGCGGACGCATCGGGCTGCTCATCACAGCGCTGGTAGTGATCAGGTTTCTACCGCGCGGAATTTCGGGGTATTTTCAGGACATCCGTTACCGGCACATGGCGAGAGTCGCCTCTTAATGGCACGCGAGTATACAGGCTTTTGGCGAGTATTGAATGGACCTCAGGAGATTGGCCGAGGGCCGGTCTTTTGGTGTTTATTTGCCTTTGTGGCGCTAGGGCTGCTCGGGTACCCCTTTTTCGGTTCGGTGTTTGCCTTATCGAATCTGGCTAACTTCTGCCTTTATATTCCGATGGGTCTTGGACTAGCGCTCTTATGGGGATACAACGGTGTCTTGAGCTTTGGACAAGGCGCGTTCTTTGCCATTGCGGGCTATGTGTACGGCATCATCGCAGGGAATCTCCTCGACATCCCCGGCGGGACTTTGTTGGCCGCGGTCGGCGGAATCGCTGCTTCCGCCGCAATAGCCGCGGCGTTCGGGTACTTTGTATTTTACGGTCAAGTAAGCAATTGGATCATTCCACTGCTGTTGCTCGTCCTGTCGCTCATCCTGGAAACATTCATGGCGCAGACGGCAGGGTATCAATGGCGCGTCGGGAGCGTTCTGCTGGGGGGTTACAACGGAATGACTAATGTCCCCTCTCTTGAAATTGGATCAGCAAATTTTGGCGGCGCCTCTATCGCATTCTATTATCTTGTGGTCGCCCTGATGCTCATAACCTACCTGGGTCTCAGACTATTGGTGAATTCTCACTATGGTCACGTTGTGGTGGGGATAAGAGACGATGTCGAGCGGACGCGAATGCTGGGATACAACGTAGCCCTTATTCAGATTCAGGTGTTTGTTGTGGCGGCCGCGTTGGCTGGCTTGAGCGGGATTCTGTACGTCTCGTGGGGGAACTACATCAACCCTTCCAGCATGGGCCTACTAGCTGCGACCCTGCCGGTAATTTGGACTGCGGTTGGAGGGCGAAGCAGTCTGCTTGCGGTTCTTTTATCGACGGTGACCTTGCGATGGCTTGCGGACACTCTAGCTGTGAGGGGCGGTGAATATGCTTTTCTTGTCATGGGTATTCTGCTGCTCGTAACGATGTTATTTTTCCCGGCAGGTATCGTGGTCACGCTAGCGCGGCGCTGGCTGCATCAGAAATCGATGTACCGCGATCTAAAACAGAACGGAGCGCCATGACAATGCCCGCTTCCACTGTGAGCGATGGCCTGGTGGTGTTGGGCGCTAAGGATCTGACAAAGTCTTTTGGAGGAATTCGCGCGGTCGATCACTTGGATCTCACACTCGCACGCGGCGAGCTCCGCTGCCTCATCGGACCGAACGGCGCGGGCAAGTCGACGCTGTTCGGCTTGCTATCGGGTCTGCATCGGCCCGATGCAGGTCACATAGTGTTCAAAGATGAGGACATTACCAACCTGAAGCCATTTCAACGCGTCCGAAGAGGTCTTTGCCAGAAGTTCCAGACCACCCGAATCTACCGGGCATTAACTGTCGCACAGAATCTCGTGATCGCTGACAGGACACCGCGATCGAGCAGGAGAAAGAATGGCAGGCTAAGCTGGGCCCTTAGCACCCTAGGGCTCGACTCGGAGGGCGAAGTGCCAGCCGGGGAGTTGTCGCACAGTCATCAACAGTGGCTCGAAATTTGTCTCGCACTCGCCACGGAGCCTGACCTGCTTCTCTTGGACGAGCCGACCGCGGGGATGACCCCGGAAGAGACAGAATTGACAGCCCAGTTCGTCGTCAATCTGAATCGCCAGGGGCTAACCGTGCTCGTGGTGGAGCATGACATGGCGTTCGTGCGTTATATCGCTCAACGGATTACGGTTTTACATTATGGACGCATCTTTACCGAGGGGAGCCTCGGCGAGATCGAGTCGAACCATGAGGTGCGCCGCATCTATTTGGGAGAGCGTTGAATCGTGAGTAGCCCACTCCTTAGCGTGCAAAACTTGGTGGCGGGGTACGGAAGTGGCGATATTCTGCAAGGGGTGACTCTTGAAATTTGGCCCGGCGAGATGGTCGCGACCATCGGGCGAAATGGCGTGGGTAAGTCGACGCTGATGAAAGCGATCATTGGGTTGCTGTCACTCCGTAGAGGCTCCATCTACCTGAGAGGCCAATCCATCACGCACCTGCGCGCCGACCAGCGCGCTGCACTCGGCATTGGCTATGTTCCTCAAGGGCGGGAGATCTTTCCCGAACTTTCGGTCGAGGAAAATCTGATGATGGGCGAGACTATCAACTGCGCGAAAAGAGCCCTTCGTTACGATTTGGTGTACGAGTATTTTCCGATCTTGCGGGACCAGCGCCGACAAGTGGCCGGAACGTTCAGTGGTGGTCAACAGCAAATGCTCGCGATTGGTCGCGCCCTCGTGGGGGCGCCAAATTTGCTGCTTCTCGACGAACCCTCGCTGGGGATCCAACCCAGCATCATTCAGGAGATCGGCGAGGCCCTGGTAAGACTGAATCGCGCGGAAGAACTCACGATCCTGCTTGTTGAGCAGAATATGCGCCTGATCGAACATGTGGCGGTCCGCGCTTATGCGATGGATAAGGGCCGCATAATCGCTCCCGTATCCAGGGAGGAGATCTGCGACCGTAATCTGATGCTTCGCTTCGTGTCCGTTTGAAACTAGGGAAACAAATGCCGAAAACAACGTACAGAACCTTCCTCAAGAAGCGCTTTAAAGGCGGCTCGACGAACGTGGCCGATATCTATCACGCGGTGCGGAACATTCCCTACGGCTCGACCGGGGAACGTGATCCCGTAAAGGTCATCGCAAACAATCTCGGTTCTTGCTCGGGCAAACACATTCTTCTCCGCGATTTATTGCGAGAGGTCGGCTGGGAGGCCGAGGTCATTACCATGTTCACGCATTTCAATCGAGGCATTCCTTCGCATCCCGCCATGCCTGCAGAGCTGCGTGCGATGATCGACGGTGAGGATGTGTGCGATTTTCATCATTACGTCCGCGTCCGAATTCGCGAGCGTTGGCACAAGCTCGATGCGACTTGGCACGACGCCTTGATCTCCTATGGCTTTCCTGTCAACCGAGACTGGAAGGGACATAGCGACACGGTTCTCGCGGCAACGCCCATACGCGAGTATCCCGCAGTGGAGGATCTCGCGGCCTGGAAGAAGCAGTTGGTGACACAGCTTACGCCCAGCCAGCGTGAACTCCGGGCGAAGTTCTTCACGCGATTAACCGAGTGGATGATGACGCTCTGACGAAGGGTTGCATGGCGCAGACGGCGACGGACATCTTCGTAGGAATCGACGCAGGAACCACGGGCGGCAAGGTTGCTCTGTTCGACGCCCGCGGCAACGAACTTGGCGGAGGCTATTGCGAGTATCCCTGCATCTATCCGCATCCCGGTTGGGTTGAGCAGGATGTCGGGGAGGTCTGGAGGGGTATCTGCCGGGCAAGCCGCGCCGCTCGCGTGGCTGCCAACGTTGCGGATGGCGCTATCCGTTCGATCGGATTCTCGAGCCAGCGCGGATCCTTCATTCTTCTTGATGAGCGAGAGCATCCGCTCGCGCCAGCTGTGCTCTGGAACGACAGCCGGGCGAAAGAGATGGAACGCGTGCTCATGCAGCGCATCGCGCCCGAGCGGTACCGACACATTACGGGCATGCCCATTTCCGGGAGCTGGGCGATTGCGAAACTGGCATGGCTGCTCCACAATCGCCACGAACTGATGGAGCGTGCTCGTCACATCTGTAACGGGCAGGAATATTTCCTACGTCGCTTGGGTGCAGACGTACTGGAGTCCGATCCGTCCGCGCTCACACTGAACGGTATGCTCGACATTCGCAAATTGGACTGGAGCGAGGAGGTCTGTCAAGCGGCGGACATCGATCTGACGCGTCTTCCACGGGTGGGTAGACCTAGCACAATGGTCGGCCGCTTGTCCAGAGCCGCCGCTGAGGAGACCGAGTTACCTGCGGGCATCGCCTTGTGCCGCGGGGGCGGAGATCAGCAATGCGCAGCAGTGGGCGCCGGTGTAATCAGACAGGGTTTGGCCGAAGTTACGATCGGGACGGCGGCAATGATGGTCGCCCATTTGGAGGATCCTGCGCTCGTGAGGGGCGTGGCACCGTACATCGGTGGACACGCGGTTCCGGGCAAATGGGACGCCGAAGGGGGCGCCTTCTCAATCGGCAGCTGCCTAAAATGGTGGCGCGACAATTTCGGCCAGATCGAGCGCACCCGAGCCGAGCGGGAGGGGACCAGCGTCTACGACATACTCATCGCCTCTGCCCGGGAGGCGCCCGTCGGCAGTCGGGGAATTATCTTCCAACCGTTTTTCGCAGGACAGCTAACTCCGTATTACGACACCACTGCGCGGGGTGCGTTCCTTGGTCTGGAGCTAGATCATGATCGGGCTTGTCTTTTGCGGGCCATGCTTGAGGGCTGCGCCTGTGAGGTGCGCTTAATGGTTGATGGTGTGGCAGGTGACCTCGAGGGTGGCATCTCGGAGTTGCGCGTGACTGGAGGCGCTAGTCGTTCGGACCAATTTATGCAAGTGCACGCCGATATTCTGCGTCGCCCTTTGATCCTGCTTCGCAATCGCGAGTGCACGGTGCTTGGCGCTTCGATCTTGGGCGCAGTCGGCTGCGGATACTTTGCAAGTATCGATGAGGCCGTCCAGGCGATGGTGACAGTCGATCGAACGGTGGAGCCGGACCCCGCGACGGCCGACATCTATGGTCGGTTGTTCGAGGTCTTTCGCTTCTGCTACGAAACGGCCGCCGAGGGGGGACTCTATGAGGCCATCTACGAGTTCCAGCGTGAGTATTTCTAGCCTTCGTGTCAGGCGCATCCATGGGCAAAGAGACCTGATGCCTAGAGCTTAGCAGCTAGCGCCTGAACTACGCCGTGGCCGATCTCGGCCATGACGTTAACCGTGCGGTTAGTTACACGCTTACGAAGCAAGGGCGATGCCCTAAAATTCGATTCGAGCGCGTTTCACGAGTAGTCCGGCTATCGTCTAACCGTCGGAATGTTTCTCGTTTGCATCAATCCACCGATTACTTCTTGCAAGGCACATTGTTCAGTTCGGACTCACGAGCCTGGCGTACTTTATTTCCCTTTGCGTTAAATGACCCCTCTTAGAACAGGGGATACTCATGCTGAGCTATCGCCGTAACGTAGCTAGGTCCGTGTCGCAGACCGACCAGAGCTTACGCCTTCCCGAGGTACTCCTTACTAATCGCAGCGCCGACGGAATATTTGGGATCAACAAAGTTTCCCAATCGCACGATTCCAATCTCGGTCAAAAGCATGTAGGCATCCCAGCGATCAAAGCCGTATTCCTTTTCCATCCATAATACCAACTCAGTATAGGCGATGCGCACCGCATCCTCGAGCGGCCGGGCGCTCCCGATCGCCATGATGACTCGCTCGTTTTCGAGGCGCGGCCAGCTCATCGTCCAGGCCTTGATTAGGTCCACACGTATCGTCGTGTGAGTAGCGAACTCAACACCTACACCACACAATTCGCCATCGCCCTGACAGGCATGTGCATCACCGATGAATATTCGGGCGCCGGGCGAACGCACGGGAAGATACGTGATACTATCAGGCCCAATATCCGGAATATCCATGTTTCCACCATGGTTGTCGGGCGTTAGCGAGTTAATCGCATCAATCTCCGGCGAACAACTTAGCGTGCCGATATGTGGACGATAAGGTAAAGTTATATTTTTGCTCCAGTAGATGCCGTTCTCGTCCAAATCGACTTTCTTCACTTTTTCCGGCAGTGGTTCATTTAGCGTCGCCGTATAATCGGTGCTAGTGAGCCCGCCGAATCGCGGGATCAGGCATACCGTGCCGCGCGGGTTTTTCCCTCGAGGCAGGATTGATTCAATATACACGGCCACCACATCCCCTTTCTCAGCACCTTCGACCATAATTGGTCCACATTGCGGATTGAGGAACGGTATAATTAACTTCTGCGACGGCAAATCTTTCTCGGTTTTAATGACACCCTCAAAGGCGTCCACCGTCTCCACGACAACCCGATCACCCGGATCGATGTTCAAAACGGGATCAGAGTACGGTCCCATAGTATACTGGAACTTCCCTTGAAGCTTCTCAGTTAGCTCGTGCGTCTTCCCAACTTTTCTGTGGGAGATGCCACGAGTATGCATAAGCGATTTCTCTAACCAGCTCATATGGCTCCTAATTTAGAAATTATGTCTCTTCTTTAACGCTTCGGTCCATTATGTAGTCTCTGTGGGCATTGAAACCTGGCGTGCGCTGTCGAGCGGGCTCGGAAAAAGAAGCCAGCTTGAAGTACGCCAAAGTATGAGGCCGCCCACGCAAAATATCGACCAAAGAATCGCGCAAATTAATTCCCAAAGTCACACCTCGGTTATTTCTTTTGGCGCATCTTTTTCCGGCCGAACAACTTCCCGAGCCCTGGCGTTACCCGCACGCGGGAGTCAGTGTAATAATTATTTGTGACGTTAATGTCGGCATGTCGCAGCGCTTTGCTGGCTGCGTGTATGCCGTGTGCTTGGTTGACGAGCGAACCGTATTCCTTGCGAAGTGTGTGAAGCGGTTTTTGCGTAACAATACCTTTATTCCGGAGCCAAGCGTTAAGGCGCTGAAAATGCGGCTCACAGCGGTAAAAGTCTCCCCCAAGACGGCCTTTGGTAGCCGTCGTGAGGGAATTACAAAACGGCCCTTTAGCTTTGGCGTGATATTCCCGAAAGATCGCAACTATCTCGGGATCAACTTGGATTTCGATGCCGAAGCATAACCGACTGTGTTTGATTCCAGCGCTTCGGCGACCAAGGGCACTTGAAGATCAATGTTACGACCCGCTCTTCGGTCAATGATGCCCAATTCCAACCATGCGCTTCCCACCCACCATCTCTCGGCGACGAATCCAGATCCAAGCGTTGTTTGGGTTCTATCCATCGGAATTTCGTCCCTACCTCGTACGGAGAAGCGCGTCGGTAAAGTAAGATCACTTGCTTCCACACGTTGAAGGCC
>Ga0070698_100002104_pt1 | contig 22106 bp, 21 predicted proteins | sample KBSK1502metaG_FD_65477 | JGI IMG/M metagenome (GOLD analysis project Ga0070698, IMG submission 65477) | Corn, switchgrass and miscanthus rhizosphere microbial communities from Kellogg Biological Station, Michigan, USA - KBS K1-50-2 metaG | ecosystem: Host-associated > Plants > Roots >...
TTCGGGCCGGTCTCTTCCGCTGTGGGAATGTTTGAACCGGTCACGACCACGCGCTCCACCTCAGCCGAGGGCGCCGGTGCGGCCGGGTTGGCGGGCACGGCCGGTGCCGGCAACTGAGCGGAAGCACTTGATGCAAAAATTAGAGGAAATCCCACTGCCGCCACCAAGACAGCACCCAGGAATCCGAGTTTATTTAGCACGTTTTTAGTCATTAGTTTCTCCATTGGTTTGGTTAGGTTTTGACACGGTTATTAAATCTCCGCTGCGCTGACAAGCTTTTTTTTCACTTTTTTCAAAGTTTTTTTGAACGGCCTTCCGGGCCCATTTGTCGCGTTAACCCCCCGTTTAATGAACACGTCAGGGGCTGGCAAGCTTTTTTTTGATTTTTTTTGAAGTTTTTTTGAGCGCCCGAAAACCGGAAATTCACATCAATCGACACGAATTTTTGACCACGGATTTTTTGTCCGCGAATCACGCCGATTGACGCGAATCATTTTCCAAATCCGATTCAGCGATTTAACCGTTTCATGACGGCGAAGCCATTCGCGTTATTTCCCGTGATTTCGCGGGCCCTTCCGCCGTTTTAAAAATTCGCGTTGATTCCGGTTGATCGTTTACCGCGGCGGGTGAAATCCGAACTCGCGTTGCAATTTATCCCACAGCCAATCGACGAAACTATCCTTCTTGATCGCACCGCCATTTGTGGCGGCCAGCGTTTCTGCTTTGTCCACCTCGCCGTTTAAACAGTAGAGATAGATAAGGAGATTAGTGTCGTTAAGACTAAACGGGCCACGATCTTTCTTGCTCTCCAGCAGGCGAATTGCTCCGTTGATGTCCCGTTGCGCAAGGGCTCCCGCAACCAGGTCTTGCATGGCTTCCAGCGGAGGGGGTTGCGATTTCTTCGCCACGCGCTCGGCGATCGACAGGCGCAACCCGTCACTTCCCAGGACCTCCAGGACTGGTATTCGCAGGTGGGAATTGCGCAGATAAAGATCCAGTTCGGCAAACTGGTTGCTTCCAATTGTTTCGGAAACATATCGCATCTCACGAACCGAGAAGAATGATTTCAGCGATTCGTTTACCGTCTCCGGCCAAATGCGGTTGATGATCGGGGACCAAGTGAAACGGTAAGCAGCAGACGATGCATCCATATAAGTGGAAGTGAACTGCAAGTTGGCCTGCTCATCCCACACCGCGTCCGTTAGCCGCTTGGGATAATTGTCCGTTAAGGGCGCTACGTCCCGCGTGATGCGATCGATCTCGTCGCCGTCCATCAAAAATAATGCGGCCAATTGCTGTGGAACTTCGACGCCGACTCGTCGCAACTCCTGGCCCGCCGCGGTCGGCTCGCTCCATAATCGCCGTAACTCCTCTTCGTTGACGCGGCGTCCCGGCCCTTTGATCCCCATCATGATCCACTGCTGATCGGCGCTGGCCCAAACCAAGGCGCTGGGAAACGCATTGTGAAACGCACGAAGAATGGCTTTCGCTTCGTCTACTCTCACCTGGTTAATCGGTAGCCAAAAGGTGGCAATCCCGCCTTCCTTCAAGCGGCTTTTCATCAGAGAGAAAAATTCCTGCGTGTAGAGGTTAACCGAACCAGCGACCTTCGGCGGAGGCGGCTCGCCCGTGATAATATCGTACTGCTGCGGGCTGGCCTGAAGGAAGAAGCGTCCGTCTTGCACAATTGCGTGCACACGCGGATCGCGGAGCGGGTTGGAATAATTGATTCCGGAATAGAAATCGGCGAGATGGAGGACTTCTTTCGAAATGTCCACAACATCCACGCGTTTGACGTTCGGCCCGTGGAGCAACGCATCTGCCGTGACGCCGCACCCGTAACAGATCAGCAATACATCTTTCGCTTCGGGACGAAGAGCTAAAGGAAGATACGCGAACAATCTCATGTAACGCTGATTGCGCGGATTTGTGGCCGACATCGAAAATGCGTCGGTCAACAGTCGATAGTAATACGGTTCACCAAAAAGATCGCGTCGCAGCAACTGGTAGGTATCTGAGGTCCCCTCGATCCTTTTCACAACATGAGCAAGCACATCGCCGTGTTCATCAATCTCGTAAGGGCGACTCGCGTGGGCGAAGTGCGATTCAGCGCGGCCATACGGAAAAATTGCCAGGAGGAGGATCGTCGCCGCACAAAGTGCGATGATAACCAAACCGATTGGCCGCCGGATCGACCAGCTTGAGCGCTCGCTCACGAGGATGCCGAGCAAAGCGTAAACCACAGCGCAAAGTACGAGGCTCCATTGATAGCCAATGCCGGGCAACAAGACGAAACTTGCAAGAAGTGGGCCGATCGCCGCGCCTGTTGTGTTGAAAAGAGTGGTGACCCCAGTGCTGTTCATCCGATCTTCCAGTGCGGCCTGAACAGATGCGGCAATGGATGGAAACAAGATTCCCGAGACAAAAGCGACGGGAAACATCAAGGCGATCGAGAGCAGCGCGATATGGTACCAAGAGGCGAGGCTAAAAGCGCCAGTGGGCGTTTTCACTATTTCGCCCGGAAAGAACAAATATGACAAAAGCGTTGCAATCGCCGCCAGCAGCAACAGAACAGAAAGAGGTCCGCTTCGCGCTGTAGTCGCTTCGCTGTGAGAAGTCTGCGCATCGGGTGTGGGGCGACGACTACGACCCTGAACCGCGCCGGCCAAAAGGCCACCCAGCCCTATTCCTGCCAGCACAATTGCAAGCATCACCGCAAATGCTGTGGCCGATGAAATAACATACAAGCGTAGAAATCGGAACCATATGACCTCCAGGCAAAGAAGAACGCAGCCTGTGCCGAAGCTGGCGAAAAGCAGACGCCACGGCAGCCGGTAGCTTGCGTGTAAGCGCAGCGGAAACGTTGGCTTGGGAATCGGCTCGCTCGTGTCACCGCCAATTCTTGCCACCAGCAAGGCGCTTACTGCAGCAACGCAAACCGCCAAGCCCGCAGCCAAACTCGTGCCCCGGAGGCCAAACGCCGCGATGAGATAGCCTTCACCGAGCACGGCACCAACCACCGCGCCTAAAGTGTTCGAGCCATACAAAAAACCAATCGCGCGACCAAAATTCGTTTCCCGCAACATTGGATCCTCGATCAACACCGGCAGCGTCAGGCCCATCGCCGTTGTCGGCGTGAGTAGAATCAGGAACGACACAACAAACCGAAGTCCGAGAAGCGTGGGTTGATAATTCCAGAGCATTTGCCACACGGGTCGCAACAATTCGCCCAGCACCGGAAGACCAAAAACGATTGTGCAACCGAGCAAAGCAACGAGCACTTCCAGCAAGGCGTAAAAATGTAGCGGGCGCCATCGCCGAATTCTCGATGATGCGGCGATCGCGTTCCCTAGCGCCAGGCCTGCCATGAAACTGGAAAGGATCAACGCCGCGGCCCACACCGAGTTGCCAAATGCGAGGCCGCTGAGCCGCAGCCAAAGCGTTTCGAATATGAGCGCACCAATCCCGGACAGAAAGAGAATGGCGGAGAAAATAGCAATAGGCGTGCGCGTGTGTTGTTCTAGCCGCCTCGCTGTGTCGAGGCACTCGTTGCGTGACTCCGACTGGGGCGGCACAGCGCCGTGACTACTTTCTCCCGCATGTGACTTATGGATCGTATGAGATCTATTCATCATCGCGAAAACGAGAGGCAATCCTCAGAACAATAGTACCTGCGATTCCGGCCAGAAGCGACCCGGCGAGAATACCTGACTTTGCCGCGTGAACTCGCCCAGTCTCATCGAATGCAAGCATAGCGATAAAGAGCGACATGGTAAAACCGATCCCTGCCAGGCAGGGCGTAACCCAGCAATGACAACCATCCGACGCAGCGAACACCCCCATCAGCCCATCGCTGATCCACCGATGCAGCGTCAGTGATAACGAGTGTTCTGTGATTCCAAATGTTAATCGGATCTGCCAAACGCGGTCGTACGCTTCGGCCTGCGGTGAATTGGCCAGCACCAGTGCAGCTATTCCGAGCAGCAGCAGGACCGACCCAGCAGCCGTCTCCGTCCCGAAAAAACGCTGAAATATGGTTGGTTGGGATTCTGCGCATGGCCAATGGCTGATGGCCGATAGCAATTCGCTAGTCGCGAACCAGAGTGCGACGCAAGTCGCTGAGCATTCGGCCGTGTTCCTCAGCGCCCTCGTAGATGGCCTCAAAATCTTCGTCGCTTAAATAGCTCTGACGCTTTGAAACGGTGGCCTCTGAGACTGCCTGGAACAGTGACCCAGAAGCGATTTCCACAAATCGCGCAAAATCGACGTCAGAAATCCGTGCACTGCCTTCAGCGATGTTTGACGAAATAGAAACGGCTGCACGTCTCATCTGATTCGTTAGTCCGAACCGTTCATCAGATGGAAATGATTTGGTTTGCGAGTAAGCGAGATCCGCAAAATCAATAGCCTTTTGCCAACATCTAACTTTTCGAATTTGAACATGACGGCAGTGTCAATGATTCGCCGCCCATCAGCAATCGACAATTGGCTATTGGCTATTGGCCATGGCCTATTAGGCTACTCCGGTGTTCACTGGTTTGATTGAAGAAGTCGGCAGTGTAATCGCGGTCGGTGCAAGTAAAAACGGCAATCAATTGAAAATTGCCGCCCCGCGCGTCGCGAAAAAGATACGGCGCGGCGATAGTCTGGCCGTTAATGGTTGTTGCCTCACACTGAGTTCGCACCGCGGTGAGGAGTTGGTTTTCGATCTCTTGGACGAGACGATCGCTCGCACAAATCTGAAAAACCTGCAGCGGGAGCAGCCTGTGAATCTTGAGCGCGCTGTTTCCGGAACGGAGCGTTTTGGAGGACATTTCGTTCAAGGACACATCGATTGTGTCTCGCCCGTCATCGCCTATCAGAAAAGCGGCGCAGATTTTCGATTGGAAATCGAGCTACCAAAGGGGTTCGCCCATTATGTCGCGTGCAAGGGCTCGATCGCAGTGAATGGAATCAGTCTTACCGTCGCTGAAGTCCTATCGGAAACGTTCGTGGTTTGGATTATTCCTTACACGAAAACGCATACTAATTTGGACCGGGTCCAGGTGGGCGATCCGATGAATCTCGAGTTTGATATTCTCGCCAAGTACGTTGAAAGAATGATCACTTCGCGGCGTTAAAACGTTGAACTGTTGAATCGTGAACCAAACGTAAATATTTAACGAATCACGGTGTTCGTTCGTGTTGATCGTGCTTGAACCTTCTTTAACCGCTCCTGGTTTCGGGAAACATCGCCGTCGGCGACCCCGGTTAGTGGGCGTCATCACGTCGCCCGCTGAGTTCGATTTCGCTATTCGAATGCGCGAGCCGCCGGATTTGTTTGAACTTCGGCTGGATCGCCTTGTGCGGGTGATCGACCGGGTGGAGAAGAAAATCTCCAGGTTGCGCGTGCCGCTCGTCATCACCGCGCGAGACCCGATGGAAGGCGGCGCGAATCGATTGCCGCCCTTGGAACGATACAAACTGCTCGCTCGATTCTTATCCCGGGCCCGTTATATCGATGTCGAACTGCGCTCCGCGCCTGTTTTCGTTTCCCTGCTTCGGCTGGCTCGAAGGCAAAACGTGCGGCGCATTATTTCCGTTCATCACCTGAAGAACACACCATCTCCCAGCCGGTTGCGAGCTCAAGCGCGCGCGGCAAAGACATATGGCGCGGACTTTTTCAAAGTGGCAACGCGCACTGACACGCCGGCGCAACTGACGCGCTTGCTCGATTTCGCCGCGGCCGAGGACGTTGACATTGCGGTAAGCGCGATGGGAATTGGCAAGCTGGGCGCCGCTTCGCGCGTACTTCTTGCCTGTTCTGGATCCGCCCTCGTGTATGTGTCACTCGGCCGAAGCGACATCGAGGGCCAAATGTCGCTTGATCAGCTTCGCGCGTTCGGAACGGCTCCCCGACGTTGAATCGTTAAACCGTGAAGCGTTAAATCGGCCATGTCTAACCCGCCTGACCTAGGTAACGAATCACGAATTACGCTCCCCCGCGCTTGCTCTTTCTCCAACACACATATCGTACAAAGAAAAGAAACGCGTCATGTCCTCATCCGTAACGCTCCCAAAACAAGTGCCAATTATGCCGTTGCCTGGCGCCCTGCTTTTTCCGCATGCGCTGCTCCCCCTTCATATCTTTGAACCGCGCTATCGCGAGATGCTAAAGCACGCCCTCGCCCATCACCGCATGTTTTGCGTTGCGCTGCTCAAACCACATTGTCTGGAGTGGAATTCGACCGCCGACTTTTTTCAAATCGCAACGGTTGGTCTCATTCGCGCATGCGTCGAACGAAGCGACGGCACATCGAACCTGATTCTGCAGGGACTGGAGCGTGTCAGATTTAGCGCTTTCCGGCAGGAAGCGCCATTCCCGATTGCAGCGATTGAGTCACTCGAATCCGACTCCGCCACTTCTGTGGAAACCGAAGCACTCGCTGCGAAAGTACTGGAACTTTATTCGAACCTCAAAGGGGATGGAGCGCGACAGCTTCCCCCTAAGGTAGACCGGTATCTTTCCGATTTGAGCGACCCGGAATTGCTTGCTGATCTCGTCACCTCAACATTTGTGAGCGACCCGCTTCGTCGTCAACGCGTCCTCGAAGAACTCTCTATTAATAAACGGTTGCGGCTGGTGATTCAGTATCTTCGGGAAGAAAATGGAAGCGCCGCTGCGTAGGCAGGGCGATTGACTTTAATCGCTCCCTCCACGGCGTGATCACCCGCGCCGCGGGCGGTTCGGGTGAACCGCCACTACCTTTGCAATCCGCGCGTGTTCTTCCATCAAATACCGGTCGGTCATTCCCGCGATGTAATCGCATACCGTGCGATGCAATCCCTCGGTCTCAATTCGTTTCGCCGCCGTCTCACCCAGTTTGTCAGGATCGGCCAAATACGCCTCGAAAACCTGCCGCAGCATTTCGCACGCACGCCGATTCACCTCGGAAACGCGCGGATTATAATAAACGTTCTGGTACAGGAATTTTCGCAAATCGCGATTCGCTTGGAACAAATCATCGCTATAACGAATCAGGGACGCCGGCTGCTGGCGCGCTTCGTCTGCACTTTGGACCCCGGCATCTGCAATGCATTTTGCGCTGGTCGAGACCAGATCGCGCACTTCGGTGTCGATTATGTCTGGAATGATTAGCTTGTGCAGTTCCGGCTCCCGAGCGTCAGGGTAGCGTGCCAGCACAGCCCGCAGACTTCGCTGCCAAACCTCGTTTCTCTTCAACTGCGCCGCGTCGAGGATTTCAAAATCGACCGCGTCATCCAGATCATGGCTATAATAAGTGATCTCGTCTGCCAGGTCTGCGACCTGCGCCTCCAGCGATGGGCAATGATGGTTTTGTACAGCAGTAGGTACCCGCGGGCCGGTCACGTCTTCCATCTCATGAAATGCTCCGTGTTTCCGCAGGCCCTCGCGCACTTCAAATGTCAGGTTCAAACCCGGGAAATTTGGATAAGGGTCTTCAAGGAACTCCACTACTCGCACACTCTGGCGGTTGTGATCGAAGCCGCCATGATCGCGCATGGCTTCGGCCAGCATCTCTTCGCCCGAATGTCCAAAAGGCGCGTGCCCCAAATCGTGCGCGAGCGCGATCGCTTCAGCAAGATCTTCATTCAGACGTAATGCGCGAGCGATCGTACGGCTGATGGACGCTACCTCAATGGAGTGCGTCAGCCGGGTGCGCAGGTGATCCCCGGTGCCATTTAAAAAGACCTGGGTCTTGTACTCCATCCGACGAAACGCGCGTGAATGAATGATCCGCGCTCGGTCACGTTGGAATTCAGTGCGATACGCATGGCTCGGCTCTGAATATTGCCGTCCGCGCGAGTCGCCGGACTTTTCCGCAAACGGCGCAAGCACAGCGCGTTCACTGGCTTCCATTTCCTCGCGTGTTTTGAAGAAAAGCGCGAGGCCAGGCGTCGGAGGTTCAGGAGAATGCTTGGTCACAATTGATTCCCAATCTTATTTGTCGATCTTAGATTTCGAAACCTCAAATCCGATATGGCCAAGAAAACTCGTCCCAAGAAATCCGCCATAGGACGGATTCGCCGTGGCGAACAAGTCACGCCCCAACGTTTAATGGAACTGAGCTTCGCTTACGCGCCGCCGTTGATCATCAGCGCGGGTGTGAGTAACCAGGTTTTCGATTCGTTGGAAGACGGCGCGAAAACACCAGAGCAAGTCGCAGAGAAAACCGGGGCATCGGCGCGGGCTTTGCGGATTCTAATGAACGCGCTCGTTGGTCTGGATCTTTTGAAGAAAGACCGGCAGGGAAAGTATTCGCTTACGCCCGAAAGCGCCGCCTTTCTTCTAAGCAAAAATCCAGGAACGCACGCGGGGTTTTTTGGGACCATTACGCCGCAGCTCATTTCACGATGGCTACGATTGTCCGACATCGTCCGCGAAGGCCGTCCGACTGTGGCCGTAAACCAGGAAACCGAAGGCACGGAATTCTTCAGTCAGTTGGTGGAAAACATCATCCCGCTGAGCTATCCGCCTGCGCAAAAGCTGGCCGATCATTTGAAAGTGGCGAAAACAAAGAACGATATTCGCGTGCTTGATCTTGCCGCGGGCTCAGGCATTTGGGGCATTGCCCTCGCCCAAAAATCGCCGGGACTCCGGGTGACCGCAGTCGATTGGGCAGGAATGATTCCGACGACAAAACGAATTACACAAAAGTTTGGCCTCGGCGATCGCTTCAATTATGTCGAGGGCGACATATTGGAGGCGAATTTCGGCAGCGGCTATGACATCGCGATTCTCGGCCACATTTTGCACAGCGAAGGCGAAGATCGCAGTCGCCAGCTGCTGGCGAAAACTTTCCGCGCCCTAAAATCCGGCGGCACGATCGCAATTGCAGAATGGCTAGTGAATGATGATCGCACCAAACCGCTACCATCGTTGATGTTTGCCGTGCAAATGCTGGTCAACACCGAAAAAGGCGACACTTTCAGCTTCAAGGAAATTAAAAACTGGCTGGAGGAAGCGGGCTTTAAAAAGGTGCGAAAGGTGGAAGCGCCTGGACCTTCACCACTAATGCTGGCAACAAAACCGTAGTGATGCAGACAATCTTGTCTGCACGTTGACACTCGCAGGCTCGCCACGGGACGAGTCCGTCCGAATGGCGGACACGATTGCCTGGGCACGAATGGGCTTCTCATCTGCGCACCGACCTGCTCTCATAGCACCCAATGAAAGACGTAAAAACGAAATCGGGTAGCAAGACCAAAGCGCGGTCGACTCGAAAAAATATTGAGGGACTCAGCCCGTACAGCAAACCTGCCCTTCGCAGCGAAGCGTTTGCAAGGGCGCTCACCGACGCAAAATCGTGCATCGATGATCGTGACCGTCTGCAAACGCTTTTCAACGAAGCAGCGAGAAAGGCAGCGGCCGTGCCGAAAGACTCATTTAAAGAGTATTGGCCTTATCTTCAGACAATGCTGCGTTTGGTCCGTGCGCATCATCGCGCGGAATACGATCAGGTTGCGCATGATTCGTTATTATGGATCGTTGCGGCTCTCAACTATCTGGTCGATCCATTCGACTTAATTCCCGACAAGACACCGTTCCTGGGCTTCATTGACGACGCAGCCGTCGTCGAGTTCGTGGTCGATAGAACCCGGCAAACGCTCGACGATTTTATGACTTGGGAAACAGAACCGCGATAGCCACTGGCATCTAGACGCCGCATGCCGACAGCCGCTAAAGAGTAGACCTCGCGCGTTTCCGCAAGAAACTTAAACCAGCAGTAACGCCGGGTTTTCCAACAGGTGCCGCAGCTCTTTCAGGTATTCGGCGCCGAGGGCGCCGTCGATCACGCGGTGATCGCAACTCATGGTCAGCGACATGCGATGGCCCGCGATGATCTGGTCACAGTCGTCCACTACAGGGACTTTTGTGATCCTGCCAACGGCCAGAATGAAACCCTGCGGCGGATTAATGACTGCCGAGAAACTGTCGATCCCCATTCCGCCAAGATTTGAAACTGTGAATGTGCCGCCCTGAAATTCTTCCGGTTTCATCCGCTTGTTGCGCGCGCGATGTGCTAAATCTTTCGCCAGTTCGCTGATCTCGCGCAGCGATTTGTTTTGCGCGCCACGGATAACTGGCGTGAGTAGCCCCTCTTCAATCGCGACTGCAATTCCAAGATCGATGTCGGCGTACTGCACTATTGCGTCGCCATCAAACGAAGCGTTCACACGCGGGACCTTGACTGCGGCCTGCACGGCCGCCTTTAAAACAAAATCGTTTACTGTGATTTTCGCAGCATCCGCACCTTCGCCCGCCGACTTCAATTCCTCGCGTGCTTCCATCAGCGGCGTGGCGTTGATGTCGATATTGAGATAAAAATGTGGAACCGGCCCCAGACTTTCGACAAGTCGCTGCGCAATAATTCTGCGCATTCCGGACAGTTGAATGCGCGCGCTTTCGCCGGCTTTTACCGGCGCCGGAACCCTAGGGGCTGGAGCAGCGGGTTTTGATTTAGCTGCAGCGCGCACGTCGGTCTCGGTCACGCGGCCTTCAGGTCCCGTGCCCTTTACGGTGGAAAGGTCAACACCGAGCTCTGCCGCAATTCGGCGCGCAACCGGCGACGCTTTCACCCGCGCTTCCTCGGGTTTCTCGACTTTCGGCGCTGGCTTTTCAGGTTCAGCCTTTTTTTCTGCCTTCGTAGGCGCAGCTTTTTGCTCCGCCTTCTCTTCCGTTTTCGGTTTTTGTTCTTTTGGCTGGTCCGCCGTTGTCGGCTTCTCTTCCTTGTTTTCTTCTTCTTTGGCTTTTGGTTTCTCCTTTTTTTCTTCCTTCTCTTTTTCCTTCTCCTCTTCTTTGGGCGCTTCCTCGCCTTCGCCACCAATAAACGCGATTTTGTCTCCGACATTTACCTTGCCGCCTTCCTGGACATAAATGTCCGTGAGGGTTCCGTCCTCGGGCGATTCCCATTCCATTGTCGCCTTGTCCGTCTCAATCTCCGCGAGCACTTCGCCGGCCGAAACCTGGTCGCCCTTTTTTTTCTTCCACGCGACGAGGGTGCCCTCCGTCATCGTGTCACTCAATTTGGGCATCTGAATTTCCGGCATGGCGGTCTCGTTGAAGAGTTAAAGCGTTGAACAGCTGAAGCGGTAACTAAATACTTCGCTCCAACGCTTCATCGCTTCAATGCTTACGCGTAGCAAACTTGTTTCACGGCGGCGATCAGCTTGTCTGCATTTGGAAGCACAGCTTTCTCTAGCCGCTCATTATAGGGCAGTGGTACGTCTTCTTGTGATACGCGGATGATGGGGGCATCGAGCGCATCAAAAATGTTTTTCTGGATTCGATAGCAAACTTCCGCACCGACCCCACAAAATGGATGATCCTGCTCGACAATCACCACGCGATGCGTTTTTGCGACCGAATCGAAAATGGCCTTCTCATCAAGCGGCTTAATCGAACGCAGATCGACAATATCCGCGGAGATGTCTTCTTCCTCCAGTTGGTCCGCAACCTTGAGCGCCAGCGGGACAGTTTGCGCATAACAAATGATCGAGACATCGCTGCCTTCACGCTTCACTTCCGCTTTCCCGAGTGGGATGAGCAGCTCTTCATCCGGCGGCTCCACCATACCCTTTGAGCTGTAGAGCAACTCCGCTTCGAGGACCAGAACAGGGTTGTCGTCGCGCACGGCTGTTTTAAGCAATCCTTTTGCGTCGCGCGGGGTGGCAGGAGCGCAAACTTTCAGGCCCGGAACGCTGGCGTAAAAATTCTCCGTTGCATGCGAATGCGTCGCGCCAAGTTGATGCGCCGGTCCGTTTGGCCCACGAAAGGTGATGGGAATATTAAATTGCCCGCCGGACATCGTGTACATATTCGGGGCGTTGTTCACGACCTGATCGAATGCCACCAGCGAAAAGCTGAACGTCATAAATTCAATGATCGGCCGGAGCCCGACCATTGCCGCGCCAACTCCAAGACCAGCAAATCCGTTCTCACTGATTGGAGTGTCGATGATCCGCCGCGGGCCAAAACGCTGGAGTAAACCATGGCTGACCTTGTAGGCCCCCTGGTATTCCGCTACTTCCTCGCCCATCAGAAAAACATTCGGATCACGCTCCAGTTCTTCCGCGAGCGCCTCGTTGAGCGCCTGACGATATGTGATTTCTCTCATGGCTAACTCGGATTTGGAGATGGCGCGCTCTCGCGTCGCGTCGGCACTGGTTCCTCGGGCCCGGGGAGGCCCGGCCCCATCGCTTCATCGGCATATGTATAATCGTAAAGCGTGTCGAGCGGCGGCTGGGGACTTTTCTCGGCGAACTTGACCGCGGCCAGCACCGTCTCTTTCGCCCGTTTGTCGAGCAGATCGAATTGTTCGTTAGTCAATTTTCCCTCGCGCGTGAGCTGCGCGCGCAAACGTGTGATCGGATCGTCGAGCCGATATTTTTCCAGTTCCTGTTTCGTCCGGTAACTCGCCGGGTCCGACATGGAGTGGCCTCGATAACGATAGGTGCGCATTTCCAGGAATGCCGGGTGCGGTTCCTTCCTGATGGAATCTACAACCTCGGCAATCTTGTCGCGGACTTCGCGAAAGTTCATTCCATCGACGATTTCTCCGGGAATGTCGTAACCTTCCGCGCGATCGACGATCTGCCTCAACGACGTCGATCGCTTCACGGAAGTACCCATGGCGAAAAGGTTGTTTTCACAAATAAAAACGATCGGCAATTTATAAAGAGCGGCCAGATTTAACGCTTCATGGAAGGCGCCTTGATTGATCGCTCCATCACCGAAGAAGCAGAGCGTTACACGATCTTCGCCCCGGTAATTGATGGCAAATGCCATTCCAACCGCCAGGGGAACGTGAGCGGCGACAATGGCGTGCCCGCCATACATGTGATTTTTTCGGTCGAAGAAATGCATTGAGCCCCCCAGGCCGCGCGAGCAGCCTGTTTCTTTTCCAAAAAGCTCCGCCATACATGCGTCTGCAGTGGTGCCGCGAGCAAGAGCGTGAGCATGATCGCGGTAGGCGGTGATAATGTAGTCATCATCGCGAACTGCGGCGATAGCGCCGGTCACAACCGCTTCCTGACCGATGTAAAGGTGACAAAAACCACCGATCTTCTGCGCTTGATACTGTTGGCTGGCGCGTTCCTCGAAACGCCGAATCAACAGCATCAGCGAGAGCATCTCGACTTCGTCGCGCTGCTCCACCGGCTGCATCGTCGATTATCCAGCAGCAACAGGACGTAACCGCTCTGCGCGCACCCGCGATCTTTCCCTGATTCGCCCCGCGTTCATGCAAACAACAAATAAAAAAGTGAAAACCAAATCGCTGATGAGTGAATTACGGAAGAACATCCAGCTCGGCGTCGCGCTGTATTCAGGCAAGCCAACCGTCAGCGATTGAATCAGTCCGGCAAAGTTCTTCGCGTAACCGGGGTCGTAAATCCACGAAACGGAGTTGGTGACGACGTAAAAGATAAGCGACGCAGCCACCGATGCCGGCAGGAGCGTTTTCCACGAGGCGCGGCGTTGCAGGACCAACCCAAGGCAGCCGACAATGGCGAAGCCAACGTAGTGCGAGAGCACGAAGGGACTAACGAGTGAAAAGCCGTAGTGGGCGTTCAACAGAAGGTCCGAAATCAGCAGTGCCATCATCGGAACAGTGAATTTGTACTTCCGAGGGAAGTAAGCAGCCGCGCAGAGTGCAATTGCGGCGATCGGCGCGAAATTCAGCCACCCAATGGAATGTGAGTCTCCGAAGAAGCCGGTGACGATGCGAAATAGTATCGCGGCGATGATGAGAAGAAGCGCAGGAATCATTCCACAGAATCTATCCGGACGACGACATATGCAACGGGCATTTGGAACTGCCACGATCCTGAGAGGAACGGAGCGGAATCGGTGATCCAGAGGTTCCCTCGGTTTCGCCCTGAAGCGACACTACTACTTCGCCGCCGTCAGCGCCTTATTCAGCCTCGCCTTGCGGCGATTCGCCGCATTTTCGTGGATGATCCCGCGTTTGGCAGCTTTATCGATAGCCGAGATTAGTGTGCGGATCTCCTCCGGACTCGGAGTTTGCATGGAGCGCACTGTCTTCTGCATCGTTCGCAAACGTGTCACGACACTGCGATTGCGCAGCGATCGTTTCACTGTCTGGCGAGCGCGTTTGGAGGCTGACTTCGTGTTTGCCATTGTAATCAAAAAATTATGGACCTGCACGCTCGCCAGCGCATTGCGATTGTCAACCCTGAAGGTTTTCCCAGCCTGGATCCACACGCCGGCGCGCAAGCGGCGCATCTGTCTAAGGCCTGAGCGCTACAATCGCTTGTCTAGTTCGAGTTTCGCTTTTTGCCGCTGAGCAGCGAGCGCCCCAGCCTTTCGCATTTGTTCGACCGAAAGCGAAGCGCCGGAAGCTGGAACAGAAATTGTCTGGTCCTGGTTTTGAGGTTTTGCACTCGCGGTTACGAACGTATTAGCGGGTTGCGAGCGCGGTGACTTTACGACCTTCGGCAAGTGCTCAGGGGTGATCTGTACGAGTGTCCCAAGCGGGACGCGATCATAAAGTGCGGCAACATCGCTCGACTTCATTCGAATGCAGCCATAGCTGGCCGGGCGGCCGATAGTCTTTTCTTGCGGCGTGCCATGAATGTAAATGCAACGCTGAAAGGCATGCGCGTTTTGCGCTTCGAGCCCGCGCAACCAGATGATGCGCGTGGTCACCGGGTCGCGTCCGGGAGCATTGGGTTGAAGAACTTCGCCAGTTAATCGCCGATTGTGGAAGACTGCGCCGGTGGGTGCGTTATCACCAATTTTTTTCTCGACGGCGAGATAACCCAGAGGAGTTGTCATTCGTCCCCAGTAATCGCCAAGACCGAACATGGAAGTAGACACCGGGTAAGTCGCCACTTTTCCGCCGTTCTGGACGAACATCAGCTTCTGATCACGCACGCTGATGATCAGCTGGCTAGATGGATCGACTGGTGTAATAGCGAAGGCAGGCGCAATCGAAACGAAACTAAAAAGTACTGCCAGTGTCCGAAGCATGGGCAATTTCTTACTCGACAAATTTGAATTTGTCACGCGGGAATTACGTCACCCGGCCCTGATCTGCCAAAATTAATTTTTGACCAGCGACTGCTGAAGGAAGAGACGCAGACGTAAAGAAAACCGCACTGGAACATCAGCAGAAACGGCACTGAGAAAAACTGGCCATGCGCGATCGCGAAAATCACGAAGTACGTAAAATAGATTGCGAAACCCAGTTCGGCCAGCGGAAGGGCTGATTTGAGCGGCCGGTATTTGCAGCTGCGCCATGCCTGCGACCTTCGTTCAATGCCATACTTGGGTGTGCGGGTGAAGTCGGATTTGTGGTTGACGAGCGCTTCCAGAACTGCTCGAGCGTTATTGAGCGAAAGACCGATTCCCAACGCAAGCAGGCATGGCAAAAAGAGAATCTCTTTCATCCATGTCCGTGGGTGCAGCTCGCGCTGGGCACAAATATAAAAAACCGCCACCGAAGCCGATGCTGCGAGAAAAATCGGAATATCAATCAGCAATGTACGCAGCCATCCGCCTTGAGGTCCCCCCGACGAGGGGTGCAAAAGCACACAGAGACAAGCAAGCAGCAGGTAGGCAAAGTTAGACATCAAATGCCCGGTGGCTTCGAGCTTGATAGGGAACGGGAGGCGGCTGCGCCAAATGGTGGGCAATAATTTCTTACAGGTTTGAACAGAGCCTTTCGTCCAGCGATGCTGCTGAGACTTGAAGCCATTCATGTCCACCGGCAGCTCGGCAGGAGTCACAACGTCCGAAAGATAGATAAATTTCCACCCTGCGAGCTGGGCACGATAGCTAAGATCGAGATCCTCGCACAGCGTATCATATTGCCAGCCTCCGCTTTGCTCGATACAAGAACGCCGCCATAGTCCGGCCGTTCCATTGAAGTTGAAAAACCGGCCGCTGCGGCTGCGAGCGGTTTGTTCCAGCAAAAGGTGTCCGTCCAAAAAGATCGCCTGCATGCGCGTGAGCAACGAATAACCGCGATTTAAATGTCCCCAGCGGGTCTGGATCATTCCCACTTTCGGGTCGGTGAAGTAATGGATGGTTCGCTTCAGTAAATCCTTTTGCGGAACAAAATCGGCGTCCAGGATACAAACGAATTCGCCTTCAGCAGCCTCGAGCCCTATCGCCAGCGCGCCGGCTTTGAAACCAGTGCGATCGACTCGATGAATACGTTGAACATTGAACCCACGCTGTTGTAGTTCTTTGGCGCAGGCAGCGGTGATCTCGCGGGTTTCGTCGGTTGAATCGTCCAGGACCTGGATTTGCAGAAGCTCCCTCGGATAATCCAATTCGCTCACAGAACGAAGCAAGCGCTCGGCGACGTACACTTCGTTAAAGATCGGAAGTTGCACCGTGACTTTTGGCAACTTTTCAAAATAACGCGCCGGCACCGGCGTCCGCTTCCGGTTTTTGAGGTACAGATAGATAATGAAATAGCGATGGACGCCATAAGCGGACAGGCCGATGAGCACACCCAGATAACAGACCGACCAGATAATGTGTCCGAGGCTTCCTTGCATGGGAGTTCTACAGCTGCCAATCGTTGAGGCAGTAAGCCCGACATGATGCCGCTTTCACCATGTGCGTCAATTCAAAAATCGTAGTTTTGCCTCTGAAAATTGCCGCCGCATTCTGTTGATACACAACAATCTCCTCTCGGTTTTCGTAATTGGGAGGGCGAACGGTCTGGCAATCTCTTTGATTGTCAAAGGCCGGGTGATTGTTTCGTGCGAAACGCTCTGACCCGATCGTTCCGACCCGGCTTTTGCTGGCGACATTCATCCTTGCCTGTAGCGCCGAGTAGAGTAACGGTGATGGGCCAATTTTCGCAATCGGCAGGCATCAGTTGGGAGACACCATGACGAAACGAAGGCGCGACCGTTTCGAACGTTTCAAGATCATCTTTCCTATTCTTCTGGCAGGATGGATCCCGTCGATCCTGACGCTGATCGTTTCCTATACGATCCTGCGCGACACCCTGGAATTCAGAATCCTGCGTGACCGGCAAACCTTAATTCAACTGGTGGCACACCTCGTCGCCCATGACCTGAGCCGCAGCAGCAGCGTTATTGAATACTATCAGACGCTCCCGGAAATGGTGAAAAATTTAAGCGCGCCAAATCCGCAACTTGCTCAGCAATGGCTCAACTCCGCATTTTATTCCCATCCGCAGATCGACGGAATGTTCATCACCGCAGCCAACGGCGAGTTGATCGCGTCGATCCCCACGGCTTCAGAGATGATTGGCAAGGATTTCGGCTCCGAGTACTGGCGCGAGCAGGCGGCTGCGGCAGACGCAACCTTTGTCTCCGCAATTCATCCCAGGCTGTCGGATAACCGGCCCGTTACTGATATCGTCGGCGCAGTACGCGCGCCGGACCGGACCTTCCTGGGTTACGTAGGAGTTTCCGTTCTGGTGGAAAGAATTGGCAGGCGCCTGTCCACGATCGAGTTTTCAGATCGGCTTGTTTTTGAGGTACTCGACCAAAACGGGGTCGCTCTTTTTGCCAGCGATTTCAAGCCAAATCCCGTAACACCGGCACCGAAGGCAAACGAAGGATTAATCAAAGAGATCAGCCAGAGCAAAACCGGGCATTTCGAGCGGCACGGTAACCTTTACTCGTTCAGCCCGGTTGAATCGAGTGGTTGGGTGGCCGTAGTGGAGCAACCGAGAACCCTGGCTTACAAACCGGTTCACGATCTTTTGGGGCGAATGACAGTACTGGCAGCATGGTTGATCGTTCTCACGGCGGTCTTCGCGTGGCTGGGCAGTGCGTATTACCAGCGCCAGCTGGAAGCCAAGCAGCGGCTGGAGCGCGAAGTGATCTTCAACGAAAAAATGCTTGCGAACATGCCCAGCGGCATCGCTTTCATCGATCCGGCTTCCCGCCGGTTCCTCCACGCCAACTATGCGTTCGCCCAGATGGCGGAACGTTTTGGCGACGTGCCACCCGGTCGCGATATCACGGAAACTAGCTACGACGACGTGAAGATCGCGCCGCCCGGGGCGATCGAGAGGGTACTTTCCTTCGGAACGCCATTTCAACTGATTGAGCACCCGTTAAAAGATAAGACCGGTATGACGCATTTTTTGAATGTCAATTTGCTCCGGCTGCAAGGCTCGCAGGAAACCATTCAAGGCGTGCTTTATCTGGTCGAAGACAAGACAAGGGATGTCACACTGCGGCAGGAATTGATTGGTGCGAATGCCGCAAAGGATCAATTCCTGGCGCTGCTGTCACATGAGCTGAGAAGTCCACTCTCGCCGGTGATTGCGATGGTCGGTGAGTTGGAAGCCGAGTTGTCAGATTCCCGGCCCGTCAGGGAAGCACTTGAGGTGGTTCGGCGTAACGTCGAACTGGAAGCACGGCTCATTGACGATTTGCTCGACGTGACCCGAATCGCCAAGGGGAAGTTACAATTGAGCTTTGAACCGATCTGCGTGAATCAAATCCTGCAGCGCGCTTATGAAATATGCAGGGAGGAAATCGCTGCCAAGAACCTCGAAGCGGAATTTCATCTTCGCGCTACTCAAACCCACGTGGAAGGGGATCCGGCGCGACTGCAACAAGTGTTTTGGAATTTGATCAAGAACAGTGTGAAATTTACGCCCGAAAAAGGCCGGATCACCATAGAAACGCTCAACCCCGCACCGGATAAAATTGAGGTACGCATTATCGACACGGGGATCGGCATCGAGCCGGAAAAGATCGATAAAATCTTTAATGCGTTCGAACAGGGACAGACCGAGATCACCCGACGTTTTGGAGGGCTTGGACTCGGTCTGGCGATTTCAAAAGCTCTGATAGACGCGCATGGCGGAAAAATCCGTGTGGAAAGTCCTGGGAAAGATCAGGGCGCAACCTTTTCGTTGGAACTAAACACCGTGGTCATGCCGGCCGGCGCCGACGGCGAGAAACAAGATCAACCGGTAGGACCGGAGCGAGAATTGGCCGTTGCAAGGCATCGACGCGTCCTGCTGGTGGACGATCACCATGATACTTGCATCGGCATGAAACGGATGCTGGAGCGCCGTGGTTACGAAATTACCGTAGCGCATTCCGCCGACCAGGCCGTGGAGAAAGTGCGTACACAGGATTTCGACCTGCTCATCAGCGACATCGGATTGCCGGACCGCAGCGGTTACGAACTAATGCGTGAAGTGCGTCTCAACAAAAACTTGCCCGGAATCGCACTTAGCGGCTTTGGAACTGAGCAGGACGTAAACCAAGCCAGAGCGGCAGGATTCTCCGACCATCTCACCAAGCCGATCAATTTTGAGCGCTTGGAAAAGACGATTCAGAATCTGCTCTCGTAGCGCTTCTGTGGAGCCGAGCCCCTGGGCGTCTTCGCTATCCGCTGTTCGGTGCGGGCGTTTCCGTCTTGGTCTTGCGCTCTGCCGCTTCCTTTAATTCCCGCGAAAGCTTCTCAACGCGCTGACGCATAATCTTGCCAGCTTTGAATTTCACCGTGGCGCGCGGTGGAATAACAAAACTGCTACCGGGCTGATTTGGGTTTCGACCGACGCGCGGCTTGGTCAGACGCGGCTGAAAAACGCCAAAATTGCGCAGTTCAACCGGGATATTGTTGGCGAGACTGTCGGTAATTTTATCAAGCGTCCGCTGGACTACATCGAAGACTTGATGCTGGACCATACCGGTTTGGTTGCTAATGGCGACGACGATGTCGCGCTTGGTTAATTTTGCCATATCTATTGTAGTATTCGTTCCGTGTTGCTCTTGTGGTGGCTCAAAAGCACAAAAACGCGATTTTTTAAACGGGGTAACATCTTCCGCCACAAGGCTAAACGGTGTCGGAAAACCTGACATGATCCGTGACTTATTACAACGTAAATCGGATTGGCGATTCAACGCTTCAATGCTTTAACGGCTTAACGCCGCCAATTCTCGCGTGGAGCTGGAGCGGGATAGTAGTCTGGCGCGGTTTCGTGGGCGGTCCGGAAGTGCACTTTAGCCACGGCGCGCAATGCGCCTGGACCATTCATTTCCACGAGTCTTTTAGCGCTTTCTTTCACTCCGGCCGACACTCCGCGGTCCAACCGCAAACCGATCTCCTTCCCTTTACGCTCCAGCCAATTAATGAATGCCTCTCGCGCGAGGATCGATGCGGCCGCCACCGCGATATCTGATTCTGCTCTTGGCCGTTGCTCGATATTGATCTTTCTCCCGTGCTGCAACAACGATTGCTCCACCACGCGCGCGTCCGCAAATTGATCTGATAGCGCCCTCGGACAGTCCGGCTTTTTCGCCAGTAAATTCTCAATCACCCGCGCGTGACCCCAGCCCAGCAGTTTGTTTAAATTGCCAAATTTCTCATAAAGCTCGTTGTATTTCGTCGGCCCAATCAGAACAATTTCCACGAGACCGAGTGAACTCTTTCGGATCGTGTCTGCCAAAGCGCGAATCCGCGCATCGGAGCTGATCCGTTTGCTGTCCACCACACCGGCGTCGAGAAGTTTGCGCGCGATCCCCTGGTCGACGTACGCGCCCGCGATCACCAGCGGTCCGAAAAAATCCCCTTTACCGCTTTCGTCCACACCAAAGTGTGGCTGGAACATTTCCGGCGAATGCACTTCTTCGTAGCCCAATTTCGCTTCGCCGAGAATCTTCGGCTCGAGCTCAAACTGCACGAATTCCTCCACGCCTTTCCCCTGCACCAGCACCTTTGGTCCTTTTTCGTAAACGGCCACGCTCAATTTGTTCTTCTGCCCGAAGAAAATCGTCCATTCCTTCGGCGCGAACTTGAAGCCGAGTTCTTCGAGCAAAGCCCGCAGCTTTGGCACCTGTTCATTAGTGAGCGGATGTGTATACGAATTCATTCGCAGAGAACGTCCAACGCTGAACGCTCAACGTCCAACGCTCAACTCCCAATTCGACGTTGGACGTTCGGCGTTGGGCGTTGGACGTTATTTGCCAAATTGTGACCTCACTGAAAAATGTTTTTGCGTTCCGCCGCTCTCTTCTCCGCTGGTTTCGTCGCAATGGCCGTGATCTTCCGTGGCGCAGGACCCTGGATCCCTACGCAATTCTCGTTTCTGAGTTCATGCTCCAGCAAACTCAGGTCGCCACGGTAATTCCTTATTATAATAAATGGCTCCGCCGATTTCCTGATTTCGCCTCAGTTTCGCGCGCTTCGCAAAACGACGTCCTCCACGCGTGGCAGGGGCTCGGCTATTACAACCGCGCGCGAAACCTTCGTGCCGCCGCCAGTATCGTTCGGAATCGGCACCGCGGAATCTTGCCCGACGACATCGCTGCGATTCGCAAGTTGCCCGGCGTTGGTCGCTATATCGCGAACGCAGTCGCAACCTTTGCTTTCAATCAACCGGTCCCAATCGTCGAGGCGAATAGCTCGCGTGTTCTGGCCCGATTGCTCGACATGCGCGCTCCGATCGATTCTGCGATCGGCCGCGAAAAACTCTGGGCGTTTGCCGCGCAACTTGTCCCGAAACGCAACGCGGCACGTTTCAATTCCGCGCTTATCGATCTGGGTGCCCTTGTTTGCCTGCAGGATACACCGAATTGCAGCGCGTGCCCGGTGAAGAAATTCTGCCGCGCAAAAAATCCCGGAGCACTGCCCATCAAGAAATCCAAACCGCGCACAAAGCGACTTATCGAAAGACACGCATTTGTCGTTAGTAGCGGCAGGGTTCTGCTCGAGCAATCATCCGCACGCTGGCGTGGCCTGTGGATTTTGCCGCGGTTCGAGACATCGCCGTCCGGCCAAGCGCTCTACAGATCGACCTTTCCATTTACCCATCATCGGATCAGCCTTGTTGTGTATTGCGGCCGAGCGCCGAAGAGAGTGACTTCGCAGCAGCGTTGGTTCGCGTCGATCGACCACATTCCAATGCCTTCACCTCATCGCCGCGCAGCCCACGCTCTTATTGCCAGCTTCGGAAATTAAGAGCATCGGGCCTACTTCGCCATGGCATTGCACCCGACAAGAAGGCAGGTTGAACGTTGAACGTTTCTCTGCGATAACCTTTTGCATCAGCTATGAGAAGCATGACTGGATATGGCCGCGCAGAGGTCGTTGATGCCGGAAGAAAATT
>Ga0070698_100002105_pt1 | contig 22106 bp, 16 predicted proteins | sample KBSK1502metaG_FD_65477 | JGI IMG/M metagenome (GOLD analysis project Ga0070698, IMG submission 65477) | Corn, switchgrass and miscanthus rhizosphere microbial communities from Kellogg Biological Station, Michigan, USA - KBS K1-50-2 metaG | ecosystem: Host-associated > Plants > Roots >...
CATCACCGCCACCGGCTCACGCGACGTGATCGCGGCCGGGCACATGGCGGTCATGCGCGACGGCGCGATCCTGGCCAACGCCGGCCACTTCGATGTCGAGATCGACGTGCGCGGCCTCGCCGGCCTGGCCGTAGCCGTGCACCCCGAGGTGCGCCCGCACGCTGACGAGTACGTACTCGCCGACGGCAGGCGGCTAATCCTGCTGGCCGAGGGGCGAGTGGTCAACCTGGTCGCTGCCGAGGGTCATCCGGCCGCTGTGATGGACCTGTCCTTCGCGGCGCAGGCGCTGGTCCTCGCCTGGCTCGCGCGTGATCACGCCAGGCTGGCGCCGGGCGTGCACGACGTCCCGGCCGCAATCGACGCGCAGATCGCCAGCCTGATGCTCGCCTCGCTCGGCACGCAGATCGACGCGCTCAGCCCGGCCCAGCAGGACTACCTGGACTCGTGGCGGTATGGCTCCTGACCCGGGTCAGCACGATCATCGTTGTCCACCCGCCGATCAGGATCATCCAGAAGTTGATCAGCCGGTAGGCGAGCACCGAGGTCAGCGCCGCTGACGTGTTCATCCCCGCGGCCACCAGCGCCGCGGTCAGGGTCGCCTCGACCAGCGCGAAGCCGCCCGGGGTCAGCCCCGTGCTGCCGACCGCGGCGCCAGCCGCATAGGCGAGCAGCAGCCCGCCCCATGGCACCGGCTGGCCGACCGCGCGGATGGCGCAGGCAAGGCAGGCGCAGTCGCCGAGCCAGTTCACCAGCGCGAGCCCGAACACCTCCGCGTACCGCGGCCACGTCATCCTGATGCTCGCCACCCGGTCAAGGATGTCCTCCAGGGCGTCGGCGGCCTTCCCCGGCGGGCGGCGCACTAGGCGCCAGGCGACGGTGATGAGCCGGGCAAGTGCCACGCTCAGCATGCGGCGTAGTCGCTGGCTGCGCAGGGCCACCAAGATGACCACGGCCGGCAGGATAAGCAGCGCCGCGCCGGCGAAGCCGACGGCCGTCGCGACGGACGCGCCGCTGGCAATCGACCCGGCGATGATGACGACCGCGAGCGCGGACATCGACAGGATCGCGGACACCGCGAGTGCCCAGCCGGTGATGGCCTGGCCGAGGCCGCGGCGCCGGAACTGCCGGTAGGAGAAAACAACCGCAAGCTGTGCTCCGGCGAACGGGACTGTCATCGACAGCGCGTTGCTCGCGTAGGTGATCGCCATGACCGAGGCGAAGCCGGCATCGTTGCCGTCGGCCCGCAGCAGGCGGCGCCGGCTCAGCCCGAAGGCAGCGAGTGAAATGCACTCACACGCGGTCGCGGCGACGAACCAGGTCCAGTCGAGCCCGGTCAGCTTCTGCAGGGACTCGGCGAGCGTGTGCCTGCCCAGCACGATGCCGGCCACCACGGCCGCGACGGCAAGAACCGCGACAGCCACGCGCCGGCCGTTCCACTGACGCTGTCCCGTCGTCGTCATGCTGTCGCTGTTGCCCGCACTTGTCATGTCCTCCTGCCTCCCGCGGCGCGGGTTCCACTGGCCTCGGCTCGCATGCACCGGAATGCAACTGCCCGGCGCTAGCCGGGAGGCATGAACTCTCCTGGACCGGCCTGCGCGGGTCCGGCCGGCTTACCGGCCAGCCGGCTGGCCTGCTGATCAGGGTGTCCCATGATTGCCGGGTTAACCGTGCCACCGGGGTTAGCCATGCCAGCGGGACCCGCCGCGGCGGCGGAATCAGCCTCGCCACCGGTACTGGCCGTGGCGGCAGGGACGGCGGCAGCCGGGTGCGCCGGCGTGGCCGCGGCCGGGCGGGCCGCAGCGCCCGCGGCGAGCCGGGCCTGCTCGCGCTCCCGCCGCACCGCCAGGACCGCCGACAGGTAGGCGGCGGGCGGCGTGCCCGGCGGTGGTGGCGGGCTGACCTGGGCGGCCACCGCGGCGGCAATTCGCTGGCCGAACTCGTCCCTGGCCGCCGGAGTGAGCTCATAGAAGCGGCGCAGATAGCTGCTGGCGGTCTCGGCGGTCTGGTCAGTGAGCCCGGAAAGCTCGAGCGCGGAGGCCCAGCTGGCCAGCGGCGGAGGTACGAACGAGAGCGCGGCGGGCAGGCCGCGCCTGGCCGGCAGCCGCTCCTGGATGACGAAGGTCCCGGCAAACAGGTCGCCGAGCCGCTTTCCCTGCGCCGAGAGCAGCGAGCTGATCAGTGCGGGAGCACCGGACAGCGCCCAGATCTCGACCACGGCCGCCAGCGCGCGGACGAGTGCCTGGCGGAATCTCTCCGGCCCGCCGTCGTCGCTCACCACCCGCAAGCCGAGTGCCATCTTGCCGGGCGACCTGCCCCGGCTGAGCGTCTCGAAGGTAGCCGGGTAACCGACAATGACCAGTATTCCGGTCGCGAGGCCCACTGCCGCCCTGGCGGCAGGGTCCAGCCGGCCTCCCGCGGCGGCAATCGCGGCCGCCAGGATGCCCAGCAAGGCGGCCTCGATCGCGGCGTCGATCAGGAGCGCGAGCAGCCTGCTCGGGAACCTGGCGCAGGGCACGTCAAGGACGACGGCTTCCCCGGTCACCACGGCCACGCCGGTCCTCCCGCTCAGTCCCGCGATCTGCGGCCAAGGTTATCGGGGTTCCGGCAGTAATCTCCTGCCGTGGACGTTGATGCGTTTGCCGCCGCCCATCGGGCGGAATGGGACCGGCTCGACCGGCTGGCCCGGCGTCGCAGGCACCTGTCCGGTGCGGAGATCGATGAGCTGGTGACCGCCTACCAGCGGACGGCCACGCACCTGTCCGAGCTGCGCACCGCTGGGCATGATCCAGCCCTGACGGCGCGGCTGTCGACCAGGGTGGCACGGGCACGCTCGGCGGTGACCGGAGCCCACGCGCCAGCCTGGCGCGCGGCGGACAGGTTCGCTGCGGTGTCGTTCCCGGCGATGGCCTACCGGGCGCGCTGGTGGTGGCTGGCGACCGCGCTCGGCTCGCTGGCTGTCGCATTCGTGGTCGGCTGGTGGCTCGCCAGGTCACCGGGCGCCCGCGGCAGCCTGCTGCCGCAGGCGCAGGCAGCACGGCTGGTGAATCATCAATTCCGCGGCTACTACTCGCAGTACGCCGCCGCCTCGTTTGCCGCCAAGGTGTGGACAAATAACGCCTGGGTGGCGGCCGAGTCGCTGATCTTCGGGATCCTGCTCGGCGTGCCGACCCTGATCGTCCTGCTGGGCAACGCGGCCAATATCGGAGTTGACGGCGGCCTGATGATCGCGCACGGCAAGGGCACGCTCTTCTTCGCCCTGATCCTTCCGCACGGCATGCTGGAGCTGTCCGCTGTGTTCCTCGCGGCAGCGGTCGGCCTGCGGCTCGGCTGGACGATCATCGATCCAGGCCAGCGGCCGCGCTCGGCGGCGCTCGCCGCGGAGGGCCGGGCGTCGGTCACCATCGCGCTCGGCCTGATCGTCGTGCTGCTCGTCTCCGGGATCATCGAGGCATTTGTCACGCCGTCGGCGCTGCCGACCTGGGCGCGGATCCTGATCGGCGGCTGCGCGGAAGCGGCATTCCTCGGTTACGTCATCGTGCTCGGCCGCCGCGCGGAGATAGCAGGCCTGTCGCCGGACATCGATGAAGCACCCGACTTCGCCCCGGTAACCGGCTGACCCGGCTGAAGGGGGTGCATCGGCCGCCGCCGGTCATAGCCGGCCCGCCGCCTTGAGATTGAGGTAGGCGTCAGCCAGCGCGGCGGGCAGCCGACCGGGCGGGGCGTCAATGACATCGGCCCCCCGGCGCCGGAGCAGGGCGCCAACGCGGGCTCGCTCGCCGCGGGCGTGTTCTGCTGCCGCGGCGGCGTAGACGGCGGCGGCATCTGCGCGGCCCGCGGCCATTTCGTCCTGCCGCGGGTCGGCCACCGACGCGACGACTACACGGTGCCTTGCGGAAAGCATGCGGACCCTGGGCAGCAGCCCGGCCTCGATCGCGGCGGCATTCAGATCGGTGAGCAGGATCACGAGGCAGCGCTGCCGGGCAATCGCGAGCACCGAGCTGGCCAGCATCGCGGCGCTGGACTCCACCAGCTGTGCCTCGATCGGCGCCATCGCGTTCGTCATGGCGGTCAGCACATCCGTCCGGCTCGCGCCGACGACACGTGCCCGGACTTGCTGGTCAACGGCGAGCAGGTCGATCCGGTCGCCGGCCCGCGAGGCCAGCGCGGCCAGCAGCAAGGCCGCGTCCATCGACGTGTCCAGCCGGGGGATGCCGCCGACCCGGCCGGCCGACGTCCGGCCGGTGTCGAGCACGATGAGGATGCGGCGGTCCCGCTCCGGGCGCCAGGTGCGGACCATCACATCCATCCGCCGGGCCGCGGCGCGCCAGTCGATGGAGCGGACGTCATCGCCCACGACATACTCGCGCAGCGAGTCGAACTCACTGCCCTGACCGCGGAGCAGCGAGACGTGCATGCCATCCAGCTGGCGCAGCCGGGCCAGCTTCGCGGGCAGGTGCCTGCGGCTCAGGAACGGCGGCAGCACGCGGACCGACCACGGGGCGGCGCGATTGCCCTGCCGGGCGGCGAGCTGGAGCGGGCCGAATGAGCGCACAGTCACCTGGCTGGCCGCCTTGTCGCCGCGCCTGGACGGGCGCAGGGTCGTCGTCAGCGTCACCTGGCGGCCGGCCGGCACGTGGACGCGGGCGGCGGCCGGGCTCGCCCCGGCACTCGGCTGCCAGGCGTCCCTGACGACCGCGTGCAGCCCGCGATTGCCAGGGTTGGCCAGCGTCAGCATGACCGAGCCGACCTGTCCGAGCAGGATCCTGGTGTCTCCGGCGCGGCTTAGCCGCAGCGGCCGGATCCCGGCGGCGAGCACCAGGTCGGCACCGATGGCCGCGACTAGCACGGCGTTGACCGCGATCAGCGCCCAGGTCGCGCGGGCGGTCAGCGCGACGAGCGCGCCAACCAGCGCCGCGACGGCCGCCCGCCCGGTTAGCGCCACTGCCCTGGGACCGTCGTGCGCGGCGGTGCGCGGTTCGCCCGGTCCGGTCGCGCTGGGGGCGCCTGGCAACCCGTTCGATATGGCGCTGAACGGGTTGGGTGCCGTTGAACTCCGGTTTCAACGGGTTTGCAGTCTGGCCTGGGGCGGCGCGCGACTGTGGCGGCCCTGGCCCCGGCCGTTCTGGTGAGCTGCCTGCCGACGTGTCTGAGCAGCGTCGCCGGGATTCTGCCGCGGCAACAGCGACAGCGGAGTCCCAGCCACGTCGTCGGCTCAGGCCTCAGCACGGCCACCTCGATGATCCCCGGGATGCCAGGGCGCTGTGATCTCGGATCCAGTCGTCACCGGGGCACCGGAACGGACGCGAGGACCGCCTCGAGCACGCCGTCGGCGGACGCGCCATCCAGTTCCGCCTCCGGCCTGAGCTGCACGCGGTGCCGCAGCGTCGGCCGGGCCAGCGCCTTCACGTCATCCGGGGTGACGTAGTCCCGGCCGGACAGCCAGGCCCACGCGCGGCTCGTCGCCAGCAGTGCCGTCGCGCCGCGCGGGGAGACCCCGAGCTGCAGGGATGGTGACTGCCTGGTGGCCCGGCACAGGTCCACGATGTATCCGGCGATCTCCGCAGACACGTGCACCAGCCGGACTGAATCCCGGGCCGCGGCCAGTTCGGCCGGGCCGGCTACCGGCGTTATCCCGGCGGCGGCCAGGTCCCGTGGGTCGAAGCCGGCCGCATGCTTCGTCACGATCCCGATTTCCTGTTCCCGCTCTGGCACCGACACGGTCAGCTTCACCAGGAACCGGTCCAGCTGAGCCTCCGGCAGCGGGTAGGTGCCCTCGTACTCGACCGGGTTCTGCGTCGCGGCGACGAGGAACGGCTCGGGCAGCCTGCGCGCCGCGCCCTCCACCGACACCTGGCGTTCCTGCATGGCCTCGAGCAGCGCGGCCTGTGTCTTCGGCGGCGTCCTGTTGATCTCGTCTGCCAGCAGCAGATTAGTGAAAACCGGGCCCTCGCGGAACTCGAACCTGGCCGTCCGGGCGTCGTAGATCAGCGAACCGGTCACGTCGCCTGGCATCAGGTCGGGCGTGAACTGCACCCGCTTGCTCTGCAGCGATAGAGCCGCGGCCAGCGCCCGCACCAGCAGCGTCTTGGCCACGCCGGGAACGCCTTCGAGCAGCACGTGCCCCTCGCACAGCAGCGCGATCAGCAGGCCGCTGACAACCGGCTGCTGGCCCACGACGGCCTTGCCCACCTCGTTCCGCACCGCGGCGAGCGCCGCCCGCTGGGCGACCTGGCCCGCTGGCTGGCCCGGCTGGCCTGGCTGGCCTGGTGGCGTGCCTGCCTGGCCCGTCGGCTGGCCTGGCTGGTCGCCAGGCAAGGCGGCCGCCGGGACTTCGGCATTCAACGCGCGCGCACCTCCCGCTCCAGGACGTCGAGATCGCTGGCGAGCGCCACCAGCGCGGCATCATCGGCAGGATCGGCGCCGAACAGCAGTGCCTCGATTTGTGCCGGGCTGGTGCCGGTCCGCCCGGCCAGCGCCGCAACGATAGCGGCCGGCGCGTCCGCTGGCGTCAGCCTGAGCCCGGGAGCGATCCGCCGGACGGCGGCCGCCCGCAGCGCCGCGGCCGCCCGGCCGCGGGCCCGCCGGGCCTGGTACAGGCGGGCATGGCCCTCGGTGGTCTCCGCCGCGCGGATCACGATCGGCAATGGCTCCGGCACCAGGGGCCCCAGCCTGCGCGCCCGCCACAGCGCGGCAAGCAGCGCGGCGATGGCCAGCTGAATCGCCACCAAATCCGCGGGCAGCGGGATCAGGCTGGTCAGCGACCGCGGGCTGCCGGCTGCCGCGGCGCCAGCCCCGGCCGCGGGAACCAGCCAGACGATGCGCGGGCGAGCGCTGAGCAGGTTCAGCGCGAGCGCCGAGTTTCCGAGCGCCGCAAGGCCGCTGTTGGCGAGCGGCGCTCCGGTGCCCAGGACGGTGATCGCCCGGTCGCCTGCCTGGTAGCGGACCAGCGACGGCGAGCCGTCCGCCGGGTAGCACACGGCTGCGTCCGTCAGGGCGGTCCGCAGCAGCACGCCGCCCATGCTGGCGGGGCCGGCCAGCCTGGCTGCCGTCAGGCCGCAGGCGGGCCGCCGGGCCCGCGCCGGGACATGGCCGTCAACGGTTACCGCCGGGGCCAGTGCGGCGAGCGCGGCCCGGTCCGGCGCGACGAGCACGAAGTCGGCCTGCGCCCGGGCGAGGCCCGCCAGCTGCCTGCCGGTGAGCAGTCCCGGGCTGGTGACCAGCAGCGTGGCCCTGCCCGCACGCACGGCGCCGACGGCCGCGGCCGGCGTGGTCGCCCTGACGATGACGTGACCGCGGCTGGTCAGGATGTCGGCTAGCGCCCGGGCCCCACCGGGCCTGGCACTGCCCGGATCGAGGTAGCCAGCCGGGGCGGCTGGCTGCAGCAGGGCGACGGCCGTCCCGCCAAGCAGGATCGCCGCGACCAGCGAGAGCGGGACGCGCCACCCCCGCCAGGCTCCGGGGAGGCTCGCTTGCCCGCCTGCCAGCGGCTGCCCGGCGAGCGGCGAGCCGGCCGGGGCCGGTCCTGGCCGGCCGGAGCCGGGCTGACCGGACTCGGGCTGACCGGACTCGGGCTCATGCACAGCCGGCTGGTGCACGGCGGATTGGGCGGCCCTGGGCGCGGCTGGAGCCATCACGCGGGTCCTGCGACCGCGCTGGCCGGCGTAACCGTGACGGCGGGGCCAGAGCGGGCCGCCTGAATCCGGCCGTCAAGGTCCCGGATCCGGCGGTAGCCAGCCGCCGAGCCGACCCGGTCCCCGTACCTGACATCGTCGAACAGCCGCGCGGCTGAGGCGAGTTCGGCGGCCTCCGCAGGCAGCGCAAGGGCCGCCTCCGCGGCGAGCTCGTCCGCCGTCCGGCTGGCCCGCGGCGATAGGGCGCCGCGCTCGCCGAGTTCAGCGGCGATGGCCCGGACGCTCTCGATGACGGCGCCGGTGAAATCGCCGGCTGCCGCTAGCCGCTCCGCCCGCGCCCGGAGGTCCCGCGCGGCGACTGCCGTTCCCGGCAGCAGCCCGCCGGCCGGCCTGCGGTGCCGTGCGGACACCGGGCCGATCCAGGCCGCGACCGCCGCGACCGCTATCACGGCGAGCGCGGCAAGCCCGACAAGCGCCCACCAGCCGCCGGGCACCGCGCCGCTGGCAGGGTCGAACAGCCGGGCTAGCCACCGCCCGATGGCGCCGAGTATTCGCTGGGTGAGAGGGGTACCGCGATGGTAGATCGGCTTGGACAGCTCGCGGCTGGCCAGTTCCCGCGCGGCGCGCCGGCCGATGGCCGGGCCCGGCCCAGCGCCAGCCCCGGCCGTGGCCGCTCGCGCCAGCCACGTCGCGCTCACCATGGCGGCGGCGCGGCGGCTTGCGCCTGGCCGGCCGCGGGCGGCCGCCACACCGTCGCGAACTCTTCACCGCTCGGCTGCCCGCCGCGGGCAGCCGTGCGCAGGGCCAGGTCGAGGCCCTCCTTGCGCATGCGCGTGTCCATATAGAGCAAGACAGCGACGCCGGCCAGGATCGGGCGGGTGACGGTAGCCGCGACGATGCTGCCGATGGTGCCGATGATGGTCGCCGCGACGGCGTGCGTCCCGGTTGCGCCCAGCCCGCCGAGTGACCCGGTGCCCCCGCCCGCGGCAACCTCAGCGATCAGGAACGGGATCTGCAGGGCCGCGGCGGCAATGTAAATGATCAGCGCGCTGAGCAGGAAGATTCCGAGAATGCGCCAGAAGCTCCGGCTGACCAGCTGCCGCGACCGGCGGAGTGCCCGCACCGGCCCCTGGTTCTCAAGCACGACCGCGGGCACGATCAGACTGACGCTGGTCCAGAGCCAGACGGACGCGGCGACCGCCGCGAAAAACCCGGCTACCCCGACGGCGATCGCGGCGGCCGGGATGTTCGCAACGACCAGGACGATCACTAGCAGCGCCAGCGCTACCCATGGACTGACGACAAGCAGTCCGGCCAGTAGTCCCGCCCCGAACACGGCGGGCAGCCGCGGCAGCGCAACCCGCCAGGCCTCGCCCATGCTCAGCCTGCGTCCAAGCACCCCCCGGCCGATCACCGAAGTCAGCAGGCCGGTCAGGATGACCTCGACGATGAGCGCGAGGATGAGGGACACCACGGCCACCGCGGCCAGGCCGATGAGCCCGGTCACCAGGTGCCGCAGCTGCGCGTTCGTCAGCGTCTGCCCTGGGGACGGGACGGTTACGCTGCCGGTCACGCCACCGATGCCGAGCGTCGCCACGGCCGTGATGACGCCCGATATCGTCAGCAGGATGGCAGCCAGGCCGAGGGTTGCCCTGGGGTTCCGCCGGATAGACGTGATGGCGCCATTCAGGATCTCGCCGAAGGCGAGCGGGCGCAGCGGGATCCCGCCTGGCTCCGCAGCCTGGGGCCGCATTCCCGGCTGCCCGTACGCCCCCGGCTGGCCGTGCGCCCCCGGCTGCCCGTACGCCCCCGGCTGCCCGTAGCCTCCCGGCGGCGGGTAGCCTCCCGGCGGCGGATACTCGCCGGGCTGGCCGTACGCCCCGGGCTGGCCGTGCGCCCCGGGCTGGCCGTGCGCCCCGGGCTGCCCGTGCGCCCCGGGCTGGCCGTGCGCCCCGGGCTGGCCGTGCGCCCCGGGCTGGCCGTACGCCCCGGGCTGGCCGTGCGCGCCGGACTGGCCGTGCGCGCCGGGCTGGCCGTACGCCCCTGGCAGGGGGTAGCCGCCAGGCGGCGGATAGCCGTACTGACCCGGCGCGCCAGGGGGCGGGAACCAGGGCTGGCCGGAGGCGGCACCGCCCGGCGGTTCAGCGCCCGCTGCCCGCCTGCCGCCCGCCCGGCCCTGGCCTGGCTGTTCTTGCCCTGGCGCTGGCTCAGGCTGCTGCCCGGACTCTGGCTCAGGCTCTCGCGCAGGCTGAGGCTCGTCCTGGCCGCCCTGACCGCTCCACGACGAGCTGCCTGTCATGTCACTCCGTCCACGGCCCGTGGCTGTCACCCTCCGCCGCCGCGGCGCAAATGCCGGCTCGCGCCAATACTGGCATGAAGGAACAACAGGAAGAAGCACGGACATCCGTGATCGCGGAAGAACCGCGGGGCTCGGGCACCCGAATCTGCCGCGATCAGGTAACCGGGCGGGTGCGCCGGGGCCGCGCGGTGAGACGATCCAGGCGGATGCCGAGCTTGCGGAATACCTTGTTCAGGTGGTAGGCGGGTGCGCCGGGGCCGCGCGGTGAGACGATCCAGGGCGGCCAGATCCCGTGCCATCCTGCCGGGGGCTCGCGCGCGGGGGCCCGCCTGCCGCACACTCGTCATGTGGACATCACCGCGCTGAGCTGGCTCGACCCGCCGGGTGGCCCGGCGGTCGAGTTGCTCGACCAGACCAGGCTCCCGGCCGAGGAGGCGACGGTCACCTGCGCGGACGTGCCCGCGCTTGTCGATGCGATCCGCCGGCTTATGGTGCGCGGGGCGCCGCTGCTCGGGGTGGCTGGCGCCTTCGGCGTTGCGCTCGCCGCCAGCCGCGGCGACGACGTCGCGCAGGCCGCAGCCGCGATAGCAGCGGCCAGGCCTACTGCCGTGAATCTGGGCTGGGGTGCCAGGCGCGCGCTGGCCGCATATCAGCGGGCCGGGCAGGCGGCCGGCGAAGATCACGAAAATTTGAAACGGATTGCAGCCCGCGGTGCCCTAGCCGAGGCCAGACTGATCGCCGCCGAGGATGCCGCGGCTAGCGCCGCGATGGCCAAGAACGGACTCGGGCTTATTCCGCGGGACGCCCGCGTGCTGACCCACTGCAACACCGGCGCGCTCGTCTCGGCGGGCGAAGGAACGGCATTCGCCGTGATCCTCGCCGCGCACCGGGCGGGCAGGCTGGCCATGCTCTGGGTGGACGAGACCAGGCCGCTGCTGCAGGGAGCAAGGCTGACCGCCTACGAGGCGCGGCGGGCGGGCATCGCGCACGCGGTCCTGGCCGACTCCGCGGCCGCGTCGCTGCTTGCCGCGGGCGAGGTGGACGTGGTGCTCACCGGCGCGGACCGGATAGCCGCGGACGGCAGTGTCGCGAACAAGGTCGGCAGCTACGCCCTCGCTGTGCTGGCCAGCTACCATCGGGTGCCTTTCGTGGTGGTGGCGCCGATGTCGACCATCGATCCCGACACGCCGGACGGAGCCGCGATCATCGTGGAACACCGGCCCGCCGAGGAGGTCACCTGCATTGCCGGACAGCCAGCCGCGCCCCGCGGAACCAGCGCCTACAACCCCGCCTTTGACGTGACTCCGGCCAGCCTGGTCACCGCCGTCGTCACCGAGCGCGGGGTTGCCCAGCCGGTCAATGCGGGTACCCTGCGAGTTCTGAGTGCGGGATCAAGCATCGCTGAAGGTCCCCCTGCCGACGTTTACGTGGAACGATGAGGATTATGAAAGGTCGTGTGCTGGTCGTCGACGACGACGCCGCTCTCGCCGAGATGCTGGGGATCGTGCTCCGCGGTGAGGGGTTCGAGCCGACATTCGTGTCCGACGGGGACAAGGCCATGGACGCGTTCCATGAGTCCAGGCCCGATCTGGTGCTGCTCGACCTGATGCTGCCCGGCCTGGACGGGATCGACGTATGCCGTCAGATCCGGGCTGAGTCCGGGGTTCCGATCGTCATGCTCACCGCGAAGAGCGACACGGTCGACGTAGTGCTCGGCCTGGAATCGGGCGCCGACGACTACATCGTCAAGCCGTTCCAGTCGAAGGTGCTGATCGCGCGGGTCCGCGCCCGGCTGCGCAGGACCGACGATCCGGCTCCGGAGATGCTGGAGATCGGCGATGTCAGCATCGATGTCGCCGGGCACGCGGTAAAGCGCGGCGGCGAGCCGCTCAACCTCACGCCCCTCGAATTCGACCTGCTGGTGGCGCTGGCGCGCAAGCCGCGCCAGGTGTTCACCCGCGAGGTCCTGCTTGAGCAGGTGTGGGGATACCGGCACGCGGCCGACACCCGGCTGGTCAACGTGCACGTCCAGCGGCTCCGCGCCAAGATCGAGAAGGATCCCGAGCGCCCCGAGATCGTGGTCACGGTCCGCGGCGTCGGGTACAAGGCGGGATCGGGCTAAGCCGGCCCGGCGGACCACCGCGGCCGGCGGGCTTGTTCCCGCTCCGTCCAGCGAAGAAGGGTCATGAAGGGAGCAGCGACAGGTAGCGAGGCTGGGAGTGCGGCGCGATCCGGCACTATTGCCGCCGGTCACGTCGTCGCTGCCGGGTTCGCCGGTGTTATCCGGCTGCTGCTGCCAGCCCGCCAGCACGCCGCGGCGGCGCGGGATCATGCCGTCGCCGCGCTGGCGGCACTGCGCTTGCGCTGGAGCCGGTCCCTGCAGCTGCGCGTGATCGGCACCACGCTGGTCGTCTCCGCGGCCATGATCGCGGTGCTCGGCTTCTTCCTGCTGCAGCAGATCGCTGGCGGGCTGCTGCAGAACAAGGAAAGGTCAGCGGCCGAGCTGGTAGCTATCGGCGTCGGCGTGACCGAGAACGCGCCGGGCTTCAGCACAACGACACCCGCGTCAAGCAACGCGAACACCCTGATGCACGAGATCCTCGGCCAGTTGCCAGGGGAGACCAACTCCGGCAGCGCGACCGGCACGGCGATCATGATCAACAAGTCCCGCAGCAAGAACGCACTCGCGCTCGGCTGGTACAAGAGCCCGTACCGCCGGGCCAGCATCCCGCCGGCCTTGATCAGCCTGATCAGCCAGGATCAGCTGGCCAGGAACTACCAGCAGGCCTTCGAGCCAACGATGCTGGTCTCCGGTGACGGCCGCCAGCGCGTTCCCGGGATCGTCATCGGCGCGCCGGTGGGCCCCGACTACCAGCTGTATTACCTGTTCCCGCTCACCCAGGAACAGCAGACCCTTGCCCTGGTCCAGCGCACCATCATCGTGGTCGGGCTCGCGCTGGTGTTCCTGCTTGCCGCGATTGCCTCGCTGGTCACCCGATGGGTGGTCGTCCCGGTCCGGCAGGCCGCGCAGGGTGCCCGGCGGCTGTCGACCGGCAACCTGGGCGAGCGGATGCAGGTGCGCGGGGCCGACGACCTCGCCGCGCTGGCAACATCCTTCAACGATATGGCGGTCAGCCTGCAGGAGAAAATGCTGGAACTGCAGGAGCTCTCGCATGTGCAGCGGCAGTTCGTCTCTGATGTGTCACACGAGCTGCGCACCCCGCTGACCACCATCAGGATCGCCGCGGACGTGCTCTTCGCGTCCAGGCGGCAGCTGGACGCCTCGTCCGGCCGGTCCGCCGAGCTGCTGCAAAGCCAGCTGGAGCGGTTCGAGGAACTGCTCGCCGACCTGCTGGAGATCAGCAGGTACGACGCCAACGCGGCGACCCTGGATCCTGAGCCTGTCGATGTCTGCGATCTGGTCAGGAACGCTGCCGACGTGGCTCAGCAGCTGGCCGAGCGCCGCGGGGCCAAGATCGAGTTCAGGCTGCCTGCCGAGCCCTGCGTGGCGGAGGTCGACCGCCGCCGGGTCGAGCGGATCCTGCGCAATCTCCTGATCAATGCGGTTGAGCACGGCGAGAACAGGGATGCGGTCGTCACCGTGGCCGGCGACAGGGACGCGATAGCCGTCGCGGTCAGGGACCACGGCGTCGGGCTTGCGCCGGGCGAGGAGAACCTGGTGTTCGACCGCTTCTGGCGGGCGGATCCTGCCCGCGCCCGGACAACCGGCGGCACGGGACTGGGCCTGTCCATCGCGCTGGAAGACGCGCTGCTGCACGGCGGCTGGCTGGAGGCATGGGGAGAGCGGGGCAAGGGCTCGGTATTCCGCCTGACCCTGCCGCGCGTCACCGGCGCGGCGCTCGTGGGGTCGCCGCTGCCGCTCAGTCCGGACGACGCGGCCGGCTTGGCCGTGGACTGGGCGGACAGCGGGCCGGCCGCGATCGCGGCGCAGGGCAGGCCCGGGCCGGGCGGGCCGGCCGGAAGCGCCGTGGCGGCGGCCGGTGACTAGGGCGCCGCGTGCTGCGGCAAGCCGGGCCGCGCGCTGGTCGTCTTTGCTGGCCATGGTGGCGTGCGCGGGGACTATCGCGGCGGCCGGCTGCGCTACCGTGCCCACCAGCGGGCCGCCCCGCCTCATCAGGGAATCACCTAACGACCTGACCCAGGGCGAGGACTTCCCGCAGCTCATTCCCGCGCCGCCGGGTGATCACTGGTCACCGCGGCAGATAGTGTCTGGCTTCCTGATGGCAAGCGCCAGTTTCGCTGACGCGGTCGCGCGCGAGTACCTGGGTCCCGGGGAGCAGAACTGGAAGCCAGGCTGGGCAGTCACGGTGGTCTCGCAGCCGACGGTCAAGCAGCCAAGGGGCATCCCGCGGCTCACCGGGCAGTCGTCCGGCTCGACGGCCATCGTCGAGGTCAGCGGCCAGGAGCTTGCGACACTGACCGCAAGCGGCCAGTACCAGGTTCCGCCGGCCTCGGTCAAGCAGCGGATCAGCTTCGCGCTGAAGAAGATCGGCGGCCAGTGGCGGATCATCGACCCACCGCGGCGGCTGATCTTGAGCAAGTCCGATTTCCTCCGCGTCTATCAGCCGCGGAACCTGTACTTCTTCGCTTCGTCCGGCGGCACGCTCATCCCGGATCCAGTATTCGTGCCGCTGCAGGCGACCACGACTGATCTTGCGACCGGGCTGGTCAGGGCGCTGGAGCAGCGGCCGCTCGGGTATCTGCAAGGCGTCACGCAGACCAGCTTCCCGCGGGGCACCAGACTGCTCGGCTCGGTCAGGATCGTGGGATCCGGCGCCACCGTCAATCTCGGCGGCACGGTTGCGCGGGCTACGCCCGCGGTGCTTGCCAATGTCGCTGCCCAGCTCGTCTGGACACTGACCAGCCCGTCCTACGGACGGTCGGCGATCAGGTCGGTGCGGCTCGAGATCAACGGACGGCTGCCGCGGCAGCTGCCCGGCTCGACGGGCGGTGCCGAACTGCTCGGCACATACCGGCGGATGGTCCCAGAGCCGTCGGCCGGGGCCGGGCTGTACTTCGTCGGCAGCGGCGGGGCCGTCCAGGTGCTGTCCGCTTCGCAGGCCGCCGCGCGGCCAGGCGAGGCCCGTGGCCAGGCGGGCACGGGACTCGTGCCGATGACGGCGATCGCCGTTTCGCCGCCGGACGAGCGGTTCATCGCGGGGATCTCCCCGGATGGCAAGGTCGTCCATGCTGGTGAACTCGCCAAGGGGGGCACGCTCGGATCGTGGCGTCCAGGTGGCAGGTGCACCTCGCTGAGCTGGGACAGGCACGGTGATCTCTGGGTGGCCACGACCCACGGCGTCTGGCTGCGCCCGCCCGGCGGCAAGCCGCCGATCGCGGTCGATGTGGGGCTGCACGGCGGCGAGCGGGTCACCGCGCTGCGGGTCGCTCCCGACGGAGTCCGGGTGGCCATGATCGTCCGCGCGCGCGGATCGTCACAGGTGCAGATCGGCGCGGTCGCGCGTGGCAGCAGCACCGCCTCGATCGGCCAGCTCGTGCCGATCGGTCCGGGAATCGCCGACCCGGCCGCCCTGAGCTGGTACGACCCCGATGACCTGATCGTCCTTGCCAGCCCGGGGACAGCCGTCGCCCGGCTTGACCGAGTACCAGTGAACGGCGGGCAGCCGACAGCGATCACGCCGGAACAGCGCATCATGGTCTCGCTCGCCACGGCGAGAACTCAGATCGTCGTCGGCCTCCGCAGCGGCCGGATGGTGACCTTCACGGGCAACGCCGGCGTCTGGGGGCCGCTGGTCCCCGGCACGGACCCGGCGTACCCCGGCTGAGTGCTATCGGGCAACCGGCCAGCCCTTTACTCTCCGTTACTAATTGTCGTCGTTCCCTCCTGACATTCGGGCAGTATGCGGCTAGCGTTCGAGTCATGGCACCCGCCCGGGTCCGTGGTTGCGTCGGGCAGGGCTTCCCGTCCGCGGGTTGCCCGCCCCGGCAAGCCGATGCCAGCCGCAGGCGAAACGGCCCACGTAAGGCGACTTCTCGTCGACCGATCACGGTGCGGCTTAGAAGTAAGTCCTGCCCCGCCGCGGGATCCGATATCCCCCGGATCGGGAGAAGGGCATTAGTGGCGAAGCCGCCGCGAGCCCCTCAGCAGGCGAATGTGGGGTCGAAGACCAGGTCGGCCGGGCGGGTGCCGTTCTCTTTCCGACCGGGCAGAAGGGGGTTCCCTCAGTGGACATCATCTTCAAAGGCCGGCACACGGTCGTGCTGGAACGGTTCCGCAGGCACGCAACGGCCAAGCTGAGCAAGATCGCGAGGCTGGACAGCAAGGCAATCCGGGTCGACGTGGAGGTATCCAAGGAGCGGAACCCGCGCCAGTCCGGCCGCCGGGAACGCGTCGAGCTGACCATCTCATCGCGGGGTCCCGCGATCCGCGCCGAGGCCGCGGCCGAGGATCGTTTCACGGCGCTTGACATGGCCTTTGCCAAGCTGGAATCGCGGCTGCGCCGGGCCGGCGACCGGCGCAAGTGCCGTCATGCCGGGCATCCGGCAGCACGCGGTGCCGAGCCGGCCGCCGAGCCTGCCGAGCCGGCCGCCTGGCCGGATGAGCCTGCGGCCGGGCTGGCCGAGCCGGCTGCCGGCCTGGCTGACCGCAGTGACCGCGCGCGCCGCCATCAGCCTGGTCGGCCTGCCGCGCGGCCAGGTCAGGCGGCCGGCCGCGATGACGACCTGATCGCGATCCAGATGGAGGGCGACGGCCCGCTGGTCGTTCGGGAGAAGTTCCACGGTGCGGCGCCGATGAGCATCGATCAGGCACTGTTCGAGATGGAACTGGTGGGTCACGACTTCTTTCTGTTCCGCGACAAGGAGTGCGGCGATCCGAGCGTCGTGTACCGGCGGCGCGGCTATCAGTACGGCGTGCTCCGCCTCGTGGAAGAGCAGGCGGAGCACGGGGGCGTTGGGCCGCGCACGGCCAGTCAGCCGCTGCCGGACGAAGATCCACGACTGGACGATGGGGCCGGGCGGAATGGCCGGGCACCGCGCAACGGCGAGACGGGGCGGAACAGCCGGACCGGGCGGCGCGGCGGGTCCCGGCGGGGCGGGGCCGGGCGGCGGGGCAGTGCCCGGCGGAACGGCACTGCCCGGCGGAACGGCGGCGCCCGTGACGTGCCGCGCTCGATACTCCCGGAGGGCTGGCATACCGGGACGCCGGCCGCGGACCAGGAGGCCGGCTAGCACGGGTGCACGCGGCTAGGCGGCCAGGCGGCGGTTCCGGGTGGCTGGCTCCGGCGGCGGTTGCGGTGGTGGTTCCGCCCGGCCGCTGCCGATGGCCGGCCGCGGCGCTCGGCTCGCGGCGGCGTTTCCGAGCGGGTGGCTGTCACTGCAGCGCTGCTACCGGAGTACCGTCCTGCGCGACAGGTGCTGCGCCGTCGCCCCGGCGGCTGCTGGTCCCGCCAGGGGCAAGCCGCAGGTGGCAGGCCCGCGCTTGCGCCGGACGCCAGCGTCGGCAAGAGTTGATCACGCAGCGTCCAGGCCGGCCCGCGGCCGCGCTGGCGGAACGGTCCGGCAGGCAGGAGGCTGGTCATGGGAGGAGGCGTCATGGGCGGAAGCCGCGAGGCTGCCGCAGCGCGGCCGCGTAGCCAGGGCCGCCCCGAGCCGATTCGCACGATGATCGTTGACGATCACGCGCTGTTCCGCCGCGGTCTGGAGATGGTCCTGGACGAGGAGGCGGATATCGACCTCGTCGGGCAGGCCAGCGACGGATCCGAGGCTGTCGAGAAGGCCGGGGAATCGCTTCCTGATGTCGTGCTGATGGATATCCGGATGCCCCGCAGCAGCGGCATCGAGGCCTGCCGGGCGATGAAGGAGGTCGCGCCGAGCGCCAAGATCGTGATGCTCACGATCAGCGACGAGGAGGAGGATCTCTTCGAGGCGATCCGGGCGGGCGCAAGCGGTTACCTGCTCAAGGACCTGCCGCTGGACGAGGTCGCCGAGACGGTCCGTGCCGTGCACGGCGGCCAGTCGCTGATCAACCCGTCGATGGCGGGGAAGCTGCTCACTGAGTTCGCCACACTGGCGAGGCGCGACGAGGAGGAGCGCGCCCAGCAGGTACCTGCGCCGCGGCTAACCGAGCGGGAGATGCAGGTGCTCAAGCTGGTCGCGCGGGGGATGAACAACAGGGACATCGCCAAGGAACTATTCATCTCCGAGAACACGGTCAAGAACCACGTGCGCAACATCCTGGAGAAGCTGCAGATTCATTCGAGGATGGAAGCGGTGATGGTGGCGGTCAGGGAGAAGCTGATCGAGTTCGGATAGGCCAGGCGGTCAGGGAGAAGCTGATCGAGTTCGGATAGGCCAAGGCGGATCTGCCGGCACCGGCGGCAGGCGTCAGGTCGCTGCGGTGATGGCCGTGGCCGGGCCGGCGGCGTCAGGTCGCTGCGGTGAGGGCCGTGGCCGGGCCGGCAGGCGTCAGGTCGCTGCGGTGATGGCCGTGGCCGGGCTGGCGGCGTCAGGTCGCTGCGGCCAGTGCTGCCTTTAGCCGCGGCGCCAGTTCAGGCGGCTGGGCCTGGCCGAGTTCTACGCCGTCGCAGCCAACCCACGAGGCGGCCTCGACCAGCGCCCGCGCCATCGGCTCGGCGGCGCGCGGTGTATCCAGGGAAAGCTGGCGGGCAACGAGCGTCCGCCCGCTGCGGGCCGGATCTACCCGGCCGACCAGCCGGCCCCCGGCGAGCAGCGGCATCGTGAAGTATCCGTGCACGCGCTTCGCCTTGGGCAGGTAGGCCTCAAGACTGTGCTCGAAGCCGAACATTCGCAGCGTGCGCTTCCTGTCCCAGATGAGGGAGTCGAACGGCGATAGCAGCGTGACCCGGTGCCGGCCGCGGCGGGCACCGGGCTGCCCGGCGGCTGACGCCATCTCCAGAGCGGCAGGATCGGCCCAGCCGGGGATCGCGGTCCCGCCCACGTCGATCATGACCGGTGTGAGCCCGGCCGCGATCGCGGCGTCACTCGTCGCGGCAGCGTCCTTGAGCGGGCTATGACTGAACTGGCGCAGCCGCTGGTAGTCGATCAGGTCGGTCCTGGTGACCACGCCAAGCGCGCGGGCGGTGACGCCGACGAGGTGGATCACGCACTCGTCGTCAGACGGCCCGGAGCCGAGCAGGCCGTCGGGGAGCACGCGTTCCGGCAGGTCATACACGCGCCGCCAGCCTGTCCGCCGGGAGCAGATCACGTCCCCGGTGTCGAGCAGCCACTCAACCGCGATCTTCGTCTCGGACCAGTCCCACCAGGCGCCGCCATTCTTGGCACCGCCAAGCTGCGTGGCGGTCAGCGGGCCCTCCGCCTTGATCCTGGCCAGCACCTCGGCGCAAGCACGCTCGTGGCTCTGGTGCCAGCGCACGCCCCGGGCCCGCAGCGCCCGCCGCCGGAACGCGTAGTACGGCCATTCCTCGACCGGCAGCACGCAGGCGGCATGCGACCAGTACTCGAAGGCGCTGGCCGGGCCGGGATTCCAGTAGGCGCGCTCGATGCGGGACCGCGGGATGGCCCCGAGCCTGGCATAGGCGACAAGTTCATGGGAGCGGGCGAGCACGCTGATCGTGTCGAGCTGGACGGCGCCGACCCGGCGGAGCATGCCGGGCACTCCGCCGCGCCGTGCTGCGGAGCCGATCAGGCCTTGCGCCTGCAGCGTGATCAGGCGCGCGTCATCCGGTGTCAGCGTGAGCTCGGCTGCGGGGAAGGAGATGCCTGGCACGAGCGGAAGCGTAGCTCGTGCCTCTGACAGTCCGGCTTAGTACCAGTCCTCGAAGATGTTGGTCGCCAGCGCCAGCAGGCTGCCAACGGCCGCCAGCGCCGCACTTGCCCAGAACAGCCACCAGGTCGGCCCGGCCACGAGCGCGAGGCCGCCGACGATGAAGCCGATCATTATAATGGCAACTGCGGTCCAGGAAACCGCCCGGCCGTGGAATGCCGGATACGGCGTCACGGACTCCGCTGCCTGGGGGGCGAGCATGCCCGGCTCCCCGGGGCTGCCGCCGGTAATTGCCGGGTCCGCCACGGCCTCGCCCATGGTGCCTGGTCTCAGCTGGTCCGCCATGCGCGCCGCTCCTCTCCTCATGAGTCGCCACCGTACCCTCATTGTGGTCAGGGACTGCGGGCAGGCAACACCCGGCCCCCTGAAGTATGGTCCTTGTCGCGCAGGCTCGGCTTCACCCCGCCGCTCGCCTACCATGACTTAAGAACACGGCGGTACCGGTCCGCCACCATACCGTCCGCTGCCAGGCCAGGAAATCGGCCCGTTACGGCGAGGCGGAGACAGGTCCAGCAAGCAAACCGATCCGCGAGGAGCGCGACGCAAGTGCCAGTCATCATCGATAGCGTCCTTCGCGCGGGCGAGGGCAAGATCCTGCGCAAGCTCAAGCGGATTGCCCAGCAAGTCAACTCGATTGAAGAGGATTTCGCTGTACTGAGCGATGCCGAGCTGCGGGCCATGACCGCCGAGTTCAGGCAGCGTCACGCGGACGGCGAGTCGCTCGACGACCTGCTCCCCGAGGCGTTTGCCGCCGTGCGCGAGGCGGCCAAGCGAACCCTGGGCCAGCGGCCCTTCGACGTGCAGCTGATGGGCGGCGCCGCCTTGCACCTGGGCAACATCGCTGAAATGAAGACCGGCGAGGGCAAGACGCTGGCCGGCGTGCTGCCCGCCTATCTGAACGCGCTGGCTGGCCGGGGGGTGCACATCATCACCGTCAATGACTACCTTGCCAAGCGCGACTCCGAGTGGATGGGGCGGGTACACCATTTCCTCGGCCTGCAGGTCGGCTGCATCCTGGCCCAGATGGAGCCAGACGAGCGCCGCAAGCAGTACGAGGCCGACATCACCTACGGGACCAACAACGAGTTCGGCTTCGACTACCTCAGGGACAACATGGCCTGGGGCCTGGAGGAACGCGTTCAGCGAGGTCATTCGTACGCCATCGTGGACGAGGTTGACTCGATCCTGATCGATGAGGCCCGTACCCCGCTGATCATCAGCGGGCCCGCGGACCAGAACAGCCGCTGGTACCTGGAATTCGCCAAGATCGCGCCGCGGCTGCGCCGCGGCGAGGACGGCGAAGGCGACTACGAGGTCGACGAGAAGAAGAAGACGGTCGGCATCCTGGAGACCGGCGTCGAGAAGGTCGAGGACTGGCTCGGCATCGAGAACCTGTACGAATCGGTGAATACGCCCCTGGTCAGCTTCCTTAACAACGCGCTCAAGGCCAAGGAGCTGTACAAGAAGGACAAGGACTACGTCGTGATCAATGGCGAGGTCCTGATCGTGGATGAGTTCACCGGCCGCATGCTGCACGGGCGCCGCTACAGCGAAGGCATGCACCAGGCCATCGAGGCCAAGGAAGGCGTGCAGATCAAGGACGAGAACCAGACGCTCGCCACCATTACCCTGCAGAACTACTTCCGCCTGTACGAGAAGCTGGCCGGCATGACGGGCACGGCGACAACCGAGGCGAACGAGTTCCACCAGACCTACAAGCTCGGCGTGGTCCCGATCCCCACCAACAAGCCCATGATCCGGGCCGACCAGCCTGACCTCGTCTATCAGACGGTGCAGGCCAAGTTCCAGGCGTGCGTGGACGACATCGTCGAGCGGCACCGGGCCGGTCAGCCGGTGCTTGTCGGCACGACCAGCGTGGAGAAGTCTGAGATCGTCTCCAAGATGCTCAAGCGCCAGGGCATCCCGCATGAGGTGCTGAACGCGAAATACCACGAGCGCGAGGCGGCGATCATCGCTCAGGCAGGGCGCAAGGGCGCCGTCACCGTCGCCACGAACATGGCGGGCCGCGGCACCGACATCATGCTGGGCGGTAACCCGGACTTCATCGCTGACCTGGAGCTGCACCAGCGCGGGCTGTCCCCGGTGGAGACGCCGGAGGACTTCGAGGCGGCGTGGCCGGAGGCGGTGGAAAAGGCCAGGCGGGCAGTGGCCGAGGAGCACGAGGAAGTCGTCGGCGTGGGTGGCCTGTACGTGCTCGGCACCGAGCGGCATGAGTCACGCCGGATCGACAACCAGCTCCGCGGCCGGTCCGGCCGCCAGGGCGACCCCGGTGAGTCGAGGTTCTACCTCTCGCTTGAGGACGACCTGATGCGGATGTTCAACGCGGACAAGGTCGCGCACTTCATGGAGTGGCTGAAGACGCCACCGG
>Ga0070698_100002106_pt1 | contig 22105 bp, 12 predicted proteins | sample KBSK1502metaG_FD_65477 | JGI IMG/M metagenome (GOLD analysis project Ga0070698, IMG submission 65477) | Corn, switchgrass and miscanthus rhizosphere microbial communities from Kellogg Biological Station, Michigan, USA - KBS K1-50-2 metaG | ecosystem: Host-associated > Plants > Roots >...
GTAAACGGTCGTCTGGTTATACTTCTCATGCGGTTTTAGCTCTGTCGTCGGAAACTCCGGACGGTTTGGCGAATTCGGAAAGTGCTGCGTCTCCAGGCAGACACCTGTTTCGACGTTGGTATACGGTGCCATCTTTGCCTTTGTTCGTCCCATCGAGAAAATTACCGGAATAAAATTGCAAGCCCGGTTCGGTAGTGAGGACTTCCATCAATCTTCCCGAGGTCGGCTCGTAAAGAGAAGCGACCAATTCCAAGTCTGTTCCTTGCCGGTCGAGCACCCAATTATGGTTGTACCCTTTTGCAAACTTCAGCTGGTCGTCGTCGTGCACCCGAGCGCCGATCAGACTCGGTTTGTTGAAATCGAACGGAGTGCGACCGCCGTGCAGAGCGTTCGAGCCGTCGTTCTGCGCGAGCTGGTACTCGACACCGTCTAGCGTGAATCTGCCCTTGGCGATCCGGTTGCTTTGAGTTCCTTAGCGTGTAAAGATCGACTTGAGAACCGTCGATGGTTCGGTGGAATGCTGCCGGTTTGATTTCCGTCTTCGAACCGCAGCCGTAATTGGATTCAACCTTGACCATAGTAGGAACCTGGTCCGTGCTTACGCAGAAAATGCTTGTCCAGCAGGGGACTGGAGATTGGTTGTACCTGAGGGTTGAGTTCAATGGTTTTCAGGGCCATTTCAGCGACGATTTCAAGAGCGAGAGCATTCTCGACCGCTTTTTTTCCACTTGGTCCCCACACAAATGGCCCGTGGCTATGCACAAGCACGGCGCAAACCTGCGTCGGGTCGAGGTTCTTAAACCGTTCCACAATGACGTTCGCCGTCTCCAGTTCGTAGGCGGACCGAATTTCCTCAGCAGTCATGGGCCGCGTCACTGGCACTTCACCATAGAAGTAATCGGCATGCGTCGTACCAAAGCAGGGAATCCCCCTGCCGGCTTGAGCGAATGCGACGGCATTGCGCGAGTGGGTATGCACAACGGAGCGGATCCCTTCGAATGCTTGGAAGAGTCGACGGTGCGTCGGTGTATCGGATGAAGGTCGCAGGGAGCCGTCAATGATTCTTCCTTCGAAGTCCAGCACAACCATGTCGTTAACTTTCATGGCGGTGTAATCCACGCCGCTGGGCTTGATGGCAAAGACCCGACGGGCCGGCTCAGCAACGCTGACATTGCCAAACGTCAGATCAATCAGTTTGAATTCCGGCAGCAAGAGGTTGGCCTCGTAGCATTCCGCCTTGATGTCATCGTAGTTGCTCATAAATACAGCCGGTCGGCTGACCTCACAAACGCCCCAGGCCAGGAGCGAGGTGGTAATAGATTTCGTTGTGACGGAGCTTCTGCTTAAAATCGCGCAGCTCTGTTTTGGCATCGATCACCACCAATTCCACGTCCGCAATCTCCGCGAAATCCTCCATGTGCTCTACCGTGACACAATAGCTGTAGCCGGTGTGATGAGCGCCGCCTGCGTAAATCCACGCCGCACAGGCCGTCTTGAAATCGGGCCGGCACTTCCACACGGCGCGTGCGACGGGTAGCTTCGGCAGCGGCTCCAGTGGCGCCACCGCATCGACTTCGTTGACGATGAGCCGAAAGCGATTGCCCAGGTCAATAAGCGAAGCATTGATCGCAGGGCCGGCCGGTGCATTGAAAACAAGACGCACCGGATCTTCCTTGCCGCCGATGCCGAGCGGGTGGACTTCCAGCGAAGGCTTGCCGGCAGCAATCGACTCGCAAACTTCCAGCATATGTGCGCCCAGAACCAGGTGGCCGTCGGGGTGCAGGTGATAGGTATAGTCCTCCATAAATGACGTGCCGCCCGGCTGGTCGCCGGCAATTACCTTCATCGCCCGGACCAAGGCACACGTTTTCCAATCACCCTCTCCACCAAACCCATAGCCATCGGCCATCAACCGCTGCACCGCCAGCCCAGGCAGTTGCTTGAGCCCGTGCAGAACTTGAAAGTTTGTCGTAAAGCCCTTGAAGTTATAGGTTTCGAGAAAACCGCGCAGGCCCAGCTCAATCCGCGCACCGTCCCGAAGCGAATTGTGACGCCCGCCAGTTCTGCGCAGTTCTTTTGCTACATCGTAGCGCTCCTGGTATTCGGCACAAAGTTTGCTAACTGCCTCATCACTTACGCCGTCCACATACTCGACGAGATCGCCGATTCCATAGGCGTCGACCGAATAGCCGAACTTCGCTTCGGCGGAAACCTTGTCGCCTTCGGTGACTGCGACCTCGCGCATATTGTCATCAAAGCGAACGAACTTCGCGCCCTGCCAGTCGGCCCAGGCGCGAACGACGCGCATCCACGCGGCGATGCAATCCTGTACTTGTTCATCCGACCAGTGGCCCACCACCACTTTGCGATTGAGCCGCAGCCGCGTATGGATGAACCCCGCTTCGCGGTCGCCGTGCGCGGCCTGGTTCAGGTTCATGAAATCCATGTCAATTGTGTTCCACGGCAGATCGCGGTTGAACTGCGTGTGCAGATGCAGGAACGGCTTTCTAAGTGTAGAGAGTCCCCCAATCCACATCTTCGATGGCGAAAAGGTATGCATCCACAAAATCAAACCCGCACAATTGGGCGCGTTATTAGCTTCAAGACAAAGGCCGCGAATTTCGTGCGGCTGCGTCAGTGGCGTCTTAAACACAAGCTTTAGCGGGAGCCGCTGTGAGCCATTGAGTTCCTCGACGATTTTTTGCGAGTTTGCCGCCACCTGATTCAGCGTCTGCTCGCCGTACAGATGCTGACTGCCGGTGATATACCAAATTTCGGGGGCTTCGAGATTTTTCATGATGCTAGTGTCCTGTCCGTCCGAGGATAGCTAATTTGTCTGCTCTTCTTTGATCTGGATAAGGTCCTTCATCACGCCGGAAAGATCGGCGCACTTATTGATGCCGCCGAATGCGTCGTGCAGTTGGCGGTAGAGCGCGTAGAGTCGGTTGTAAACGGATTGGTGTTCTGGTTTCGGGCTGTAGCTTACGGGCTTGAGCGAGGTCATCGCCGCTTGCGCGGAATGGAAATCGGCGTAACCGCCTTTTTCCGGTCCGGCCAGCACCGCCGCCGAAATCGCCGAGCCAAGCGCGCATGCCTGGCTTGAGCTGACAATGTACATCGTACAGCCGGTCACGTCCGCGTAGATCTGCATCAGTAGCGGGTTTTTTTCCGCGATACCGCCACAGCAAACGACGCGATCGATCGGCACGCCGTATTCGCGGATGCGCTCGATGATGGCGCGGGCCCCAAAGGCTGTAGCCTCAATCAACGCGCGATAAATCTCGGCGCGCGCAGTGTGAAGCGTCTGCCCCATGATGAGACCGCTCAGCCTAGGGTCCACGAGAATCGTACGATTCCCGTTGTTCCAATCGAGCGCCAGCAGACCGCTTTGGCCCGGCCTCTGCTCCGTGACCTCTTTTGTCAGCTCCGCATGGAGCCCAGCAGGTCCTTCACACACGCCTTGAACCCACCATTTGAAAAGATCTCCTACGGCTGATTGACCGGCTTCAATGCCGTAGTAGCCGGGCAAGATCGCACCTTTAACGATGCCGCAGATGCCGGGAATGTCTGCGATCGCCTTGTCGGCATGAACTACGCAGCAATCGCAGGTGGAAGTGCCGATTGCCTTAACAAAAACGCCTTCATCCACGCCGCTGCCAATAGCGCCGTAGTGAACATCGAACTCGCCGATGGCAACCGGGATGCCGTCAGGCAGCCCGAGTTTTTGAGCCCATTCAGCGCAAATCGAGCCGGCGGCAGTCGTGGCATCGTAGGCCTTGTCGTAGAGCCGGTCGCGCAACTCAGCGAGCTTCGGATCGAGCAACGAGAGAAATTCCTTGTCGGGAAGTCCGCCCCAGTCGTCGCTATAAAGAGCCTTGTGCCCAGCGGCACAAACCCCACGCCGTATCGCGCGCGGGTCGTTGACTCCAGCGAGCACAGACGGAATATAGTCGGCGAGCTCAACCCAGCTGAACGCTGCATCCCACACCTCCGGCGCGACATTCAAACAATGCCAGATTTTGCTCCACCACCACTCCGAGGAATAGATGTTACCGCACTTGGCGATGTAGTGGGGCCGATGCTTTGCAGCGGTTTCGGTGATACGCGCCGCCTCGCCATAGCTGGTGTGATCCTTCCAAAGCCAGCATTGCGCCGCAAGATTGTTCTTCCATTTTTCATATAATCCAAGCGGCACATTATGTTCATCCACCGGAAGCGGACTCGACCCGGTTGTGTCCACGCCAATGCCGATGACTTTGCCGGCCGAAAATCCGGAATCTGCCGACGCTCTCTCAAGCGCATTCCGCACCGAATTTTCGAGGCCGAAGAGATAATCGCCGGGATGCTGGCGAGCGAGATTGTGATCACGTGGATCGAGCAAAATACCGTGCTCACCTGTGGGATAATCCACAACGCAACTCCCGATTTCCCGGCCATTAGAACAATCTACAATGATTGCTCGTACGGAATTGGTTCCGTAATCGATACCTAGGGTGAAAGCCATAGCGTAACCACCTTATTTTATGTTTCGTATCCAGCTTTTCTGGGTCTCTAATAACTCATCCACCATACTGCGGATTTGTGGGAGAGTGCAGACGGCGCCGCTCAGGGGGTCGAGCATAACAGCGTGGTAAATCGCCTCCCTGTTAGCGGTGAGGGCGGCTTCAAGGATTAACTCCTGGACATTAACGTTTGTGCGGTTAAGTGCTCCGAGTTGTGGCGGCAACTTCCCGACCTTCGTCGGCTGGATGCCGTTACTATCCACCAGGCATGGCACCTCCACACAACAGCCTTCGGGAAGGTTCTCAATCAGCCCAGTGTTCGGCACGTTTCCGTTGATGCGAATCGGATGATCGGTCTCGATCGCCTCGATGATATACGATCCGTATTCATGGGTCCGCTCAGAACGAGGATCCTCCGCCAGGATCGCCTCGTGTTCTTGCTGAAACTCGTTAAGGCGGTGCTGGCAGTGGCGCAAGTAGCCGCCGGTTCGCCCGAAATCTAACCAGTAATTTGATTCGCCCGTGAACTTCGGCACCAGCTCGCTATTTACCATCTTCGCACTCTTTCGAAAATAGGGAACGTATTCGCTGGCGTGGCCGCTCGACTCTGTGACGAAATATCCGAAATGTTTCATTAGCTCGATACGGACCGGTTCTTCGCCGTAGACCTCGGGACGTTGGATTGCTTCCCGAATGAGCGGATAAAGATCCGTCTTGCCATTACGAAACTCGAGGAAAAACGCCTGATGATTAATGCCCGCGCATAAGAAGCTCACCTCGTCGTACGGAACATTGATCCATCTAGCTAACATTTCGCTGGTTCCCTGGACGCTGTGACAAAGCCCGACATGCGGACGCCCCGTGGCCGCATCAACCGCCCAGCAGTTGGCTGCCATGGGATTCACATAATTCAAAAGCAGCGCATCGGGAGCGAGCTTGTCCATCTCTTCACACAAATCGATAAGAACAGGAATCGTGCGCAGCGCGCGGAAAACGCCACCAGGGCCCAATGTGTCACCGACACATTGCTCGACTCCATATTTCCGCGGAATCTCGATGTCGGATTCGTACGCTTCGAGGCCGCCCTGCTGGAAGGTCGTTATGACGTAGTCCGCGTCTTGGATTGCCTGTGCCCGGTCGGTTGTGGCCTCAATCCTTGCCGGCAGCTTTCCTTTGTCTGTGATCGCTTGAACGATCTGTCTGGATTGTTCGAGGCGCTCCGGCTCAATATCCATAAGACTGATCGTGCTATCCTGCAAAGCCGGCGCCAGCAGAATGTCATTACAAAGATTGCGAGTGAAGACGAGGCTTCCAGCTCCGATAAATGTGATTTTTGGCATAAATTCAGGTTTTGTCCGTTTGAGTGAGAATCCGAGGTACCGCTCATTTCGGACGATTATTTCACTGCTCCAGCGGTTAAGCCGGCAACAAGCCGGCGCTGAACGATCGAGAAAAAGATGATCGTCGGGATAATTGCGATCACCGTTCCCGCAGTAATCAATCCCCATTTTACCTGAAGGCTGCTCATGAACGTTTGAAGACCAATCGGAAGCGTTTGGGTCTCTTTGCTCTGTGAAAGAATCGAGACGAACAGATAATCGCCCCAGGAGACGACGAACGCAAAAAAGCCCGCCACCACCATGCCGGGGATCGCAATCGGATAAATGATTCGGAACAATACTCCCAGGCGCGAACAACCGTCAATTGCCGCGGCCTGATCCAGTTCACGGGGAATCGCATTGAAGTATCCGGTGAGCATCCAAAGTGCAAAAGGCAGAGTGATTGAGGTGTGCGTCAAGATGAGTCCGACGTGGCTGTCGACTAGCCCGAGATTCGACATCAACACGTAGAAGGGAATCAAAATAAGGACGTACGGAAAAAATTGCGGCATCAGTGCCAGCATCATGAAGATATTCTTTCCCTTAAGGGCGAATCTACTCAGCGCATAGGCGCCGAGGCTTCCCAGAAAGACGACTAACAGCATCACGCTGATCGCGATCAAGAACGAATTGCCGAGAAAGGTGATAAGGTTGCTGATCCGGAATGCCTCGACATAATTGGAGATTGTCAATTCTGATAGATAGGGAAGAAGCCTGCCGGATAGAATGGAGTCGCTGTTTCGGAAACTCGAGAAAACGAGCCAGGCTATCGGCAGAAGGAGAAACGCGTAAAAGATCAATAGCCCGCTATAAGTGATTAACAGGTTGTTTCTGTCCGTCTTCATTGTTCCGAGAATCCACCGATCAGTTTTCTGCAACCGAACACCAGCAAGAGGAGAACTATCAGCATGATCACGCCTCCGGCACTCGCGTATCCGAGCGCGTAGCCGTTCCAAGCCTGTTTATAGATGTACGTAGGTAGGACTTCTGTTGCGTTCACCGGCCCACCGCCGGTCGACAAGTACACGAAGTCGAAGTTGTTGAAGGTGAAAGTGACGTGCAGCACCACCATCACCAGGATAATGTAGCGCAAGTTGGGTAGCGTGATGTGAAAGAATTGCCGCCAACTGGATGCCCCGTCGATCCGTGCCGCTTCATAGACATCGTTCGAGATCGACTGCATCGCCGCCATGAAGGAAATGGCGTAAAAGGGAACATTCCTCCAGAGATGCATAATGAGAACCAGTACGAATGCGTAGGTCTGATCGCCGAACCAATTGCGTGCAAACCTGCCCAGGCCGAGATCCGTGAGAACGATGTTGATGAAGCCATAGTTCGGCAGCGTGATGAACCGAAACATCACCACCGAAGCGATAATTGGGAGCACCCACGCGATCATCCCGATGCTCCGAAAAAAGTGAATCCCAGGCACTTTCTGTATGAGCAGTTGGGCGAGAATCAAACCCAATATCACCTGGAGCCCGACGGCTAGACAAGTGAGGACCAGCGAGTGGATGAATGAGATGCGAAATACCGGATCGTTCACCAGCTTCTGGTAATTTTCGAACCCGACGTAGGCCCAGTGATAGGGATCCAGGAGAGACTGGTTCGTGAAGGAGGTTACGACGCCGGAGATAGTCGGATAAAGATTCAGGCCGAGGATTATGATCAGTGCCGGTGCCAGCAGCACATAGCCAAACGCCGCTTGGCTGAAGCTCTTCCATGTCGCCTGAAAGCCTTTTTTCGTGCCCCGGACAGTCCGGCTAACATCCTGTAGCTCTTGGACTTTCACAATGGGACCAATGTTGACGTGGCACGGTTGAGCGTTCTCCGCTTCGCTCCGAACCTTAGAGTTGGTTGTTCTTTGCCCGCTGGTCGAGCGTGTTGTAGAGTTCCTTCGCGGTATCTTCCGCGGTGCTGTTTTTGTAGATTACTTTCTGCAGCGCTTCAGTGAGGTCATTGACGACTAGTCCCCAGTTGATGGGTGCCAAGGCGACACCCGTTGGCAACTGAGTGACAAAGGCTTGTTGCCACCAATCGTTCTTGAAATCAGGAAGATCCGCGACATCCTGGCGCGGCGGATTTACCCCTTCCAACTTGTTCTCCAAGGCGACAAAATCTTTTCCGGCCAACACCTTGATGACTTCCCAGGCTGCGTCCTTTTCCTTACTGTTGGCATTGATCATGATCGGCTTTACCTCGAGATAGGTCGCCTGTGTTCCCCCAGAAGGCAGCGGCAGCGGGGCAACGCCCGTTTCCTCTTCCAAAATCTTTTTCGCTACATCGCCGGTTGTCCGATTAGCGTAGATCCATGGTCCCATCGGGACCATTGCACTTTTACCAGAGACGTAGTCGGTATCGGTCGCTTGGTAATCGTTGCCCCGCGTGTTTTGGTTCGCTGCGGAAGGATTCGCTCCGAAGAAAATGTCGTTATACAGCTTCAAGACTTGTGCCAGTTTTTCCGGCGTTGTATTCAACGTCCATTTCTTTGCCGCGTCGTCATATTTATACGGGTTTTCGCCAGCGTTGACCTGAAAAAACCAGGAAATGAACTCCTGAAAAGTACGGACACTGCCGCTCTTGGTCGTCAACCCGAGACCAGCGACTCCTTTCTCTTTTGCTGAGATGGTGGCAGCGGCTTGCAGCATGTCGTCCCACGTCTTTGGCGGATTTAAGCTATATTTCTGGAAAAGATCTTTTCGATATAGCAGAACTCGGACATTGGTGTTGTAGGGCACGCCGTAAAGCTTTCCATTAATAGTCAGCGCCTTGAGCGTGCTCTGGATAAACTGACTTTTGTCTGGCCATTTGCCGAAGTAGTCGTCAAGCGGCGCAAGGAGTCCTCCTCTTTGGTAGGCGATCATCCCCTCGAGCACACCTTCAATCACATCGGGTTTCCCTCTTCGGCCCTGCACAATAAACTTCTGCTGAGCATCCTGGTAGATCGGAGGGCCATAATTGTCTGAGACGGTGACGCCTTGGGGCAACCACTTCGGCAAATTTTCTTTGATCCATTTCAGAACGGGTGCCTTTTGCGGGCCTTCCTGTGACATCGGGACAAACCACAGTTCGACTTCTTTGGTGGTTCCGAACGAAGTCGTCAGCGCGAGCGCGACGACAATCGCCAACAGTTGAAAAAGCCTTCTTCGCATAGCCTTGGGGGGTTGAATTGGGGAACTTGCTAAGAGAAAGAAACTTTATCGATGGGTCTTACTGCTGGCAATAGTCGATAAGAACAAGATAATAGTATATTTGTGCGCGCCAGACTTCGGCGCTTTGCGCAATACCGGAGGCGGCATGAACAGTCGAAGTGAGCTAGAAAAGCTCTATGAGAGTCTGCAAAGGTGTATGAGTCATCCAAGTAAACTCGAGTATAAAACGCGGGTGTTTGCTGGATTGGAAACTCGCACAGATCCCAAAGAGTATTACTGGCACGGACGCAAACGAAGGAAACTCGAGACGGATCCGTTCGAACACGCCACGAATCCATGTGGACCGGCTACGAATCCATACGTGGTCTGGCAATACACTCTTTCAGGCTGGGGTGCGTTTCACTCGGCTGGGTCCATTCATCCTTCCCAGGTCGTAGAAGCCACGGCTTTCACGACAGTTGTACCCAGCGACGACCTCTACTATTTACCAGCGGAATCCAGGGGGTGGAGGTTCTTTTGGTTCATCATTGATCATCCGTATGTAGTCCACCGCATACGGCTGCGCCAAAAGACGGCCGGCCAGATCTGGGAAATTCCACCCAAAAGCGCGTTGGTTTCTCAGGCGGTTGATCTTTATCACGCCGTTATATCGGCATCTTTTGAGGACGAATACGCGGAGGAGAGCACTCTCTTCCAGTTTTTGATAGAGTACGAGCGTTTCGGCCACAACCTTGTTCACCCAGCGACTCCGCGCGAACGACTCCTCGCCGAGATTCGTTCAGAAATATTGGCCTGCATACGCCGTGGGCTACCGACGATTGAGGAAATTGCCAAACAGCGAGGCATGAGTCGCACGAGATTCGCCCACTATTTCAAAGAAACCACCGGCCTGACACCCGCCAGCTTTATCACCCGTGTCCGCGTTGGCGAAGTGACAAGGCTACTGGTAAGCTCCGATTTGAAGCTTTCCGCAATCGCAGATCTAACTGGTTTTGCCGATGCGACCCATTTGTGCAGAGTGTTTCGGCGCCATTTTTATCTGACCCCCGATAGTTATCGCCATGTCATGCGCTCTACAGATTCGCCAGGAGGTAGTCTGAGCCTGGAAAAACAGGAGGGCTAAAGGGGGCGCCGGCAGAGGGGAAGAAGCGCCGGGATTATCGGCCCGCACCGCACTGCGCTGTAGCGCGCAGGGCTACCTGATACCGCTGCGCCCTTGCAGGAGACGCCGACACTCATTATCTTGCAAAACGGTCTCGATCTCTCCCGGCGTTCCTTCGCGTCCCTCCATCTGTCACGCAACCGGTTGGCGGCCTTCTGCCCTCGATGAGCCGAGCAGTTGTCCATGATCCAAAAGACGCGGCGAGCAGATTTATACGGCTCTTGCCCCCTGACTTCGCCCACAAGCCGATCCACGGGAGCAATTCCACTTTTGACTTCACAGCGGCCGAAGACTCTTGCTCGAAATACGGTGACGTATATTTCCTTGTCATTGATTCCAGCGTCTGTCGCTCCTCGCTGGAAAGATTCACGTTAAATGGGCTCTTTCGGGGCACCAGAAACGCTATTGCTCTGATGCAAGCCTATCAGATTACGTCACCGATTCGACTCTAAAAATACGTCACCGTATCTCCGAATAGTTGTACTAAGTAAGGACAGGCCTTGATATCCGAGGTTTACCTCCCTGCACAGGAACTAATCGTCCTTCGAACCCGGACCGACTATAAGGACGAGTTCGAGGTCGAGTTCGAGCACGAAAAACGATTTGATGATATGAACGGTGAACATCGAACGGCGAACCGGGAACGGTGAACGATTACTTCGAGGACGAGACACGATTAATGCGGGATGCTCAAACACCTACCGGTGTTCCTCGTCGGCTTTGGTTTCTTGAATAGGAACGTTGTTTTCCTTGCACCATTTCGCTGCAGAGGGAAGACCCATTGCAGCCGCCCGAACCATCAACGATTCAGTTTCGCTCCTATGCCCGGGTCTCTTTTCGAGAATGAGAGCATAGAAAAACATGCTTAGCGCATTTCCATGGCTGGCTCCCGCTTTATAGCGTTTTTCGGCCTCGGCTTCATTTCTTTCAACTCCACCCCAACCTTCTTCGTAGCATTTGCCGAGGTGAGCTGAGGCATTCCAATCATCTTTCTCGGCTCGCTCCCACCACCGCCTGGCCTGTCGATCCAGATCGTTCGCCTCGGCCTCCAGCTTCTTCCGCAATTGCGGACTGCTGTTGCCTGCGGCCTCCGACTGTTTATTCTGCGCTCGGTACTGAAGGATTCTACCGGCCAATGTCATTGCAGGAGTGACACCTTGATTAGCCAGGGGCGTGACGATCTCTTCGGCCTTTTGCACATTTTGCGTTGCCCCCTTACCACTCAGGTAGCAATCGGCAATAAATGCGCCGGCTTCCAAGTTGGGCTTAGGGGCTGCATAAGCCCGTTCAAGCCATCTAAAGCCTTCTTCATCATCGGCCTGTGTCCCTTTCCGCAGGTAGAGCCGGCCCAGTTTCATCATTGCATAGGAATCTCCAAGTTGGGCAGCGCGTAGAAACAAGCGGTATGCTTCGATGGGTGTCTCATTTTCCGCCAACCACAACATGGCGGGAACGATTTCAAGACTCGCTGCCTCCTTGACGCTTTCCTCGTAGAGGATCGTGAATTCATTCTTGCCAATCGGAGGAACTTTGGTTCGAAGCTGTTCTAAGATGCGGACAAGCTCATTGGTATACTCTCCAGCATCGGGAGTAGCAGAGGCAGCCAAAAGCTGAACAAGTCGCACATAAGCGGTAAGCTGCTGCGGTGAACCCTCCGTATTTCTTTTGATCTGGTTCTTTAAAACTGCAATGGAGTCTGCTTTCAGTTGCAGCCGCACTTCTGGAGTCATTCCTTTGCGGACCTCAATGTTCCGCTTAACCGGTTCGTAGTCCTCCAGGGTGGCTGTGACCTGATGGGGTCCGAAGGGCACATGCGTAAAGGTGTTTGGAGGAGACTGCGGAGGCTTTCCGTCCAGGAGAATTGAGGCGCCGGCCGGTTCAGTAGCGATCGATAGAGCGGCTAATTCCTCAATGGGCTTGAGCTCTAGACGCAGTTGTGGAGCCATTCCTTTGCGGACCTCGATGTTCTGCTTAAGTGGTTCGTAGTCCTCCAGAGTGGCTGTGACCTGATGGGGTCCGAAGGGCACATGAGTAAAGGTGCTTGGAGGGGACTGCGGAGGCTTTCCGTCCAGGAGAATCGAGGCGCCGGTTGGTTCAGTAGCGACCGACAGAGCGGCCAACTCCACGACGGGCTTGAGCTGCAAATGCAGTTGGGGAGCCGTTCCTTTGCGGACCTCAATGTTCTGCTTAAGCGGTTCGTAGTCCTCCAGAGTGGCTGTGACCTGATGGGGTCCGAAGGGCACATGAGTAAAGGTGTTCGGAGGGGACTGCGGAGGCTTTCCGTCCAGGAGAATCGAGGCGCCGGCCGGGTCAGTAGCGACCGACAGAGCGGCCAACTCCACAACGGGCTTGAGCTGCAAATGCAGTTGTGAAGCCGTTCCTTTGCGGACCTCAATGTTCTGCTTAAGCGGTTCGTAGTCCTCCAGAGTGGCAGTGACCTGATGGGGTCCGAAGGGCACATGAGTAAAGGTGCTCGGAGGGGACTGCGGAGGCTTTCCGTCCAGGAGAATCGAGGCATCGGTTGGTTCAGCAGCGACCGACAGAGCGGCCAACTCCTCAATGGGCTTGAGTCGCAAATGCAGTTGGGGAGCCGTTCCTTTGCGGACCTCAATGTTCTGCTTAAGCGGTTCGTAGTCCTCCAGAGTGGCTATGACCTGATGGGGTCCGAAGGGCACATGAGTAAAGGTGCTCGGAGGGGACTGCGGAGGCTTTCCGTCCAGGAGAATCGAGGCGCCGGCCGGGTCAGTAGCGACCGACAGAGCGGCTAACTCCACAATGGGCTTGAGCTGCAAATGCAGTTGCGGAGCCATTCCTTTGCGGACCTCAATATTCTGCTTGATTGATTCGTAACCATCCGAGGCGGCCGTTATCTGGTGTGATCCAAACGACACATGAGTGAATGTGTTTGGAGGAACCTGAGGAGGTTTTCCATCGAGCAATATTGAGGAACCGGACGGTTCAGCTATGACCGAAAGGGTAGGGATTTCCTGCGGAGCGTAGATTTCCTGGACCTGTGGATGCCAAAAAGCCAAATAACCAACGATTCCCGTCAAAGCGATGAGTCCAATCGCCAAAAGAAAAAGCCATCCGATCCGGGCCGGCTTGCGCCTGGAGGGAGCATCCGCAACGCTCTCCGGCGGCGCTCGATGAACTATCTCAGGGAGCCCCTTAGAAAGGGGTTCGGGGCTGATGGGCTTACTGGTCTCAGAGGCGGGTGATGCCGGTCCCTTGAAGACAACCGCGACCGCCAACTCTCTTGCCAATTCGTCTGCAGAAGACCATTCATCAACGATTCCGCGCCGCAGGACGGCGTTTCCTTCTCTATTTAGTCGCGCAACGGGCGTGTATTGCCCGGTCTGGTCCAATCTTGCCCGCGGACCTCCGAGCAATTCATAGGCGAGCAAGCTTAGTAACCTCACGTAACTACCACGCGGTCCGTCTACGGCAACATCCGGTGTTCGGGTAGCGGGGCTTATCCAGGTGTCACTGGGGGAGGTCGAGAACGAAAAATTGATAGCATCGACCTTTGCCTCCAGAGGCTCCCAAGCGGTTAGGGGACGTCGCAGAAGATCAGGCTGAATCCCGGTTCTGGTCGAAGGTCTGTCTGTCAGATGAATCCCCAACAACGTCATGTCGATGTGTTGGAGTCGATGGCGGCCTGCGTGATCAGCAAGAGGCGCCAGGAGGCTCACCAATCGCGCTACCTCCGGTGCAGTCAGCTCGCTGCGCGTTCGAAGGACATCGAGCATCAAAGGCCCGGTCACATGCTCCTGCACGAGAAAAGTGCAGTCCGTGACTGTTTCCAGCGAATAGATTTCCCGCAGTGCCGGGTGTGGTGAAGTGCGTACCAGGTGGACCGCCTCTTCAAGAGCTGTGAAGCGTTTCCTATCCGATAGGAATACCGTGCTCAGCAGCAGCACATTTACCTGGCGCCTGCGCCGGAGGTCGTCTGCGAGAAAATTCCGCCCCTGAGGGGTCTCGCTACGCTCTTCAATAAGTTTGTAATTCTGGGCGAGAACAGCACCGACTCCAGGAGGCTGGCTCGAAGTTGAAGTGAGATCGAGCGTCTCAAAGGCGCTTGTCGCCTCCTCGGCTGGATGCGCATCCTGAGAGGGTGAGCGCCGGATTTCTTCGAGACAGGCAAGGATATCTCTCTGCAAGTCCTGCGGGGTTTGAGGTCGATTGTTGGGATCCTTCTCCATCATGTGCTGAAGCAAGGAAACAACACATTGAGGCAGGTGGGCTAACAGCGTAATCGGTAAAGGTTTGTACAACTGTTGGCTCATCACCTGGCCAATGGACCCTGAGAAGGGTGACTGGCCGGTCAGTCCATAATAAAGCGTAACGCCAAGCGAGTAGATGTCGGAGCGGATATCGATGTCGCCCTCTTCGATTTGTTCCGGGCTGGCGAAGTGAGGTGTACCAACAAAACCTGCTACTGTGAGAGCGCCTGAGTCTTCACCTGAATCCTTCTGTACTTTGGCAAGCCCGAAGTCGATAACTTTGACGATTTGTTCTCCCTCCTGGTCTACCAGCATCAGGTTGGTCGGTTTCAAGTCCCGATGAACAAGCTGCTGTTTGGCGGCCACCGCGAGCGCGCGCGCGACCTGCAATCCTATGTTTAGAGCTTCGACAGGTTCCAGAGGCCCTTGGCGCTTTACGCGCGCTTCGACGGTCTCGCCGTCGATGAACTCCATGACATAGTAATACTCATCCTCTTCGGTGCCGAGGTTAAATACCGACGCGACATTCGGGTGGCGGAGCGCCGCTGCCGCGCGCGCCTCGCGCAGGAATCGTTGTCGCGCGGTGTCGTTCTCGAGATAAGCGGCATTGATGACCTTGAGGGCAACAGGGAAGCGAAGATTCGTATCAAAGGCCTTGTAGGTGATGCCCATCGCACCGCGACCCAACTCCCAAAGGCTGCCATCTTCGCGCCGGAGGACCTGATACTGGTGATAGCGTTGAGCTGCGGGCATCGCGGAGAGAAAATAATCCAAAAGCCGCCGGCTACCACAACCAATCACGCGTTCCATTTGGCTTTTCGGTGAGTCAGCGTCTCAGCAGAGGCTTGTAACGGTTCCGAGTTCGAGGACGAGGACGATTAGCCCGTGCGAAACTTGGGTTAGTTGCCTTGCAAAGAGGTATACCTCGGATATCCAGGCCTGTCCTTGCTTGGTCGGACGGCACGGACGCCGTCCCGCCCATGAAAAACGAACGTCGGAGATGCGACGCCGGCAGTCGGCAAGGCGCGTGTCTCCTTACGCTGCGAATCCTTCAAACAATCCCGACCACCAGGAGCGTCTTCCCTTGTCAGGTGCGCCTGATCCAAGACGAAACGTGCGAACATAATCTCTGGCTCCCTTTTCGAAGCGCTTCGCGACGGAACGCTCCGCTTTGGTCCACGTTTCCGGCAAAGCCATATCGTCGGCGCGCAAACAAAAAAAATCACGCGACCACGGTTCTCCTGCGATCAAATCGACAAATCGTTTGCCAGCCGGTGCAATCGCCAGACAGGGCAAGTTGAGGTCGCGATGCCTGTCGACATAGCCAGCCCAGAATCCAAGATTTTCCGTTGCTCTTGCGGCGATTCCCGGCAGCCGAAGATGAATTCCTCCCGCACTCGGTTCATTCGTTGTCCGTCTTTTCAGACCCGCAGACAAAGTTAGAAGCGCGGGGATCATCGCACTCTCATCGGGATCGCTGACTTCGCAAAACAATTCGCCTAGCCCAGTCGGATAAAACGCGCTGATTTCCGAAGCGGCACGATTTCTGGCCGCATGAACGCCCTCCTTTGTTTTCTCCATCTTCCAGACCTTGCCAAGCCTCTCGATCCCGGTGAGGAAGCGGGCGACTGCCGTCAGTGAATTGCAATCGGATTGCACGCAGATCACCATGGGAAAAAGCGTTCGCCCTTTGCCATCAGTCGAGGCCCAAATTCCGCCCACAATGGATTGATCGCTGCGTCCCCAGACAAAGCGATGATCGAAATCAATGGCGTGGCGCGAGTTTTCGAGCTGATTCCATGCTCCGGAAGAAATCTGGCTTGCGATTCCCTCAGAATAGAGAATCTGCTTCAGGATGACCAGGCTTTCGGTTTCCAGGCCAATGTCGTCGATATGATCGTCCCAAGCCGGATGTTTGCCGAATCCGGCGAGAAGAACTCGGCCGCGCAACGGATCCCGCAGGAAGACCTTAAAAAAACGCGTCATGATGCCGGAATGTCACGAAGGCCCAAACTGTCTAGAGTAGGCCATGCATCCAGAGGAGGCAAAGGTCGCTCGAAGCCCAGCTGGACCCAGACGGCGGTCGGCTCCCCCGGCTTTAAAGAGACTCTCCAGATCTGACCTGCGTCAACCGGTTTACCTCCAAAACGACCGAGCATGCGAAGGGACGACCAATTCGTACCGCAGTCGACCGGCTCGCCAACGCCACCTACAGGAATGTGGTACACAAATAAGCGGAATCCATCGTCAACTCGGAATTTGCCTAGCAGAACGTCTGACGGTGCGTCGATGGCCATCACTTTGGATCCCTGGGAAGAAGCTCGCCCCTTGCCTCCGGAACCCAACGAGATGGCATTCCAGTTTCGGGGATTGAACGACGGAGTTGGCAAAGGCGCAGGGGCCGGCGTATCGCCCACGAAGAATTGACTCAAGCCAGAACGCCGCGCAGGCGGCGGGGTCGGTGGCGGAGTTGGAGCTGGGGCGAAGTCTGGTCCGGAAAGCTGTCGCTGAGCTTGTCCGTTCAGAAGTGTTAGCGTCACCGCGGATAAGGATCCATCCGATCTAAACAGAGCGTCGCACAGCGCGTCGAGGCGGCCAAATCCTTTGGCGAAATCAGAAAGGGCTTGGCGAGATGAAGCTGTCATTTTCTGAAATGTGTTCGATTGCAGATCCTTACGAATAGCGTCCACTATGGATTTTGACTGACGAACCTGGTCAGCCGTCATAGCCTGGTCGTCGGCGCCGGGAGGCCAAAGAAGAGGAAAACGAAGCCGGCTTCGCAACAATAGTTTTGCCTGCCGAAGATAATTATTGGCGAAGAGGTCCCGCTGCGAATCCTCGGTGCGCCTCAGAATGTAGCTGCATGTCGTAACGAAGGGCTCTTTCATCTTGCCCTGGTAATCCTCAACCTTGGATAACAATCCGGCCAAAGCGTTTGAAAGCTGATCCAGCTGTCGCCAGTTTTGTCCGACGAGATTCGTTCCTTCCTTATATAGAAATTCCGGCGCTCTGGCCTGACATGCCTTGTACAAATTCCAGCGCGCAAGATAACTCGGCTTCTGATCTGCAACCGAAACCAGAACCGCGTCGTCCAGAGCCTTAAACTCCTCCACCTGCTGGGGAGGGATCGCCCCCGCGATCTGCGCCTTTAGAAGCTGTGAGATTTCGGCAACCTTCTCCTTTATCTCGCGCAGCAGGGCGTATTTAGGGTCATTTTGAGCTGGGAGTTCGAGGACTTTAGTGATCGTTTTCGCGTTCGGATCAGGCGTCGGAATGATGCGTTCGATTTCAGCCTGGAGAGCCGCAATCTGAGCGAATCGGGCTTCATTTGTGAGCTTTTGGTACGCGGAAAGGAGTGTTTCCGGACCATCCTCGAATATTCCCGCGCGTCTTGCGGCAGCGAGTTTTTCTTCAAGAGCAATCTTAGCGTTGTTCAGCTTGTCAAAAACGATGGCAACCTCCCGGTCGCTTGTATTGGGGTCATCCTTAATGCTCGCTTTGGTGGAGAGTTCGGTTTCGATGGTCTGGTATTGGCGGGCGTTTTGCGCAAGCTGGACGAGAAGCTGGAGGTCTGCGGTTCGGCTTTGAATTTTCTGACGCGTCTCGGAGAGAAGCCGTTCGAGTCCGATCCGAATAGCAGCATTCTGGTCGAGGCTTTGTCCTCCGCTCGCCCAGAGGGGCGGCCACTTGTCGCGTCCCTCTCGCCCCGTTGTATATGTCCAGTTCATCACGTCGGCCAGGTGGTCGTCATTCGGCTTGTTGGAAACGTATTCAAGCATGGGCCCGAGGAATGCCGTGCCTGGCAAATTTTCCGGTCGTGGTTCAGGGCGTTGCAGGAGGGCGATTTCCAAACGAACCAACCCAATCAGGGCCCTCGCCTCCAGCGCACTGACACGGTCTGGCGGCCTGGGATCAGGCTTCGACAGAGACGCCGGCATCTTTCCGGTCATCTTTTGGCGAACTGCGTCCAGCAACGGTTTGACGATGCTCGCCTCAAAAATCACTCGCTGAGCGTGTTGGCGATCGAGATCCGGATCCGTCCCTGTCTGGGCAAAAGGCCGGAAGATCCAGGGAACATCCAGTGGTTCGGCCGCCAAGTCGCGAAGCGCCGCGTGGAACTGAGTCAACGAAAACGCCTCGTGATGAAATTCCGCCTGCGTCGCATCTGTGAGCCCAGGACCGACCGGTTGATCTCCGCGGTACCTGAAAAGGGTGGTTCCATTCGGGTCGGGCGTCACGATCGGATGCCAAATCTTTCCGGTCCATCCCTCGGTCGCTCGGGCCCAGAATCCATGCTGCGTCAAAACGCTGCCTTGCAGGGTCCGATACCCCATCAACCCGGAAACCAGCATCGCAATCAGGCCGACGACTCCAGCGCCGAATAGTATCAGCTTCCGCCTGAGGAGCAATCGGTCAGTATTTGTCGCCCGCGTGACCAGACCGTCTTCGCGAAAAACTTTGTCCAGGAACAGGTCCCGAAGAAAATAGGAGTGCTCCCGTTCCCAGGCCCGACCGGCTGGCAAATCCGAAATTGGAACCCGAAGCAGATTAGCGAGTTCTTCATCCAGTTCGGAACCTTCCCGCATGGACGAAGTAAAATAGATTCCTCGCAGAAAGAGAGGTCGCCTTGACCATTCTCCCTCGATAAAAATGGTTTCAAGATAGCGCCGTAGTCGCGGTGCCAAGCTCATCAGGCTTTGAGGGAACTCGAATAGCCGGTCCACCTCGTCGATGCGCCTTCCACCTGCTTCAACAGGTACCGGATCGGCCAGCAATCCGAGGCGCCTTCGATTCAACCTTTTTGTGACGGTACGTAAATGTTCCTCGAGCAGTTCAGATCTGAATGGGGCATCCAGCGGGGCCGGGTTAGACCATCCGAGCATTTGTTGTTGAGCCCGCGTATCGTTGAGGTCGTCGAAAAATTCGCGGAACCCATTGACGAGATCGCATTTGGTAAGCAGCACGAAAACGGGGAAACGGACGTCCAGTTCGCGTTGAATTACCCCGAGTTGGCGCGCGATTTTGCCGGCCTTCTGTTCCATTTCCTCCGGGGTGTCACGGATCAGGCTCTCAACAGGGATCGTGAGAAGGAGTCCGTTCACGGGACAATTGGGCCGATTCTTTTTGAGCAGGCCCAGGAACTCTCGCCACTCGCTCGTTGTCCCCGCCTCAACCTCCTCGAAAATCAAACGGCCGGCAGTGTCCAGGATGACCGCGTAATTCGTGAACCACCAATTCATGTTGATGGTTCCACCGACGCCTTGAAATTCGTCCTGCAATCCGGGAGGGAACCCGGCCTGAGATCGCCGGATAGCCTCAGTCTTTCCAGAACCCGGCTCGCCGGCAATCACGTACCAGGGCAAGCCATAAAAATCTTTGCCGGCGGCCTCGAATTTTTCGATGCCTTTTGCGAAATTACGTCGGAGATCCTCTAACCGTCCGCGCGCTGCCGCGTCGGTAACGCCGCGATTGGCGGCGCTCGTTGCGATTTCTCCGCGAAGCTCGGCAGCTTTTCGACTGCGCACCCAGAATACGAGCAGGAGGTAAAGGCCAAGGATGAGTGCCAGGACCAAAATCCCGATCGCAACGATCAACGCAACACCGGGACCAAAAAAGGCTGCGACTCCGATGATCGTGGTCGCGAGCAAGACGAGGATGACCACCTTAACCCAGGTGGCCAGATTCGCAAACGCCTTGAATAGATAAGCTAGCTCCTTCAAGCGACGGCTTTCGGTAACACCTTCACTTCGTTATCTCCTGCCCGATGATGGCCGATAGGGAATCAGTCAACGAGAGCGATGCAGCCCGGAACAGATAGATTTCTACGACCATGACCAGTAAACAGAGCCCGGCAAAAACGATTGCGATCCCGCCAAGTCGCGATGCAGGAGCCTGAACGAGATCCCGCGTGTCGACATTCTGATAAGCTTCCGGGCAGATCCGCGCGGATTTATCAGTTTCCATTCCCGACCGGATGCGCTGGCTGATATCCAGCATTTTGCCGCGCAGATATTCCGGCTGCCCCGCGTACCAGCCCATAAAGCCCAGCCCAAGGCAGGTATAGAACACCGGCAATCTCTGGGTCGCCTCGTCGCTTGGATCCTTCAATGTCTCATCGAGGAGATCAAAGAACTTCTCGTCTCCGGCGAGCTCTTTTCTTTCGTAAGCGATGCGGCTGCGGTTCCAGACAGGTGCGACTGCCAGACCGCTTTCCGAAATCACGGAATCGACGAAAAAAACCAATGGAAGCTCCAGTCTTTGCCATTGAAATCGCAGCTCCGGATCCTCTTCGGAAACTCTACGTGCCTGCGAAAAGAGCTCTTCGATCTCCATGCGGAGCGACTCGTAATCAAGAGAGCCGCCGCCCTTTCTTCCCAGCCTGTTGAGCAAACAGATCTTCCTGAAGATCGGCTCGCAAAGTTCGAGAATAGTCATCGCTATGCCTCAGATTTTGGGAGAGTCATGTAGAGCGTTAGATCATAGTCAGCCGATTCGTTTCCCGTCCACCTCACAACGGCGGCTTTCTCGCTCTGAATCTGCTGCCAGCTTCGGGCGCTTTCGCCACGAAGAAGACGGAAATAATATAAATTCGACTGCGCCGGAAGTTCCAGAGGAGGGAAACGTTCTTCCTTCAAAACCACGCCGCGGATCGCTCGCCCCGCCATGCTTTCAGGCATGAACTTGAATCGATCCGCATCCTCCACCAGCTGTGCAAGGGATCGAGGATCCTCTTTCGTCCGGATCCCAAGAAAATAATCGATTGGTCGAATAAAGTGCTCGTCCGTGAGCGCTACTTTTCGCACCCCGTTGACATCGGTGAAATTTACTTTCAGGAAGCTCGGCGCGACGCTGCCGCGCAACAGCTCCCGAATCTTTGCGGCCAGCTCGTTGAAGCAAGGAAAAGGATCGTCATGCTGATAGGCAGCGCACTCGTACATGTCCCGGTCAGGATGGAGTGCGGCAAGTTCGCCGAGGAGTTCCCTCAGCTGGAGATAAAGCTCGAACGGTGCCACACTCGGAGCCTGGATCAGCGCTTCAAGCGGAGCAGAGAACCGATTCAGGGTTCTCAGCCGCATGATCTGTTCAAACTGAAGCCCCCGCATGGTGTCGATGGTGAATCCTCCCCGAGTCACCTGCAGGACAAGTTCCTGACGACTCGCCAGCACTTGGCTGCTCAGGTCGCGGACGAGCTCCCGAAGAGCGGGCGATCCATTCAAGACCAGGCAGGGGCCGACAAATTCCGGATCGCGGCGCGGAAGACCCACGTCCTGGCCGGCTGCTCTGGTGACTCTCAGCAAAGGGATGGTTTCCAGATCAGAATTGTCTTCGTGATCCAAAAGCAGTCGCGCATTCACTCTGCGCTCGAGTACCGTTTTCATGTTTTCTCCCGTGTTTTCATCCGCAATCTCCGTTTCGATAACCCGATAGAGTATCTTTGCCCGAGAGTCGACGGTCTGACCGGGATTCACGCAATTAGCCCGATTCGGGAACCAGAGCGGCACCCCAAGGAAAACGGTAAACCGTCCCCGGGATTCAAATGCCTGTTTGATATCCACAACTGGAAGTTCTGCATCCTGCGGAAATCGGACCTCCTGTCCGCTGGGCATAATGGCGTGAAGGCGGTCAAACCTTAGCCGCATGTTCTCCAAGTCATCATTGGACAGACGCGCCTCGATGAGTCCGTACG
>Ga0070698_100002107_pt1 | contig 22101 bp, 25 predicted proteins | sample KBSK1502metaG_FD_65477 | JGI IMG/M metagenome (GOLD analysis project Ga0070698, IMG submission 65477) | Corn, switchgrass and miscanthus rhizosphere microbial communities from Kellogg Biological Station, Michigan, USA - KBS K1-50-2 metaG | ecosystem: Host-associated > Plants > Roots >...
CGCCACACGTGGACCCGCGGGGGCTGAAAGAGAAGTAGGAGCCCCGGATGACGATCCTCCCGTGGCGGACCAAGTCGCGAAGCTCCGTGCCACCGTGCCCCAGCGCAGGAGCCCTCCAGTACTGGACCAATCTGCCCCGCTGCCGTACGCTCGAGATCCTCGCTGACGGCAAGCGGCATCAATGCCAGAAGGCACCGGGCCATGATGACAAGCATGCTTGCCGGTGCGGCCAAGACTGGAAGGAGAAGTAGTCGGCGCGATGCCAATCTCCCGCGCCCACAGTAGGGCACACCGCGCTCTCCTCCACGCCCGCCTGTGCTGGTAGACTCGCGGCCAACCCCGGAGGCACCCAATGGCGCCAAGCGATCACCCCAATGGGTCCGAGGAGGCCTGATGAGTTACGGCCCGGATTTTGACGATCTCTACCGGCGCGGCGCCATGTATGTCGACAGGATCCTGAAGGGTGCCAATCCAGCCGACCTACCCGTGCAACAAGCGACGAAGTTCGAGCTGGCCATCAACCTCAAGACCGCCACGGCCCTCGGCCTCACGATCCCGCCGTCGGTCCTGCAGCGGGCGGATCAGGTGATTGAGTGAGGGTCGTAGACCACCAGCGAGAACGTCGACAGTATCCTCGAACGCGTGTCGCATGGCCCGTGCTCGTTGAAGTAGGGAAGCGTCGCCATCCGTGCCAGGCGGTGGACATTAGCGCCCAAGGTGCGAAGGTCGCTCCTAGGATATGGCTTCGCAGCGGCACCACGGTTCGGCTACAGTTTGTCCCGCCGGATGGAGAGCCGCTGCGGGTTGGAGCGTTGGTATGGCGAGTCGATGCCGATGGATTGGCATTCCTCTTCGCACGCAGCATCAAGCATCCGGTCATCCGCAGTTCTTAGTGTCGCCGGCCGACGCTGCGCCTGGGACTAAGCTCCCGTTGACCTAGCGCGGTACGCGCAGACGCCTGGCGTTCGCCCGCCCCATAGGGCCGGGCGGCCTCAACGTCTTTTCGCGATCACCAACCCCACGGGGTCCCCCACCAGTTCATCGACGCTTCCCAGTTCGCGTGCGCCGCCGACATCTGCTCATCGGCGATCTTCTTCTGAAGCCTGAGCTCCTGGAACTTCTGGTAACGCTGCTCGTCGCCAACGTACGAGCACTTGCACGTCTCGGGATCAGCGTAGACGTACCGCGGCTGGCCGTCGCGCACGTCCCGTACGACCTTCCGCGGTGTCTGCGCCTGCAGACGCGCGAGCTCCTCGGGCGTGTCGGCCGGTTTCACCTGAAAGCCCGCGGCGTCCAGGATCTGCTCGGTCTCGACAGTCTGATGCGCGCGAATAGTGGCACAGCCCGTCACGCCCAGGCCCAGCGCGACGAGAGGCAGGATCGCTCTCGTCCATCCGGTTATTTCTCGCATGCGAACCATCTCCAGTCCTCCTTGCTTTGTGCGGATGCTCCGTAGCTCGTTCAGAGTTGTGAGGATCGCGCCGACGGTGCCGGTTGCACGCGGAGTCAGATTCAGCAAGAAGCCGACGACACGCCCGGCCTTCGCCTGAAGGAGGGGGTTGCCCTCTGGAGGCTGCTCTTTCGGGCTCTACGCCCTACTACCGGTTCATGCCGCGCAAGGTTAGAACACTCCCCCATGCATCACTCCGCCCGTTCGAGCGTCTGAAGAATTGAAGGGTAAGTTCAGGCAGTCGGAGGCGACCTATGGTTCGTAAGATCATCCTTGCACTGGTTGTCCTGGCGGTTGCGGTCGTTCCGGTACCAGCCCTAGCCAGGGACGGCGGACAGGCATTCCATGGCGGCGGACGCGAGTTTCATGGTGGGCACGAGCGCTTCGGGCACGGGTTCGGCGGTTTCTACGCGCCCTATCCCGACGACGCCTACGCCCCGTCGGGCTCCTGCTATTGGCAGGACGGCTATTGGGGGCCCAACCAGCCGTATATCGACCAGTACGGCTTCGAGCGTTTCGAGCCGGCCTGGGTCCCTGGCCAGATGGTCTGCTCCTGAGGCTCGGTACGGAAACGGCGTCGCGCAAGTGCCGAGTAAATCTGAGAGCAGCGTGTAGCGTCGCAGTAGAGCGGAAGTACCTGCCCGCGTATACTACCCGCGCTCAATGAGCCGTTCCTTCGAGCAGGCCACGCTGGCCGACGCGGTCGGCCGACTCCGCCCCGGGATGAAGGTCCTCCTCCCGGCCGGCTGCGGCGATCCCTCCGCGCTGCTCGGCGAGATCCTGAGGCAGGCCGATCGCCTCGCGCCCCTGACCCTGATGGGCGGCCTGCGCGTGGACGACTACCCGTTCGGCGCGCCCGCCTACGCGGGGAAGATCCGGTTCGCGACCTGGCACATGTCGCCCCGCCTCGCGGAGGCGGCCGCGCGGGGCGACGTGGACTTCGTGCCCGCCCGCTACTACGACACGGTGAGCCTCTTCGCGGCGGGCGGCCCCTGGGCGCCGGACGCGGTGATCGCCCACACTGCGCCGCCCGACCGCGGCGGGCACTTCTCGCTCGGCGTCTCGGTGAGCTTCGTGCTGCCCGCCGCGCGCCGGGCCCCGCTCGTGATCGCGCAGGTGAACGCGCGCATGCCCCGCACCCTCGGCAACGCGTTCCTGCACCGCTCGCAGGTCGACGTGTGGACCGCGGTCGACGAGCCGCTCCGCGAGTATCCGCCGACCCCGGTCGGCGACGTGGAGCGGCGCATCGCCGCGCACGTGGCCGAGCTGATCCCGGACGGCGCCACCCTGCAGGTCGGGGTGGGATCGATCCCGCAGGCGGTCATGGAGGCCCTCGGCGGCAAGAAGGATCTGGGCGTCCACTCGCTGCTGGTCGACCACATGCTGCCGCTCGTCCGGCGCGGGGTGATCACCAACGCGCGGAAGCGGCTGCATCCCGGGCGGATGGACGTGGGCGAGATCATGGGCACCGCCGCGCTCTTCGAGTGGGCCCACGAGAACCCGGCCGTCAACATGGAGCCGTCCGACGTGGCCCACGACCCGCAGGTAGTGGGCACCCTCGGAGACTTCGTCTCGGTCAACTCCGCCCTGGAGGTCGACCTAGTCGGGCAGGTCAACGCGGAGAGCGTGGACGGCCGCCAGGTGACCGGCATCGGCGGGCAGTTCGACTTCGTGCTGGGGGCCAGCCGCGCGACGGGGGGTCGCTCGATCATCGCGCTGCCCGCCACTGCCGCGCGGGGCAGCCGCTCGCGGATCGTCGCGCGTCTGGGGGCAGGGGCGCGGGTGACGACCCCGCGCTTCCTCACCGACTACGTGGTCACCGAGCACGGGGTGGCGGCCCTGCGGGGAAAAAGCGACGCCGGGCGGGCGATGGCGTTGCTCCGCATCGCCGACCCGGCGTTCCGGGAGCTGATCGAGCGGGAGATCAGGTCCTGAGCTTGTCGATCTCCGTGAAGATCTCCCGGTCCTCCGGGAAGCGGTAGGTGACCTGGTTGTCGTAGATCATCTTGTCGTCGACCTCGACGGTGAAGATGCCGCCGACGCCTTCCCGCAGCTCCGAGGAGATGCCGTACTTACTCTTGATGGCGGCCTGCAAACTGGAGGCCTGGGGTAGGTAATTTCACTCGCCGCAGTACGTGATTCGGATGTGCATGTAATCCCTCCAGTTCCTCCCACCGCCCGGCGGGATTCGATGGCCGCTGGTAGGACCAGCGTAGCGGATTCGACCACGTCAGTCCACTAGTTCAGCCGGGCTCCTGCGGCTTGGCTACCGCCTCGAGTCAGCGTGTTCCGGTCTTGGAGGGCGGCGCGGCGGCCGCCTGACGCTCACGCTGCATCTTCCGCGCACGGACCCGACGGGCCGCGCGGCGATTCCGCTGGACTGCGGTTCTGGTCTTCGAGTGGGTCGCCATTCGAGTCTCCTCTGTTCGATCTCCTGATCCGCCCGTCCAGCACGACCTTATACCATGTCGAAGACTCTCCCTCCCGCAGAGGCGCGCGACGCGCTATACTCAACGTCTCCTCCCCGAGGAGCACGGTAGGCCTTGGCGCCCCCGCCGTCTTCTCCGTCCTCGCCCCGTATCGCCCTGCCGGGCCCGATGATCTCGAGCCCCGCACCGAAGAGGACGCCGACATGAATGACAAGGTCCAGCCGCATCCCGCACTGCCGGGTCGAGCGCCGTGCCCCAATCGGATCGAGGTCGAAGCGGGCACTCAGAGCGTCACCGCCGTCGAGGTGAGGACGTGGCTCGCCCATCTTCGCTCGCACGGGTGGACCGACAGCGAGCTCGATCTGGTCTGGATCACCCGCGCCCGCTACGGCGTGACGCGCTAGCGGCGGGCGCGACTCGGGAGCTCGCGCTCGCCGAGCTCCCCGATGGCGGTGCCGATGCTCCCGAGCAGCACCGCCTCGATGTCGCCGAAGGGGGGCGGGGGATCCCACTGAAGGGAAGCGGTGCGCCGCTGGCCGTCGACGTTGATGCGAAGCAGGAGCCGGCGGCCGAGGCGCTCGAGGCCCTCCAGCAGGCCGTGAGCGGGTACGGCGGCGTCACCATCCGGGCCGGTCGAGTCGACCCAATGAGGGGGCCACACGGTACCCTGCCCGGAGGACTGTCCGACCTCCCGGAGCTTCATCGCTTCACCCGCCGTGCGGACACGGTCTCGGCCCCGGGGGGCTTCGACGCTTTCGGCCGGGGGCGACTCCAACGGAGTCCGGGTCCGCGAAAGGCGGGCGGGTGCCAAGGGCGCGCCGCCGAGGCGTGACCGCAATCGGGGCAAGGCTCCCCGCGGCTGGCCGCGCAGGCGTCCCGCTCATGCTCACAGCCGACGTCCTCGGCACAATAGACGCACATGCGCTCATCGCTTCCGCGGGCGCCGCCGGGCGTCCTCGCGGGAGAATAGACGATCTCGCGCGCCGGTGCAGAGGGTCAGCAGGTGCGTGCCGAATCCGGTGAAGGCGGTGGCCAGGAGGCGAAAAACACCAGGCTGCTTCCTCATGCGGCTCCCTTCGGGAGGTGATCGTGCGCGGGAACCTTGGGCATGGTCCTGCCGGAAGGTCGGTCGAGCCAGATGCCGGTGGGCCTCGGCGCCGGACGCGCCACCCTCAAAGGCCCAAGGAAGGCACGACGACAATAGCACGATTCCGCGGTCACCTGGTCCTGGCGTCGGGGCCTCGCGTATGATACGGAACCTCGGAGAGCCGGCGACATGACCTGCCACCTCCTGATCGACACCGATCCGGGCATCGACGACGCGCTCGCGATCCTCCTCGCGCTCGCCTCGCCCGAGGCGCACATCGAGGCGGTCACGGTGGTCGCGGGCAACGTGGCGGTCGACCTCGCCGCCGCCAATGCCCGACGCATCCTCGCGGTGGCGGCCCCGACGCAGATGCCCCCCGTGATCCGCGGAGCGGAGGCGCCGCTCAAGCGCGCCCTGGTCACCGCCGGCCACGTGCACGGCCAGGACGGGCTCGGCAACCTCGACCGCTTCGCGGAGCCCGACGGCCGGCTGCGTTACCCCGAGCCGCCCTCCACGCCCGAGACACGATCGGCCGCCGAGGCGATCCTGGAAACGGTGGATCGGTGGGGCCCCGAGCTCACGGTGGTCGCGCTGGGGCCGCTCACCAATCTGGCCGCCGCCGCGGCGCTCGATGTGCGGCGTCTCGCGCGGGCCGGGCGCGTCGTGGTGATGGGCGGCGCGATCACGGTGCCGGGCAACGTGACCGCCGCCGCCGAGTTCAACTTCTTCGTCGATCCGGAGGCGGCTGCGCAGGTGCTCGAGGCCGGCCTCCCGGTCGAGCTGATCCCGCTGGACGTGACCCGAAAGGTCGTACTGGCCCAGTCGGTGCTCACCGAGCGGCTCCGCCGCTGCGCGGACGACCCCATCGCCCGCTTCATCCTCGACTTCACCCTGCACGGCTTCGCCTTCGGCGCCGCGCAGGAGGGCGGCGGGATCGTGCTGCACGATCCGCTCGCGATGGCGGTGGCCCTCGATCCGTCGCTCGTGACCTTCGAGGCGATGAGCGTCGAGGTCGAGTGCGAGGGCAAGCTCACCCGCGGCCTCTCGCTCGCCGATCGGCGCGCGCTGCCCGCCCACCGCAAGCGCGTACCCGGCTGCCGCGTGGCGATGGACGTGGACTCGGAGGCGGTGCTGCGACTCTTCCTGGAGCGTCTGTGCCCCGCGTCTGCGTAGTCGGCTCGGCCAACCTCGACTACACCGTCGCGCTGCCCCGGCTGCCTCGCGTCGGGGAGACCGTCTCCTCGGGCACCCTGCTGGTCAACCGCGGCGGCAAGGGGGCCAATCAGGCGGTGGCCGCGCGGCGCCTCGGGGCCGAGGTCCGGCTGATCGGCTGCGTGGGGGATGACGACGCGGGCGCCGCGATGCGGCGGGCCCTCGACGAGCAGGGCATCGGCGTCGAGGGCGTGGTGACCGCGCCGGGGGTGGCCACCGGAACCGCGCTCATCTTCGTCGACCGCGAAGGGCACAACCAGATCGGGGTGGCGCCGGGAGCCAATCACCGGCTCACCGTGGAGATGGCGCGGGCGGGGGAGCCTTCGATCGAGTGGGCGCAGGTGCTGGTGAGCCAGCTCGAGGTGCCCGTGCCGGTCGTCCGCTGGGCGCTCGAGACCGCGCGGCGGCACGGGGTGCCGACCGTGCTCAATCCCGCCCCGGTCCAGGAGCTCTCCGACGAGCTGCTGGGGCTGGTGACCTACCTCACCCCGAACGCGGGGGAGGTCGCCGCGCTCACCGGGATCGAGGTGAGCGACCTCGACTCGGGCCGGCGGGCCGCCGCCCGGCTCTGCGAGCGCGGGGTGGGCACCGTGATCATCACGCTCGGCGAGGAGGGCGCGCTCGTGTACGACGGCGCGACCGCGGTCCACTTCGAGGCCTTCCCGATCGAGGTGGTCGACACCACCGGCGCCGGCGACGCCTTCAACGGCGGGCTCGCGGTGGGCCTCTCCGCGGGCGGGAACCTGGAGCAGGTGATCCCGCTCGCCAGCGCGGCCGCCGCGTTGACCTGCACGCGCCGCGGCGCTCAGGACGCGCTGCCCGACCGCGCCGCGGTCGAGCGCTTCCTGCAATCCCTCCGCTGACCCCTACCGCAGGCGCGCGCGGAGGGCGTCGACGCGGCGGACCGCGGCAATGACCGCGGACTCGCTCAGGCGCCCGTCGGCGATGGCGCGGGTGATGGCCGCGACCACGCGCTCGGCCGCGCGATCGTCGATGCGGCCGGTGTTCTGCGATATCAGGAGCACGTCCACGCCCGCGCCGAGGGCCTGCACCGCCGCGTCCTCGAGCCCGTAGTGCTGGGCGATGGCGCCCATCAGCAGGTCGTCGGAGACCGCGACCCCGTCGTAGTGGAGCCACCCCCGGAGCACCCGGCGCACCGTGAAGCGCGACAGGGTGGCCGGGTCCCACGGATCGAGGCCGCGGTTGAACACGTGTGCGGTCATCACGCTGTCGGCCATCCCGTCGGCGATCAGCGTGCGATACGGCCTGAGCTCGACCGACAGCTCCGCGGTGTCAGTCACGTCGGTGAAGCCCCCGTGCGAGTCGCTCCGGCTCGAGCCGTGGCCGGGGAAGTGCTTGAGGGCGGTCAGCACACCCGCGTCGTGCATGCCCTGCACGAAGGCCTCCGCGTGCGCGCTCACCCGCGCCGGGTCGGCCGAGTAGGTCCGCCCCAGCGCGACCACCGCCGGGTTGGTCGGGTTGACCGCCACGTCGACGACCGGCGCGAGGTTCCAGTTGATTCCGGCCTCACGCAGCATCAGGCCCATGCGCCGCGCCTCCGCGCGCGTGAACGCGGGGTCGTCGCGCTCGCCCAGATCCTGCGCGGGTCGCGTGGGCGGGTAGCCCAGGCGCGGGGAGAGGCGCATGACACGGCCGCCCTCGGCGTCTACCGCGATGAAGAGCGGCCGCTCGGCGCACCGCGCGGCGAGGGCCTGGAGATCGCGCGTGAGCGTCGCGATCTGCTCCGGGCTCACCATGTTGCGGGGCTGGCCGGAGGTGTAGCGCTCGAAGAGCAGCAGACCGCCTACCTTCACGTCGCAGACGAGCCGGCGCACCTCCTCGTTGCCCGCGACCTGGGTGCCGGTGAAGCCGATCAGCAGAAGATCGCCGATGCGGAGCCGCGCCGGATCGGGAGCCGGACGCGGAGTGAGGAGGGCGCAGCCGGCCAGGCACACCGCGAGCGCGACCGAGACGAACGGGGCGCGGGTCACCCGCGGGCGACCCGGGCCGCCGCGACCAGGCGGCGGACGCGCTCGACGTCGACCGGGTTGGCGAGCCGGCCGTCGCGCTTGAGCGAGGTGCCGACGATCACCCCGTCGGCTACCGACAGGAGCTCGGCCACCGTCTCCGGCGAGGCTCCGCTGCCCACCAGCAGCGGCGCTTCCGGCACCGCCCCGCGCACGCGCTTCAGGTCGCTCATCGGCGTGGGCTCGCCGGTGGCCACCCCGGAGACCACGAGGGCGTCGGCCAGCCCGCGCGCGTAGCAGTCGCGCGCCTCGTGCTCGATCGGCACCGGAGCCAGGGGCATGCCGTGCTTGGCCTGCACGTCGGCGAAGATCGCGACCGGGACGTCGAGGAGACGGCGGTAGCGCAGCGAGTCGTGCGCCTCGGACTGGATGATGCCCTGGTCCGCTGCGACCGCGCCCACGTGGACGTTGACACGCACGAAGCGCGCCCCGGTGGCGGCGGCGACCGCGAGGGCGGAGCGCACGTCGTTCTTCAGCACGTTGATGCCGATCGGCAGCGTCACCTCCCGGCGGATCTCGGTGACCGCGACCGTCATGCCCGCCACCGAGGCGGCGTCCACGCGAACCGCGGTGAAGGGGACGTCGCCGTGGTTCTCCACCACGATCGCGTCGGCGCCGCCCTCGGCGAGGGCGCGCGCGTCGTCGAGGGCGGCCCGCACCACCGCCGCCATGTCGCCGTCCCACCGCGGGCTGCCGGGCAACGCGCGCAGGTGCACCATCCCGATGACGGCGCGCGTGACGTGGGCGGGGAGTCCGATGATCGCGGCGAGACTCATCGCACGGAATGATATCATTTCGTCATGGTGAAGACGGCCGCCGACGCGCCCGCGCGCATCTTCTCGCGCATCACGATCAACGAGGCGGCGCGCCCGGCGCGCCGCGTGACCACGCCACGGGAGCGCCCGGAGCCGCTCCCGCCGGCCGGAGGACGCTGATGGGCTACAGCACGATCCTGGTGGACCGCGCGGACGGGGTGGCGAGCGTCACCCTGAACCGGCCCGAGGCGCGCAACGCGCTCGACCTCGTGATGCGACGCGAGCTGCTCACCGCGCTCGACGAGCTGGAGACCGACGCGGCGACCCGGGTGATCATTCTCACCGGAGCGGGCGGCCATTTCTCGGCGGGGGGCGACGTCAAGACCATGGCGGCCAAGCGGCACACCGCCGCCGAGGGCCGCGCGCGGGTCGAGTCGCTGAACCGCTTCGTCATCCGGCTCTTCGAGTTCCCCAAGCCCACCATCGCGATGGTGGACGGCTTCGCGGTGGGCGCCGGCTGCAACATCGCCCTCGGCTGCGACATGGTGATCGCTTCCGACCGGGCCCGCTTCGGCGAGGTCTTCGCCAAGATCGGCCTCGTGCCGGACGGCGGCGGCACCTGGCTGCTGCCGCGGCTAGTGGGCCTGGCCAAGGCCAAGGAGCTGGTCTTCTCCGCCGACATCATCGACGCGGCGGAGGCGCTCCGCATCGGGCTGGTGAACCGCGTGGTGCCCGCCGCCGATCTGGAGGGGACCACGCGCGCGCTCGCCGCGCGCATCGCGGCGGGCCCGCCCAACGCCCTCGGCCTCGCCAAGGCGCTCCTGAACCGCTCGGCCACCGTGGACCTCGCCACCTCCCTCGGCTTCGAGGCCTACGCACAGGCGCAGACCATCACCACCGAGGATCACGCCGAAGGGGTGCGCGCCTTCCTCGAGAAGCGGGCCCCGAAGTTCACCGGCGCATGATCGAGAGCTCGCCGCGCCCGCCGAGGGCGCGGCCCGCGCCGCGGTGACGCCCCCGAGCGGACTGCGCGGGTGGCTCGAGCGCCTCGGCTGGAGCCGCGCGCCCGAGCGCCGGGCGATGGTCCTGGCCGGCGGCGGGGTCATCGGCGGGATGTACGAGGTCGGCGCGCTCGCGGCCCTCGACGAGCTACCCCGCTTCCGGGCCAACGACTTCGACCTCTACGTGGGCTCGAGCGCGGGCTCGGTGGTCGGGGCGCTCATGGCCAACGGGGTGCGCCCGGGCGATCTCTACGCGATCCTCGACGAGGAGCGCGACGATCCGCTGAACTTCCAACGCGGCTCGGTCTACCACAAGGGCTCGTTCTCGGGCGCGGCCCGCAACATCGCCCAGTTCGTGTGGGCGATCGGCAAGCGGGCGGTGACCGACTTCCGCCTGGAGTGGCCCGACCTGCTTGCCCGCAGCGGCGGCGACATGCCGCCCGGGTTCTTCTCGCTGGCCCCGCTCGAGTCGTACGTGCGCGAGGCGTTCGAGGCCAAGGGCCTCTCCAACGACTTCACGCGCACGCCGCGGCCGCTGCTGATCGCGGCCGTCGCGCTCGACCAGGCCGAGCGCGTGGTCTTCGGCAGCGGCGACGTGATGGACGTGCCGATCTCCGAGGCGATCGCGGCGTCCTCCGCGATCCCCGGCTTCTTCGAGCCGTACCGCATCCGCGGGCGCGACTACGTGGACGGCGACGTGGGCTACACCGGCCACGCCGATCTCGCGGTGGACGCGGGGGCCACGGTGCTCGTCGCGCTGAACCCGGCGGTGCCCCAGTGCCTGAACGGGGACGACGCGCCCGAGATCCGGAAGGGCGGGCTCTACGCGATCATGGAGCAGACCACCCACATCGCGAGCCTCAACCTCTTCAACGTGGGGCTGCGCGAGATCAAGCTGCGGCATCCCGAGGTGCAGATCATGGTGATCCAGCCCGAGCCGAAGCCCTCCCCGCTGGTGGGGCCGTCGATGGGCTTCGAGGCGAGCCGGGCCGCCCTGCGCTACGGGTATCGCACCGTGAAGGAGTGGCTCGCGGGCCCGGGGGCGGAGGTCACCGCGCGCTTCTCGCAGCCGAACGCCTGAGCGGCGCGGGTCAGAACGGCAGCTCGGGCTCGGACCGGGCGGGGGACATGAGCCCCACCGGCATCAGCACCGTCGAGCGCGCCCAGCCCATCCGCCCGCGCCAGTCCATCACGATGAGCCCGCCCTGGCCGCGCCCTTCCTCGACCAGCACGCTCTCCGCGACCTCGGCGGCGTGGCCGGGGTCGCCCACCGATTTCAGGATCTCGAGGGTGCGCCGCGCCAGGGCGACCCGGATGATCGCCTCGCCGTCGCCGGTGCAGGAGACGCCGCCGAGCGTGCTCTCCGCGTAGGTGCCGCAGCCGATGAGGGCCGAGTCGCCCACCCGGCCCGGCAGCTTGCCCGCGGTGCCGCCGGTGGAGGTGGCGGCCGCGATGGTGCCGGCGCGATCGAGGGCCACCGCGCCCACGGTGCCGGCCTGCACCAGGGCGAGCCGTCGCCGCTGGTGCTCGGTGATCAGCTCGGTCGGATCGCACCACTCGACCCCGAGCGCGCGGGCCCGGGCCGCCGCGCCCGGCCCCACGAAGAGGCTGTGGTGGCCGTCCTCGAGGATGCGGCGGGCGAGGGTGATCGGGTTGCGCACCCCGCTGACCGCCGCGACCGCCCCGTTGCGCAGCCGATCGCCCTCCATGATGGAGGCGTCGGTCTCCACCGTGCCCTCGCTGGTGAGCACCGAGCCGCGGCCCGCGTTGAAGCGCGGGTGGTCCTCGAGGCTCCGCACCGCGGCCTCGACCGCGTCGAGCGCGGTGCCGCCCGCGGCGAGGGCGCGCCAGCCGGCCAGCACCGCCTCGCGCATGCCCGCGCGCAGCTCCTCGCGGCCGCCCGGATCGGCGCCCGCTCCGCCGTGCACGATGAGGGCGGGAACGCGGCTCGTCATGAGGCAGAGCTTAGCATCGATCGGGGCGCGCCCTGGCGAGCCGCGCGGCGGGTTGCTACCATCCGGTCTCGTCCGAGCCGCGCGCCCATGACCGCCGATCCGTCACGCCAGGGTCTCCTGTCGCTCGCCGAGCGCATCGCCGCCTGCCGGCTCTGCCCGCGCCTCGTGGCCCACCGCGAGGCGGTGGCGGCGGTGCCGCCGCGGCGCCACCGTGGCGAGACATACTGGGCGCGCCCGCTCCCCGGCTTCGGCGATCCGCGCGCGCGGGTGCTCCTGATGGGCCTGGCCCCCGCGGCCCACGGCGGCAACCGGACCGGTCGGATGTTCACCGGGGACCGGAGCGGGGACTGGCTCTTCCGCGCGCTCTACGAGGCGGGGTTCGCCAACCAGCCCGCGTCGACCCACGCGGGCGACGGGCTCCGCCTCCGCGGCGCGTACATCACCGCCACGATCCGCTGCGCGCCGCCCGCCAACAAGCCCCAGCCGGACGAGACCGCGCGCTGCCGGCCGTTCCTGCTCGAGGAGCTCGGCCTGCTCTCCCATGTGCGGGTGGTGGTCGCGCTCGGCAAGATCGGCTGGGACGCCTACCTGCGCACCCGTCGCGAGCTGGGCCTCGCGTTGCCGCGCCCGCTGCCCGGCTTCGGGCACGGCGCGCGCGCGCTCATGCCGGGAGACGGCGTCACTCTGCTCGGGAGCTTCCACCCGAGCCAGCAGAACACGTTCACCGGCAAGCTGACCCGCCCCATGCTCCGCGCGGTGTTCGCGCAGGCTCGCCGGCTCGCCGACCGCTAGGCCCGCGGCGCCTTCGCCGGGGGGTGTTACCATGGTCGGCATGCTCCAATCACGTGCTCTCTCGCTCTCCGCGCTCCTCCTGAGCCTGGCCCTCGTCGGCTCCGCGTCGGCCCAGGCCGTCACCTCCGGCCCCGCGCGCTTCCCGGTTACCGAGGCCACGCTCGACAACGGGCTGCGCGTGCTGATCCAGGAGGATCCGCGCAACCCGATCGTCGCGGTGCAGATCTTCTACCGGGTGGGCTCGCGCAACGAGCTGCCGGGCGCCACCGGGCTGGCGCACTTCCTCGAGCACATGATGTTCAAGGGCACCCCGACGCACGGGCGCGGGGAGATCTCCCGGCTGATCGAGCTCAACGGCGGGCGGGACAACGCGTTCACCACCAAGGACATGACCGGCTACCACGTGAGCATCGCGGCGGACCGGCTCGACCTGGTGCTGGGCCTCGAGGCCGACCGGATGCGGAATCTCCTCCTCGCCCCCGCGGAGATCGACTCGGAGCGCAAGGTGGTCATGGAGGAGCGGCGGACCCGGATCGACGACGATCCGGAGGGCGTGGTGTACGAGGCCATGAGCTCGATCGCGTTCCTGGCCCATCCGTACCGCTGGCCGATCATCGGGTGGATGTCGGACATCGCGCGCATCAATCCCGGCGAGCTGCGCGCCTTCTACGACACGTACTACCGGCCGAACAACGCGATCCTGGTGATCGCGGGCGACGTGAAGGCGCCCGCCGCGCTCGCCCAGGTGCGCCGTCACTTCGGCCCGATCCCGCGCGGCGCGACCCCCGCGCCGGTCACCGCGCTCGAGCCGGACCAGAGCGACGAGCGGCGGGTGATCGTGCGCAAGGAGGCGGCCCAGCTTCCGGTGGTCAACATTGCCTGGCACGTGCCGAACTTCCGCTCCGAGGACGCCCCCGCGCTCGAGCTGCTCTCGACCCTGCTCTCGGAGGGCCGCGCCTCGCGCCTCTACCGGCACCTGGTCTACGACAAGCGCATGGCGCTGGGCGCGGGCGGCGAGTACTCGTACTCCTCGCTCGATCCGACCCTCTTCTGGTTCTTCGCCACGCTCCTGCCCGGCCAGAGTCCGGAGTCGGTCGAGCAGGCCCTGCTCGCCGAGGTGGAGCAGCTCAAGAAGGAGCCGGTGCCCGCCGAGGAGCTGACGCGCGCGCGCAACCAGATCGAGGCTTCGTTCGTCTGGGAGCAGGACTCGGTCTTCACCCGGGCCTCCGTCCTGGGCCGCTTCGAGATGCTGGGCTCCTGGCGGATGCTGGACGACTTCCTGCCAAAGGTCCGCGCGGTCACCGCGGCCGATCTGCAGCGCGTCGCCCAGCGCTACTTCCCCCTCGACCGGAAGAACGTCTCGATCCTCCTCCCGGCCGAGCCGGCCACGGCGGCCGCCCGATGAGCCGGCTCGCGCGGCTCGGGGGAGCGCTGCTGCTCACCGCGACGATGGCGGGATCCACCCAGGCCGCGGCCCCGCTGGCGCGCCGCGAGGTCCTGCCGAACGGGGCGGTCCTGCTGGTGGCGGAGCGTCCGAGCCTCCCCATCGTGGTGATCCGGGTCTCGCTGCCGGCCGGGGCGGTGCGCGATCCGGCCGATGGCCTCGGGCTCGCGAACCTCACCGCCGACCTCCTGACCCGCGGCACGGCGCGGCGCAGCGGCCCGGAGCTCGACCAGGCCATCGAGTTCGTGGGCGGCAGCCTGGAGGCGGACGCCGGACGCGACAGCGCCATCGTCACGCTCTCGGTGCTGAAGAAGGACCTCGCGCTCGGCCTCGACCTACTCGCCGAGGTGCTGCGCCAGCCCACGTTCCCCGCCGACGAGATGGCGCGCAAGATCGCCGACATCCAGGCGTCGCTGCGGCGGGCGGAGCAGAGCCCGGAGACGGTGGCGGCACGGACCCTGGGCCCGCTGATCTTCCCCGGCCATCCCTACGGCCAGCCCACCGCCGGCACCGTCGAGTCGGTCGGCAAGCTGACCCGCGAGCAGGTGGTGGCCTTCCACCGCCTCCACTACCGACCGGACGGGGCCAACATCGTGGCGGTCGGGGACGTGACCGAGCCCGAGATCCGTCGGGCCCTGCTGCAGCGCCTCGCGGGCTGGACCGCGCCCTCGGCGGCGCTGCCCCCGGTGCCGGCGCCGGCCGCGACGGTCACCGCGAGCAACCGGCAGATCACCCGCGACCTCAGCCAGACCACCGTGCTGCTCGGACGGCCGTCCATCCGCCAGGACGATCCCGACTACTTCCCGCTCGCCGTCGCCACGTACGTCCTCGGAGGCGGCTCGGCCTCACGGCTCTACACGCGGGTGCGCGAGGAGCGCGGCCTCGCCTACTCGGTCTACGCGGGCGCGCAGCCCGGCCGCTACGGGGCGTCCTACCTCGTGTCGCTCCAGACCCGCACCGACGCGGTGGCCGAGGCGGTGAAGCTGGTGCGCGAGGAGATGGCCCGCATGGGCCGGGAGCCCATGGCCCCGGGCGAGCTGGAGCTGGCGAAGTCCTACCTGATCGGCAGCTTCCCGCTGCGCCTCGACACCTCGGGCAAGCTCGCCCGTTTCCTCGGCGCGGTGGAGGAGTCCGGCCTCGGGCTCGACTACCCGGAGCGCTACAAGGAGCGCATCGGACGCGTGACCGTCGAGGAAGCGCAGCGGGTAGCCGCGAAGTACCTCGATCCCGCGACCTTCAGCTCGGTGATGGTGGGGAAGTAGCCGGGGCCCGGCGGCGGCTCACCACCACCAGCCGTACGGGGAGCGGTAGCGCGGCCCGAAGTAGTACGGATCGTAAGGGCCGTAGGGCCAGCCGCCGCCCCATGGGTAGAAGGGATAGAACGGATCGTACTGGACCATCTCCTGGGGCCAGAGCCGGATGCGCTCCACCGAGACGATCGGGTAGCGATACGGCAGCTCGCCCACCTTCCGCTCCTCCACGCCGCTCACCGTGCCGATGACGGTGATGCGCCGGCCCGGCGCGTACACCGCGGGGTCGAGGAAGTCGGCCGAGCGCAGCAGGATCCGCCCGGGCGAGCGGTCGCTCCGCTCGGGGGAGTCGTCGTCGCGGAGCCGGCGGGCCAGCATCTCGATCTCGGTCTCGCCCGGCTTGGGCTGGGTCGTCAGGATGTCGCCGCCCACGATCACCCGCGCGCCCTTGTACACCTCCGGGTCGCGGCGCAGGTCCTCGGCGGTGACTTGGGTGGCGACGGTTTGCATGACCTCCTTGGGGAACGCGGTGGCGCAGCCCCCCAGGAGCACGGCGAGCGCGAGCCCGAGCCAGCGCATGCGCTCACGATACCCGCCGCTCCGGGAGCCCGCAACCGCTGTGCTACAATGCGCTCCACATGAGGCGGGCGCACTCATGCCGGTGGTGGTGCTCGATGCTGGCCGTCGCCCTGTCGCTCACCTGGGTGTCTCCTCTCCACGCCCTGCTGTTCACCCTCTCGCCCCGCGATCGCGACGAGGCGGTGCGGGCCGGACGGCGCAGCATCACCGACGAGAGCTGGGGCCGGGAATGGCGGGTCGACGCGGGCGCGGGCCAGATGCTCACCGTGATGACCCCGTTCCATCGGCTGGCACTGGTGGCGCGCAACTCCGCCTTCCAGGACCGGGAGCTCAAGCCGCGTGACGTGGAGGCCGCGCTGAAGGACCAGGAGGGCAAGCTCGTGCTGTGGGCCACGCTGCGGGGCGGGCGCGCCGACTTCGCGCGGTACTACGCGCCGACCCTGATGGCCCATCAGCAGGAGATCAAGGCCTCGTTCGCCCAGAACGAGCGCACCGCCCTGCGCGGCGACGACGGCCAGTACACCGCCCGCTGTCTCTACGTGTTCCCGGCCGAGGGCGTCGACCCCAAGTCCAGCGTGACCCTCGTGGTGAAGGACGTGGAGGAGCGGCCGGTGGCGAAGTTCACGGTCGACCTCGCGAGCATGCGCTGATGGTGAGCGCGGAGCGCTTCGCCCAGGGCATGACCGTGCCGGAGTACGCGGCCCAGATGCGCACCAACCACGAGGTCTTTGCCCGGCTCCTCACCGAGACCCCGGTCCGCCCCGAGGACCGGGACGCCCTCGCCGCGCTCGGGCGCAAGATCAAGATCCTGGTGATCACCGAGGACTGGTGCCCAGACTCGCTCCGCACCATCCCGGCGCTGGCCCGGCTGGTCGACGGGCTGTCCCACGTCGAGCTGCGCCTCTTCCTGCGGGACGCGAATCCCGACGTGATGGACCAGTACCTCAAGCGCGGGCAGTTCCGCGCGATCCCGGTGTTCGCGGTCTTCGACGAGGAGATGAACGAGGTCGGCCGGATGATCGAGGCGAAGATGAACGTGGTCGGCCAGATCCGCACCCTGCTCAAGGTCTGAGGAGGACCCACCATGAAGTCGATTCGTGTCCACGCTCCGGGCGGTCCGGAGAGCATGAAGCTGGAGGACGTCGCGCTCGCGGCGCCCGCCGCCGGCCAGGCCCAGGTGAAGCTCGAGGCCTGCGGCGTGAACTACATCGACGTCTACTTCCGCACCGGCGCCTACAAGGCTCCGCTGCCGCTCACCCCGGGGATGGAGGGCGCGGGTACCGTGACCGCGATCGGGCCCGGCGTCTCCGACGTGAAGGTCGGGGACCGGGTCGCGTGGACCGGCGTCATCGGCTCGTACGCCCAGGGCGCCGTGGTGCCGACCGACCGGCTGGTGGCGCTGCCCGCGCAGCTCAGCTTCAAGGACGGCGCGGCCGCGATGCTCCAGGGGCTCACCGCGCACTACCTGGTCACGTCCACCTGGCCGCTCAAGAAGGGCGAGACCGCGCTGGTGCAGGCCGCGGCGGGCGGGATGGGCCTGCTCCTCTGCCAGATGGCCAAGATGCGCGGCGCCTCGGTGATCGGCACCGTCTCCACCGAGGAGAAGGCCGCGCTCGCCAAGGCGGCGGGCGCCGACCACGTGATCCTCTACACGAAGCAGGACTTCGAGCCCGAGGTGAAGCGCATCACCGGCGGGCGTGGGGTGGACGTGGTCTACGACGGCGTCGGGGCCAGCACCTTCGACAAGGGGCTGAACTGCCTGCGGCCCCGTGGCCTGATGGCGCTCTTCGGGGCGGCGAGCGGCCCGGTGCCGCCGCTCGACCTGCAGCGCCTGAACGCGGGCGGCTCGCTCTTCGTGACGCGGCCGAGCCTGAACCACCACATCGCCACCCGCGACGAGCTGGTGTCGCGCTCCACCGAGCTGCTCGGCTGGATCCGCGACGGCAAGATCAAGCTGCGCGTCGAGCACCAGTTCCCGCTCGAGCAGGCCCCGGAGGCCCACCGCCAGCTCGAGGGGCGCAAGACCACCGGCAAGATCCTGCTGATCCCGTGATCGGGGGAGGCTGACCGCCACGACGCTCCCATCATGATCAAGTGGCTGCTGGTCGGCCTCATCGCCGTCGGCGTGCTGGTGGTGGGGGCGCTGCTCGCGGTGCCCCTGCTGCTCGACAGCCCGGCGATGCAGACCTACGTGCAGCAGCAGGCCAGCCACGCGCTCGGCCGGCCGGTGAAGTTCGGCGGGCTCTCCATCGCCGCCCTGCCGCTGCCGAGCGTGCGGCTCCGTCAGCTCCAGGTGGCCGAGGATCCCGCCTTCGGCCCGGGGCCCTTCGTGACCGTGAACGAGGGCCGCATGCGCATCCGGCTCCGGCCGCTACTGCAGGGTCGCGTGGAGCTGGCCGACCTCACGCTGGACGAGCCGCGCATCCACGTGATCGAGGACGCGGCCGGCCGGCTCAACGTGGCCACGCTCGGCCCCTCCGGGCCGCCGAGCCCGAGCGCCCCGCCCCGGGTCGGCGGAGGGCGCACGGGGGCCGCGGGCGCGGGGGCGGTGCTGCTCTCCAGGGTGCGCATCAGCAACGGGGCGGTCGAGTACGAGAAGGTCGAGGGCCCCGGCAAGCGGACCGCCGCGCTCGCGCTCGACCGGATCAACGTCACGGTGACCCAGGGCGCGATGGGCGAGCCGCTGCGGGTGACCGGGAATGCGCACGGGCCGGGCGACCTCAAGCTGACCATCGCGGAGGGCACGGTGAGCCTCCCGTCCGGCCGCGCGGTCACCGACGCGCAGGTCAAGGCGACGGTGGACGTGGAGGGGCGCGACGTGCGCGGCGCGGTGGGCTTCGTCGTGCCCACGCCCGCGGTCTCGGGCCCGATCAAGGGACGGCTGCAGGTCTCGGGCACGGTCATGCACCTGACCGCGACCGGCGCGCTCGCCTTCGACCGGCTCGCGGTGACCCAGACCGAGTCGCGCTGCCCGGAGCCGAAGTCGCGCACGCTGACGCTCGACGACGTGCGGGTGCCGCTGCTCTACGCGCCGCCCCAGCTCGAGAGCCAGCAGGTGCAGAGCAAGGTCGCCAAGGGGACGGTGACCTTCCGGCTGCTGCTGGGGCTCGGCCTGCCCCACACCGTGACCCTGCGGGACATTCAGGTGAAGGGGGTCCAGCTCGAGCCGGTGCTGGTCGACTACCTCTGCCAGCGCAACGCGGTGACCGGTCCGCTCGACCTGACCGGTGACGCGAGCGCGCGGCTGCCCGAGCTCCTGCCAACCATGAACGGCTCCGGCCGCCTTGCGATCGGGGCGGGGCGGGTGGTCGGGCCCGATCTGCTGAACGCGGTGAGCCAGGCCCTCGCCCTGACCGACCTGGTGACCGCGACGCTCACCCCGGGGGCGAAGGGCGGGGCCAAGTCCCCGCTCAACTTCGACTCGATCACCGCCACCTACACGATCACCAACGGGGTGGCGCGCACCGACGACCTGGTCTACGTGGCGCGCGACGTGCGCGTGACCGGCGCGGGCACCTACGGCCTGGTGGACGGCCGCACCGCGATGGACGTGACGGTGACCCAGGGCACGAACCGGGTGAAGGCCCATCTCGCCGGCGGCCCGGGGGCCCTCTCGATCGTGCCGACCGACGTGCGGCTCAAGGAGCCGAAGGACCTCAAGAAGGCCCTCGACCGCTTGCTGCGCTGAAGCGGCCCCCGCCGAGCTTGCCCGCCTCCACGAGGTCCACGAAAAAGCCGTAGAGCTGGTTGTACTCGTCGTAGCGCGCCTGCCCGAGCCGGGCCACCGTCTGCTCCCGCAGGCCGCGGTACATCCGCAGGCGCGCGCGCAGGATGGTGATCCACTCGCCGGAGAGGTCCTCGGCGAGGATGCCGTCGAAGCCAGCGCGGGCCAGCAGGCCGCGATAGCCGTCGAGGCTCTGCAGGCTCACCGCGGCCATCCACTCGTAGAGGCGGCGGCGCTCGTTGTCGCCCAGGCGCGGCCGCGCGATCCAGTCGCTGAAGGCCAGGCGCGCTCCCGGCTTCAGGACGCGGGCGCACTCCGCGAGCACCGCCTCCTTGTCCGCCACGTGCAGCAGGCCCTCCTGGCTGACCGCGGCGTCGAAGGCGCCGGCGCGGAAGGGCAGCACCTGCGCGTCGCCGCGGACGTGGCGCACCACCGGGCCCAGGCGGACGAGGGCGGTGAGGCGGGCGCCCGCCGCGCAGCGTGAGTGGGTGAGGTCGACGCCGGTCACCCGGACGCCGAAGCGGTGGGCCAGGAAGCGCGCGGGACCGCCGAGCCCCGCGCAGACGTCCAGCACCGCCATCCCGGGCGCGATCGCGGCGCGGCGCGCCAGCGCCTCGACCGCGGGAAGGCCGCCGTAGTGATCCTGATCCCATTGCCAGAGGTCCTCGGGGCGGAGGCCGCGCAGGGCGCCGGCCCCGTCGCGGGCGGACGCGAGCACCTGCGTCTCGTTGATCGGGTGGCGGTCGTAGAAATCCACGACGTCGGGAGCGGGCTCGCGCACGACCGGCAGTGTAGGGGACGGTCGCCTTGAAGTCACGGGGGGCGTATGGTAGAAGAGGTCGTTTCCACCGCCACCAAGGAGAACCGGACCACCATGACGGACGCCGCGGTCAACCCCCTGAAGGCCGGTCTCGAGGACGTCGTCGTCTCCCCGTCGGAAATCTGCTACATCGATGGCCAGAAGGGCCGCCTCATCTACCGGGGCTACGACGTCGACGACCTGGTGGCGCAGTCGACCTTCGAGGAGGTCACCTTCCTCCTGTGGCAGGGCCGGCTGCCGTCGCGTAAGGAGCTCGACGCGCACCTGAAGGCGCTCGCGTCGACCGCGAACCGGAAGCTCCCCCCGAAGCTGATCGCGATGCTCAAGATGTTCCCCAAGAAAACGACTCCGATGGAGGTGCTGCGGACCGGCGTGTCCGCGCTCTCCGCCTTCGATCCGGACGCGGCGGACAACGGCCGCGAGGCGACCCTGCGAAAGTCGCTGCGCCTGACCGCCCAGCTGCCCACCCTGGTGGCGGCGTGGGAGCGGATCCGGCGCGGCAAGGCCCCGGTGGCCCCGAATCCCCGCCTGACCCTGGCCGGCAACTTCCTCTACATGATGAGCGGCAGGAAACCGACCCCGCTGGCGACCAAGACCTTCGACATCGCCCTGATCCTCCACGCCGACCACGAGTTCAACGCCTCCACGTTCGCGGCCCGCGTCACCGCGGCCACGCTCTCGGACGTGCACTCCGCGGTGGTGTCCGGCATCGGGGCGCTCAAGGGCCCGCTGCACGGCGGGGCCAACGAGCAGGTCATGCTGATGGTCGAGAAGATCAAGGACCCGGCCAAGGCCGACGCGTGGATCCACAAGGCGCTGACCGACAAGGCGCGCATCATGGGCTTCGGGCACCGGGTGTACCGGGTGGAGGATCCGCGCGCGAAGCACCTGAAGCGTCTCGCGCTGGAGCTCGGGCAGCAGGTGGGCGACACCAGCAAGGTGCAGATCCTCGACACGGTGGTGCGCGTGGTGGGGGCGGAGAAGCACATCTTCCCGAACGTGGATCTCTACTCGGGGGCGGCCTACGCCGCGATGGGCATCTCCACCGACCAGTTCACCCCGATCTTCGCGATGAGCCGGATCGCGGGCTGGACCGCGCACGTGCTCGAGCAGCACGGCAACAACCGGCTGATCCGGCCGCGCTCGGACTACACGGGCGCGATCGACCTCAAGTACGTCCCGCTCTCCGAGCGGTAGCCGGCGGCCGCGGTAGCCGGGGCACGATGCGCACCAGCATCGTGCTCGTCGTCTACAACCAGCTCGCGCTCACGCGCGCCTGCCTCGAGAGTCTTCGGCCGACCACCCGCCCGTTCGAGCTCTGCGTCGTCGACAACGCCTCGTCCGACGGCACCGAGGCCTTCTTCCGCGACGGCGTGGGCGCGATCCCGCTGCGGTACCACCGCAACGGGGAGAACGTGGGGCTCATCCGCGCGCTCAACCAGGGCGCCGGGCTGGCCGGCGGCGACCGCCTCTGCTTCCTCCACAACGACACCGTCATGCGCGAGCCCCGGTGGCTCGAGCGCCTGGAGGCGGCGGTGGACGGGCCCGGGCGCGTGGGGCTGGCCGGGCTCTACGG
>Ga0070698_100002108_pt1 | contig 22100 bp, 21 predicted proteins | sample KBSK1502metaG_FD_65477 | JGI IMG/M metagenome (GOLD analysis project Ga0070698, IMG submission 65477) | Corn, switchgrass and miscanthus rhizosphere microbial communities from Kellogg Biological Station, Michigan, USA - KBS K1-50-2 metaG | ecosystem: Host-associated > Plants > Roots >...
TACAAGTACCGGGCGCTCGGCCTGCCACTCGTCTTCCTTTTGATGGGGCCTCTGATGGTGGCCGGCTCGTACTTTGCGGTCACCGGCACCTTTGACCCGAACGTGTTGATCGTCTCGCTGCCCGTTGGGCTGCTGGTGACCGCGATCCTGCACGGGAACGAGTGGCGCGACGTCGCGGAGGACACCCGGCACGGCTTTACCACCTTCTCGGCCCAGGTCGGCCGGGAGACCGCGCACTGGGTCTATGTGATGCTGATCCTCGGCGCCTACGTCGCGGTCGGCCTGGCCGTGATGGTGGGGGCGTTGCCGACGCTCGCGCTCCTCACGCTCTTCAGCCTGCCGCTGGTTGCCTGGATCCTGCGGGACGCCGAGCGCGGGGCCGAGGGCCATCTGCGCGCGATCGCGATGATCGACCTCATGACAGCCCGCCTGCATGGCGCATTCGGCGCGCTGCTCCTGGTCGGCCTGGTCGCGGGATCGGCGGTCCGCTGAAGCGGGTCATCGCCGGCCTCGGCCTGGCCGCGGCGGCCTGGACAGCTGCCTTTCGCGGGCCTCGGTCGCAGTTCTGGCTCCGGATGACGCTCGGGGTCGGCGGCCTGGGCGCCTACGCAATAGCCGCTGAGCCAGCCATGCGCCGCGAGCGGGTGCGACTCCGGGATTTCGCGAAAGGGCTCGGCTCGGCGGCCGGCCTGTACGTCATCTTCCAGGTCGGCGACCGGATGGCGCGGAAAATCATGCCCGCCGGAGACCGCGAGATCGGTCGGATTTACGAACTGCGGTCGGCGGCGCCGCGCCCCGCGATCGCCACGACCCTCGCGCTGGTGATCGGCCCCGGCGAGGAGCTGTTCTGGCGGGGCCTGGTCCAACGCGGCCTGATGCGACGCTACGGCCGGATCCGTGGCACGCTGATCGCCTCGTCGATCTATGGCGCCATCCACCTCGTCTCCGCAAACCTCACGCTCACCGGTGCCGCGGCGACCGCCGGCCTCTATTGGGGGGCGCTGTATGCGAAAGAACAACGCCTCGCTCCGCTGATCATCAGTCATGTCTCCTGGGATATCTGGATCTTCCTGATCGCACCGACCGGGTAAAGTTGATGCCATCCTCGAGACCAAATTGAAACTGGGAAGGGAACTGATCAGCGCCGATGCCATCCAGCGGCGCGTGCGCGAGATGGCTGGCGACGTCTCCCGCGATTATCAGGGCCTTGAGCGGCCCCTCATCCTGCTCTCGGTCCTCAAGGGATCAGTCTGTTTCGCCACCGACTTGAGTCGCCATATAAGCGTTCCCGTCAATTTCGATTACGTCGCAGTTAGCAGCTATGGCGCCGAAACCCAATCATCGGGACACGTACAGCTGCTCAAGGACCTCACGATGGACGTCACCGGTCGGGACGTCTTGATGGTCGAGGACATCATCGACACAGGGCTGACGACGTCCTTCCTATTCGACCACGTCCAGCGTCACCGGCCCGCATCGCTCAAACTCTGTGTCCTCCTCAATAAAGAGGAGCGCCGCATCACGCCGGTTCCCATCGCCTACAAGGGGTTCGACATCCCGAACCACTTCGTGGTCGGCTATGGGCTCGACTACGACGAGCTCTACCGGAACCTGACCGCGGTCCACATACTCGAGCCGTAGGGGCTAGATCTCCTGCTCCCCTTAGCGACGTTGTCCAACGATTCCGACGAAGACGATAACGGCCACGAAGAAGATGAGCAAGCCACCCCAGGGGTTGGCGAATCTCAATAACGCGGCCACCGGACCGGGAACGAGCGTCGACGCAAGAAACAAGACCGCGATCAGCAGTGTCACGCCCTGCCAGCCGAGGCGAAGCGTACGGGGCATGTGATCGATGTAGGCGTAGTAGGGCGGAAAGACGCGCCGGCCAATACCAGCAGGATTGATCACCAAGACGGCGATCGCGACAAACAGCACGAACGCGATGATTGGAATTCGCTAACGTTACTGGTTGGCGCCACCCTCGAGCGAGTTGAGCAGCTGCTTGACGGCGTTGATCGGAATGGCGAACCCGACGCCCACATTGCCGGCCACGGGGCTTTCGATCGAGTCATTGATGCCGATGACCTGGCCCTGCGCGTTGAGCAGCGCGCCGCCGGAATTTCCCGGGTTGATCGGCGCGTCCGTCTGGATCAGGCCGGAGAGCCCGGATGCTGCGTTGTGCCGGTTCAGGCCGGAGACGATTCCCGCCGTCATCGATTCCTGAAGCCCGAAGGGTGCGCCGATGGCATAGGCGGCGTCGCCGACACGAACCATATTCGAATCCCCGAGCACGAGCGGGTGCAGGCTCGACGCCGCCACGGAGACGTGAACGACCGCGAGATCGGCGCTGGCACTCGACCCAGCCACAGTGCCGGCGACCGTGCGGCCGTCGCTGAACGTCACCTGGATCTGGCTCGCCCCCGCGATCACATGCGCATTGGTCAGGATGTTGCCGGTGGTGTCGAGGACGACGCCGGAACCGGTCCCCTCGCCGACCCGACCGCGGCGAGCAAGCTCGGTGGTGATGGTCACGACCCCCGGCGCGGCCGTCTTGTACAGCGCGGCCGCCGACAGCGGCTGCGACGCGACGGCGCTGCTCGCCGATGACGACGTCGTACTCGAGGTAGCCGAGGGAGCGGATGCCGCAGGCTGGCGGCTGATCACAGCCTGCGCGCCCAGCGCACCGCCGGCCAGACCCCCGATCAGGACCACGACGACCGCAAGCACGGTCCGGGTTCGGGGGCGACCGCCACCTCGCGGCGCCGCTGACGACGGCGGAAGGGACGTGTCGGCCTGTGGAGCGTCCATCGGCTCCGCGATCATCTCCTCATGATGGAGGACGCACCCTTACGAAACGATGATGGCCAGCTAAGCGCGCGCTAAGACTTTTAGCGGATCAGGATGCTTGCCGGGCACTCGGCGGAGCGGCATCGAGGGTGACCTCGCCTCGTCGGCTCAGCACCTCGGCAACCGTCCGGCTGAGGCGACTGGGCAAAAGATGCGCCTTCACCAGGTAGGCGGCGGCGCCCAGTCGCCGAGCCTCCTCGATCAGCTGCGGGTTGTCGTCCTCGCTGCAGACGACGACCGGCAGGTCGTCGGTGGTCTTATCCTCGCGCAGGGCGGCGAGTACCTGCAGCCCGTCGAGCTGCGGCATATGGATGTCGAGCAGGATCAGATCGGGAATGAGGGAGCGGGCCATGCTCAGCCCGGCGGCACCATCCGACGCCACGGCGACGCGATATCCCTCGAGTTGAAGCTTCAACTGATAGAGATCAGCAATGTCGGGATGATCTTCGACCATCAGGACGCGGGGCTGGGGCGGCATCATCTCCCTCAAGGGCCACCAGCGTAAGGCCGAAGGGGAGCGCGGTCAAGCCATCAGTTGAGGGGACAAAGCTCCCGAACAGCACTCATTTTCTGAGACGGTTTCACACTGATGAAAACGCGTCGACGCGGACCTATGGTGGCTCTGCGTCTAGTGGCTGCAGCCGTGAGCCGTGCCGGCGTCACCGCCGGTGTCGAACGAGCTACCACATGAGCAGCTCGAGACCGCGTTGGGGTTGTGCACGGTAAAGCCGCCGCCCATCAGGCTATCGACGAAATCGATCTCGGCGCCCTTGATGTACTGGGCGCTCACCGAGTCGACAAACAGCCGCACGCCACCGACGTCACTGACGGCGTCGCCTTCTTCGGGGCGGTCTTCGAAGCCCATGCCATACGACATGCCCGAGCAGCCGCCTGGCTGGACGAACACGCGCAGACCCATCTCAGGGCGTCCCTGCTTCTGCAGAAGGTCACGCAACTGCGTGAGAGCGGAGTCAGTGATGCTGATCAGCTGAGTATCTTGTTCGATCATTTCCTGAGCCATGTTGAAGCCATTATAAGCCCTACCGTTGCGGATACGGTCACTTTCGATCTGCAACGGAGCGGTAACGCCGGCGAGGGCGGCGCTACGGAAATTGCTGCTTGGCCAGCGGGCGGACCGCGTGGGTGTGCCCCACCGGCCGCCAGCGGACCGCCACGACGGCATCTTGGACGGCCGCCATCATCTCGCCCGCGGGCCCGCCGGCCCACGCGAGCGGCGCTTTAGTGCCATGCGAGCGTTTGAGGCGTTCTGCGGTGACCGAGTCCGGGTTAACGGGTCGGACCCCGTAGACATAGCGCCGCTGACCGCGATAGGTGAAGTAGGGTGGCTGGTCGGGGTGCCCGGCGCGCACCAGACGGTCGATCTGCCGCAACGGTTGATCCCAATCCAGCTCGGCGTGCCGCACGGGCGGCTCGTAGCTGCCCTGCTCCAGGTCGACGGGAATGGCCTCGGCCTTACCCACTTCCAGTCGTGCCAGCGTCTCGTCAAGCGCAAGGAGACCCTCCGCGACCAACTTCTTGCTGAGCGTGCCGGCGGTTTCGTCGTCGGAAACCCTGGTGCGCCGCTGGGCCAGGATCGGCCCGGCGTCGATGCGCGGCACCGTCAGGTGGACCGTGATGCCGGCCTCGGCATCACCGTTCGCGATCGTCCAGTAGATCGGTTCTGGCCCGCGGTGCCGCGGCAACAGGGATGGATGAATGTTGAGCCAGCCCCGGGTGGGCACCGCCAGCGCCTCCGCCACCAGGATCTGATCGAAGCTCGCCATCACGACCACATCCGGCCGGTACGCTCGCAGGGAGCGCGTAAAGGGCTCGGCGTTGGCGTTGGCCGTCACCTCGACGGGGCGCCCGAGGTGTCCCGCGATCCGGGCGACGAGGTCGGCCTTGGGATGAGTCCGCTGCCATCGGGTGCTGCAAACGGCGGCCACCAGGTTGACCCGTTTCTCGATCAGGTGCAGCAGGAATGCGGTCCCATAGTCCGACGGGATGCCACAGAACACGACCCGGAGGCCCCGATCGTCGAGACGAGGACCGCCATACGGTCGCGCCGGCACTTCTTCGAGGTCGATCGGGACCATCGAGAACTCCGGCTTCGACCAGATGCGGCCGGCGAGCTCATCGAGCCAGGGGTCGTCGAATGCGGGCCGCGCAGCGAACGCCGCTTCCCTCACGCCATCGCCCGGCGGACGACGGGCGGGCGCTGCTCATCGTCGCCGTAGGCCCACCCGAGCAGGTCCATCACATGGACCACGGGAATGTCGTGGCCGGCGCGCTGCAGCCCCATGCCAACCTGAAGAACGCAGCCCGGATTGGCGGAGGCGATCACCTGCGCCCCCGAATCGACGATGTTGCGCACCTTCCAGCCCAGCGCCTCTTCGGAGATGTCCGGGTGGGTCAGGTTGTAGACACCGGCCGAGCCGCAGCACCAATCAGACTCCTTCAGCTCCACCAGCTCGAGGCCGGGAATCATCGCGAGCACCTGTCGCGGCTGCTGATGCACCTTCTGGCCGTGCAACAGGTGGCAGGGATCCTGGTACGCGACCCGGAGGCGGATGGGGCGGGTGGGTGGCCGCAGCCCGAGGCCGACCAGGAACTCCGAGGCATCCTTCACCGTGCGGGAGAAGGAGGGGGTCGCCTCGCGGCGACCGGCATCGTTGCGGAGCTGAACCTCATATTCCTTCATGTTCGAGCCGCAGCCGGCCGCGTTGACGACCACGGCGTCCAGGCCCTGGCCGGTGAAGGCGTCCATGGTCAAGCCGGCGAGGTGCTCGGCGGTTTTCGCCTCGCCGGCGTGCGAGGCCAGGGCGCCGCAGCAGACGCGCGCCGACGGCACCACGACATCGCAGCCATTGCGCGCCAGGGCGAGCGCGGTGCGGCGATTCGTGCCACGAAACATCTCGTCCTGGATGCAGCCCGTCAGCAGGCCGACGCGGGCCCGACGCGTGCCCTCAGCCGCAGTCAAGGCCGGCAGCGGCGTCCGGTGCGGCCTCGCGTCGCCCACCGGCGGGAAGGCCGCAAACTTGCCGAGCGGCAGGATCTTCCACGCGCCACTGCGGCGTAGAAGCGTAGACACCCGCGCCGCGCGCGTCGCACGGTACAGCCAACCGGCGATGCGGAGGCGCCGCGGATGCGGGAGCAGCCCGTTGAGGAGTACCGCCCTCACCATCCGATCACGGCGATTCTGCGGCGGGGTTTGCGCGCGCGCCATCTCCATCACCGTTCCGAACTGCACGCCGGACGGGCAGGCGGTTTCGCACGCGCGGCAGTTGAAGCACTGATAGATGTGTGCCTGAAAGCGCGGGTCATCGAACGCGACCAGCCCGAGCGTCGCTTCCTTGATCTGCCACATCCGCCCGCGGGGGCTGTCGCCCTCGTGGTGCAGCGTGCGAAACGTCGGGCATTTGGGAAGGCAGAGCCCGCAGTGGATGCAGTCCCGGACCAGGTCCATGTCGATGCCCGCCGCCGGGGACGGCACGCCGTCCCGCTGGAGCTGCGCCTTGAAGTCGAGCGAGGCCAGTTCCGCCATCAGCCCACCGTCTAGATCCCGCCCACGAAACGGCCCGGGTTGAGGATCCCGTTTGGATCAAGCGCTTGCTTGAGGGCGCGCATGATCGGAAAGCCGGGGGGAGGCGGTCCCCAGACGTCGAGGGCCGGCTTGAGGGCGACCGGAGCGGCGGCGACCACGACCTGCCCCTCGACGCCGGCAGCCAGACGAAGGCGCGAAAGGGTCTTGACGGCGGACGGCGCCGGCACTCGAACGTCGACCACACCCGACGCGGGCTGGGCGAGGATGCGGGCGTCCGGCGGAACGGCCGCCACCAAACGCTGGCTGGAGGTCAGCGGAACGATGGCGCGAAGCACCACGCCGTCGTCGGCGGGCGCGGCCCAATCGCGAGCGGCATCCCAGAAAGCCGGCGGGATCTCCGGCTCTTCCACGCCGCCGCCGGCCTCGCGGATGAATCGAATGGCCTGATCCCTGGCCGCCTCGACCTCGCGGGCATAGCCGTCGAGCTTGAGGGCCAGGGTCCATCGCGTCTTGCCCCCACCCCCACCCCGAGCCTCCCCCGCAAGCGGGGGAGGGAGAGATTCGAAAAGGGAATCGCGGTCGAGCACGATCGCGGCCGCCGGCGCCAGATACTGGCGCGCCAGCTTGAGCCCCACCTCGAGCGCGGGCGCCGGCGCCTCGAATTGGCCGAGCAACGTCGCTTCCTTCTCGGGTCGCGCCTGGACCTTGAAGTTCACCTCTACGACCACCCCGAGCGTGCCGAGCGCGCCGATGTGCAGCTTCATCAAGTCGTAACCCGCGACGTTCTTGACCACCTTGCCGCCGGCACGCGCGACCTTGCCGGACGGATACGCCACCGCGATGCCGATCACCCAGTCGCGGACCATGCCATAGCGCCCTCGGCTCAGCCCGTTGGTGTTGGCCCCCAGCATCCCGCCGACCGTCGCGCGTTCCGGATGCGGTGGGTCGAGCGGGAGACGCTGGCCCTGCGCCCGCAGCGCCGCCTGCAGGTCGGTGAGGCGCATCCCGGCCTCGACCCGGCAGGTGAGGTCGGCCGGCTCGTACTCGAGCAGCCGCGTCATCCGTTCGGTCGAAAAGGCAACCTCGTAACGCCGTGGTGGAGCGCCCAACCGCATCTGCGTCCCACCGCCCCAGACCACCACAGCCGCCGACGCCAGGTCGCAGGCATGCAGTCCGCGGGCCGCATCATCGGCGTCGCCCGGGCGCATCACGGTCGACGGCAGCAGACCGTCGACGCTGAGCCGGCGCTGCTCCTCGACGTTGATCTCGTGCCCAGGGAGTGCTTGCGCGCGCGCCTTCACACCCACAGGTCGTCCCCTCCGGCAACGACGGCTCCCGGCTGTCGCCGCGGGTAGCCGGGCGGCATCGGCACGTGTGAAGGCGTGAGCCCTCCGCCGGGAAACACCTTTCCGGGATTCATCAGGCGTTGGGGATCGAAAACACGGCGGACCCGATCCATCACCTCGAGGTCATCATCGGAAAAGACGTAGCGGATGTTTTCGCGCTTTTCCAGGCCGATCCCGTGTTCTCCGGTTACCGATCCGCCCGCATCCGCACACAGCTTCAGGATCTCGTCGCCGATGCGAAGCACGGCCTCGTACTGGCCAGGTTTGAAGGCATCGAAGAGCACGAGCGGATGAAGGTTGCCGTCGCCGGCATGGAACACGTTGCAGATCTTGAAGCCGGTGCGCTCGCTGATGGCATGGATCTTCGCGAGCGTCTCCGGCAACTTGGTGCGGGGCACGACGCCGTCCATCACATAGAAGTCGGGCGACAGGCGACCCATCGCCGAGAACGCCCCCTTGCGGCCTTTCCAGAGGGCCTGGCGTTCCGCCTCGTTGCGAGCGACTCGAACCTCGCTGGCGCCGTTTTCGCGGCACACCTTTGCCATCCGCTCACCGAGCTCCTCGGCGACGTCTGGCGTGCCATCGACTTCGAGCAACAAGACCGCGCCGGCGTCGAGGGGGTAACCCGCGTGGGATGCCGCTTCGATCGCCTGGATGGAGAGCTTGTCCATCATCTCGATGGCGGCCGGAAGGATCCCGGTACGCACGATGGCGGACACGGCGTTGCTCGCGGTGGCGACGTCCGGATACACCGCCATCAGGGTCTTCTGTACCGGCGGCAGGGGTTGGATCTTCACCCAGATCCGGGTCACGACACCCATCGTTCCCTCCGAGCCGACGAGGATACCGGTCAGGTCGTAGCCGGTGGCCTCGGCAGCGTTGCGCCCACCGACCTGCACCAGCTCGCCACTGGCGAGGGCAACCTCGAGGCCGGTGACGTGGTTGACGGTGACGCCATAGAGGAGCGTGTGCGGCCCGCCCGCATTGGTGCCGACGTTTCCACCGATCGTGCAGGCACCCTGGCTCGACGGGTCGGGGACGTAGTAATAACCGTGCGGCTTGAGCGCCTGACTGAGTGAAAGATTGACGGCCCCGGGCTGCACCACGGCCCGCAGGTTGTCGATATCGATCTCGAGAATGCGGTCCATCCTGGCGAAGGTGATGACGACACCCTGCTCGACCGGAACGGTTCCCCCGGCGAGGCTGCTCGCGGCGGAGCGTGCCGTGATCGGCACCCGAGCGTCGGCGCAAAGCTTGACGACCTGCGCCACCTCCTTCGCCGTCCCGGGAATGACGACGATGTCCGGCAGCGCCGTCTCCGGGCTGGCGTCGTACTGGTAGAGCCGCATCTCGTAGGGATCCGCGAACGCGTAACGCTCGCCAACCACGCCACGAAGACGGCCCAGCAGCAGTTCGCGATCCGCGGCATCCATTTTGTTAAAGCGTACCCCCCACCATGAGATTCCGCCCCACCCTGCCTCCCCCGGAGGGGGAGGGAACTTATTGCACCCTCCCCCGCCAAGGACGGATCTGTTAACTCAGCGTTGGGATGATCCCCGGGATCAGGTAGACCTCGATCATGGCGACGATGCCGACGGCCGCCGTGAGGATCAGGCTGTACCCGATGGTGCGGCGGAAGATCTCGCCTTCAGACCCGACCCGGTTGACACCCGCCGCCCCGACCGAAAGGTTTTGTGGGCTGATCATCTTGCCCATCACACCGCCCGACGAGTTCGTGCCCGCGGTGAGGATGGGATTGAGATGGTGCCCACCAACCATGATTTGCTGGGCGGTGAAGGCCTGCATTGGGCCGAAGAGCGTATTGGATGCGGTGTCGCTTCCGGTCAAGAAGACGCCCAGCGCACCGATGACCGCGGAGAAGAACGGGAATATCGCTCCGGTTTTCGCCATCAGTAACGCCAGCGTCGACGTCATTCCCGAGAAGTTCATGACGGCCGCGATGCCGAGGATGAACGCGATGGTCATGATGGGTAGCGCCAGCTGGCGCAGCGTCCGTCCATAGGTCGTGAAGAACAGGCGCAGCGGTGCCCCTCGGATCGCCATCACGATGAAGGCGATGATGCATGCGTACAGCACCAGGCTGCCAGCGGCAACCAGGAAGTCCCAGGTGAACGTGATGGCATAGGGGGTGGACGCTTTCACGATCGGCGGTTCCTGGGTAATCAGGGCCTTCGGCTTGGCGGAGGTTCCGCTGTAGCTGCCGGGCCACTGGAATCTCCAGAATGGAAACTTGAAAGCGCCGGCATCCTTTGCGGGGCTGGGACCGATCCACGGATTCGGACAGAGCGCGAATCCCGGCTGGCCGCACTTCAGATCAGCGGTGATGTTGGCCGGTGTGTGGAGCGCATTCTTCACGTTGCCGGGTGGACTGCCGGAAAAGAACGGGAGGTTGCCCATCTGGCCGATCAGGATGACGACCACCAGGATCACGTACATCATGTAGGCGCGCGCGATCCGCGCGGGCGGATCGGCGACCTGGGCGACGGCAGCACCTACGCTTCGAAACCTCGGGACTGCGCCCGGCACTGGCGCGCGGTCGGCTTCAAAGCCCCAGAGCGTCTTCGGCTTCCAAACACGAAGCAAGAGCGCCACCGCGGCCATCGAGACCAGCGCGGAAATCACGTCCGTCAGTTCCGGCCCGATGAAGTTGGAGACAAGGAACTGAACGACCGCGAAGGCGACGCCCGCCGTGAGGACCGCCGGCAAGACTTCAACCATGCGATTCCAGCCGGCGAGGACGACGATCAAGAAGGCCGGGATGATGATCGAGAAGATGGGAAGCTGCCGCCCAACCATGGCGGAGAGCGCCAGGGTGACCTGGGTCTGGTCCTGCGGGCCGTGGCCGATGATCGGCGCGGTCAGCAAACCGAGGGTGACGACGGGGATGCCGATCGACCCGAAGGCGACGGGCGCCGTGTTGGCAAGCAGAGCCAGCACGGCGGCGCTGATCGGCTCGAATCCGAGGCTGGCCAGGATCGCCGCCGAGATGGCAACCGGGGCGCCGAAGCCCGCGATGCCCTCCATCAGGGCGCCGAAACAGAATGCGACCAGCAGGGCCTGGACCCGCCGATCCCCGGTTAGTCGGGTGAGCGTTCGGCGGATCACGTCGAAGTCGCCACTGGCGATCGTCAGGTTGTGGAAAAAGACCGCGTTCAGCACGATCCAGCTGATCGGCCACAATCCGTTCGCCATGCCCTCCGTGGTGGCTGAGACATCGAGCCCGAGCGGCATGCGCCAGACCAGCGCCGCGAGGATCGCCGCGGAGAGCATGGCAGTCAGGGCCGACAGCCAGGCCGGCTGCCGAAGGATCGCCAGCATGAGGAACAAGAGGTACAGAGGAATGCCTGCGACGATCGCCGAGAGAAGAATGTTGTCGCCGAGCGGCTGGTAGACCTGATGAAACGCCAGGATCGCGATGGCCCCACTCATAACGAGGAAACCTCCCTTCCTTCCGGCATTTGGTCGTTTGGTACGAGCGCTGGCGTACACGTTACACACAGCGGTCGCAAAACGCCACAATTGGCGGCATGGCCGATTCGGTGGTGGAGCAGAAGACCCGGCCGGCCGCTCCCCTCAAGCTGGAAGACTTCGAACTGGCCGCCCGGGCGGTTCTCCCCCAGGGCATCTACGACTACATCGCCGGCGGCTCCGAGGACGAGGCCGCGCTCCGGGGGAACCGGGAGGCGTTTGCCCGGTACCGCTTCCGCTTCAAGATCCTGGCGTCGACCGACCAGATCGAACTGAGCAGCGAGCTGCTCGGCCAACGCTTTCGGATGCCGGTCCATCTGGCCCCCACCGCCATCCAGCGGATGGCCCATCCGGATGGCGAGCTGGCCGCCTACCGGGCGGCGTCCGACGCCGGGATCGCCTATTCCCTGAGCACGCTGTCCAGTGCCGCCATCGAGGAGGTCGCCGCCGCCGCCAGCGGGCCTCGCTGGTTCCAGCTCTACATGCACACCGAGCGGGCGGTCAGCGCCACCTTTGTCGAGCGCGCCGTCGACGCCGGCTATTCGGCCATCCTGCTGACGGTGGACCTCCCCAAGACCGGGCGGCGCGAGCGCGACATCCGCAACGCCTTCAGCCTGCCACAGGGGCTTCGCTACGCCAATCTCGATGCCCGGCGCCGCGCGGACGCCGCGGAGGGCCCCGACCCGTTCGCGCAGAACGTGAACGCGAATACGCATCCCAGCCTTGGCTGGGCCGATCTCGAGTGGCTCGTCGCCAAGACCTCGCTTCCCGTGATCGTCAAGGGCGTCGTTCGCGGCGACGACGCCCGCCACGCGGTCGAGGCGGGCGCGCGCGGCCTGATCGTGAGCAACCACGGTGGACGTCAACTGGACTACGCGATTGCCAGCCTCGACGCCCTACCCGAAGTCGTGGAGGCGGTGCGCTCCCAGGTGCCCGTGTTGATGGACGGCGGTGTCCGGCGCGGGACCGACGTCCTCAAAGCCCTCTGCCTCGGAGCCCGGGGTGTGCTGATCGGGCGGCCGTTTCTCTATGCGCTCGCGGTCGGTGGCGCCGATGCCGTCACCCGCATGCTCGAGATGCTGCGCCAGGAAATGGAGGTCTCGATGAGCCTGCTTGGCGCCCGCCGCCTCAGCGAGCTGAGCCGAGACCTGGTGACCCGGATCTAGGCGCCGCCCGCCGACTTCTCACGGGCGACCGTGTCAAGCAGGGGCTGGACTGCCTTTGTCTGCCATGCCGCAGCGCCGTTCTGGGCGTCCGCGTACGTGGTGGCAAGTTGGGTGCGGGCCGCAGCCAGGCTCCGGTTCGCCTGCTGCGCCTGCTGGGTTTGGCCGCCCGCCGACGCCAGGCTGACCTGCTGAGCGCTGGTCGCGACCGCGAGCATGGCATCGACCCACTTGCCCCAGAGCGGGTCGAGCAGCGCCTCTGGGTCGCCGACCGGCGCCGCCTGCGCCTTGAGGTCGGTCGTCAGGGCGGATGCCGTGCGGGCCGCATCCGTCCACGCCCGGTTGCTCAGGCTCGTGCTGAGGCTGCCCGAAATGGTCTGCGCGTCCTGGTTGAGGTGCTGCGCCAGGGTCAGTTGGAGACTTGCCCCGTGCGTCAGCTTGATCGCCGCCTCTAGCGCCTTGTCCAGATGCTGGAGGGCGGGACGATCCGAGACGATGAACGAGGGCGAGTGAAACTGGAATGGCAGACCGTCGGCCTGGGCCATGTAGCCCTGCGCGGCCTGAACATGACTCAGCGCCTCATCCGCGGATTTTTCGGTCGCTTTCGCGAGAGCCAGATCCTTGGCGAGTTGGTCATCCGAAAGGCTGATACCACCCTTGGCGGAGATGTCGACCCACAGGCCGGCGACCGCGGTACTGACGTCCGTCGCGCCCTTCCGGGCCAGCGCGAGCTCGCCGGCTTCTGATTGCGCCAGCTGCGCAACCCGCTGGGGGAGCACCACTTCCAGGAAGGCGCCAATGGCCCCCGCCGCGAGCAGGAGCACCAGGAAGGCGAAGATCCGCGTTGCCCACGACACCCGGCGGGCCGGCCTGAACACGAGACGTGGGGGAGCAGGTCGAGGTTGGGCCACGAAGACGTAACGCGGGCCGCAAGCCTCCTCTTGCCATCCGCAGCGAGTGCCGCCTCACCGATCTGTGACGGTCCTGAAACCCTTTTGGAACCCTGTGCTAGAGTGGATTTTCGCAAACGAAATGGCCTACATCATCACCGAAACCTGCGTCGACCTGAAGGACAAATCCTGCGTCGACGTCTGTCCGGTCGACTGCATCATCGACGGCGGGGCCGAGGACCGGATGCTCACGATCAATCCGGACGAGTGCATCGATTGCGGGGCATGCGTGGACCCGTGCCCGGTCGCAGCGATCTTTCCCGAGGACGAGGTCCCGCCCGAACAGAAGAAGTTCATCGCCTGGAATTTCGACTACTTCAAGAGCGATGCCGACAAGGCTCGCGTGCGCGCCGAGATCAACGCGGCCTACCCGGAGAAGCGAAAGACCGAGGGTCAGCCCTAAGCCGGTCCGCTATTAGGCCCGGGGCGGGGGGTCGTCGCGCGACGGACGAGGCGGGCGGGGAGTTCGATCACGCGCCGCGGTGGACCCAGCCAGCGCTCGAGCACGGCGAGAACCTGGGGCGATGGGGGCGGAGCACCTCCTCCTTCTGTCTCGAACAGGATGTCGGCGACAGCCTCTGCCGGACCCGCCGGCTTTTGGGCCCGGCTCAGCTCGAGCCATCTCGCCGTGATCCACAGATAGAGGTCGGCTTCCGTCCTTCCCGGGAAGTGGGCCAGAATGTCGTACTCGCGAATCAACTCGGCGATCGGCTTGTAGACGTTGTCGTACCAGCTGGCACTGGCCTCGGCGATGTCGACCTCGCGGTATTGTTGCAGCCCCATGAAGTAGCGGTGCCCGAGAATGTCCTCGAAGAGTCGGTCGTAGCGTCCCAGCCGGCTGACCGCGATCGAGGCCTCCGGGCGCACCCGGTCGAGCTGGGTGCGCTCCAGGAAGTCGACATACTCCCTGGCCTGGAGGAGGGCCGCGGCATCCATGTCACCCCCCAGGGGTGCGCGGGTTCGAACCTCGATAACCCGAGCCGGAATCGTTTGCCACCCCAGGTGGCGGGCAACCGAGACGCGGTGATGCCCATCCTTGACGAAGTAGACCTGCCCGAGGTGATACACCTCGATCGGGGGCACCGCTTCGCCTCGGCGCATGGCCGCATCGAGTTGCGCCCAACGCTTTCGCATCTGGGGCTTCACCGGAAGAAAGGAGGCGTCGAAGTCGTTCGGGCGTCCCACCGAGCCGCGAATGTCGGCGATCGGGACGTCTTTGAGCCCGCGGTACGACTGTCCTCGAGCCGCGCGGCGCGGCGTACCTCGTCGAAGGAGAGCAGCGGCCTGGTATCGCCGCGGAGCACCGAGCCGGCATCGCGGAGGAAGGCCTGGATGCGCGCCGTCTCGAAATCGGCCCGGGCCCTCAACTGTTTCACCGCGGAGCGAGCTCGATCAGCCGGTGGCCGACGACGTTGATGACGCGGGTCTCACCCAGCTGGGCCTCACGCGGTATCTCGCGGCCGTAGGGATGGACGTGCCCGTGCAGGAAGAGGCGTGGGCGCATCCATTCAACCGCCCGGCGCACCGCCTTGAGCCCGCGGTGCGGCGCATCGGTGCCCTCGTTGACCCCGGCAGGCGGGCCATGGGCGATCAGGACATCGAGGCGTCGTGGCCCAAGCCGGACGCGCAGCGCCAGCACCTTGGCCAACATCTGCCGCTCGGTGTACTGATGGGGACCGTCGCTGTAGCGAATCGAGCCTTCGAGGCCGGCGATCAGCAGGCCCTGCTCCCTCACGACTCGCCCGTCGATCTCGGCGGCGAGCGGGTAGTCACCCTGGCGTCCTGGCAGGTCGTGGTTGCCGCGCACGAAGAGCAGTGGCGCGGCGTAAACCGTGGACAGCACGTCGAGGTAGTCGGCCGGCAGGTCGCCGCAGCCGATCACCAGGTCGATCCGACCCTGCGCCGCAACCGTCCGCTCGTCCAGCAGTTGGGGCTCCACCTCATCGCTGACGGCGAGGATGCGCAGGTCCACCGCCAGCCGGGGGCCGCGAGCCGCTACGCCAGCTCGGCGAAGAGGGGGTCGACGTCGCGCTGGTAGAGCGGCAAGTCGACCAGCGGGTGATCTTTGAGCGCCGGGACCTTCAGAGCCAGCTGCTCATCGTAGGTCGGCAGTTGAATGGAGTAGAACACGCCCGTCGCCAGGCTGTCTGCGGTCTCGTAGGAGGCTCGCAAGGCCAGGCTCTTCTTCTCCACGATCTCGTCGATGCTCGTTGGGTCCTTCACAACCGGATCCCATCCGGCATCGGCGTCCAGCTTCCGAATGCGGGTCCGACCTATATCCTCGCCCGCGTACCACTCCTTGGTGCGCAGGTCGTTGTACACGGGGCAGGTCTGAAAGACGTCAAGGAACGACGTCCCTTTGTGGTTGATCGCCTGCACCATCAGGGAGACCAGGCTCTTGACGTCGAGGGCATAGCCCCGGCCGATCCACGTGTATCCGGCGCCCAGCGCGAGAGCGATCGGGTTGACGCCTTCCTGGATCGAGGCTTCCGGCATCGACTTCGTCTTCAACCCTTTCGCCAGCGTTGGCGAGGCCTGGCCTTTCGTCAACCCGTAGACGCCGTTGTTGAAAACGATGTACGTCATGTCGACGTTCCGGCGGCCGGTGTTGACGAAGTAGCCGGCGCCGATGCCATAACCATCGCCATCGCCGCCGACGGCGACCACGGTCAGCTGGTTGTTGGCGAGTTTGGCGCCGGTGGCGACCGGCAGCGATCTCCCATGGAGCGTATGCAGACCGTAGGTATCGATATAGTGCGGCGTCTTGCCGGAGCAGCCGATGCCGGAGATCATCGCGACTCGGTAGGGCGGGATCTGGAGCTGGTAGAGCGCCTGCTGGATCGAGCTGAGGATGCCAAAGTCGCCGCAACCAGGACACCAGTCGACATGGACTTCAGTCTTGTACTGCTGCAGTGCGAACTTCTTGGGGGCGGCGGCCGCCGCGGCCTCAGGCATGGGACACCATAACCGCCTTCTTTTGCTCGGACAAGGCTGACCGCACGCCCTCGACGATCTCGTTCCGCGAAAAGGGCCGGCCGTCGTACTTGAGCACGTGGTGGTCGAGGGCGATACCCGTATGCTCGGAAATCAGGGCGCCGAGCTGCGCCGAGTAATTATTCTCGATCAGCACCGTCAGCCTGGCGTTCCGCAGGATCGCCGCCACGGCATCGGCCGGGAAGGGCCGCATCAGGCGGATTTGCAAGAAGTTCACGGAGCGGCCGTCGTCCTCGAGCTCGCTCATGGCGTCGAGGATGGCGCCCTTGGTCGCGCCCCAGGCCACCAGCGTCAGGTCGGCCTTGCGCGGACCGTGCAGGGTGAACTTGGTGGAGGCTGGAATCTCGCGGGCGGCCGTTTCGAGCTTCGCCATCCGTTTGCGCATCATGGCGATGCGGTTTTCGACGCCTTCCGTGATGTGGCCCTCGGGGTCATGCTCGTCGCTGGTGGTCGAGAAGATCCCGCCCGGCATTCCAGGCAGGGTGCGGGGACTGATGCCGTCGGCGGTGATGGCATGCCGGCGGTAGCCATCACCGTCCGCGTCGGCCGGTTGGTGGATCAGTCCGCGGTCGATCTTGAGCTTGCTCGTGTCGATGCCATCGTTGGTGAACATCGATGAGGCCAGGAACTTCTCGAGCAGCACGATGACCGGCATCTGGTAGCGATCGGCCCAGTTGAAGCTCTCGAAACTGTCGATGAAGGCTTCGTCGATATCGCCCGGCGCGACGACGATGTGTGGGAAGTCACCGTGCGCGGGATGCAGCGCGAATTGCAGGTCCGCCTGCTCGGTGCGCGTGGGGAGGCCGGTGCTCGGGCCGCCACGCTGCCAGAGGAAGACGACCGGTCCCGGAGCCTCTGTGATGGCGGCGAAGCCGAAGCCCTCGGACATCAGGGCAAAGCCCGGGCCGGCGGTCGACGTGGCGGCCCGCACGCCCATGTGCGCGGCGCCGATCGCCATGTTGATGCTGGCGATCTCGTCCTCACACTGGACGACCGTGCACTGATACTGGGGGCCCTTCTGCTCCAGGTAGACGCTCTCGTCGGTCGCCGGGCTGATCGGGTAGTAGGTCTGCATGCCGAGGCCCGCCTTGAGCTTGGCGATACCGACGGCCTGAAAGCCCTTGATCAACATCCGGGTCTTTCGTTGTTCGACCGGGACCGGCAATAGCCGGCGCTCGGGCTTGGTACTGAAGTGGCTGCGCGCGTAGGCGGCGGCGGCCCGGACCGCCGCCACGTTCATCTCGGCGGCTTCCGCCTTGCGGCCTTTGAACTCGTTGCGGATCGCCTCGAAGAGCAGCTCCTCGTCGTAACCGGAGATGCCAATCGACGCCCCCAGGGCCACCGTGTTGCGCATGACGATGTACTTGCGGGACTGACCGCCCTTCCCCACCTCTTTGAGGGCCTCTTCCAGGACCTCGAAAAAGGGAATCGGATAGAGGTTGATGTCGTCTCGACGGAATTGGCCTGGATCGATTTTCAGCTCGGCGTCGTAGATGACGCCGCCGCCGCGCGCCACCTGGTGGACATGACCCGTGTGGCTCGGATAGTGCTTGCGCTCGGGGGCGTCGCCGAACAGCGACTCCTGGTCCAGCGCCACCAGCATATGGATCTCGTCGACATGGGAATGGACCGGCACCGGCGCGGCTGTGACCCGGTAGTAGCTGTGCTTGCCCATGATGTTCGAGTGGAACTCGATATTGGCGAAGACGTGGAGACCACCGTGGCTCAGCGCCTTGGCATAGATCTCCGCTGAGGCGTTGATGCCCCCACCCTGGGGGCCGCCGAGGACCCAGGAAAACTCCCGGCGGCTGAGTTCAGTTGGCACGACCAGCGTTCATTCTAGTGCAGCGCGTACGAAACTAAGCTGTGGGCGTGGCGCGCCAGATTCCGGGGATCTGGTGGCGGCACTTGTAGCAGCTTCCCCGGCCGGTCAGCCGGTCGTCGAGGATGCGGTAGCCGACCCGCCGGACCAGGGTGGTCTGGCAGTTGGGACAGCGGGTGTCTTCGTACCGGCCCACCCGGCCGGGGAGGTTGCCGGCATAGATGTACTGCAGGCCGGCAGCCTCGCCGATGCTGGCGGCCCGAAGCAACGTCTCGGGCGTGCTGTTGTCCGGGTCTTGCATCTTGTAATCCTTGTGGAAAGCGGTGACGTGCCATGGAATGCTGGGCGACAGGCCGCTGAGGAAGCGGGCGATATCGCCCAGCTCCTCGTCGCTGTCGTTGAACCCCTGGATGATCAGGGTCACGATCTCCAGCCAGAACCCCATCTCGTACACCATCTGGATGCCGTTGACGATGTTCTCCAGCTTGCCGCCCAGCGACCGGTAGTTCTTATCGCGAAATGACTTGAGGTCGATCTTGTAGAGGTCCGTCCAGGGCCGGATGTACTCCAGGACCTCCCGCGTGGCGTTGCCGTTGGAGATGTAGGCCGTGGTAAAGCCGCGCGGCCGTGCCTCCTTGAAGACCTCGACGGCCCATTCCGAGGTGATCAGGGGCTCGTTGTATGAAGTGGCGACCACGCTGGCGCCCTGACGCTGCGCGATGTCGACCAGCTGCCGCGGCGTGACATCCATCGGGTCGGCGAGCGCCCCAGGATCGCGCAGCGCCTGCGAGGTGACCCAGTTCTGGCAGTTGTGGACCACAGCATTGTTGGCGAGATACGTATGCGGCCCCTCCGTCTCGAGATTGAAGACGGGTCCGCGGTACGGCAGCCGGTTGCTTTCATCGACCGCAAAGAAGTCCAGCGCTCCGCCAAGGGGAACGCAAACAGAGTGTCGAGTCGTCAGGTCCCCTGCGGGAATGAATTGGGGCTCATCGACGCCGGGAGCCGCGGTAGCGAGAATGGGATGATCGGGCGTAGCCTCGAACGGAGTCAACAGGCGCGGCGCAACGCGAACAAGCTCCCCCTCGTAGTCATGACGGAAGATCAAGCGAACACCGTGCTGGCGGCCATCATGTCCGGTGGCGGTTAGACCGTCGCGGGGCCGGCGCCGCTGGGTATCCCCGTCCGGGTCCGCCGCTGACTCCTCCCAGAGATCGGCGAAGCGTCGCGGACCCGAATTGGTGGCGACGTGAACCTCGCCGGCGAAGCAGTAACTGCAGTGCAGGTCACAACCGAGCATGCCGAAGGTGAGGGCGTCCGTCCCCGGAAAGGCGTGGAAGAACGGCTTCTTCTCGATCGGGTCGCACTGCAGGGCGCCGACGTAGCCTCGCGGGACCATCAGCGTGCCGCCGCGGTTGTAACGGACCTTGCAGATGCCCCGCAGACCGTCTTTGATCAGGCAGCGGTGGGCGCAGGCGTAGCACCGGACCTGGTTCTCCGGAAGCTTCTCGTAGAGCGTTCCAAGGGCGCCCTCGTCGACCCGCCGGTCGAGCTCGAGCGAGAAGGGTGTGGCCTCTTTGGCCGGCATGGTCTGAATATACGCGCCGTTTCTTGCGGGCCGTTGGGCTCGAAATCAGGCGGCGTTCGGAACGACGTGCAGCCGCTTGGGCCGGACGAAGCCGCTGTCCGGATGGGGGTCGAAGAAACTGAGGGGCACCGCGTTGCCGGTCGACTCGAGCGTTTCCATGATGTGCGGAACCGCCCCCGTGGCGGTCAGCATGCCGGTGACCTTCCCGTTCTCGTATCCCGACTGCTTGTAGACGAAGATGTCCTGGAGCGAGATCTGGTCGCCCTCGATCCCCGTCACCTCGGAGATGTAGGTGATCTTGCGCGAGCCGTCGCGCAGGCGGTTCTGCTGGATGATGATGTTGATCGCCGAAGCGATCTGCTCCCGAATGGCGCGGGAGGGGAGTTCCATACCGGCCATCAGCACCAGCGTCTCGAGCCGGGAGATCGTGTCTCGGGGCGTGTTCGAGTGGACCGTGGTCAGGGAGCCATCATGGCCGGTGTTCATGGCCTGGAGCATGTCCAGCGCCTCGCCGCTACGAACTTCTCCAACGACGATCCGGTCGGGCCGCATTCGGAGCGTGTTGATGACGAGGTCGCGGATACTGACCCCACCCTTGCCTTCGACGTTGGTCGGCCGTGACTCCAGGCTGATGACGTGAATCTGTCGCAGCTGCAACTCCGCGGCGTCTTCGATGGTGATAATGCGCTCGTCGCCAGGGATAAAGCTGGACAGCACGTTGAGCGTGGTGGTCTTTCCTGAGGAACCACCGCCGGCCACGACGATGTTCATGCGGGCATTGACGCAGGCCTTGAGGAACGTCGCCATCTCCTGGGTCAAGGTGTTGTTCTTGATCAAATCAGCGATCTGGAGCGGATCTCTGCGCATCTTGCGGATCGTCATCGACGCGCCTTTCACCGCCAGCGGTGGGATGATCACGTTGACGCGGGAACCGTCGGGGAGCCGGGCGTCCACCATCGGCGAGCTTTCGTCGACGCGACGACCGACGCCGGTGACGATGCGCGAGATGATCTGCATCAGGTGGGCGTCGCTGTCGAACTTGACGGCCGCCCGCTGCATCTTGTTGCCCCGCTCGATGTAGACCTTGAAGGGGCCGTTCACCATGATGTCGGAGATTCCCTCGTCCGCGAGCAGGATGTCCAGGGGGCCGAAGCCGAGGATATCGGCCAGCAGCGCTCCCAGCAACTGTGCCCGTGACTGGGTGGTGAGGGTCACCCGCCGGGCGCTCAGGTAGGCGTCGAGAACCTCGGTGGCCCGCTGGCTGATGGCATCCTTGTCGAGCTCGTTGGCACGCTCGCCCAGCTCACCGATGATCCGGTCGTGGACGGCGGCCTTGATCCGGTGAAGCCGCTCGGCTTCGGGCAGGTCATTGAGGTTTGCGTTGGCCGGCATCGCCACCGCCGCCTCAATTGAGCCCGCCGGCTTGGCCGCCGCGACCCGCTGGGCCAGGGTGGCCGGGGCCGGGGCCGGAGCTGAAGCCGGAAACGGGGCGGCGACGGGGCGTGGCGCCGGGACGACCGGTCTCGGCTGAGCCGGGGGGATCGGGGGGATCGGGCGGGCGGCCGGAGGGGCCGGAGGAGCCGGCCGGGCAGGGGGCGCGATCGGTGCGCTCCGTTGGACTGGCGGGGGCTGTGGAGGCGCGGCGGGGGGCTGGGCGGCCCTGGCGGGCGGTTTCGGAGGTGTGGGGGACCCGGGCTCACCCTGGGACTTTTGAATACGTTCGAGCAGCGACAAGCGGTTCCTTACCCCCAGTTCGTTCGAATTCGCGAACTGCGCCCGATGCTACGTAGCGAGCCTTACGAACCAGACTGCGTGGGGGTAACAGGGCGATGGCACCGCTGCCACAGCCCTTACCCGCCGCCGTGACTGGGAGTCCAATTCCCTCCGCAGCTCGAATTCGGGGTACGATGTCGCCAATTTTGTTTGGAGGTTGTACATGTCATTGTCGAAAATCTTGTTGATACTCGCCCTGATCTGCTTCATCCTCGATGCGCTGGCTGGCCGGATGAAGTTCAGGGCGCCGTTCGGCCTGCTGCCGGCCGGCCTGGCCTTCTGGGTCGCGTCGCTCCTCTTCTGAGTTAGAGGAAGCCGAGCTCCATCTTGGCGTCGTCGCTCATCATGTCGGCGCTCCAGGGTGGAGAGTAGACGAGTTCGACCGTACACGAGTTGACGCCCGGGACTTCTTCGACCTTCGTCTTGACCTCGTCGAAGAGGTCCTGGGCCCAGGGGCAGCCGATCGCGGTCAGTGTCATCTTGATGAGGACATTCCCCTCGTCGATGCCCACCTCGTAGACCAGCCCCAGTGACATGATGTCGAGCCCGATCTCGGGATCGCGACAGGTGGCAAGTTGCGC
>Ga0070698_100002109_pt1 | contig 22098 bp, 16 predicted proteins | sample KBSK1502metaG_FD_65477 | JGI IMG/M metagenome (GOLD analysis project Ga0070698, IMG submission 65477) | Corn, switchgrass and miscanthus rhizosphere microbial communities from Kellogg Biological Station, Michigan, USA - KBS K1-50-2 metaG | ecosystem: Host-associated > Plants > Roots >...
TGGGCGCCGCGATCATGCTTGACGGCTCGACGGTCCTGGTAAATTCGTGGCCCGATCTCGGCCAGTGGATCCGAGAACGGGCATTCGAGGAACATTTGGTTCCATCTATCGATTCGCGGGTACGGGTCTGGCTTCCCCATTTCGGCGGGGATGCGCCCGTCGATCCGTCAACCGGACTTCCCTGCGTACGCCAATGACGTTTGAAGAGGCCGCCATACACCGGTATAGTTACCGATTCCGCGACAACCGTATATGGGACCGAGCGATCAACCGGTGAGAGTCACCCGCTGGACGTGGATGGCTTGGAGTGCCGCAGCCCTCATGGCCGTCATCGTGTCGGTCGCAATCGTGAGGAACCCTGTCCAAGTCACCGATGCGCTCGTCCCGATGCTCGACGTGCAGAGGCAGGCTCCACTCGTCGTCGTCCGCACGGCGCTCAAGGAGGGCACCGGGTTGTCGCGGCCGCTCTACTGGCTCCAAATCAAGCTGCTCCTCGACGCGTCGCGCGGCCGGTACTTCGTCGCATACAAGACATTCCACGTGCTCTTGGTTGCGGTGCTGTTTCTCCTGTTCCTGCGCGCGGCGCGCGTGCGGTCGCGCGACGATGCGTTGACGTTCGTCTTTGCGCTCGTCGTGCTGACGGGTATGCACACGTTCCTTGGCATGGTGTGGGAAGGGTACCCAGTCAATCACTACCTGGAGATCGCCGTCTTCTCACTGAGCGCGCTCGTGTTGTGCCAGTCACGCGGCGGCTGGATGGCCGATGTCGGGGCGTCTGTTCTCTTGGTCGCCGCGGCGTTGACGCTCGACTCGGGGTTGCTCGTGTGGGTTGTCGTCGTCTCGGCGCGACTTGTGGGCCTGCGAGGCGTGTCGTGGCGCGGCCTGGCCGTCACGACGGGATTGCTCGCGGTCTACATGGTGCTCCGCTTCGGCGTGCTCGGCATCGGAGTGCCGGATGTCGGTGAGCGAGCCAGCGGCTTTGGATTCTCCAGGATCGAGCCCGTCGAAATCGAGCGTCGCTTTGTTGCCACCGGGCACCTTTATTACTTCTACCTGTACAACATCGGCTCGGCCTTCGCATCGGTGTTTCTCTCAGAGCCGACGGCCGGCCGGTGGGTCCTGACAGAGCGCATCATGAACGGCGAACTTGATCCGATGGTCGCCACTCGCGTCATTTCGGCACTGGTCGCCACCGGCCTGATCGTGTGGTTTACCATCCGCAGGCGCGCCGCGTGGGCAGTCCGGCAATTCGAACACTCAGACCAACTTGTCATCATCTGCGCTGCTGTCGCCCTGGGCAACGCGGCGATGTGCTTCAGCTACGTGAAGGACGAAATCATGAGCACGGCGGGCGTCTTCTATGCGCTGGCGGTCTTCGGCGCCTCGCGCGACGCGCTGGCGCAGTGGAGCCGGGCGCGCAGGCCGGCTGTGGTCGCGACGGTGTTCGCCGCCGTGCTGTTCACCGGCAGCTGCGCATGGACCGTCCGCACGACGGACTCGCAGTATCAGATGCTGCGCATCGGAACCGTCGATCGATATGAGTGGGCCCATGTGGACGAATGGCTGGCGCAACAGAACCAGGCCCCGAAGACTGCGCAGGGAGCACGTCTTGTCCGGGACCTGCGTGACGAGGCAATGCGCACCCGACCACTCTCGCTGCTCTCCGTGCCACGCTGGGCCGTGGAATGGTTCATCCCCGAATGACGGCGCCCGCGACAACCAATCCGCCTGACACGGATTCGGCGATCGGCAACGTGTTCGGATGGGCGGTCGCCGCGCCGCCGATCGCATGGCTGCTTGTAGCGGCGACGCTCGTGATGGCGGCGGCGTTCGGCTACACACCCCTCATGACTCCGGCCGAACTGACACTGCCCGAAGCGGCGGGGGTGCGCGATCATCTCGAGATCCTCCGGCAGATCGAATCCGGCGTCGATCCAAACCGCGCGGAACGGGTACGGTCCGGTCTTGTTCGCCCCGGTGAGTACGTGATGACGCCACTGGAAGCCGCGGTCGCCAGCGGCGTGCTGGACACGGTGCAATTCCTCCAGCATCATGGCGCGCGAGTGGACGCGACGACGCTGCCGGGTCTTCTGTGCTTTGCGAAACAGCAGGGCGCCACGGATATCGAAGCGTACCTGAGACAGCAGGCGCCGGTGGATTTCGCGCCCGGATGCAAGGGCGTCCGCCTTCCGTGGACCGATTGAAACCGGCTGTTCTCGCCCTGCTGCTGGCCGCGCTGATCACGCTGCCGCTCGCTGATAGCGTCTTCCAGGTTCCCATCCAGGTCTCCGACAGCCTCGAGGCGATTGTGATCGGCGCCAAGTACCCGTCGTCCTGGACCCTCCTCGCCGACAGCGCGCAGTTTTCGAGCACGACGTTCCGTCCGATGCGTTACCAGCAGGCTCGTTGGCTCGTGCAAGGCGCCGCGGCCACGGGCCTGACCTACAACTCCGTCTTCCGCGGGGTGCACGTCGCACTCATGGTCATGCTGGTACTGCTCTTTCTCGTCGCCATCCGCGTGCGAAGCTGGATCGACGTCGCGGCGTTCGCAGTCGCCTTCCCCGTCCTCGTCGGGATCCATACATTTGCGGCGATGCTGCAGGAAGCGTTTCCCGTCAATCATTTCGCCGAGGTCGGTGTCTGCGCGCTTGCGGTCTTCGTGCTCGCCCAGCAGCCGCCGAGGTGGTTTTTTCCGCCCCTCATGTGCCTGCTGCTGGCCTTTGCGCTGTCGGTCATCGAGTCGGGAGCGATGGTATGGGTCGTGGCGATCTGCTGCGCCGCCGCAGGCATGCGCGGCATGACACGATCGAGTGTCGTCGCCGCTACCGTAGTGCTCGGCGTCTATCTGCTCGTCCGGAACGCACTCGATATCTCGTCGCCAGGCATCGGCGGCCATGGTAGCGGCTTCGGCGGCACGTTCTATTCTCCGGAGGAACTGACCCGGCGCTTCGGTGCGCATCCGCTCGGCTTCATCGCCTACAACGTTGCCGGCGGCCTTGCCTCGCTGCTCTTCTCCGAGCCGCGGCAGGGTGTCTACAGTCTGGCCAGTGCGTGGAAGACAGGTGGGCCGCACCCGGTGCTGACCATCAACCTCGTTGCATCGATCGCCACGACCGCGTTGATCGTGTGGTACGGCGTGACGCATCTTCGAGTCGGCCGCGCCGCCTGGTCCGACACCGATCGCATGTTCGCAGTCGCCTGCGCCGTGATGGTCGTCAATGCGGCGCTGAATGCCGCCTACATCAAGGACGAGATCATCAGCGTCGGCGGCCTGTTCTACGCCGTGGCGTCGTTCATCGCGGTCCGTGGACTGCTCGAGACGATTCCGCAGCGCCGCAGAGTGGCTTCGGCGCTGATCGCGCTGTTCCTGATGACCGACGACGGGCTGTGGACGTTCCGCGCCGCGGGCGTTCATTACGTGCTCCGGTACGACGCCTTCAAGACGAGGAACGACTGGATCGAGGTGCTTCGTCCCGACAAGCGGGAAGACTGGCCGACCGATCCGCAGGAGCTCGCGATCACGCGTCGGATCCGCGACGAAGTCATACTGAGGTCGGTCGCCAGCCCGTCCTTCATGCCGCGCTGGGCCGATCGGTATTGGGTCGAGTGATGGCCGACGGGTTTCGGGATTCGCGATTCGGGATTCGGGATTCGGGATTCAGCATTCGAGCCGGAGCCGCCGGCTTTCTAGCCGCGCTGCCGTGCATCGCGCTGGCGGCAGTGAGCGCGTGGTGGTCTGCGGGCGGGCTGGTAGGCCGCGGCCTCTGGCCCCCTGATGAGGTGACCCTCGCGGAAGCGATCGCCACGCGGAACAACGCGGAGGCGCTGCGCCTCATTGCAATTGGCGCCGATCCGAATCAGCCGTCGCGCGTGCGCGGTGGACTCCTGTCCGAGGGCTACGACGTCGTCGTCACGCCGGTGGAAGCGGCGGTCGGCGCCCAGCGTGCCGACTCGCTGCGGATGCTGTTGGCCCACGGCGCCGTGATCGACGAGCGCGAGCTGCGCATCCTGCGCTGCTATGAACGGGTGCGCCGCGACTCCGGTGTCCGCGAGATCCTCGACATCCGCGCGACGGGCGAGCCCTCGACTACGCTGGGGCCAGGGCCCGACTGCTCTGGCGTCCGCCTGCCGAGCGATCGCGCGGACTAAGGACGTGACGATCGCGATCCGCCGCGACGTGAAGCCGAAGCGCCTACGGTGCGGATCGGTGGCCCCGCGGTTTCGAGAGCCGCGCGGCGAGCAGGACCGCTTCAATCATGCTGGACGGATCCGCCACTCCCTTGCCGGCGATGTCGAACGCCGTGCCGTGATCGACCGACGTGCGGACGATTGGGAGTCCGAGCGTGACGTTCACGGCGTGCCCGAACGCGAGCAGCTTCACGGGAATCAGTCCCTGGTCGTGGTAGCAGGCGATCACGGCGTCGAATTCGCCACGCGCTGCCCGGGCGAATATCGTGTCGCCGGGAAACGGGCCGTCGATCGCCACGCCTCGAGCACGCGCGGCCTCCACCGCCGGCCGTAAGACCTCCTGATCTTCCCGGCCGAGAAGCCCTTCCTCTCCGGCATGCGGATTCAATCCGGCAAGCGCGAGGCGCGGCCGGTCGATGCCAAAGCGCGGCAGCTCGCGCGCCGTGAGATCGATAGTGTCGCCGACCAGCTCGCGCGTGAGGAGCCGCGGCACATCCGCCAGCGGCACATGCACGGTCGCCAGGACCACTTTCAGCGGCTTGGACCAGAACATCATGGCCGCAAGTGGGCTGTGCGTCAGCGCAGCAAGCAGATCCGTGTGCCCTTTCCAGGGCAATCCCGCGCGAGAGAAGCCGAGTTTATTCACCGGTGCTGTGCTGATGCCTTCGACCCGGCCGGTCAGCGCATCCCGCACCGCAGCGCATATTGCGTCGTACGCCGCGCGGCCTGCCTCCGCCGACAACACGCCCGGCTCGAAATGTGCGTCGGGCCGCGGTCCGTAGATGACTGGATCGCATACGGCCTGGACCTCCGGATCGTCGGCCGCCTTGCGAGCGATCTCCGGACCGATGCCGGCAGGATCGCCGGCGGTGATAGCGATGACGGGCTTGGACACGAAGGTTGTAGGGTACCCTAACCCCTAACCCCTAACCCCTTATAGTCGCAGGAGCAGCCAGTCCGCGACGACCTTCGGACTCGCGTTGCGCTCGAGGGCGCCGAGCGCACGATCGACGGCTTCGTACGCGCGAAGGCTGCGATCGGAATCGAAGCTGGCCGAGAGCTTCGCAAGTTGCGCCTCGAGATCGGCGTTTGCGAGAGACCGGCGATCGGCCCGGCTCGCGATGATGCCAATATCGCGCAGCAACGAGCCGAGCGAACGAAGGCAGACGGCAAGCTGGCTGCGTTCCTCGGCAGGCGTACCTTTGCCGGCGGTGAGATCGCGCGCCAGGCTGATGCGTCGCGCCGCGTCATTGGATCGTGCGGTCTCCTGGAGCAGGCGCTGCGCTGCCTCCCGTGCCTCGATCAGGTCCGCCGATTGCGCCTCCACCGCACGCCCGATGCTTCCATCCGCATCCGCCGCCGCGGCCCGGGCGTCTGCCTCCGAATAGTCATGATCGCGCATCAACACCTGGGCGACGTCCGCCGGCGTGAGCGGGCCGAATCGGAGGCGAGGGCAGCGCGACCTGACGGTCGGGAGCAGCGCGTCGGGCAGCGACGACACGAGGATGAATATGGAGGCGGACGGCGGTTCTTCCAGCGTCTTCAACAGCGCGCTCTGCGCCTCAGCCGTCGCGGCGTCCGCCTCATCGACAATCACGATGCGGCGTCGCCCCTCGAACGGGCGGTACTGCGACCGGTCGATCACATCGCGGAGCTGTTCGATCTTGATGGATCCCGTGTCGCCGGGCTCGACGATGATGACGTCCGGATGGACGCCGCGGGCGATGCGCCGGCAGGACGCACATTCGCCGCAGGCGTCACGCTCAAACTCGCTCGACGACTGCGGCTGGAGGCAGTTAATCGCCTGGGCGGCGGCGACCGCGGTCAATCGCTTGCCGACGCCCGCGGGCCCCGCCATCAGGATCGCAGGAGGCATGGAATCGCGTGCGATCGCGCGCGCGAGCAGCGAGAGCAGCCGCCGGTGGCCGACGATCGTGCGGAAGGGCACAAGGCATTATCTCTGGGATCGACATTCGCCTTGGGAGTTGGGAATTAGGACTTGGGACTTGGGACTTGGAGGATTTCAGGTGTCGAGGCCGATCCACGATCCCCACCGACTTACCGTCTAAAGATCCGTCCCCAGAATCCGCGCTTCTTTGCCGGGACCGATGCAGGTGGATTGGCGGCCGCGGTTGCAGACGCTGGAGGAGACGGTGGTAACTCGACGGTTTGGACCGTTACGTCGCGCTGCCGATCGATCGGGAGCGACGTCGCGTCCGTCCCAACGCCAGAGGTTGCAACGGTATTCACGAACGCACCGTGCAGGGGACAGAATGCAATCGGCTCGGTTCCGCGCGCAAAATACTCCGTGTACACCATCGATTGATTCGTCGGCTCGCCATCGCCGTTGAGCACGACCGAGCCTCGACACGAATCGTTCGGCAGTTTTCCGCTCAGACGGCAGATGGTGACGGGGACCACTGTCGACGGCATCCGGAACCGATCGGGCGCGTGGTCATGCGTCGCAATCGCCATGAAGCGTCCCCACAGCGGCACGGCGAGGTCGCCTGCGTAACCGTTGCCGATGATCGTCTTCGGCTGGTCGTACCCGATCCACACACCCGCGACGAGGTGTGGCGTGAAACCCACAAACCAGACGTCGTGGTAATCGTTGGTCGTCCCGGTCTTCCCGGCCGCGGGCAGCGTGAAGCCGACGCTCCGGGCCTGCCACCCGGTTCCGGAGTTGATCACATCCGACATCATCGACGTCATGATGAACGCCGTCGCCTCGCTGACGGCGCGCGCCTCCTGCGTTGTCGCGGAGAACAGGACGTTGCCTGAGGCGTCCTCGACGCGACGGATGAGCGACGGTGGCGCAACCATCCCCTGATTCGCGAACGCGGAATACGCGGACGTCATGGAGAGCAGCGTCACCTCACCCGAGCCGAGCGCCAGCGACGGGACCGCGGGCAGATCACCGATCCCGAGTCGCTGCGCGTACCGCACGGCCGTCGGAATGCCCACCTGCTGGAGCATCTGCACGGCGGCGCGGTTGCTCGATGTCCGAAGCGCCGCGCGCATCGCCAAGGCGTCGCCGTCCACGTGCTCGTCCGCCGGAACCCATCGCCCTTCCATGGTGTCGATCGGCGTGCTGAGGCCGGTGATCAGCGTGGCAGCCGTGAACCCCTGCTCGAGCGCTGTCGCGTACACGAACGGCTTGAAGGCGGACCCCGCCTGCCGCCTGGCCTGCGTCGCTCGATTGAATCGGCTGCGATCGAAGTCGCGCCCACCCACCATCGCGCGAACCTCTCCGTTCAGCGGATCCATGGCGACAAGTGCGCCCTGCAGCGGCTCGGACGTGGTGCCTGAGCGGTCGCCGCGGCGTCTTGTCTGGCGCTGTTCGATCTCGGCCAGCGCACGCGCGACTTCGCGCTCGGCGGCCTTCTGCATATCGAGATCGAGGGTGGTGTAGACCTTGAGCCCACTCATGTAGACGCGGTCCCAGCCGAAACGCTGCACCAGTTGCTTGCGCACTTCCTCTTTGAAGTACTGCCCAAAGCCCTCTTCGGATCGCAGCGCATCCGCGAGCCGTGGTTGGGCTCGCAGCGCGTTGTCGTAGGTTGCGCGATCGATCGCGCCGGTGTCACGCATGGCCTGCAGGACCACTCGCCGGCGCGCCATGGCGCGATCGAGACTCACGGTAGGCGCGTACGTCGAAGGAGATTTCACGAGTCCGGCGAGCAGCGCCGACTCGGACACGTCGAGATCCCGCGCGTGCTTGCCAAAAAAACCGAGCGAAGCCGCCTCCGAGCCATACAGCCCGTCCCCGAAATACACCTTGTTCAGGTACATCTCGAGGATCTGAGCTTTCGTGAACTCGCGCTCGAGGCGCCACGCGAGCACCGCCTCCTTCAGCTTTCGTCTGAATGTCTTGTCCGTCGTGAGGAAGCTCTGACGCGCGAGCTGCTGCGTCAGCGTGCTGCCGCCCTGGGCGGCGCGACGCGCACGGAGATTGTTCAAGGCCGCCGCGACGATACGGACGATGTCGACGCCCCGGTGATCGTAAAAGCGCTGGTCCTCGATCGCGACGATCGCACGCACCAGATGTGGAGAGATCGCCGACAGCGGCGCGTCGATCCTGCGCTCCTGGAAGATGGTGAACGCCGGACGGTCGTTGGCGTCGTACAGCGTGGTCGCCTGCGCCATCGACCCAACCCCGCGCAGCTCCGACGCCGTGGGGAGCCCGGTCGCGATGTCATGCACCAGCCAGATCGATCCCGCGAGGGCGGTGAGAGCGACGATTGCGCCGATGACGACGATCGCAACGGCGAGATGGTGATGAGCTCTGATCGTGACCGCTGCGCGCTGACGGAGGTTGGCGATGTGCTGGTGGAGCGTGGACATCTGCAAGGTACCGCTACGCGTTCGCAACGGTTGTGCCACCGCTGGCACCTTGATTGCTGCTGTGGCAAACGGACACGACTCATGACGCCGCTGCGCGCACTTGTCGTCGCTCTGTGGTTGGCAACCCTCCTGGCAGGTTCCCACCTAGGGGCAAAATATGCCGAATCGCAGCCAATCACGGTCGTCGCGCAGCCACGTATCGACACCACATCCGTTCTCGACGAAATGGACGAAATGGCAGCCGATACCATCCAAGGGAAAGACGTCCCCGAGGATTGGGCCGCATCGCGCGTGGACCTGAACGGAAACGAGATAGACGACGCGGTAGGCGACTACCGTGTAGATTTGCTCGGCGAAATGTACGAGCGTCATGCGCCGGACACCGCGCTTCCCCACTTGGGCGAACCCCTTTTGTAAATCCCAAAACCCAAATCCCAAATCCCAACCAAGAACTTCTGAGTGGGTCCGGCCTTGTGGTTGAGTCTTGGGTCGCAGATTCTTGGAATTTGGGATTTGGGATTTGCCTTACACCTCCGACGCCACGCTGTCGGGCAACGCCGGAAGCCGAAGCCAGAACACGAGCCCGAGCAGGCTCGAAACGAGCAGGTGCGCAAAGATCAGCAGGGAGATCGCCACCGCGGCCTCCCGCGGTACACCGAGCGGCTGCAGCAGCAGCGCGTGCAGCTGCTCTCGAAGCCCGAGCCCGTTCACGGACACTGGCAGGTTGCTGAGGAGAGATGCCGTCGTCACGGCGGTGAGCAGCGTCAGAAAGGCAGGATGCGCCGTCGCGTTGATCGCAAAGAACACCCGATAGACACCCGTCAGCGCGAAAAAATAGGTCATCACGACGGCGGCCGATTGCAGCACAATCTGCGGTCGCTTGGCGGCAGCAGCCATGTCGTGGCGGAAACGCTGCGCCCGCTCCGCCAGTCTGACGGCCAGCGTGCCGAAGCGTGACAAGCGCTCCGGAAGGCCACCTGTCCCGCGTGCGACGAGCACGAGAAACAGAAGGAGCACCGCAGCCATCGCGGTCACGGCCGCTCGTGTGGCCGCGAACCGTGGCGATGGATCGGGCGCCACCCAGTACATCGTGGTCGCCAGCACGGCGAGGAGGCCGATGCTGAGGAGCCGATCGAGCACGATCGACGCGGCGATCGGCCGGTATCCGTGAATGCGCCCGAGGTAATACACCTTAGCCATGTCGCCGCCGACCGTCGAGGGGAAGAAATTGTTGAGAAAGATACCGATGAAATACTGCTGGATCGCCGTACCGACAGTGACCGAGACTCCGGCGGCCGCCAGAACCTGCCGCCATCGCCACGCGTAGAGCACCTGCCCCGACATGACGACCGCAAGGGACAGCAGATAGAACCAGACGGGCATCGTCGTGTAGAGGGCTCGCAGCGCAGAGATATCCAGGCGGCGGAACAGCAGCGCGAGCAGTCCGAGGGACACAATCGCCTGCGCCACGAAGGTCAGATGCTTTCGCATGTCAGTGGGCGGGCAACGTGCGGATCGGCGCAGTACTGTCGGGGATGGGCCTGCTTTGTACGATCGCTCTCGTCATTTGGGGTCTGTAGGCGCTTCCCGCCGGAATGGGAAGTGTTGTCGCCCTTCTGACGCGCGTCATCGACGGTGACGCGATCGAGGACGGTTGAAGACCGGCCACCAGGGTAGCTGGTCCAGAGTAACCCGCTGTCGAGGCCGTCCGGCTCGCCGCGCGATTGTCGAAACCACACGGCCATCGCTCGGCGCCGTACGTCCGCTCCGGCTTCAGGTCGCGGTGCATCGCGATAATGACGTCGGAGCCCTCGCGAATCGCGAAATGACCTGACGGCACGTATTCCTGTCGGAGGTAACGGTCCACCTCTCCGTAGGCGGTCGCAAATTCATTTCTCCGTGTCTCGTTGATCAGCACGATTGGGATACCCTGGCGGCGCATGCGTGCCAGCATCAGCTCCTGATCGTGTCGTGTCGTGAACGAATCCGGCGGCAGAAACAGCGCATGGCCCGCGGCGAAGCGCCGCTTCGCAAAAAAGTAGTACTCCGGCGCCGCCCATGTCAGCAGCACTGCATCGTCTGGTGTTGTGCAGGCGTTGAGATAGCGAATGGCCTCTGGCAGCTCACCAGCGGGCCAGAAACGTTCCCAGGGCCATTGCGTTCCAGTTTCGTGCACGCCTTCGATGGTTCGCCACATGACGCTTGGGCCGTCGGCGATGCGCGTGTCTCGGAGTCGTTCAGTCAGGCTGCCAAGATTCCACATACTCGCTGCGCTTGCGGCAGCAACGGCGACGGTAATCCCGAACGCAAACGCCGTTACAAGCCTCCCTGCGACGGATCCAGCAATGCGCTCGTCGGCGGCACGTCGTCGCGTTTCGGCAATCTCCCACACGCCGAGAATGATCAACAGCGTCGCGACGTCCTGTATCCGCGACACGATCGGATGCCGCAAGACGACAAGCAGATACAGGACGAACATCGCGAGCGCAGCCGCGGCAACTGGTTCTGTCGACCGCTGCAATCGATTTGCCGTCCTGCGTGCGTTTTTCGATGTGGCGAGGAGCACCAGCGCCGCAACGGCAACAAGATGCGCCGAGTAGAAGAGCAGCACTGCCGAATCCTCGGCGCTCCACGCGGTTGATGTCCCCGAAACGCTCACGAACGGGAATGCAGGCGGCGCAAAAAAGCGCTGATGTGCCTCGCCGCGCGCGAATTCGACTGCTTCATGGACATGCTCGAGTAACCCTTCGGACCACTGTACGAACACCAAGTACGGGATGGTCGCGACGATCACAGCGGCCGCATACGCCACAAAGGCGCGGGCAAGGTCTCCCCATCGCTGCCAGTGGATCCAGAGTAGCGCCGTGCCGAAACCCACGGCGGCATAGACGCCCAGATCGTGACGCAGCAGCAATGCAATCGCCGTCCAGATCGCCATCAGCACGAGGGGCAGACCGCCGAGCCGCCGCACGTACTGCTGGATCAGGAGCAGCGCAACCGCGGGCACGAGGATCTTCGGATAGGAGTAAAGGCGGGGGTACAAGGCAATCTCGAGAACAACAGCGGCGACACCCGCAACTCTCGATCCGGTCAGCTCCGCCGAGACGACGAATGTCACAGCGGCGGCGATGCCAATCATGACGCAGCAGAGGACCGCTTCGCTGAACGGGCCGGGCGAGACAACTTGTACGAGCGCAGACAGCAAATAGGTGAGCGGCATTCCAGGATCCACGAAGTCGCGGCCGGGCAGCTCGCCAAACAGCAGCTGTTGTGCCCAGGCGAGATGCATGTAGTGGTCGTTCGGCAGGTCGCGGACATTGATCAAGCGGAAGCCGAACGCGATGCATGCAATCGCCAGGGCGTATACCCAGGTGCGCGCGGGAGCGGATGCGCGTGTCGTCACCGCGGTGTCACGTCCTATCGAAAACATGGCCATCCGGTTTCCCGATCGCGTGCGCCCTGTGGTCGGGTGTGATCGACCAGTACGCTCACCGTGAGATCTTCGTCGACGTCGACCGTGGTGAGCAATTCGTAGCGCGGGACGACGTAGGCGTGCACGAGCGGAAAATCCTGATCGAAGTCCTTCGCGTAGTTGCTGGGTATCAGAATGAATGGCACTTGCTGGTGTCGCAGCCGCTCGACGACCTGTCGTTGATTGTCCCCCGACGCGAAATAGCCGAACATGAAGACGTATTGCCCGCCCGCAAAAGCGCGCCGTGCGAAGTAGGGCACTTCCGGCAGGAATCCGGCAGTCAGCAACCGATCGGTTTCCAGAGTACACCGGTCGAGATAGCCAAAAAACGGCGCCATCGCGGCCACGGTGTGCGTTGGAATCTGGTGCGCACCGAAACGCGCGCGAAGCTCGCCGGTTCGCTCCGCCACGCGTTCCGTCACACTGCCCAGGCGCGTCAGCGACATTCGATCGATTTGCTCCAGCGTGTCCCCGGCCAGGACGGTCGCCCATGCCGCCGCGCCAACGACAGCAAGCGCAATGGGCATCAGCAGCGGACGGTGAGCGGAGACTTGAACCTGTTTCATCAGCCACGCACCGAGCACAACGGCTGGCACGATCGGGTCCGGAACCCGCGTCACCGGCGGGTCACGCAGGAACGTGAGATTGACCAGCACCGCAACCGCGGCGATCGGCACAATCCGGGCCAGGAGGGGCTCACTGTGGTCGCGTTTGCGCAGCGCAAACGCCGCCGCAACCGCTATCCACGGAAGCGCGTGGTAGATCGAGATCAACACCGCATATGGACGGGTCTCCGCTGCAAAACGAGGCCACGCGGGCGTGCTGTGCATCGCTTCTCTGCGGCTGAACTCGATGCCTGTTCGCATGTACAGCCCTAGTCCTTCGCTCATCTGCACGTAGATCAGAAACGGCAGCAGCAGCACCGCGACGCTCAGCGTCAATATCCCCACACGACGGAGGCGAGCGAAGGGCGCCGCCGATGGCGCGGCAAGTGCCACCGTAAGGGCGCCGCCGAACCCCAGAAGCAAACCGTGATCGTGGCGAAACAGGAAGGCGACCGCGATCATCACGGCCATGACGGCAAGCCGCCGATTTGTCGGCCGCGCGACGTACCGTTGAAACACCAGGAACGCGGCGGCGTAAATCAGGATCTTCGGATAACTGTACGTTCTCGGGTAGATCGCGATCTCGAACGCCACCGCTGACACTGCCAAAAGGAGGGAACCGGTGAGATCGCGAACCAGGAACAGCGTGAGGACCGCCGCGATCCCGAACGCCACGACCACGAGGATCGCTTCCGACAGTAATGTCGGCCCCAACAACGCCTGCATCAATGCCGACAGTACGACCATTAACGGGTGGCCCTGGTCCTGAAAATCCGCTATCGGCAGATCACCCGTGGCGGCCATCTGCCACGCCGGTGTCAAGGTCGTAAAATGATCGTTGGGAAAACCGGTCAGGGTGAGAAAACGAAAACCTGCGGTGCCCGCCATCACCGCGACGGCCGTAAGGAGCCAGCGTTGCGCCGGGGCCCCGCTCACGGGTGCTGCCACGATGCGGGGCGCCGCCACCACGCCGCGAACGCCATGAGTCCTCCGGCTGCAATCAGAACGCGCACCCTCCAGATGTTGCTGAGAACGGCGTCGCTCACGGCGACGCTGCTGATGCGAGCCGCGAGCACTGAATACGGGAACCAATCGACGAAGTAGGTCACGTCATCCATCCTCATCAACGGATGCTGCGTCAAAACGGTCAGCAGCCCTGCGAGGATCGACGGCACGAGCAGCGCCGATCTCTGTTCGCGCGCCCACGTCCCGATCACGATCAACCAGAAGGGAATAAGAAAGGAGATCATCGGTGGGACCTCGAGTCCCGCAGTGAGGACGAATACAAGCACCGGCGCCAGCAGCGCCCATAGCTCCGGCCGCTCCCGCAGGATTGCCCTGATCCATCGGGGGCGCGACCATAGCAGGATCGTCAAGCCGCCGAGTGCTGTGATCAGAAAATACGTCCCGAACAACATGAACGCGAACTCGGTCCACAGAATGGCATCCGACCGCACGCGCGAAAACCGAAGCAGGTCCTGCAGACCGAACGGTCCGCCGCGCGCCCAGATTTGTATCAACAGCCACACGACCAATCCGGGCGCGAACGCGAGCAACTCGCGCGCGCCGCGCCGGGCCAGCCTCCCGCTCCGACAGATCCCGTACAGCGGCGCGATGATACCGACCGGCGACGCGAGGGTGGCCGCAATCTGGGTCGCCGCAATGAACAGCCACCCGCCAATTTCGCATGCCGCCACTCCCAGCGTGGCGAGCGCGACGCCGAGCAGATATGGCTGCGCAGGGCTGTACGCAGTCGTGGCGGTTGGCAATCCAAGCAGGCTCAACGTCATCACAGCGCATACCTTGATGCTCGACGGCGCGGATTGCGCGTCGAGGATCAGGCAGGAGGCAACAACCAGGAGAAGCAATCCGACGAAGTCCACAACCAGGAAGCTGCTGGCGAGGCTTCCCGTCATTGCATACACGACCGCTGTCGCAAGCGGGAAAGCCGGCCACAGGCGATTGCCGACCGTTCCGCCCTGCACGTCGTGAGCCGTCACCATGGCGGCGTAAATCGGTCCCTCGGTACCGAGCCCTTCATTGAGCGATGTCGTGCCGGAATAGAAGCGCAGTGCGACGTACACGAGGCCCGCAATGACCACGAGAAGCACGTTGGCCACCGTTCGCTTCACAGACGGGCGCCTTGCAACGAGCAGGTTCTAATTGTGGTTTCGACGTCAGCGTACTGATCCGCCGCTGCGGTGTTGGACGCGCCCAGGTCCGTCAGCACCTCTGGGAGTCGCATACGTGCGAAGCAGGCCGTGCGGGCGGCGTCCCAGCGTCTGGCCCCCGAACGCTGGAGGAGGCGTACCAGCTCGGCATGTCTGCCGAGTATTGCCGCCTCGATGGGGGTCAACTCATGGCTGGCGTGATCGAGCAGCCCTTCGCGGACGCGATGGCTGCCGTTCACATCCTGGCCCTCGGCAATCAGCTGTAGCGCGCGCGCCGCGTGCCCCATTGCCGCTGCCTCCGACACCGTGGCCGCCTCGGGCCTGGCAAGCCCGTCAAACCCGACTGCTTCGGCGACGACATACGCGGCAACCAGAAGGAAGCCGGCAAGAGGAGGCGCGGCACAGCGCGCAATGAGCCCGGTGGACATCACTGCGTTCGATCGAACAATGCGTCGATCGCTCCAAGCGACACCTGCGGAACGCGCGGCGCACGCAAGACGGCATCCTCGAACAGATGCTGCTTGATCACCGACTGCGCTGCATTCAGCTCCACATCGGTCCGCTGTTCGCGCGCCCAATCATCGTAGTACGCCCACTCGTCGCGGACGCTGAGCGCCCGCGCGCGAAGGCTGTCGTGAATGCCGATGAACCTGATTGTCCAGCCTGCGGCGATCACGAGCAGAAGAACAGGCGCGACGGTCAGAGCGGATGTGGCGCCGACCGGTGAGTCCTCGCGGGCCATCAGTTCACGTACAACCATGTACGCCGCTACGGCATAGAAGAGGCCGGCCGGACTCATGATCACATCTTTTTCATACGCCGCGGCAAACAGCGCGTTGGCGGGAAGCACCACGAGGAACATTATGACGAACCGGTCGGCCTCACTGAACGCTCGCGCGCGCCACGATGAGAGCCGCGTGATGGCGTAACGGCCAATCAGGAACGTGGTCGCGGTGCTCGTGACGACATTGACGACCTGCCAGGCGTCAGGAAGACTGCGCGTCAGGTTCCTCGCGAACGCCCACACACCGCCGCGCGGCTCGGCGAACAGAACGCAGCTAATCGCGCTGACCACGTTATACAGGTAAAAAGGAACAGGGTTTGATCCAAAGCGCTTCGTGAGCTCGTCGGGGTTCAGGACGCTGAAGCCGAAGCCGGCGCTCCGCTCGTCGAGCCCCGGGGCGGTCCCTCCGATCAGGATGAAGCGTCCGACGAAGTACACGGCGACGCAGACCGTGAGCGCGGCCATACCGCGGCGAGAAACGCCGTGATATCCAACGAGGTAGGCGGCCACGAAAATCACCCATACCAACAGCCCGCTTTCGATCGTCAACATCGCCGCGACGAGCAACGCGATGGACGCGAGGTCCACGAGTGGGCGCGGCTGCGCCTGTGCGAGGTTCACCGCCGCCGCACAGCAGATAAGGATTGTCAGAAAGTGATTGATGGGGAGCCCTTCAACCACGGCGCCGGCGAACGTATGAAGCCCAACGAGGATCGCCAGACCAAGGGGAAGCGCGATCACGCCTGCCCGGCTTCGCACGCGGAGCATGCGTACCGCCAGCAGCAGCAGCACGACGACCTGCACCGCTTGAAAGCCGCGAAACGCCAGGTAATAGTGACCGGCTGAAAGGTCGTGGACGATTTTGATCAAGCCTCGGCGCAGCGGCCGGAAATAGGAGCCATTGTAGAACTCGGCACCAATGATTTCTGGCAACGACCGTCCTTCGATCGCTGTGAACTCGGTGAACGAGTCACTGAGCTGCACGGGGATTTCAAGCAGAAACACGCCCATCAAGAGGCCGACAGCGAGCGCAACCGCGTAGGCGAGCCGGGCTGCGCCAATGGCTGGTCTGCGGTAATTCATCGGGTCCACGGAAGCCGAACGTCATCGCAATCGAGCGCGAAGGCTGTCCCAGCCGTCTCCTTCCAGACGTGCCGACGTCCCCTCGCCGGCGCTCCATCATCCTGCAGGAATTGATCGGTGTCCATCTGCACCATCGGGGCGACTCGCGGGCCGCCGACGCGGTTCGTATGCTCGGAAGTGCCGGACTGTCCGCGATAAAGTGGGCCGCGTCAGCGGGGAGTGTACCGTCGAAACCGGAGCCGAACGGGAATGACGAGCGCGCTCCACAGAAGCAGGCCCGTCCCCGAGATCGCTCCACCAATCCAGACGCTCACGGGCGCCATCGACAGTCGGACAACATGTGAACCTGGAGGCACGGTGACTCCGAGCATCGTGTAGTTCACTCGTCCAAGTTCAACGGGCTTGTCGTCAACGGATACTCGCCACCACGGGTAGTACACCTCCCCGATGACCATAAGGCAGGGTGTGCTCGAGCGCACCAAATAGTGGTTCCGCAGCGTGTGATCGACAACCACCTCGCTCGCCCCGGAGGTTGTACCTTCGTTCCAGCCAGCCAGTGAACCGGGTTCGACCAGGGCCGATTGGGAGGGATCGAACTCGCCGCCGCCAGGGAGACGACCCGCGCGAATCGCGCTCAGCGCTTCAGGCTGGCTGACCTGAACGGCATGGTAGACGCACCACGCTCGAGGCAACGCACGCAGATTTCTGAAGAGCGTGTAGTGCGTGTCCGGATCGCTTTCGTAATAGTGGAGGTTCTCGACTGGCTGCCACCGGTCAGGCTGCTCCTCCAGGTCGTCGGCCAGTCCTGAGTCCTGGCGGACCAGCGCGTATCGAATCGCAAACAGGTCGACTCCGCGATCAGCCGCCGAGAGGGCGTTCCGGGAAACCGCGCCGGATGTATCCATGCCCATCACTGCGAGATAGCGTTGGATCCCGAGCGAGCCCGTACCGCTGGCGGCAGGGATTTCCCACGGTCGAGTGAGATTCGGCAACAGAAACTGGTTCCTGCTGCCGTCGGTTGCCAGCACGCGCTCGGTCGTACGTTCCAGCTCGGCTCGCAACGCGACCATCTTCGGATGCGGCACCGCCTCCGTCCGCGGGATGTCGGCGTATTCGAACCGGCGGCCCGGCAAACGGTAATGCAGCATTGTGAGATCGCCGACCTGGAACCCCAGGAGCAACACGCCGAACGCGACGGCGCCCGCACGACCGTCCGGAAGGCGTCGTCCCACGAAACTCACAAGGACCAGTGCCCCCGCCAGCCCGAGCGGCCACCCGAGCGCCCAGGGGGCGTAGCGTGCGTCGCTTTCCATGAGCGCACGAACGGCCGCGGTCCGCCAGGCAAAGGCGGCAAATCCAATCCCCCCCAAGAGGATCGCGGCCGATACTGCTGCGCCTACGACGCCGCGGCGTTCGCGCCGGCCTGTCAGCTCCGCAAGCGCCAGGCCTGAGATTACCGCCAGGCACAGTGATACGAGGAAGAGATGCCGCAAGGGTGCTTGAAAGCTGGAGTAGCCAGGCGCGTAATAGAACAGCGTGCCGAGCGGAGTCGCCGGGCCCAGGCAGAGGAGGACCTCGATCACCGTGATGGCCATCCAGACGCGCGCTTCTCGACGAAATCGAGAAAGAACAAATGGTGCAGCGATCGCGAGTGCCACCGCCAGGAGGCCAACGTATCCAGAATCACCGGTGTCGCCTAGATACGGCACCGCACCCGACTCCGTCCAGAACCCACCGAAGGCAAACGGGACCAGCAACGCCAGGAGCTCCCGGGGGGGCAACGCGCTGCTAGCATAGAGGTCCCAGCTCGAGCCGGCCCGGGGGCTGAACCGGCCAAGCTCTATCATCGGAAGCAACGCAATCGCCGCCAGCATCAGCCCGAGTGCCAATGTCAGGCCCGCCCACCGCAAACGCTCAACGGTGACGGCGATCGACGGCCGGTCGACGATGAGACCGCCGACGACGACGGCAGCGGCCACATACATCGCGTAGACCGGAACCTGCGGATGCCCCGCCAGCCACATCAGGGCAAGGGCAAGGGCGGCAATCGCCGCGCCCGGCCGATACAGGCTTTCGCGTATCAGCTGCAGGCCGTATAGCGCCAGCGGCGCCCACGCGAAAGCGTGGATCTGATTGAAGTTTGTGATGTATCCGACCATCAGGCCACTGAAGCCGCACACGAACCCGCTGAACGCGCCTGCGAGAGTGGAGCGGGTCAGCCGGCGCACGAACAGAAACGCCGTGGCGCTGGTCAGCACGTACGCGGCGATCAGGAAAAGGTTCCAGTCGGCGCCGAGCGCGCGGAACAGACGCAGCACCGGATACCAGGTCAGCGACTGAGGGTCTGCCGCAATGGGATAGCCGGACCACATCCCCTCCGTCCAGAACACCGGCGACGACAGGTAGTCGGCGACGCCGAAGTCGAGTGAGTCGCTTGGCGCGATGTAATTGCGGCTCAGGAAGCTTTGCAGGAAGAATGCGGTATAGAAAAGGCCGTACATGAGCAGCGCTGCGAGGAACGCACCTGTCTCACCGCGTGCCGTGGTCGCGTCATCCCGCACGGTGTAAACGAGGATCGTCGTCGAGATCGTCGCGGCGCACAGGACACCGACGGCAATAACCGCAGGAAGTGGCATCCCTTAGGTATTTCCTGAAGCTCTCATCACGAATTGATGAAGTCCCCCAGACGATCCCGGCTAAAGGCGAGGAGGCGTCGTACGCAGCTTGTCCTTGCCGTATATGTAGACTGACCTGCTGCCGCACGATACCACTCGCTTCGGAGCGCCGTTGATTCTCAACAAGACGTCGGACGATATCTTGTATGTCGGCTCAGCGTCTTCAGAAACGATCGCAAAGTCGTAGCTCTCTCTGAAATATCTTTTCGAAGTGATCCATCTCATTTCTTCAAGAGTTTCCAGATACTGCGCAATGCGTAAATTCAGCCGGCTGAATTGCTGAAGATACTTGGCGTCCCAGTACTGAGCAATCCCATGACTAAGCCCGTCCTTCTCGAGAGCATCATCGATACAGGATATTTCAGTGGCATAGAGGCGCCCGCTCAATCCATTGTTGCTTGCGAGTGTGTACGCGCTGAAGCTCAGCGACACAACAGCGAGCACTGAGACCACTGTTGCAACAGCAACGAAGCGCCGTCCGAGATGGTGGCCAAGAAACAGAACCACGATAACCACGGGCCAGGAGAAGACTGGAATCAGGTATCTGGGCATCACCGGAAAATCGGTGATGAGACTTGCCGCCACAAGGGTTGAACACAGTGAAAGAAACGAAAACACAGCCAGCCATACCAGCGGCATTGGATAGTCTCTGTTGGTCGATCTCCAGAGCCGCCGGTACAACAAGAACATGATCAGCCCGAGATAACCGATAAACAACATCCCGTAAACCGGGTTGTTCATTACTGTGCGATGAATACCTGCATACATATCAGCGAGATTGCCGTACGTCTTGTCGAGCCCAATCGAGGGGGGATAGCGCGTGTGGTTTTCAACAACAAAGTCATACGAGAAGGACCCTAACGCACTGAAGACGACGGGGATTAATACAAATACTTTGCTTTTGTTCGAGAGTCGGTGAGGAAGATCGCGCCACGTACGGCCGATGAAAACCCAGCACAGTACGGCGAAGGTCGACACCCCAAGGCCGGTCGGCAAAGTTGACAGCGCCCGCCAGAGCGGTCCGGACGCACCATCCACGGCGAAGGACCGCCGATCAATGTGCTGGGTATCTTCAACATCTGGATGGCTTACCAGAGCGCCTACGTTGGCTCGAGTCGCATCGGCAAGGTGGTAGGTCCACAGGCGCCCGCCTCGGAAATCGCCGTCCGTGAGATGGAACCTGGCCTCGAGTGTCACGCGTTGCTGATCGTCGACCGCTGAGGACCAGGCCACATTGACCGTTGGAGGCGGGATCGGCATCCGATACGTCAGGGCCGGGACCACCAGCGCCAGCAGGGCCCACGCGGTGATTAGGGCGAAGCGTCCCTGCCGGGTTGGAGCAGCTCCGTCTGCGAATTCCACAAGAACGGTTGTTGCGACGAACGGAACGATAACCTGAACAATAAAAAAATTGTCTGAAAGGGTTGACAGAAAAACCAGGATGCAAATTGCCGAAAGCCGCAGACCGTTCCGTGATTGATCTCCTGTTGTTCGATACTGAATCCACAGCGCGGCGAAGATTATTGCGGCGATGAAAATTCCGTAATGAGAAGCGCTGGCGAGCAAAATAACAAACGGCTCACCGACATTTAAGGCAAACCAGATGAGCCCAATCGTGATGGTGACGGCATGAACAAATGCTGCTGATTGTGATACTCGCTTTGCAAGGAGCCAAAGCGCACAACACGTTAATACCGTCTGCGATAGAGAAAACACCATGATGCGACTATATGTGCCTGACCCGAGAACGTAGGAGATGAGGTAGAGCGGGTAGTCAGGGAAGAAGTACGGTGCAGGGGTCAGAAACCAATCGGAAATGCGTCCTCCCTCTGAAATGAGATCGGAAAACAACGTTGGTAGATAAAGGAGGTCGGAGTTCTCAACCAGGTATCCCCGGAATGAATGCCCTCCAAGATAGAAGACGATGATGTTCACCAGACTCACGCACAACAGAGCAAAGGCGATGAGGTGTCTCTGATTTTCTAGTGCGCGGGATATCAAAGTGAATTGTCGCCGGGCAGACGTCCATGAAAGGTAGGCCCGATCCAGTTCCGTGGACAGGCGAACTCGCACCGACGTCAATGCGATCGCGACCAGCCCGGCAAGACACACCATTACGGACCGGTACCACGCCCCTCCCCAGAACAGGAATACACCGGCGATGCGCGCCAGCACTATCGTCCATGTCACGGTGCGGGCTTTGGAGTGTCCGCGTCGCAACTCCTTCAGCGTCTCGAGGTCGGCGAACCACAGCACGCACGCAGAAGCGACTGCCGGTACGACGAGTCCGACGGCCGTCGCGCGGATCAAGTGCTGTTGCCAGAGCAGCACGGCGGTGACGACCGCGGCGATCGCGTCGAGAACCAGCTTCGCCGGATGCTCGTGGTGGTAGACCAGCTTCTCTCGGAGCGTCATGTTCGTCTAATCGACTGCCTTGTCCGCGAGGCCGGGCTGCGATCGATGATCCGAACGCCTCCCGCAGCCTCGGCCCTTGCTGATTCGGCGGCGGATTCGTGAAGACTGGGATTGTTCTATTAGCCGACTGTGATTCGCCCGATTATGCACCCGGGCGAAAGCTCCCCCGGTAGATGGACTCTCGGCGGTGGACCGCTCTCTCAGACGTGCTCACGTCGGAGACGATGAGGTTCCCCCGGACCTTCCGCGCATCGCTCGACGGCGCGACGTGCCGTCCGTTGACAGCCGGCCTGTTTCAGGCGACCATCGCAAGTCCAGCAATATCAAATGGTTCCGATTACAGGCGTCACCCCCGCCGCGC
>Ga0070698_100002110_pt1 | contig 22097 bp, 23 predicted proteins | sample KBSK1502metaG_FD_65477 | JGI IMG/M metagenome (GOLD analysis project Ga0070698, IMG submission 65477) | Corn, switchgrass and miscanthus rhizosphere microbial communities from Kellogg Biological Station, Michigan, USA - KBS K1-50-2 metaG | ecosystem: Host-associated > Plants > Roots >...
CCGACTTGTGGTGGAGGCAGGGGTGGCTCGTACTCATCTGGCGATCACGGTGGAGCTGGTGCACGGCGTGCACACCGGGGACCTGTGGCCCAGGCCGGGCCGCGTGCTGATCGCCGGGCGCACCGCGACGTTCGAGCAGCTCGGCAAGGCGATCGACGACGCGTTCGCGCGCTGGGACCACAACCACCTGCACGAGTTCACCCTCCCCGACGGCACCGTGATCATACGTGGACGAGGTTTTCGGCACTCACAGTTGCCTTCGTCTGCACCGCACGCTGACCCTGCGGGTACCCGAAAACAGTGCCATGGCCCTTGACCTGCAACGCCGCAGTGCAGCTAGCGGGCCTGCACCGCTTCAAACTAGTCAGATGGCGTACGACCTGGTCTTGATGAGATCAGCTACGCCGGAGCGGATACCTGGTCATGGCTGCGGCTCGTCGTTGCGGGTCGATACGCGGATGACCAGAGTCCTGTAGGGTTCCGGTACCTCGTCATCGTCTTTGACCTGCGACGTTATGGCTGAGCTGGTGAGGGACAGCCTTTTGGACTCGACCCGCAGGTCGCTACTGCACTCGAACCCTTCACCGCAGGACTCGCTGGGGTAACTTCGGTGCCGATGCTAGCCGGCGCACGGTATGGGTGCTGAGCCTCTTGAATATCGGGGTCAGCCGGTCCGCCGCCATCGGTCGCCATTTGAGGACACGAGAACGGGCCGTCCGACTCGGGAGTCGCACGGCCCGTGATCGCGGAGGCGCACAAGCTGCCTGAGGCCGTCAGGTGCCCTTGGCGTTGTCGCCATACCGGCGGCGGAACTGCTCCACCCGTCCTGCCGTGTCGAGGACACGCGCCTGCCCGGTGTAGAACGGGTGGCTCGCCGACGAGATCTCGACGTCGACGACGGGATAGGTCCTGCCGTCCTCCCAGGTGATAGTGCGCTCGCTGGTCGCGGTCGACCTAGTAAGGAAGGCGAAGTTCGCCGCGCGGTCGCGGAAGACGACCGGATGATAGTCCGGGTGGATTCTCTGCTTCATGGTTACCGCTCCTCCCGGAACTCAACGTGGCGGCCGATCACCGGGTCGTACTTGCGGACGACGAGGCGGTCAGGATCGTTTCTCCGGCTCTTCCTGGTCACGTACGTGTAGCCAGTCCCAGCGGTCGACCTCAGCTTTATGACGGGACGAAGTGTGCTGCGACGCATGCCCCACGCAACAATCTGGTAATGAAAATCATTCCCGGTAGCCAGGCGCCCTCGGGCACGTGCGGGGCGCCAATACTGAAGCCATCGCCTCCGCCCTGCAAGATTCCCATACCGGCCGGTGATCTTCATGCCGCCTGGCGCGAGCAGGACGGCGAAGAACCGAACCGGCCGGGATGTCCGGCACATCAGTCAGACGAGCAGCCCAGCGACCGAATAATTGGACAAAACAGTCGGTAGGTCTTGGCGGCGCGAGGTAGCCGCGAAACTGTCAGCACCACCTCGCGCGGGCCGGGCGCCGTAGGCGAGGATGCGGGCTCCGCAGGGCGGGACGCCGTGCGGTGGGGGTGGCGGCGCCGCGGCCGTGGGGCTGTGCGAGTGTGCTGCCCGCATCGCCGTGACCGGCCGCGGCGTGTGCTCCAGCGTGCCCCAGCGAGTGCAGGCATGTCCAGTCCCGGCGGGGCCGGGTAGCACGGGTCCGGCACCGGGCCGGGTGCGGCACACTATGAGGTGTGCTGCCCGTGTCGCCGGTTTTCGCCTGGCGCCTGTCGTGCCCGGAAAACAGTCTGGCGCTGGGGACAATCTCGCGGGTTTGGGTACTGTCGCCTCGTGCACGCCGATCAGATTCGGCATTTCCCCCGTCTATGTTCCCCGGGGCGGTCCAGCCCGGCAGCAACCCGTTTTCGGCACCCACAGGTCTCGGCGAGCCGGGGGCGGCAGGGTCGTCGAGACGGCCTTGCCGCACGGATCCCGGCGGTGACTGGTATGGTGCGCTGACCAGTCAGATCCGTCCGGCTACGGCGCGACGCCGCTGCGAGCGGCGCGACAGGGCGACCGCCAGTATGAGCGCCAGGCCGTTGAACAAGTCGCTGATCCACGGGTTGCCCGGGAACTGCAGCTGCAGTCCGTGTACGCCGACAGCCAGCAGGTAGATCGCGACGAGCGTCCCGGCGACGTTGAACCGCCCGGGCCTGATCTGCGTCGAGCCGAGGAACGCCGCGGCGAACGCCGGCAGCAGGTATGGGAGGCCCGCGCCGAACGACGCCGCGCCCAGCTGCATCGTCAGCATCACCCCGGCGAGTGAGGCGACCGTCCCGGAGACGATGAGCCCGATCCACTTCAACCGGACGACCGGGAGCCCGGCCAGGCGAGTGGCCTGCTCGTTGGCCCCGACAGCATGGAAGTAGCGCCCGGTCGGGGTGTGCTCTAGCACGTACCAGAGCAGGAGCGCGATGCCGGCGAGGAAATAGACGGCGACGGGAATCGTCAGCGGCGCGCTGGCACCGAAGCGTGTGAAGCCCTTGTCGAGGCCCGCGAAGATGTCGTTGCCCTTGGCGATGAGGTACGCGATGGCGGCCAGGACCGACGACGTGCCGAGCGTCCCGATCACGGCATCGACGTGCAGCCGGGTGATCACGATCGCGTTGAAGACGCCGACGGCGGCTCCGGTCAGGAGCGTGAGGAGCACCGCGAGCGTTGTGTTCAGGTGCCCGTCAGCCTGGAGCCAGCCGACGAGCGTGATGGCCAGCGACATGTTGGCGGCGATCGAGATGTCGAACACGCCGCAGATGAGCGAGACGATCAGTCCCAGCGCCAGGATGGCGGTGATGGCCTGGCTGGAGACGATCACGCGCAGGTCGCTGACGGTGCGGAAGGTGGGATCGGTGAACGAGTACGCGAGCACGAGGACGAGGCCGACGTAGACGCCAGACAGGCGATCGACGCGCAGGTCCGGCAGGCTAAGCGGCAGCCCCCATAGCCGGGCCCGATGCGATCGCCGGGCCGGCGCCCCGACGCGCTCGTCGTGCTGTGCTGAACGGATCATGTTGTGATACTCCCGTCGGCGGAGACCGGGGCGATGAGGTCCCGGGCTAGTTTGCTGTCGGTCGTGTCCCGGTCGACACCGAGGCTCTCGTGCGTGATGCGGGGCGTGGTGACGTCGGGGCCCTTGAGGACGGCCCCGACCACGCCGCCCCGCAGGACGACGACGGTCGAGCAGAGGCGGGCGAGTTCCTCCTCGTCGGAGGAGCACACGACCACCGCCGCGCCCTCGTCGGCGACCGCTCCGATCAGGCTGTGGATCTCGGCCGTCGCCGCGACATCGACGCCCTGCGTCGGCTCGTCGAGCAGGAGCAGCTTCGGCTTGACGCGTAGCCACTTGCCGAGGACGACCTTCTGCTGGTTGCCGCCGGACAGCGACTCGACCGGCGTCTCGGTGGATGGCGCCTTCACCCGCAGCTGGTCGATCCAGCGCCGGGTCTCGCCGACCTCGGCTTTGGTGCCGAACATCAGGCGATGCCAGAACTGAGAGACGTCGGGCAGGGTCAGGTTCTCGCGGACAGAGAACGGGAAGATCAACCCGTCGCGGTGGCGGTTGGCCGGGACGAGGCCGATGCCCCTGGCGACCGCGACGTCCGGACGACCCGGCTCGAGCGTCGTGCCTGCGAGCTCGACGTCACCCGTGCGCGGGCGTCCGCCGAAGACGAGGTCGCAGAGCTCGTCCCGGCCAGATCCGGAGATGCCCGCGACGCCGACGATCTCGCCTAGGCGGACGTCGAGGTCGAAGTGGCGCAGCGTCCGGCCTGTCAGACCTCGTATCGCGACAACCCGTTCCCCGAGCGCCGTGTCCGTGCGGGACTGCGCCGCACCGTCGGCCGCCTCGCCAGTCATTAGCTCGACGACGCGCTTCTTGGTTAGCGCGGCGACATCGTGCGTACCGAACGAAGTGCCGTCACGCAGTACGGTCATCCGGGCGGCGATCTCGAACACCTCGCCGAGGTGATGCGACACGTAAAGGACGGACGTCCCACGCGCAACAACGCGGCGGACCGTAGCCAGGAACCGCCCGATCTCCGGCAGCGGCATCGCCGCCGTCGGCTCGTCGAGGACGAGCAGCGAGACGTCGGCCTCCCAGTCCTGCAGGGCGCGGGCAATGGCCACGGCGGTCTGGTCGCTGATCGCTAGCTGCTCGACCGGGATGCGGACGTCGAAGCTGTGGCCGAGTTCCTCGATCGCCCGGCGTGCGCGTCGTTCCTGGTGCCGCCAGCGGATCCGCTGTCCGAAGCCGGTCGTATAGCCGAAGCCGAGGGCCAGGTTGTCGACAGTGTCCAGAGAGCCGACGAGGCCGAGGTCTTGGTGCACGAAGCGCAGTCCCGCGGCGTGCGCCGCATGGGCGTCGCCGAACGGGAATGGCTCGCCCCGCACACGGCCCTCGGCGCCGGAGTCGGGCTGATAAAACCCGGCCAGGATCTTGATGAGCGTGGACTTGCCCGAGCCGTTCTGCCCTATGAGGGCGTGGACCTCGCCGGGCCGTATGTCCATGGCCACGCTGTCGAGCGCCTTGGTGCCGGGGAATGTCTTCGAGAGTCCGGCTAGACGCAAAGCTTGTTGTTCGCTCACCCGGCCACCGTCCGCAGGCACCGTGTCGGAATTCGAGATCCACGGAAGGGGGGGAGTGGGCGCCGGGGGGATGGGCGGCCGGCCATTGCGTCACCCATCCCTCCGGCAGTGCCTAGCCGACCTTCCATAGTTGCTTGAACAGTTCTGCGTAATTCGACGGGTACGTCGGCGCCTGCGTGGCGCCATTGATGTTGTCCTGCGTCATCGCGTAAATGCCAGGCAGGACGTTGTCACTCGTCACCGCGTTGGAGTCCAGCGCCCGGAACGCCGCGTCGACCTGGATCCAGCCGAGCATGACGGCCGAGTTGTCGACCCACATAGAGTTGGTCTTCTGCACCAGACCCTGGATCGAGCTGCTATCCGGAACCAGGCCCACGATCTTCACGTTGCCCAAGCCCGCCTGGCGCAGCGCGGACGGCAGGCCGTCGTTGAGGTTGCCTAGCGTCAGGAACAGATAGCCGGTGGACGGTTTCGCCTGCAGCGTCGAGGTGATCGTCTGCGTCAGGGCAGGGGTCCCGATCTGGGTGATCGGCACCTCGTTGTACGAGATGGTGCAGGCAGGGCAGTTCGCCGTCAACTCGTTCTGGAACGCATCGGCACCGATCTTGGCCACCGGATACCCCGAGAGGTTGTAGATCACCACGTTCGCCTTGCAGCCCGAGTCCGCCATCACCCAGTTGGCGGCGATCTTGGCCACGGTCTGCTGAGTCGCCGACGTGACCGAGGCAGCACCGAAGCCCGGGATCTCACTCGGCGGCGTGCTGACGTAGCCGATGGCGACGAGGATGCCGGCGGCCTTCGCGGCGGCGATCGACGATGCAATGTCGCCCGGCTCGATCCCCGCGGGCGTCATGATCACGTTCGGCTTCTTCGAGATGGCCTCGGCGAGCTTGCTCTGCAGGTCGGCGATGCTGCCGTTGTACGCCAGACCGGATGCCTTCCAACCGGCGGTGGCCGCGGCCGCCTCGACGGCGTTCTGCACCTCGACGTCCGACGGCGACCTGGTGGTGTACATCCGGATGATCGTCCCGCCGGTCTTCGGCGCCTTGGACAGCGGCTTAAGCTCCGGGGGCAGGCTGGTGGGCGGCTGGGAGTAGTCCTTCAAGAAGGCCTGCGCCTTCGTCGCGCAGGCCGACGCGGGTACCCCGCTGCTGCCCGATGTGGCGGAATTTCCGGCCGACGGCTTCGAAGTGCCGCAGGCGGCCACGGCCGCCGCCACGATGACCGTGCCTGCGAGTGCCGGCCACCAGCGTGGCCTCAAGGGGCGCGCCTTTCGAGGCTGCTCCGTGCGTCTACCCATGATCCATCTCCCTGTACTGGTGTGTGCGGCCGCCGCCGACGGGACCCGGCTGCGTGATGGCGCGACAATTCACAAGACCGTCCGCCTGCGCATGTCGAGACGGTACGTTTAGCGGACGAAAAGCGGTACTTCAGTATCTATTCTGGTACCAGTAGATGTCAAGCATGTTTCAGGACAGGCCTGTTCGGTCGATCGAGGTCACCGAGATGGAACGCTCTGCAGCAGAGAACACCCTGATGAACGCTGGAGCCGGTTCAGCGGCGGCAGCGCGGACGCCGGAGCGGCGGCTAGACGATCCCCTCGCGGCAGAGCTTGCCGAACGCCTTCAGGGCGTCGCCGCGCGAGGCGCCGATCTTGGCCAGGACCTCGGGATCGCGCAGCCGCTTGATGACAGCGTCGAGAATCTCGGCGATGAGCGCTGGCGAGCCGAGGCGCATGTCACCAGCTTCCATCGCCGTGCGGAGCATCGACTCGAGCGCGCTGACCGCGATCGCCTGATGCCGGTCGTAGAGCTGCTTGGTCGGCAGGTAGCTCTCGATGTCCTGGATGAACGCGGAACTGAGGCGGGCATTACGGTCGACCGAGGCGGAGAAGTACGCCTCAATCTTGTCGCCGATCTCGTGCACCTGTTCGGCGCGGTGCCGCGCGTCCTTGCCCATGCGGTTGAAGAATCTGTCGACTACGACGAAGATGATCTCTTCTTTGCTGGCCGAGATGCTATAGAGCGTGCGACGCGACGACTTCGTGCGAGCGGCCATGTCGCCGATCGTCAGGTGCCGGAAGCCCTCCGCGGTGAAGAGCTGCTCGAGGTCATCGAGCAGTGCCACCTGGCGTGGCGTCCACCGCTCGCGTGGTGGGCGTACAGACATGGGCCAGTCTCCTGGGATGGGCGGGTACCCGACGAACGACTGCCGATTCTATAACGGGGCAGGGGGCGCACCGGTGTCACGAGGCCTTGACTGGTACTATATACGAGACGATAATATCATTATTAGTACCAGCCGTGTTGACGAGGGGACGCATGACCATGACCGCCAGGGCGGTGCCTGTTCCGACACCGGTTACGCAGCCGTACTGGGATGCACTGGATCGTCACGAGCTGACCGTCCAGCGCTGCGCCGACTGCCGCAGCCACGTGTTCTACCCCCGCCCGTCGTGCCCGTCGTGCGGCTCGCGCCGCCTCGAGTGGGTCCGCATGAGCGGACGCGCCACGCTGCACAGCTACGTGATCATGCACGTCCCGGCACCCGGCTTCGAGAGCGACGTGCCGTACGTGATCGCGATCGTGGAGCTCGAGGAAGGACCGCGGATGATGACGAACCTGCGCGCGGTCGCTCCCGAGCCGGGCGCGCTCGCGCTGGACATGCCGCTCGAGGTGACCTTCGAGTCCCGCGACGGGCGCACGTTGCCGATGTTCCGACCCGCCCGCGGCGCATCGTGAAGCCGGGCACCGTCGCGATCGCGGGCGCTGCCGAGACAGAGCTCGGCGCGCTGCCGCACATGTCCGAGGCCGACCTGCACGTCGACGCCGCGTTGCGCGCGCTTGCCGATGCCGAGCTCACCCTCGCGGACGTAGACGGCGTGACCGCCGCGGTGCACTCCCCCGTCGAGATCGCGCACCAACTCGGCATCAAGCCGACCTGGTACGACGGGACGTCGGTCGGCGGGTGCTCGTTCCTCGTCCACGTCCAGCACGCCGCCGAGGCGATCGCCGCAGGACACGCCCGCACGGTGCTCGTCCTGCACGGCGAGTCGCGCCGGTCGGTCGTCGGACACGCGCCGCGGGCCGGCTACGCCGAGTCGCCCGCGGGCCAGTTCGAGGCGCCGTTCGGCGCGTGGGGACCGCCGTCGCTTTTCACACTGCCGTTCCTGCGGTTCATGCACGAGACAGGCACAACCGCCGAGCAGCTCGCCGCCGTGCCCGCGCGCCAGAGCGAGTGGGCGCACGGCAACCCGCGCGCCAGCCGTAACGAACGGTTCACGGTGGCGGACGTCATGAACTCCCGTGTGATCGCGTGGCCGTTCCACAAGCTCGAGTGCTGCGTCGTGACCGACGGCGGGGGCGCGCTGGTACTCACTTCGACCGAGCGCGCGCTTGACCTGCCGCGCCCGCCCGTCCACGTCCTCGGCATGGGGCACGCCGCGGACAGCCCGCTCGTCTCGCAGATGCCGGACCTCACCCGGTCCGAGGCCTTCCGTCGTTCGTCCGCGGCGGCGATGGCCGAGGCGCGCATCTCGCGCGATGACGTTGACCACCTGATGCTGTACGACGCGTTCGCGCACGTACCGCTCTACATGCTCGAGGACCTCGGCTTCGTCGGACGCGGCGAGGCCGGCGCGTTCATCGCGGACGGCAATACCGCGCCCGGCGGCCGGCTGCCGGTCAACACGAACGGCGGCGGGCTCTGCTATACGCACACCGGCATGTACGGGATGTTCGCCATCCAGGAGGCCGTGCGGCAACTGCGCAAGGAGGCCTACGCCCAGTTGGCCGACGTCGAGATCAGCCTCGTGCAGGGCGTCGGCCACTTCTTCACCGAGGCGGCGACGCTCGTGCTCTCGAACCGCCTCCCATGATGCGGCTGCGCGCGACGGACGTGCATCGCCGGCCCACCCGTTTTCCGGAGAGAAGGAACATGATCATCAAGGACTCGGTGTGCGTGGTCACCGGCGGCGCAAGTGGCCTCGGTGCTGCGACGGCGCGACGGCTCGCCGCGTCCGGCGGCACAGTAGTGATCGCCGACCTAACCGAACCAGCCGAGTCCGCGTTCGCGGAGTGCCACGGCGCGGTGAGCTTCGTTCGGGCGAACGTAACGTCCGAGGCCGACATGACGGCGGTCCTCGACACCGCGGAGCAACTCGGCACAGTGCGCGCGCTTGTACACTGCCCTGGCCGCGGGCACCCGAAGCGGATCGTCGGGCGCGACGGTGAACCCTTCCCGCTCAACGAGTTCGTTGACGTCGTGCAGCTCAACCTCATAGGGACGTTCAACGCGCTGCGGCTCACCGCGGCCAGGATGGCCCGCAACGACGACCGCGCCGGCGAACGCGGCGCGGTGGTGATGACCGCGTCGGTGGCTGCGTTCGAAGGGCAGATCGGCCAGATCGCTTATACCGCGTCGAAGGCCGCGGTCGTCGGCATGACGCTCTGCGCCGCGCGCGACCTCGCCGACCACCGTATCCGCGTCAACACCATCGCACCCGGGACGTTCGACACCCCGCTGCTCGCGCGGTTCTCCGGCGAGATCAAGGCGAGCCTGGCCGCGTCCGTCCCGAATCCGCGACGACTCGGCGACCCGGACGAGTACGCCGCGCTCGCCGAGGCGATGCTGACCAACGAGTACCTCAACGGCGAGGTGGTCCGGCTCGACGGCGCCATCCGCATGGCTCCCCGGTAGCGGCCCCGTGTCGACCGTTGTCCGGTACGAGGTGCTCGACGGGATCGCCGTCATCACCTTGAACCGTCCCGAGGTCCGCAACGCGGTCAATGCCGAGACGGCCCGCGCCGTCGCCGCGGCGGTCGACGACGTTGACGCCCGCAGCGACGTCCGCGTCACCATCCTTGCCGGCGCGGGCGGAACGTTCTGCTCGGGCATGGATCTCAAGGCGTTCCTGGCCGGCGAGCGCGCGTCGCTGCCCGGCCGCGGCTTCGCCGGCTTCACCGCCCGTCCCCCGCGAACGCCGACCATCGCAGCTGTCGAAGGGGCAGCCGTGGCCGGCGGGTGCGAGCTCGTGCTCGCCTGTGACATGGTCGTCGCCGCGGACGACGCCCGCTTTGGCGTCCCCGAGGTCAAGCGCGGGCTGGTCGCGGTGGGCGGTGCACTGCTGCGCCTGCCGCAGCGGATTCCACACCAGCTAGCGATGGAGCTCATCTTCACCGGCGACTTCCTCGAGGCCGGCCGCGCGCACCAAGCCGGGCTCGTCAACGACCTCACGCCGACGGGCAGCGCGCTCGACGGGGCGATACGACTCGCGCGCCGGATCGCCGCCAATGGGCCGCTCGCGCTGAAGGCGAGCAAGGAAATCGTGCTGCGCGCGCCGACCTGGGCTCCCGACGAGGCGTACGACGCGCAGATGGATGTCGCCCGGATCGCCTTCGAGTCGGAGGACGCGAAGGAGGGCGCCCGCGCCTTCGCCGAGAGACGGCAGCCCGTCTGGCGGGGAGCCTGATGACGGCCGCGACTGGCCGCGGACCGCTGTCTGGCGTCCGCGTTCTCGAACTCGGGGGGATCGGCCCGACGCCGTTCGCCGGGATGATGATGGCCGACCAGGGAGCCGATGTCGTCCGCGTCGACCGGCCCGGGCAGGAAGGGCACCCTATCCTCCACCGCGGCCGGCGTTCGGTGATCATCGACCTCAAGCACCCGCGCGGCGTGGAGCTGATCCGCACGCTCGCGGCCACGTGCGACGCCGCGATCGAGGGGTTCCGTCCCGGCGTCGCCGAGCGCCTCGGCATAGGGCCAGACGACCTGCTCTCGGCGAATCCGGCGCTCGTCTACGGACGGATGACCGGGTGGGGGCAAGACGGACCGCTCGCCCTCGCTCCCGGCCACGACATTAACTACATCGCGCTAACTGGCGCGCTGCACGCGATTGGTCCGGCCGGTGGCGATCCTGTGGTTCCGCTCAGTCTCGTCGGCGACTTCGGCGGGGGCGGGATGCTGCTGGCGTACGGTGTCCTCTGCGGCGTGCTACAGGCGCGAGCGAGCGGCACCGGGCAGGTCGTCGATGCGGCCATGGTCGACGGCAGTGCGCTGCTCATGGCGATGACGTACGGCTACCTCAACACCGGGCGCTGGACGGACGAGCGCGGGACCAACCGCCTCGACGGCGGCGCGCCCTGGTACCGCACCTACCACTGCGCCGACGGTGGGCATATGGCGGTCGGCTGCGTCGAGCCGCAGTTCTACGCCGGCCTGCTGCGCATCCTCGACCTCGCCGACGACGCCGACTTCGCGGCCCAGAACGACGTCGCCGCCTGGCCGGTCATGCACCGGCGGCTCGAGAAACTGTTCGCCACCCGCACCCGCGACGAGTGGGCGGCACTATTCGAGGGCTCACAGGCATGTGCCACAGCGGTGCTCAGCATGCACGAGGCGGCCGCGCACCCGCACAACGTCGCACGCTCGACGTTCGTCCGGAGCCCGGACGGGGCCGTGCAGCCGATGCCCGGCCCGCGCTTCACCGTCACCCCGGCCGGAGCGCCGCGCCCGGCGCCGGCCGCCGGGGCTCATACCCGGGAGGTGCTCGCCGACGCGGGCGTGAGTCCGGCCATCGCCGACGAGCTGTACGACCTGGGCGTGATCGGCGGATGAACCGGAGCTCGTCTCAACGTGTGGCCGCGCCAGTCAGCTGCGCATTTGATATCGAATATCGAAATAGCTAGAGTGGAGTGCGTGCTGACCCTCGAGATCGCCCGCCAGCTAGCGTGACGCCGTGATGATTCCGTCTTACGAGCACTGCAGTGTCGAGCGCGACGGCCACCTGTGGACGGTCACGATCCGGCGTCCGCACGTACTCAATGCGCTACACGCGCCCGCCACCGCCGAACTCGCGGATGTGTTCGACCATTTCGAGGCCGACGACGACGCCTGGGTCGCGATCATCACCGGCGAGGGCGACCGGGCGTTCTGCGTCGGCAATGATCTCAAGCACCATGCGCCACCGGACGAGCCGTGGCAGCTTCCGCCGTCGGGTTTCGGCGGGCTGACCGCGCGCTACGACCTAGTCAAACCGGTGATCGCCGCGGTGAATGGCATCGCAGCAGGCGGCGGGTTCGAACTCGTCCTCGCCTGCGACCTGATCATCGCGGCCGAGCATGCCCAGTTCACGCTGCCCGAAGCGCGGCTCGGACTCGCGGCCCTGGCCGGTGGCGTTCACCGGCTGCCGAGGGCCATCGGCCTGCAGCGTGCGATGGGCATCGTCCTGACCGGCCGTCGCGTGGACGCTGCGGAAGGCGAGGCGCTCGGCTTCGTCAACGAGGTGGTTCCCGGCCACGAACTGGCCGCCGCCGCCCGGCGCTGGGCCGGCGAGGTCCTCCAGAGCTCGCCGATGTCCGTGCGCGCGTCCAAACAGGCCATGCTGCGCGGCCTGGACTGTGCGGGCGTGCCGGCCGCAACCGAGGCTACGTACCCGGCGGTCGACGCGCTCCTGGCGTCGGAAGACTTCCGTGAGGGGCCCGCTGCGTTCCTGGAGCGGCGGGCGCCCGTCTGGAAGGGCCGCTGACGGTCAGCCCGGGACGCGCAGGGTGTCTTCGGCGGGCCGCGGCTGCCATGACTTCACCTCGCGCAGCACCTGCTCGGAGATCAGCTTGATGTTGGCTTCGGCGATCTCATAAGGCATCCCGCCGAAGCGCATGACGAATACGAACTCCTCCGGATTCACGTTCTGGTAGAACGTCCGCAGCTGCTCGATGCACTGCGCCGGCGTCCCGAAGACCTGGTTCGCGGCGAACGAATCGAGCAGCTCGTGCCGCGGCATGCTGGCGGCCGCCTCGGCACGCGCGACATAGTCGGCGTAGTTTCCGGCCGTGCGGAAGTGCTCAGCGTCGAGCAGCTGGTAGTGCATCAGGTTGATCTCCGCCCACGGTCGCAGGTACCTCAGGGCATCCTCGCGAGCGCGCTCCTCGTCTTTGTCCGCATATACGAGCACCGTCGTGATCGGGCGGCGCGGCTCCATGCCATTCTTTACCCGGATCTCGTTGAATTCACGGATCTGACCCGCGTACTCGGCAGGTGATCCCTTCGGGTTGAACAGCGGACGGAAGCCGGCTTCGGCCGCGTACACCAGGCTCGACTGCGATCCCCAGGCGCAATACATCCGGTCAAGCAGCTCGGCAGGAACGGTGCGCGGGCGCGGCAGCGTGGTTAGGTTCTCGAAGCTGCGGAACTTGCCCTTGTACGACGTGTTCGTCTCGCCGATCAGCTGGCGGAGGATGCCGGCGTACTCCTTGAACCGCTCCGTCGACTCGCTCAGCGGCACCTCGAACCCGTCGAACTCCGTCTGCGCCGCGCCGCGTCCGAGGCCGAGCGTCAGCCGGCGATCGGGCCCGAGCAGGTTGTCCAGGACGGCGATCTGCTCGGCGAGCCGGACGGGGTCGTTCCACGGCAGCACGAGGACGCAGGTGCCGAGGTCGACCTCGGGGCACCGTCCCGCGAAGTAGGTCAGCTCCTGCAGCGGGCTGGGTGTCTCACCGTGCGAGGTGAAGTGATGCTCGACCACCCAGATTCCGTCGAATCCGACGGACGCGGCGAACTCGCCGGCGTGGATCTCGTCCCGGAAGCTACTGCTGCTGCCGTGCGGCTGCGCGGTCGAGTCCTCCGCTCGCGCGAAGAAGTCGTCGGCGTTCTGGAACAGCAGTCCGGCAGAGACCTTCATCGTCGCCCCTTCAACTCGTGCGCTTCCTCAGGTCATTGTAACAGGATTCGATATTCGATACAATCAGGAGGTTGGCGGCCATCGACGGCCAGATGAGCTTCGGTTCGCCCTATGACCAACCCACCGGTTGGCCAGGCCGTCGCTACGGGGCGTGTCGCCCAGCATCGGCGAGGGGGAGTGATGCGATTCGTCGTTCCGCTGGCCGCGACGACCTGTCACCGGCGCCATATGCGAGCGGCGTCAGGACTCGCCGTTGTACCGCATGTCGCCGAACATAATCTCGGTCTCGATAAAGCGGCCGACGTAGACCTCTCGGACGTCGTTGACCCTCGTCGTCCAGGAGCGCATGATCTGCTGCCGCGCGGGGGCGTTGCCCTGCTGGACCAGCTCGCCAACCGGGTATCCCTCGCCCCTGGCGCGGGCCATCGGCTCCTCGAGATCGTCGACGCCGAAGACGAAGCCCCAGGGGCCTTCCCCATAGCGGTCGAGGTACTCCAGGAACTGCGCCGACGTCGGATCCCCCGTCCCGAGCGGCGCGATGAACTCGAGGCCGGCGTCGAACGACACGTAGCAGTCGCGATCGGTGCCGGCGACCGTCGGGCCGTGCATGTGCTCGAACTCGACGCCGAACAGCTTCTCGGCCTGCTCGACGTACCGGGCGATGTTCTCGGGCCGCACCACCCAGATGAAGTGATCGATCCTGTTCACATACCGGCGGCTCACCCTCGTCACTATACCCAAGATTCGATATTTGATACAATGACTTGTCGACATGCGCGCAACGAGTCGCCCGTACGGCCGCGGGTCGGCACGCGGCCCGAAACGACATCGACGTACCGGAGTGATTGACAGCCAACCGAGGATTCAGGAGCCCATGACGGACGTTACGACGAACCGGCAAGGCTTGCGCCACCAGAAGATGTCCGACGAGGTGGCCGACGTGCTGCAGCAGATGATCATTGACGACCGGCTGACATCGGGGCAGAAGATCACGCAGGACGAGCTGGCCAAGATGCTGAACGTGAGCACCATGCCGGTGCGCGAGGCTCTGCTCAAGCTCGCCGCGATCGGTCTCGTCCACGCCGCGCCGAATCGCTCCTTCCGCGTCATGAACTCGACGAAGGAGGACGCGCGCGACTCCTACTGGATGCACTCGATGCTGGCTGGAGAGCTGACGCGCCGAGCCTGCAAAGCCCAGGGTCCCGCCCTCGCCGCCGAGTTGCTGCGCTGCCTTACGACCTACTCCGCCGCGGCCGCCGCAGGCGACACCGCCGGTCTCGAGGACTCCTACCGCGCGTTTTACCGCGCCATCAATCTCGCCGCGCAGTCACCGAGACTGCTGTTCCTGCTGCGCACCAACCTGAGATTCGTGCCTATCAGGTGGTATCCGCACATCGAGGACTGGATCCCGCTGTCCGAGGCGGCGCACAGGAAGATCATCAGCGCGTTCGAGAAGGGCGATTCCGACACGGCCGCCGTCACCGCGAGCACGCACATCTGCGAGGCCGGTGAGCTGCTTATCGCCCATTTCGAGTCGACTGGGCGGTGGTCACCGACCCCGCCGCCCGGAGGCTAACCGCAGGACGATGCCGCGTTCAGAGAAGCGCCGTCCAGTGGACCACCCCCGGCGCGCCGCCGGCCGGCTCACTTGACGACGAGCGCGTTCGGCGTTGATCCCACGCCTCCGACGACGTTCAGTGGCGCGCTGGTGAAGAAGAACTCGTAACGACCGTCGCGTGCGCTCGACGCCGCGAGGGCGCGAAGGTCGAACAGCTCGCCGAGCGCGAACCCGAGCCGGCCAATGAGTACGCGGTGCAGCGCGCCGTACGGCGTCCCGAAATCCACGGGGAACGATTCGACGCCAGGGACGTCACCCGCGACGGCCGCGAAGCCCGAATCCCACAGCCAGCGGGCGGTCGGCTCGCTGCGCTCGAGGCCGGCGAAGGACATGGGCCGCGCCCCCATGACCTTTGCCCTGGCCCGCGTCGACAGTCCATCGAACCATTCGAGGAAGCCGAAGTGGATCAGCAGCACGTCCCCCGGCCGTGGCGTCACCCCAGCCTCGGCGAGCGCCTCGGCGACCGTCTCGATTCCCACCTGGGGCGCCTCACGCAGGTCATACGGCTCGCCCCGCATCTCGTACAGACGAGCGACGTCGGCGAGGACAGCACGCCCCACGATCCCGCGCCGGGCCCAGTGGTCGATCGTGCACCGGCGTCCGTCGCGGATGTCCCGGTCGACGGCGCCGTTGTAGAACTCGTTTGCGGTCGCGCTGACGTGCGCGAGGGCATCCCACTGGCTGGTGGCCTGCGGATAGAAGTTATCGATCACGTCGTCGTAGGCGATCTGCCGGCCCGCGTAAAGCTCGGGCCCGCGCCGGTCGAGAGTGTGCCGCGGCGGTGAGCGGTGCGCGACGCCCGGGAAGTAGTCGAGCGGCAGGTTGAGCGCGAACACCTCTCCCGTCCGCACCAGCCGCGATGCCGCGACGACGCGTTCGGGTGACATCAGGTTTATCCGGCCTACCGTGTCCTCGGCGCCGAACACGCCCCAGCCGGACCGAGCGTCCTCGAGGAACGGGAGCGCATCGAATGCCGGGACCTCATCGGACGCTGGGAACTCGCCGACGGCGGACGCCCGGTCGGAGGCAGCCGTCATCTCACGTCCCGTCCCCTGCTGGTGGGCGCGAGGAGGTCAGGTGCAGGCTCGCGATAGTACTGCTGCGTCTGCTTGAGCCCGCGCTCGTCCATCATCTGCGTGACTTCGTCGATCTCGGGGATCGTGTGTCCGATGGCGTTCCACGTCGCTGCGTTGCGCAGCGTCTCGCGGAACCCCAGCCGGTCGTAGACGCTATTGATCGCGTCCTTCTTCAGCCGCAGCAGCGGCATCGGCACGCGAGCCATCCGCGACGCGACGTCTACGACGTACCGCTCGAGGTCGTCCGCAGGCACGGCCTGGTTCGCCCACCCCACGTCGGCAGCTTCGCGTCCGGAGATGTTGGTAGCCGGGATCAGGCTGTACTCCTTGGCCTTGCGGGCGCCCACGAAGTACACCCACTGCGGACCCAACATGCCGCCACCGAGAGGCAGCGGCCAGCCGACAGTCGCATCCTCGGCGATGTAGACGAGGTCGATGCAGCTCGCGTACAGCGAGGCCATGCCGTAGCAGTAGCCGTGCACCTGTCCGATGATCGGCTTGGGCGACTCCCACAGCCGCATGCAGCTATCGACGTGGCGTTCGAGCAAGCTCAGGCGATCGGCGTTCGCGTCCCGCCCCTTCGGCGCGTAGCGGGACAGATCGGCCCCGGACGAGAACCCGCGGCCAGCACCCTTGAGGACGATCACCCGAACCGCCTCGTCGGCGAGGCACTCGTCGAGGCGGGCGAGCAGGGCGTGCGACATCTCGGTGCTGAGCGCGTTGCCGTTACTCGCGTGGTCGATCGTGAGCAGCGCGACACCCTCGGGTCCGCGCTGGAAGCCGACACGGGGTCCGTCCATGCTCATCGCCTCTCCGACGGGCGTGATCACGCCGCGGCCGGCAGTGCGCGGAACCCGCGGCGGAAGTACAGCGCGGGCACCTGCTTGTCATCGATGCGCGTGTGCTCGACGCGGCCCACCAGGATGGCGTGGTCGCCGCCCGAGTAGCGAGCATGAAGTGAGCAGCGCAGCGTGACGCAGGCCTCGTCGAGCACGGGCAGGCCGTGCTCGTCGGCGCGGAAGCCGGCCTCGGCGAACTTGTCCGCACCCCGCGTCGCGAACCGAACGGCGAGGTCGGCGTGGTCTGGATGGATGACGTGCACGACCCAGCTCTGCGCTGTCGTGAACGCCGGATGGCACTCCGCGGTTTCTGAGAGGCAGACCAGCACGAGCGGCGGCTGCATCGACACCGAGCAAAACGACGTGGCGGTGAAGCCCCACCAGCGGCCGTTCGCATCGGTCGTCGTCACGATCGTAACGCCGGACGGGAAGGACGCCATGGCTTCCTTGAACAGCGCGTTCTGGGCGGGCGCGAGGTTCATGAGATCTCCTTCTCAAGGATGTGGTCCATGCGCACACACTTAGTGGTCAGGTACCTCAGGTTGTCCGGGTTCGGCGTGACGACGATCGGCTCGCGGCTGACGATGGTAAGTCCGTGGCCCGCCACCCCGCGGTATTTGGCGGGGTTGTTCGTCATGAGGCGGATGCCGGTGACGCCGAGGTCGTGCAGGATCTGCGCACCGACCCAGTAGTCGCGCGAGTCGACAGGTAGGCCTTGGGCGAGATTCGCATCGACGGTGTCGAGGCCCGCGTCCTGCAGCGTGTACGCGCGCAGCTTGTGCGACAGCCCGATCCCCCGGCCCTCGTGCCCGCGCAGGTAGACGACGACTCCGCGGCCGGCATCGCCGATGCGCGCCAGCGCGGCCCGCAGCTGCTCGCCGCAGTCGCAGCGGCGCGAGCCGAAGACGTCCCCGGTCAGGCACTCCGAGTGCACCCGCACCAGCACGGGCTCCGCTGCCGTGGTGCCTGGCCGCGCGCCACGCTGGTCCACGTCGCCGCAGATTAGCGCGACGTGCTCGATGCCGTCGGCCATGGACCGGAAGGAAACAGCGGTGCCGCGCGGATCGTCGCCATCGTCGACCATGAGCGGAAGGCACAGCTTGTCGGCGCGCTCGCCGGTGATGGCGACGCACAACAGCCCGCTGGTGTGCCGGATCATGAACGCCATGGCCACAGGCGTCGCGAGTTCGGCCGACATGATGAGGTCGCCCTCATTTTCGCGGTCCTCGTCATCAACGACGAGCACCATGCGGCCGCCCTTCAGTTCCGCGAGCGCGGACTCTACCCTCGACGCGGGGTCCCGGCCGATCCCTCGGACTCTTCCCTCGGACATTGCCGCCACCTCCATGACCAGACATGAGCTGGGACGCAACCACACTCGCTTCCGATATCATATCGAAAAGATGGTTGCCTGGCAATAGTCGGAAGGGCACGGTCATGCGGATACACATCAACGCCGCGGGCCCGGGCCCTGCTGGACGAATCTCAGAGCATGCGACCGTTCAAGGTCGTTGTCGATGTCGCACCGCCACCGGCGGCGCGGCAGTGGCCGCACCAGGATGGCCGAGCTCATCCGCAAAGTACGACACCGCCGTCCAGCCGACGCCGTGGTGGCCGCTCTCCTTTTTCTACTTCTGCCGCGTCCCGGTGGGTGCGCTGAGCTCGGTACTCGTGACTGCATGCGCCCGTAGCTCGGGCAGAACCCGCTGCGCGAAGAGAGTCAGGCTGCTCCAGCTGAGGCCAGGGTCAAGCCCGGCCAGCAGCGGATGCAACGTAACCATCCCGCCGAGGCCCGCCAACGGCCGATACAGTTCGATGCACTCCTCCGGCGTCACGACCATGTATGTCCCGCCGCTGCGGATGTCGTCGGCGGTGAGGGCACCGGCCGTGAAGCCTTTGGGAACGTTTGCCCGGGACGGTCCGGGGGCGGCGGTCAGCATCCGCGCGTACTCGTTGGTCTCGTGGAGCGCATGGGGCAGGATGTGCGGCCAGTCCCGTTCTGGGTCCTCGGTCACCAAGACGAATCGAGGGCTCCGGAATGGCACCACGGCATAGCCGACGGGTGCGATCACGCCGTCGGGCAAGCCAAGCCTGCGGCGCTCTTGCACGTAGATCTCGGTTAGTAGCGGGTTAATTGGCCAGAATCCGTCGGCTTCGCGGGCGGCGCGAAGTGCCGCGGGACGAGACATTCCACCCAGGTAGATGTCCGGGCGCGGAAACTGAGCCGGGCGCGGTGTGACCCGTATGCGCTGGCCGCGGAACTCGAACGGTTCGCCCGTCCAAGCCTTCTTGAGCACGGCGATAACCTCGGACATCGCCGCTCCACGTCGAGAGATGTCGGCACCGAACATGGCAAATTCCGCATCCACGTAGCCGGCGCCGAGGATGACATCGAGCCTGCCATCGGACAGCAGATCCAGCACGGCGAGGTCTTCGGCTATGCGCAGAGGGTGATGCAATGGGGCGATGACCGCGGCGGGGCTCAGCCGCAGACGAGTCGTCCGGGAGGCGACAGCGGACGCCACAGCGATCGGCGAGGGACAGTACCGATCATCCGAGCCGTGGTGTTCGGCAAGGAATACCCGCTCAAACCCCCAACCGTCGGCGGCTTCGCACTGCTCCACGCACGCCGAGTACAGCGAGCGGATCTGTGCCCCGAGCGCAGGGGCGCGCAGGTCGTACCGCAGCGCGACCCTGATTCCTTGCTGCTGAGTTGAGGCGGCAGCCCTGGTCTCGTCCTGCATGCCTAACCCCTTCGTGGCCGTACCTATAACTTACCCCTTCTGATATCAAATATCGAGAGTTGAAATCAGTGGTGACCGGACCCGACCATGAGTCCTGCAGCGTCGAGCTGGAGCGGCCGCTTGACGGCCGTCTCGATCAAGCGCCCGAACGTCCCTCAATGCCTCGCATCCGTCCGCCACCCCTTGAAGGAGACTGGTCAGATACGATATCCAGTATGGCTTCAACTGAAGAGAAAACCAGCCGGGTAACTGCTCAACCTCGCGGCCTCCGCTACCAGAAGATGTCGGACGAGGTCGCCGACGTGTTGCAGCAGATGATTATCGATGGACAGCTTCAGGCTGGGCAGCGGATAACGCAGGAGGAGCTGTCAAAGATGCTCGGCGTCAGCACGATGCCCGTGCGCGAGGCTCTGCTCAAGCTGGCAGCCCTTGGGCTGGTGGAGGCCTCGCCCAACCGCTCGTTCCGCGTCGTGAACTCCACGAAGGAGGACACCCGCGACTCCTACTGGATGCAGTCGGTGCTGGTCGGTGAGCTCACGCGGCGTGCCTGCAGCCTCGAGGGCCCCAAGTTGGTTCCTGAGCTGGAGAGCAAGCTGGCGGCTTATTCCGCCGCCGCCGACGCGGGCGACGACGTGGCCATGGAGGCTGCCTATGGGGAGTTCTACCGGGCGATCAACCTCGCCGCGCAGTCACCTCGCCTGCTGTTCATGCTGCGGACCAACCTGCGCTTCGTCCCCATCCGCTGGTATCCCCGGATCGAGGGCTGGATTCCACTCTCCAAGGCAGCCCACAAGACGATCATCACGGCGTTCAAGCGAGCTGACTGCGAGCAGGCGGCGACGATCGCCAGCATTCACATGATTCAGGCCGGCGAGCTGCTCATTGAGTACTTCGAGTCGACCGGCCGCTGGTCGACGTCGCAGTGAACGGTCGCGCTCACCTCGGAGGCCTGCTGTGATCGCGAGGCTCCCGGCATCAGCGTGCCCTCGACGTCGTCACGAAGCCGCATCCGCGGGCTCATCCCTGTCGAAGGTGACTGCCCCCTCTGGGCAGCCCCGCACTGCCCGCTCGGCGGCGGGCGCATGCTCGGCTGAGACCAGCCCGGTGCCGCGTACCACGCTATGTCCCTGGTCGTCGTCCTCGAACAACTCGGGAACCAGGGAATAGCACCGACCGTGACCGACGCACCGCAGCTCGTCGACCCGGACTCTCATGGATGTACCGACCGCGGGAAGACAAGTGGCACCTCGGCGTAGGTCAGCGTGACGGCCGGCCACTCAATCCGTGGCTCGCTGCCTGGCGCTAGCTCATACTCCGGAATGCGCCTGTGGAATTCCTCCAGCACAAGCCGTAGTTCGCGACGCGCCAGGTGAGAGCCCAGGCAGCGGTGGACGCCGGCCCCGAAGCCGAAGTGCCCGAGGTCGGCCTGGGACAGATCCACTGCGTGCGGGCAGGCATAGCGGGATTTGTCACGGTTGGCGGCACCGAACGCCAGGAGCACGCGTGAGCTGGCCGGGATATGGCGCCCGAGCAGCTCCACGTCTTGAATCGTCACGCGGGGCAGGAACGGCGCCACCGTATCCAGGCGCAGCAGTTCCTCGACGAACGGCGGGATCACCTCCGGGTCGCTCGCGATTCTGCGACGAAGCTGCGGGTCGGTCGCCAGCCGGTAGAAGGCCAGGCTGATGGCGTTGCGCACAGTGTCTAGCCCGGCGATGATCATGACGTAGGTGGCGCCTAGCAATTCCTCGTTGGTCCAGGCATCGTCACCGTCCAGGGCCAGTAGCCTGCTGATCATGTCGTCGCCGGGTGCGGCCCGCTTGGCGTTAATGAAGCCGCGGACGTATCCGAACAGCGCGTGGGTCGCCTCGGTGTGCTCCTCCGACGGTGCCGTGTCGATATGCGGCCTGTCCAGGATGACGCGAACCCAGCGGGTGAGCATGTCACGGTCACTCAAAGGCAGGCCGTAGAGGGTCAGGAAGACCTGGGTAGGGTACAGGGCAGCGAGTTCCGCCACGATGTTGCAGCTGCCCCGATCGGCGAAAGCGTCAATCAGCTCAGCGACTTGGCGGCGCAGTTCGGGCTCTAGCCCGTTGACGATCGCGGGCCTGAGCATTGGGTCGAGCGAGCGACGGTAGCGGGCGTGCGCCGGCGGATCGATCGCGTTCGGTATCTGCTGGACCTCCGAGGACTGGAAATCCCAGGCGCGTGCGGACGAGAAGATTTCTGGCTGCCGTGCGGCCAGCTGAACAGCTTCGGTGCTCGTCAAGTACCATACGCCGTCGGCGTCTTGGAATACGTCCCCCCAGGAACGCATCTCGTCCCAGGCGGCCGCCCGGTCCTGTGCCATCGGCAGGTCTTCCAGACGGTGTGTGCTCGTACTTGTCGCCACAGCGTTCCCTCTCTGGCCGCGCATCGATGGCCATGCCATTCCGATGACTACTGGATGTCGCCACCGTCGGCGTAGGACGGCAGGTGCATCAGCACCCCCCCGTCGACGGTGATGGTCTGACCCGTGACGAACGACGCCTCGTCCGACACCAGGAAAA
>Ga0070698_100002111_pt1 | contig 22092 bp, 19 predicted proteins | sample KBSK1502metaG_FD_65477 | JGI IMG/M metagenome (GOLD analysis project Ga0070698, IMG submission 65477) | Corn, switchgrass and miscanthus rhizosphere microbial communities from Kellogg Biological Station, Michigan, USA - KBS K1-50-2 metaG | ecosystem: Host-associated > Plants > Roots >...
ATCGGCTCGAGCTCGGTGGCGCCCACCATGTCGAGCCCATGCAGCCGGGCCGCCAGCTCGATCTCGGCTGTCTGCTGAGCATGGCATCCCAGCTGGTTGGAGACTCGCGCCGCCAGGTTCGCGACCCGATCCGCATGGCCGCGACCCGCCGGATCGCGCATGTCGATCGAGCGTGCAAGCGCGAGCAGGGCGTCGATCACCGCGTCGTCGCCATTCGAGACGGGGGTCGTCGCCCCGAACGGTCCCGGCCCTGTCCCGCGCTCGCCCCCGGCGTCCTGTGGGCGCAGCAGTGCCGTGCGCGCTGACAGGTCCATGGAGTCGCGCAGGTCCCGCATCTCGCCCGGAACGTCGGAGGCTCGCGTCACGCGGTCGCCGCCAGCCTGCTTGCCGTAGTAGAGCGCGATGTCGGCAGCGGCGATGAGCCCGTTCTTGTCGATGGCGTCGCCCGGGACGGTGGCCACCCCGATCGAGATGGTCACCGGCGACGCGTCGTTGGAGGTAAGTCGTGAGACGGCCTGTCGAACCCGATCGGCGATCGCGGCCGCGGCCTCCGGTTCCACGGCGGGCAGGACCAGGGCAAACTCGTCGCCGCCATAGCGGTAGACCCGGTCATCGGTGCGCGCGGCGCCGTAGATCGCGGTCCCGACCGCGTGCAGCAGGGCATCGCCCGCCGGATGTCCGAGCCGGTCGTTATAGCCCTTGAACGAATCGAGGTCCATCATCAAGAGCGAGATCGGACGCTGCTTGTCCTTGGCCCGCTTGCGCTTCCCCGTGCTGCGCTCGGCGGCGAACTCCTGGGTCAGCTCGCCCAGGTGGCGCTGGAATGAGCCGTGGTTGCCGAGCCCGGTGAGGGCGTCGGTGTCGGCTCGCTGGCTCATGGCGTGGTGGGTATCCGCATTGCGCAGGGCAATGGCGCTCTGGCCGGCGAAGAGCTTGATCAGCTCGAAGTCGTTCTCGCTGAAGTAGTTATCGGCTCCGCCGACGCGCGAGATGTTCATACAGCCGATCACTTCGCCGCCGCTGATCAACGGCACGACCGCGAGCGCCTCAGGGTCGGCAGGCGTGCCGGGGATCTGCACGGAGCGTGGGTCGTTGAGCGCGTCGTTGGCCAGCACCGACTCGGCATGGTCGGTGGCCCAGCCCATCAGGCCGCGGCCGAACGGGACGATGTACGCCATCACCTGCTCGGCGTGGCGCTCGCGGGTCAGGACCGGAACCAGGACCCGGTTCTCGGGGTCGGCGCGATAGATCGACAGGTTGTCGTAGTACACGACCGAGCGCAGGCCGTCCGCGATCGTCTCGAGGACGTGCTGCTGATCGAGGGTCGAGAGCAGGCGTTCGTTGATCTCCAGCAGGCGGCGCTGGGACTGCAGCTGGCGAGCCAGCTCGGTCGACTGCAGCTCCATCTGTTCGTAGGCGGAGGCGTTGGCCACCGCCTGGGCTGCGTATCCCGCGAAGATCATCATCGTCTGGAGGTCGTCATTGCTGAACTGGTCGCGGCCGAGCTTCGAGAGGGCGACGACGCCCACGGCGCGACCCTCGAAGACCATCGGGACCACCAGCATCGACTCGTCGATGTCATCGGTCCCTTCGATGGTGTGGCCGCGCTGGTCGTTCAGGGCATCGTTGATGAGGAGCGGCTCGCCGTGCTCGGCGACCCAACCGGTGAACGAGCCCTCGCCGATGGCGACCCGCAGGCGCTCGTGGAAATCGCCCTTCCCGAGCAGCCGGTCGGTGTAGGCCACGGGCTCGCAGAAGCCCTCCTCCCAGTCCACGATGTAGACGCGGATGTCGTGGTACGCCGCCAGCGAGCTCGCCTCGGAGACGATCGCGTCGGCGATCGCCTGTACATCCGTGAGCCGGTTGAGGGTCGAGGAGAGGTCCTGGATCGACCGAATACGGGCGGCCTGGTCGGCCACCGAACGGTAGAGCCGCGCGTTGCTGATGGCGACCGCCGCCTGGTTGGCGAACGACTGGGCCAGGGCGAGCTCGTCGTCAGGCCACTCCCGATCGCGGGTGTGGTAGAGGCCGATGACGCCCAGCGCCTGGTCGTGGCTCACGAGCGGCACGAGGCAGGCAGTCTTGATCCCCTCGTCCCGGTAGTTCTGCTGCATGGCGCCGACGCCTGAGCGGGTGTCGGCGTTGCGGACGACGATGCTGCGACGCTCCTTGGAGGCCTGAACGCCGACCCCGGCGCTCTCCCACGTCAGCAGCCGGGTCTGGGCGATGAAGCTCTCGCCAATGCCTCGCACAGCGGCGGCGTGGAACGGGTGCTCGCCCTCCTCGATCAGCCACAGCCCCGCCTTGTCGGCGTCGAAGAGGGTGCGCGTGCGATCGACGATGTCATCCAGGACGGTGCTGAGATCGAGCTGGCCCGCAAGCTCCTGAGCCACGTGACGAAGGGCGCGAGATCGCGTCACCTCGCGCTTGGCGCGGCTCAGGGCCCGGGCGGTAGCGACGCTCCCGGCGACCGCCGTCGCAACGGTGCGCAGGAAGGCAAGAGCGACCCCGGCCAGAGGCCCGCCCGCGTCGTCCTCGACGACGAGCGCACCGATGATCTCTCCGCCGGCCCGCAGGACGAGCTGGCGGCGCAGCGGACCGACGACGACGTCGGCGACTGCGCTCGCCGCGTCTCCGTCATCGGTGTCCGCCGAGATGTCGAGCGTGTGGGGAGGAGAGACCTGGTATCCGGCGTGCGTCTCCAGCATGAGGACGCCATCGCCGCCCTCGCGGCTCAGGTAGGCCGCGACCCGCGCCACTTTGAGGTGTGAGCGGAGCGCCTCTACCGCGGTTCGGCAGACAGCCGTCGCGTTCGCGGAAGCGCCCGGTCCGGTGGTGAGGCGGCCCAGGACAGCCAGCTCGGCGTCGACCCGACGCTCCAAGAGTGGCTGCGGTTCGCCTGCGGTTCCCTCTGCGAGCAGACGCTCGACGTCGCCAGTCCGGTACCGACGGTCGCCGCGGGCGTTGATGCGAAATGCGGGGAGCCGGCCGGCATCGGTCCAAGCGCGGACCGTGTTCGGATGCACGCCAAGCAGGGCGGCCGCCTGGGCGACGCTGACCAGGGCCTCTCGGCCCTCGGCACGCTCGCGAGCTGCTTGCGCCACTCTCCGCTCCTGCTCTGCACGATTGGAAGTTCTGGTAGGTTGCGTGTACCGGATGGTAGAACTGGGTAGGAGCGGCCTCGATACCCCGTTCGTACCACCTTGACCCCGTACTGGCCGCGAACCGGCCTGGTCAGGGTGTGACGAGCCCTGCCACGAGGAGGACCGCCGCCGCCGCAAGCAGCACGATGGACGCGGCGAGCACCGCGGTCCCAACCAGCATCAGCCGTGGTCGCGGGCCACCGAGCAATCGCATGGCGTCGTCGAGCTCGAGCGAGCTGAGGATGTAGCCGCCCGGGGGCGGCGCCAGGGCGACCTCGCCGGCCGCGTCGCGCGTCACCCGGGCGAGGACGAGCAACCGGTCGACGACACTGACCATCCGGGTCGTCGCGCGCGCTCGCGTCGGGCTTCCCTGCTCCGCTGTGACGCGCGCGAGTGCGCCCTGGTACGAGTCGTCCAGCGCATCGGCTGAACCGGCCCAGACGTGCGGCAGCACGACCAGCGGCTCGGCAGCGAGCGCCGGATCGACCACCAGCGACCCGTCGTGGTCCCATAGCTCGAATGACCGCGTCTCCCGCATGCGCTCAATCCCCCGCCACGCGCCGCCCGCGCCGGCGACCTCGACGTCCCGATGGAAGGCCACCAGCCGATCATCCTGGCCGGTGACGATCGGTTCCGCGCAGCGAATGCGCCCGAGCACCCGCACCGGGCGCCGCGGCAGGAGATCCCCCGCCGACAGGTCCAGCAGCTCCCCGACCCGCACCTCGCGAGCTCCCGCCAGGCGCCGGCCCATCGTCGGTCGCGCCCCGGAACGGCGGATCAGCAAGCCCCCGACCCACAGGAGAACGAGGCCGCCAAGGGCCAGCCAGACGGTGAGCATGTCGATCATGACCCGATAAGTCTGCGGTAAGCGGGACTGGCTAGGCTCGTGGCTGTAGTCGCCCACCCCCTGGAGGTCCGTCGCCACCGAAGCGCTCGTCGTCGAAGGTCAGTCAATCGCTTCGGAGGTCTCCATGTCCGCGTCCCGCGGCGCGCTCGCGCGCCCACTTCCAGACAGCGTCCCGCGCACGCTTGCGCTCCTCGCCATTCCCCTCCTCGTCGGGTTTCTCGCGATCGGGGTCGTCTCCGCCGAGCTGCCGGCCAGCGTTTCCAGGCTCACCCCAGCCGACGCGGAGCGCGCCGGGGCGACCATCCGGCTCGTCCGCCGCCCCGTCGCCACTTCCACTCTCGTGGAGGTCGCTCCACAGACAGGTGGTCTCACGCTGCTGGCAATCTCAGCCGACGGCACGCTGGCCGCCCTCGCCGACGGGATCGGCGAATCATCCGGATCCCTGATTCTGGCAAGTGCCGATGGGTCCCAGATCCGCGTCCGGCTGCCTGGTCTTCTCGGTGCCGGATTTGCCGCCGACGCCGCCTGGCTGGCGGTGCTCGACGGTCGCGGCGCGCTGTGGCGTGTCGAATCTGGCTCCGGCGGCGCGGCGCTGCTGGCGACAGGTCCGTTCATCGGATCACCGACGGTGGCGGAGAACGGGTCCCTCCTCGTCCTTGCCGTCTCGTCGGTCGAGGCACCGTATCGGTCGATGCTGGTCCGGCTAACGCCCGCCACCGGCCTGGCAGAGCCCGTCGCAGACGAGGGGCTGGTCTACGGAGCCTTCCCGCTTGACCAGGACGCAGTCGCGATCGTCGCCCACGAGCGGGGGAGCACCGTGATCCGCCGTCTCGCGAACGGAGAGGATCGTCTCCTGGCGGACCTTGGGCCGGGGGCGGTCAACGCGTCGGTGACGCCCGACGGTCGCCGCATGGTCTTCGAACGAGACGGCGCGGGGATCTTCCTCCTGGACGGGCCTCGCGCCACGCCACGACACATCGGAGCCGGAACGAGGCCGTGCTTCGCCGCGGATGGGTCGGTGCTGCTCATCCGTCGCGCTGATCAGAGTGTCGTCGTGACACCGGACGGCTCGCTCCTCACGGTCGCGTCGGGGCTCGCGGCCTTTGCGGGCTCGGTGGGGTGCCTGCCATGACCCGCGCGAGAGGTCGCCTGGTGGCGGCTGCACTGCTGCAGCTGGCGTCGCTCGGCGTCAGCGTCGGATCGGCGCTGGCGACCGACGACTACACGCTTCCGTTTTACAACCCGGCGGTGACGCTGAGCTATGGAGTCGATCGCGATCCGGCCCTGAACCGGCAGCTGGACTGGACGGGCCAAGTCTGGAACGACGGGCAGCCGCACTACGGACGGGTCTACGACCAGCACACCGGCGTCGACTACCCGATGGCGCTGCGTAGCGAGGTCGCGGTCGCGAAGGACGGGACCATCGTCGACGTTGAGGGTGGCTTCGGCACAACGCAGTTCGGAAGCTTCGGCAACTTCGTACTGGTCCAGCACGGTGACGGGCGGCAGACGCTGTACTACCACCTCGCCAGCGCGGCGGACGGCGGGATCGGTGTGGCAGAGGGAGCGTCCGTGCTGGCGGGGCAGGCGATCGGCCGTTCCGGGTGCAGTGGTCTCTGCTATGGCGCCCACCTTCATTTCGAGCTGCTGACCTGGAGCTCGACGGCGATGAAGTTCGTACCCTCGGACCCGCTCGCGGAGCGCCGCTGGACCACCTGGCCGGGGCGGATCCCCTTCGACGCGGCCTACGTCCGCGAGAGCAACGGCGGGACGGAGGTGATCCGTCGCGGCGCCACCATCACCCATTGGGTCGAGTTCCGGAACACCGGCGGCCGAACGTGGCGAAACACCGGCGCCGTCGGGCGCATCGGCCTGGCGACGTGGAACCCGGCGGCGCACGTGTCCATCTTCCGCGCGGCCGATTGGCCGTACGGCTGGATGGCGACCCTGCTGGACGCGTCGACCGTCCTGCCAGATGGCGTCGGTCGATTCACCTTCGGGCTGAGGGGATCTCCCGCGCCGGGAAGCTACACGGAGGCGTTCAACCTGCAGGCACAGGGCCTGCGCTGGTTCGACTACCGGCGCCTTGGCAATTACTACATCCCGATCGTGATCTCGAACCTGACCGAGTGAACCCATACCGAGTGAAGCCATGTGCATGAGTCGTCGGTCGATCCCGTTGACCGTTGCGGTGGCGGTCCTGGCCGGCGCCTGTGCCCTCGAGGGCTCGGCAACGCCGTGGCCACCACACGGCTCCCGTGCGCCGGTCCCATCGGTGCCACAGCCGCAACCCTCCCAGGAGAACCGGACGCTGCCGAGTGGCTTCCCGGTGCTGGAAGGTGCCGTGCGGATGCCGCTGCCGCCGGGCGATCCCGGGTTAATCGCTCTCTGGGAAAGTGCGCTGGCTGGATCCGGGCCGTATGTCTTCTACATGGCGGCCCTTCCGGCGGCCGGTTACGAGATCCTCGGCGTCTATCCGGGAGGCGGGGTCGCGCTGATCCGCTTCCGGGTCCAGGGCGAGATCTGGCAGGTGGTCATGCACGGTGCGGCTGACGGCAACGTCGCCATCGAGCTGAGGTTGGATCGGCCCTGACGGTGCGCTAGGCGCCTTCGCTCCCGGCGGCCAGCACGGCCAGTCGAGCCCCGGCGGCCGCCTGCAGGGCCTGCGGCGTCACTTTGAAGACAGCGTCCGGAAGCCCAGCGGCGGCCCACACGAGATCGTGCTCCAGCAGCCGCTCGTCTATGAAGACCGTCAGCGGGTGAGCGTGCCCGAACGGCGGCACCCCGCCGATGGCGAATCCGGTCGCGGCACGGGCCTCGTCGGCATCAGCGCGCCGAACGGCCGCCGCACCCGTGGCTGCCGCCAGTCTCAAAGGATCAAGCCGATCGGCGCCTGACAGCAGCGCGATCACCGGCTCGCCGTCGGCCATGAAGACGAGTGACTTCACGATCTGTGCCACGTCGCAGCCAACCGCCCGGGCCGCCTCGGCGGCGGTCCGGGTCTCATCGGGGAACCGCCGCACCTCGATCGCAAGGCCGGCGTTCGCCGCCGCCGCCACGACTCGCGCCAGGTTCGGATGCAGCTGCTCGACGGTGTCGTCCACGGCCCGATGATCGCACGAGTGCTACCCTCGCCACGACAACCCCAAGAGCGACAGGGGAGCGCGCAAGCGCTGAGAGTGCGGGGAGGCCCGCAGACCCTCGAACCTGATCTGGGTCATGCCAGCGAAGGGAGTCGGTGTGAAAGCAATCGTGGTGGCCGGCGGCGTTGCCGCTCCCGAAGACGTTGCCCAGCTCGCGGGGGCCGACCTGGTGATTGCAGCTGACTCTGGCGCGGCATGGCTCGAGTCGGTCGGCAGGCGGCCCGATCTCGTGATCGGGGACATGGACTCCATCCCCCCAGACCTCCTGGAACACCTCCAGGGAGAGCCCGTGACGATCGAGCCGTACCCGCGCGAGAAGGAGGCCTCCGACGCGGAGCTGGCAGTGGCCCGCGCCGTGGCGATGGGTGCGAACGAGATCGTCATTCTCGGAGGGTTTGGCGGGCCGCGCCTCGATCACCAGCTCGCGAACCTGCTGCTGCTCATGGAAGGGTGGAGCGGCGCCCAGCTTCGGCTCGTCGGCGGCGCCACGACCGTGCGGGCAATCCACCGAGGAGATCGGCTCGAGCTGGAGGGCGGTGCTGGCGACCTCGTCACGCTCCTGCCGCTGGCAGGCGCCGCAACGGGCGTCCGGACCCGCGGCCTTCGCTTTCACCTTGATGGGGAGACGCTGCGCCTCGGCCGCTCGCGCGGCCTCTCCAACGTGATCGACGAAGCACCTGCATCCGTCTCGCTCGAGGAGGGAATGTTGCTGATCATCGAAACGCGAAAGGAGCCACGTTCGTGACCTTCACAGCTGATAGCCAGGCCGGACGGTGGCGGACCGCCGACATCGTGGTGGGAGCCGCGCTGGCGGTTGCCTTCGGGGCGGTCTTCCAGGGTTGGAACCTCTTGTGGACCTCCCTCCTGCCGGTATTCGTCGGCCTGCCCCCGCTGCAGGGCCTGATGTACGGCGTCTGGTTGTTGCCGGCCGTCCTGGTTCCGCTCGTGATTCGGCGTCCCGGGGCGGCTCTCCTTGGGGAGGGGGTGGCAGCCATCGCCTCCGCCGTGTTCGGCGCGCCATGGGGCCTCCTGACAATCGTGTATGGGCTGATGCAGGGAGGAGCGGCGGAACTCGTCTTCGCGATGGGCCTGTATCGCCGTTGGGGACTGCCGATCTCGCTCCTCGCCGGCGCGGCGGCGGGTGCCGCGGCCGCACTGCTGGATCTGGTGCTGTACTACCCGAATTGGGCGGCCGGCTTCCAGCTCCTGTATGCCGCGCTCGTGATCCCGAGTGCGGCAATCGTGGCGGGGGCGGGAGGCTGGCTCCTCGTCCGGGCGCTCGCTCGCACCGGTGTGCTGAGCGCCTTCCCGGCGGGGCGCGAGCAGCCGGAGGTCTGAGCCGCTGAGCGCGCCGGTCGCGATCGAGGCGCGCGGCTGGGGGTGGCGGCACGCCGGTCGTCGCGCCTGGGCGCTGCGTGGCGTCGACCTGCGCATCGAGGCCGGCGAGCGGGTGATGCTGCTCGGGGCTTCGGGGTCAGGCAAGTCGACGCTTCTCTTCGGGCTGGCCGGGCTGCTCGAGGGCGGTGTCTCGGAGGGGGAGCTCCGGATTGACGGTCTCGAACCGCGCGCGGCTCGCGATCGGACCGGAATCGTGTTCCAGGATCCAGAGTCGAGCCTGGTGATGGCGCGGGCCGGCGACGAGGTCGCGTTCGGCCTGGAGAACCGATCCGTGCCGGCCGCCGACATCTGGCCGCGCGTCGACGAGGCGCTCGAGATGGTCGGCTTTCCCTACGGCCGGGATCGCCCCACCGATGCACTCTCGGGAGGAGAGCAGCAACGGCTGGCACTCGCCGCCGCGCTGGCCTTGCGGCCCGGGCTGCTCCTCCTGGACGAGCCGACCGCCAACCTCGATCCCGTCGGAGCACGGCTCGTGCGCGATGCCGTTGGCCGGCTCGTCGCCGGCGGCGACCTGACGATGCTGCTGGTCGAGCATCGCGTGGCAGAGTCGGTGGATCTCGTCGATCGCGTGGTCGTGCTGGAGGCAGGCGGTGGAGTCATCGCCGATGGGCCGCCCGCCGAGGTCTTTGCGGCGCGTGGCGATGAGCTGGCGGCGGCCGGGATCTGGGTGCCGGATCACCCCTTGCCGATCCCGCCCCGGCGGCCGCCTTTGGAGCGGGCTGAGGTGCTCACCGCGAACCAGGTCGGCTACCGATTTCCAGGGGAAGGATCGCTCGCGGTGGGGCCGATTGACGTCGCCGTCCGGTCGGGAGAGGCATTCGCCATCATCGGGCCGAACGGGTCGGGCAAGACGACGCTGGCGCTGCTCCTCGGCGGCCTCCTCCGCCCGACCACCGGCGGCGTCACCGGGCCGGATGGGGAGCCGATCTGGCGATTGCCGGCCGCTCAGCTGGCGCGGACGATCGGCTCCGTCTTCCAGGACCCGGAGCACCAGTTCCTGATGGGAAGCGTCCGGAATGAGCTGACCCTCACCCCGCTGCAGAAGCGGAGCTCCACGGTCGATGCCCTACGCCGGGCGATGGAGCTCATGGAGCGGCTGCACCTGTCGTTGCTCGCCGAGGCGAACCCCTTCACCCTCTCGGGCGGAGAGAAGCGCCGGCTCTCGGTTGCGACCGCACTGATCGGCCAGCCGAGCGTCCTGATCCTCGACGAGCCGACCTTTGGGCAGGACCGACGGACGGCGGTCGAGCTCCTGGACCTGCTCGCTTCACAGCGCGACGAGGGCAGCGCCGTCTGCTTCGTCACCCACGACCTGCCGTTCGCGACCGCCCTCGCCGACCGGACGCTGGAGCTGGCGCGATGAGGCGGTTCACGCCCCTGCGGCCCGACCCACGTGCCCTGCTTGCCCGCGCCAACCCGGTCGCCAAGCTGTTGGCTGCCGCGATCCTGATGGGCGTCCTCTTCGTCGCCCCGGGATCGATCACACCCGCCGTCATCCTGGTTGCGATCCTTGCCGGCGTCCCGCTCACCGGCCTCCGCGTCGCCACCCTGCTCCTCCGCATCTGGCCGCTGCTGGTTGCGGCCTTCACGGTCGGCGTCCTCAACGTGCTGCTGGCCCCTGCCGGGCCGGGGGGCCCGGACTTCGAGGCGGGCATTGCGCTGGGACTCCGGCTGTTGGCGATCGCGCTCTCGGGCGTGCTCGCCCTCGCGAGCACCGATCCGACCGACCTGGCCGATTCGCTCCAGCAGCAGGCCCGACTCTCGCCGCGCCTGGCGATGGGCGTCCTGGCGGCGATCCGCATGCTGCCGATCCTGGCCGCCGAATGGCAGCTGCTCGGGATGGCGCGGCGCGCGCGCGGCGTCGACGCGGGGTCATCCCCACTCCTCGCCGCGCGGCTCGCCTTCGGCAAGCTGCTGGCGCTTCTCGTCGGCGCGGTTCGACGCGCGACGCGCTTGGCCCTGGCCATGGACGCACGAGGCTTCGGCGGAACGTCTGGTCGCACGATCGCTCGGCCGCAGCGGATCCGCCTCGCGGACTGGGGCCTCGTGCTCATCGCGGTCGCGATCGGCGCCGCCGCATTCGGCATCGGCTCGGCGCTCCGCGTCTGAGGCGCGCGTGTACCCTCGCCGCGTGCCGCACGCCGAGGAGCTCCCCATTCGGGCCGGCGCCGCCACGCTGGCGGCGACCCTGCTGCTGCCCGAGGAACCCGCGGCCGGCGGCCGCTACCCGAACGTGCTGCTCCTGCCCTCGTGGCTGCCGCGGGATCGGGACGGCAGCTACGACCGGATCGGACACGCGGCCTGGTTCGCAGCTGACCGGAGGGCGGGGCCTGGCCTGCTGCGCCGCCTCGCGGAGGCGCTCGCCAGGCTGGGCGTCGCGTCTCTGCGGGCGGATCCCCGGGGATGCGGCCAGTCCGACGGAGCCTGGGAGGAGGTCACCCTCTTCGCGAAGATCGACGACGCGCGGGACATGCTGGCGGCCATGCGCGGCCGCTCGGAGCTCGACCTGCGCCGATCCGGGATCATCGGCCACGGCGAGGGCGCGGGGATTGCGCTCGCGGTAGCGATCGGAGATCCGGTGATCTCGGCGCTGACGCTGGTTGGCGCATCGGCACGCTCCTGGCGTGACACCCTGCGACGGGCCGCCGCGGCCCGGGGTCGCGATGGCACCGAGCACGACCATCCGATCGTCGCCACCATCGACCGCTGGAGCGAGGACCTGATCGAGCGGGCCGAGAGGCGGGAGGCCACCCTGCGGCTGCCCCTCCCTGGGGGCGATGCGGTCACGCTTTCGCTGGCGCCGATCGAGCAGGCGATCCACACGCCGCCGCTGGCCATGGCCACGATGCTGCATCGGTCGGTCGCGCTGGTCCATGGCGGGGCGGACACCTGGAGCGACCCCGGGGAATCGAGGCTGCTGGAGGCCGCGCTTCGAGCGGCAGGGGAAGCGCCGACCACGCGCCTGGTGCTGGGTGCAGGGCACGACCTGGCCGAGGCCAGCGACGAGGTGATCAGCGAGGTGGCGGCCGACCTCGCGGGTCGCCTCCTGCCGCGCGACCTGCCGCCGGTGCTGCTCGCGATCGAGGAGATGGGGAGTTAGGATGCCGGCATGAGCTATCCGAACCCCGGGGACCCGGTTCCACCGTTCGAGATGCACGCCGATGACGGCGCAACCGTCTCGAGCGAGAGCCTGCTCGGCCAGCGCTACGTGCTCTACTTCTACCCGAAGGACGACACGCCCGGCTGCACGACCCAGGCCTGCTCACTGCGCGACAACTTCGGGCGCGTGATCAACGCCGGGGTCGAGGTCTTCGGCGTTTCGCCCGACTCGGTCGCGAGCCACGTCAAGTTCAGGCAGAAGTACGACCTTCCCTACCGCCTCCTGGCCGACTCCGGCCACCAGGTCGCCGAGGCGTTCGGGACGTGGGTGGAGAAGACGTTCGCCGGCAAGAGCTACAAGGGCGTGGAACGGACATCGTTCATCATCGGCCCCGACGGACGGGTCGAGCACGTGCTGCCCCGCGTGAAGCCGGTCGAGCACGTCGACCTCCTGATGGAGCGCCTGGCCGCATGATCTGGACCGGGATCGCCGTCACGCTGGTCGCCTGGTTCATCGGCCTCCTGCTGCAGCGCGGGCCGCTGGTCAACCTGCTGTTGGTGGTCGCGGCGGTGTTGCTGGTGGTCCAGGTCATCAACGAGCGCCAAGGGGAGTCGTGAGCCCGGCCTGGCAGCACGTCGCCTGGCGGGCGCTGCCGGTGGTGCTGGTGCTCGTCTGGTTCCTGCTCTTGATCGGCGGCTTCAGCTTCGCCGGACTCATTCACCTCATCCTCGCGGCCGCGATTGCGGTCTTCGGCTACCAGGTGGTGAACGACTCGTCCGCCTGATCGCGGTGTGTCCAGCGCGACGGCCTAGCTGTCGCGAAGGGGGCTAGGCTTGCGAACATGCGGTTCCTGCATTTCGCCGACCTGCACCTGGACGCGCCATTTGCCTGGGCGCGGCCCGAGACCGCGCGCCTGCGACGTCGCAACCGGCGCGAGACGCTCACCCGCATCCTCCAGCTGGCCGATGACGAGGCCGTTGACGCCATCCTGTGCGCCGGCGACCTGTTCGAGCACGAGCGCTTTACGCCTGACACCGTCGCCTTCCTGCGCGAGAGCTTTGCGCGGACCGATCGGCCGATCTACCTGGCCCCAGGCAACCACGACTGGTACTCCGCCCGCAGCCCGTACGCGCTGGAGGAGTGGAGCCCCAATGTCCATCTGTTCACCGAGGCGCGGCTGACCCCAATCGAGCTCGCCGATGGGCTCACCCTGTGGGGCGCCGCGCACCGCGGGCCCGCCAACACCGGCCCCTTCTTCGCCGACTTCCGCGCCGATCGTGGCGGCGTGCACCTGGCCGTCGCCCACGCGTCCGAGCGCAGCGCCATCGCGTACCAGGAGCCGGAGAAGGAGCTCCACGCCCCGTTCGATGCGACGGAGCTCGAGGCGGCAGGCATCGACCACGCGTTCCTTGGGCACTACCACGTCGCCCGCGACCGCGACCGCTACACCTACCCTGGCAACCCCGATCCGCTCGCGTTCGGCGAGTCCGACGGGCGCGGCGTCGTCCTTGCCACGATCGCCGCCGACGGGAGCGTCACCCGCGAGCGCCGGGGCGTGGCGGTGAGCCAGGTCCACGAGGTACCCGTCTCGCTCGACGGCTGCGTTCACCTCGATGACCTCCGCGATCGGGTCAGCCAGGCGATCGCGGGCCTCTCCGGCTCGGTTCGTGTCACGCTCAACGGCGAGGTGCCTTCCGATCTGCCCATCGAGCCGCGGGCGCTCTCTGCCCTCGGCGACCACCTGGACGGCCTCGTGGTGCGGGCGGGCAGGATCGTGCCGGCCTACGACCTCGAGGCGATCAAGGCCGAGATCACGGTGCGCGGGCAGTTCGCCCGCGATGCGCTCCTGATCGCCGACGAGGACCGCCAGCGCAAGGTGCTGATCACGGGGCTGCGCGCACTGGAAGGTCGCCGGGACCTCGAGGTGGCCTAGACCATGTGGATCGAGCGGGTGATCGCGCGGGCCTTCGGCCCGCTGCACGACGAGACGCTGAATCTCGGCGAGGGGATGAACGTCATCGGCGGTCCCAACGAGGCCGGCAAGACGAGCTGGCATGCGGCCACCCGCCTCGCGCTGACGGGCGTTCGCCGCGGCCCGGGCCGCACCAAGGAGGTGGCCTCGGTGATCGACCGCCATCGTCCCTGGGACTCACCCGACCAGTGGGAGGTCGAGGCACGGCTGCACCTGGATGACGGTCGAACCATTGACATCAGCCAGGACCTGGCAGGCAAGGTGGCCTGTCGCGCCCGTGACGTGACGCTCGGTGACGATGTCTCGAACGAGATCATCAACGACGGAACGCCGGATGCGACCCGCTGGCTGGGGCTCGACCGCGAGTCGTACTCGGCGGTCGCCGCAGTGAGCCAGGCCCAGATCATGGCCGTCGCCGAGAGCGCTTCGGGCCTCCAGGACGAGATGCAGCGAGCAGCGGCGACGCGTGGCACGGATGCCACCGCCGCCGAGGCGATCGAGCGCCTCAAGGCCTTCCGGAAGGAGGCGGTGGGGGCGATCCGCGTCGGCGCCACCGGCCCGATGTGGGCGGCCATGCGCGAGCAGGAGGCGGCCGACGCCGCGCTCCTCGAAGCCCGAGCCATGCACGGCGACTACCTCGACCGCGAGTCTCGCCTCGAAGCCGCTGCACGGGAGCACGTAAGCGCCGAGCGGGACCTGACGGTGGCCGAGGCCGCGCTCGCCGTGCGCGACGCCACGCAGCTCTCCGAGCGTGCGCAGCGGGCGGCCGAGCTCGCGGTGAGGTACCCGGAGGCTCCGGCCAGGTTGGCGACGCGCGACGAGCTTGCCGACGAGGTCGCGGCCGCGCTCGACTCGTGGCGCCGACGTCCGACGCCGGTCCCGCTGACGGGGCCTTCCGCCGCGGAGCTGGAAGCGCAGCTGGCCGCCATCCCCGTCATGCGGGAGGGGGATCGTCGACCAGACCGCTCGGTCACCGATGCAGCGAGGATGCTCGACCTCGCCGACGAGGGGCTGCGCCAGCACCTGGACCGCTCGCCCGCCGCGGCAGCGCCCGAGGGTGTCGCGGCGTCGCGGACAGCCCCGAATCAGATGACTCCAATCTTCGTGGCGGCCGGGGCTGCCATCGCCGGCGTGGCCTTGCTGGGAGCCGGCCAGGTGGTGGCCGGCATCCTCCTCCTCGGCGCGGCGATCGCCAGTGGGGCGTGGGCGCTGCGCGGCCGAACCGCACCGGGACTGCCGGACGGGCGGGACGCCGCTCAGCGGCGGGCCGGAACGGTGTTCGAGTGGGAGGCTGAGACCACGCGCCGTCGCGGCGCTGCCGCGGAGGCGAGTGAGCGGCTTCGCGCGGCACTTGTCCTGCGTGGCGCCGAGGTTGACGACGACTTGCGAGCGGCGCTGGCGACGTACGAGGCCGAGTGCGCCGCGCGCGAGGACCTGGCTCGAGCAGCGGCCGGGGCCGACGGCCTTCGACGTGCCATCGAGGCGCGTCACGCCGCGGAGGACGCCGCTCGCCGGGTTGAGGTGGCGGTGGCCGAGGCGGACGCCGGCGTTCGAGCAGCGGCGGATCGCATCGGTGAGGCCCTCGAGGGAGGCGACGCCGCGTCCGCCGTCGAGCATCTCGTCGCGTGGCAGCGGACTCGGGCAGAGGTTGCGCAGGCGCGCGAGACCGCGATCCGCGAGTGGCAGGAGCTTCAGGGACTCCTGGCTGGCGGGACGCTGGCGGAGCTTCAGGCCGAGGCGGAGCGACGGAGGCAGGTCGCGGCCCGGCTTGCCAGCCGCGTCGGCGACGACGCTGTCATCCCCGTCGCCGGTGACTCGGAAGAGGGGCTCGCCGCCGCCCGCGCCCAGGCTTCGCGTTCCAAGGCGGTCGTCGACGAGCTGAGCGGTGAGCTGCGGCTGCTGGCCACGACGCTCGTGAGCGTCGCGGAGGCCGAAGAGCGCGCGGACGCAGCTCGCAGCGAGCTGGGTCGGGTCCAGAACCTGGCTGCGGTGATCGACGAGACGCTCACGCTGCTCGAGGCCGCCGAGCGGCGCGTGCACCGCGACGTCGCTCCGATCCTGACTGCCTCCGTCCAGCGACACCTGCCGGCGATCACCGGCGGCGCCTACCTCGAAGTGGGCATGAATCCGCGGGACCTGTCGGTCGATGTCAAGGAGGCGCGAACCGGGCAGTGGCGCGACGCGCGCCTCCTCTCCGAGGGAACGCGCGAGCAGATCTACCTCCTCCTCCGGGTCGCCATGGCCGAGCACCTCGTCACCACCCAGGAGTCCGCTCCGCTGCTCCTCGACGAAGTGACGGCCCAGTCGGATCCCGAGCGCAAGCTGCGGATGCTCGACGTCCTGCATACGCTGAGCGCGGACCGCCAGATCGTCCTCTTCAGCCACGACGCAGAGGTGATGGAGTGGGCTGCGCTGGCGCTGCGCGAGCCCCGTGATCGGCTGGTTCGCCTCGGTGGCGCCCCGCAGGCCGAAACCACCGCCCCGCTCGCCGAGGCCGCGATCGGCTGATCCGGGGTCCGGCTGCTACGATGCCGGGGCCTCCAACTGGTCCCGATCTTCTGGGAGCCGATGCCCAACGACCGCCTTCCCACCCCGGAACGCGTCCTGGTCGTCGCCGCACATCCCGACGACATCGAGTTCGGGGCGGCGGGGACCGTGGCCCGCTGGATCGTGGAGGGCGCGGAGGTCCGCTACCTGCTGATGACGCGGGGTGACAAGGGGAGCGACAACCCGGCCGCCGACCCGGTCGCGCTCGCGGCCCTGCGCGAGGGTGAGCAGCGGGCCGCCGCCTCCGAGATCGGGGTCAACGCGGTCGATTTCCTGGGCGAGCCCGACGGCCAGGTGGAGCCGAGCCTCCGCCTCCGGGAGCACGTCACGTATGCGATTCGATCGTTCCGGCCCGAGATCGTGATGAGCCACGACCCCACGGTCCTGTTCGTGAACAACGAGTGGGTCAACCATCCGGATCACCGCGCCGTCGGGACAGTCGTGGTGGATGCCGTCTTCCCGACCGCCCGCGACCCCCTCAACTTCCCCGAGCACCTCGCCGCCGGGCTGAGTGCCTGGAAGGTAGCCGAGCTCTTCCTGTGGAGCACCAACGAGGCCAACCAGCTGGTCGATATCGGCGAGACCCTGGAGCGCAAGATCGCCGCGCTGGCCCACCATGCCAGCCAGTTCCGTGACTTCGGCGAGACGGCCCGCTGGTTGCGCAGGGGCGCCGAAGAGCTTGGCGAGCGGGCGGGATACGCCGCCGCCGAGGGCTTTCGCCGGGTGATGCTGGCCCGATGACCCGGTCGCGCATGCGGGCGCCGATCGCCACGCTGCTGCTGTTCCAAACCGTCCTCGCCGCCTGCGCACCGGTGATCCCCGAGCCGAGCGCGAGTCCGTCCCCCACGGCGGCCGCACCGGAGATTGGCGCCGACGCCGCCCGCCTGGTCGCGCGAAAGTTCGTCGCCGGCTGGCGCGGTCGACGCTACGAGCGGATGACCGAGCTGATTGCACCCGCCGACACCGAGCGCTTCACGCCCAAGGGGATCACGGATCTCTTCCGCCAGTTTGATGAGCTGGCCGGCGTCACCCGCATCGTCGGCGAGGTCGGCTCCCCGCTGCGCACCAGCGCCTCGCCCCTCGGCGCCGGCGAGGGACCGGTTCCAGCCTTCGAGGTCCCCATCAGCATGACCTTCGAGACGGACCGGTTCGGCAATCAGGCCTTCCGACGCATGCTGGTGCTCACCGAAGGCCCGCAGGGATGGCAGGCACGCTGGCGGCCATCGCTCCTCTTCCCGAGCCTGGGAGATGACGACACCCTCGCGATGCAACGGATCCCCGCGCCGCGCGGCCAGATCGTCGGGGTCGACGGCTCCATGTGGGCCGAGAACCGCGACGACGGAGCGCGCGTGTACCCGCAGGACTGGCTGGCCGGCCAGACAATCGGCTACGTTGCCCCGGTCACCGCCGATGAGCTGCCAACCCTCAGCCCGAGCGCCGACTACCAGGTCGGCGAGGCGATGGGTCGCAGTGGCCTGGAGCAGGGCGCTGAGGTGCTGTTGCGGGGCAAGCCTGGGGCGAGGCTCGTGGCGGTGCCGCGCTCGGGCGACCCGGTTCCGCTCCTCGATCGGCCGATGGTCCCCGGCGCCAACCTCACCATCACCCTGCGTCGCGACCTGCAGGCCACGACCGAGGCCACGCTCGCCCCCTATGCGGAGGCTGCCACGGCGGTGCTCGATCCGCTTTCAGGCGATATCTGGGCGCTCGGCTCGGCGCCGCGGTTCAATCCCAACGCCATGACGATCGGGAGCACCATCGGCGGGCAGCCGCTGGCCCGCCCGGCCGCGGGTGCGATCCTGAACCGGGCGATCCTGGCCGCCTACCCAGCCGGCTCGTCGTTCAAGCCCTTCACCCTGCTGGCGGCGCTCGAGACCGGAGTCGCGACGCCGACGACCCGCATGTCTTGCCTGGGCACCTGGACCTACAGCGGCTTCACCTTCCACAACTACAAGGACCACACCTTGGGGAGCAGCGTCTCGCTCGAAGAGGCGATGGCCTTCAGCTGCAACACGACGTACATGCCCCTCTCGATCCGTGTCTGGGACGCCGACAAGACCGCTCTCACGAACCTCGTCGCACAGTTCGGGTTCGGCGTCTCGGCCGGGATCGCCCACCTGGCCGATGCCCCCGGGATCCTCCCTGACGCGGCCTACTTCGAGTCGATCAAGCGCCGCTCGCCCTACGGGCCCTTCGACCAGATCCAGCTCGCCATCGGACAGGGCAGCTTCCGCGGCACCCCCCTGCAGCTCGCGAACGCCTACGCGGCGTTCGGGAACGGCGGCACGCTGTGGGCCCCGCGCATCGTGGTGCAGGCGACGCTGCCCGACGGCCGGGTCGTCGAGAGCAATGCGAGCCGGGCCATTCGCAAGGTCGACGTGGCGCCGGAGAGCTTCGCCTACCTCATCAAGTGCCTTCGCGCGGTGGTGACGTTTCGGATCGGCACCGCCTACCGTGCGTTCGCCGGCTTCGGGATCTCGGCCGCCGGCAAGAGCGGGACGGCCGAGACGGGCACGCCCAGGCCGGATGCCTGGTTCCCCGCCTTCGCGCCGGCCCCCAATGCCGAGATCGCCGTCGCCACCGTCCTGGTCCACGTGAAGCTGGCGACCGGCGGGACCGACGCCGCTCCGCTCGTGCGACGTGTCATGGCCACCTACTTCAGCGGAGGGTGATGTCAGGCCGACGGACGGCTTGGCTGGCTATCGCAACAGCCTGCGCCGCCCGCCGGCCTGCCCTCACTGAGTCGAGGTTGCCATTCCCGGCGTCATCACCGCGGAAGGAAGGCGAGTTGCTTTGACACTGACTCTCCGCGACGGATACCATCGGCTCGCCGCTCGCTCGCCTCGGCAACTCGTGGTGGAACCCGCTCTACGACGGTGCCAGTGATCTCCGCAAACGCCATTCCACTGAGGTTCCAGACCGCCGAAGTCGGCGTCGATTGGCTTCAGTGCAATATCGAGTGCCAGGAAGGCTGCCCGGTCAACACCAATTGCCGCGGCTACCTGATGCTTGCCGCGGAGGGGCGCTTCGAAGAGGGCTACATCCTCGCCCGGGACCCGAACCCAGTCGCCGCGATCTGCGGCTACGTTTGCTCCGCCCCATGCGAAAAGGCCTGTCGCCGAGCCGATATCGACAAGCCCCTCTCGATCCGCGCCATGAAGCGCTTCCTGGTCGACTGGCACTACGGCAACAACATGCCCGATACCGTCGTGACCGCCGAGCCCAGTGGAAAGACCGTGGGGGTCATCGGCGCCGGTCCAGCCGGCCTGACGGTCGCCAAAGAGCTCGCCAGCTACGGCCACAAGGTCGACGTCTACGAGGCCCTGCCGTCGGGAGGCGGCACCTGCCTTATCGGCGTCCCGGCCTTCCGACTGCCACGCGACGTGATCGAGCTGGACGTCAACTGGGTCGCCAAGCACGGGGTCGACTTCTACTACAACGTCGAGGTCGGCCGCGACATCACCCTCGACCAGCTGCGTGAGAAGCACGACGCGGTGGTCGTCTCCGCCGGCTGCATGTACCCGGTCGCCATGAACATCCCCGGCGAGGAGCTCGACGGCGTGATCTACGGCGTCGACTTCCTGAAGCGGGCGAACCTCGGTCAGGAGCAGTGGGTCGGCGAGCATGTGGTCGTCGTCGGTGGCGGCTACACCGCCATGGACTCTTCGCGCACGGCGCTCCGCATCGGCGCCAAGACGAGCACCATCGTCTATCGCCGCGGTCCCGAGGAGATGGTGGTCGACGAGGAGGAGCAGCACGAGACTCGCTTCGAGGGAGTCAGCTTCGAGTTCTTCAGCTCCCCGGTCGAGGTGATCGAGAAGGACGGCAAGGTTGCCGGAATCACCTTCCAGCGCACGCGCCTCGGTCCCCCCGATGCCAGCGGGCGGAGAAGCCCCGAGCCGATCCCGGGGAGCGAGTTCACGATCGCCTGTGACATGGTCATCCCCTGCACCAGCCAGGCCTCCGACAACAACGTGCTGGGCGAATACGGGGCCAAGCTGAACCGCCACCTGGGCGTGACCGATACCCGCGAGTTCGTGCCCGGCGGCTCCGTCTCGTCGTGGCGCACGCCGCCGCTGAACGGGACGACCCCGGTGGGCCCGGACGGGAAGAAGTACAACGCCCTCCAGTTCGAGCTGAGCCGGGGCAACGTGGTCGCGCAGCCCGACACCTTCCAGACCAGCGTCGAGGGAATCTTCGCCTGCGGCGACTTCGTGACCGGCCCTGCCACCATCATCGAGGCGGCCGGACGAGGGCGCCGCACGGCGCGCGCCGTCGATCGCTGGCTGCTCGGCATCCGGGGCGCGGAGCTGGAGGAGCTGCCTGTCATCAACCGGGCCGTCGTCACCCAGGTGCTCGAGCACGACATGCCGGAGAAGTACGAGGCGATCCAGCGCCAGCACATCCCCATGGCGCCACCCGAGATGCGACGCGACTTCACCAGCCTGGTGGAGGTCGGGTATGACACGCGCAGCGCCATCGCCGAGGGGCAGCGCTGCCTGCAGTGCAACCACAACATCAACATCGACGGGCCGCGCTGTATTCTTTGCGGGCTCTGCGCTGACGTCTGCCCCGAGGGCGTGATCTACATGATCGACAAGGCGCAGGTCGGCGGCGACGACCCGGAGATCGACCTGTTCCAGGCGTGGCCGCGCGGGATTGCCATGATCATCGACGAGGAGCGCTGCATCCGCTGCAACCTCTGCGTCGAGCGATGTCCGACCAACTGCATCACCATGGACCGACTCGAGCTCGAGCGGCTCACGCCTGACGGAAAGGTGCTCTTGGAGAGCTACAAGGACAACGTGCTGGGGCAGATCGGCCAGGAGGCCGGCGTGGCGGTCCAGCGATGACCTTTCCCGGCCCGGGCGACCTGATGCGGGTCGTCAGGGAGTCGTCGGTATGGCGCAGCCTCTTCCGCCAGCCGTATCCCACCACCAGCCGCACCCGCGCCCTGGCGGTGATGAATAACGTGTTCCTGCACCTGCACCCGGTGCGGGTCAAGAAGCACGCGGTGCGCTACACGTACACCTTCTGCCTGGGCGGGGTGAGCTTCTTCCTGTTCCTGGTGCTGACGGTGACCGGCGTCTACCTGATGTTCTTCTACGTCCCCTCCGTGACCCGCGCGTACCAGGACATCCTGTCGATCGAGAATTCGGTCGCATTCGGCACCTTCGTGCGCAATATGCATCGCTGGGGCGCGCACCTGATGGTGCTGACCGTCTTCCTTCACATGATCCGGGTCTTCTACCACGGGGCCTACAAGCCCCCGCGCGAGTTCAACTGGGTGATCGGCGTGATCCTCCTCTTCTGCACGCTGTGGCTCAGCTTCACCGGCTACCTGCTGCCGTGGGACCAGATCGCCTTCTGGGCCATCACCGTGGGCACCCAGATGGCCACCTACGCGCCGCTGCTCAGCAAGGAATCAAGCTTCGTGCTGCTGGGTGGAGTGGAGGTCGGGCAGGGGACCCTGATCCGCTTCTACGTCATGCACGTCATCGCGTTCCCCTTGATCGTCGCCATCCTGCTGGTCGTTCACTTCTGGCGGATCCGGAAGGACGGCGGCGTCTCAGGCCCCGTCTGAGACCCGACCACGACCGATGACGATCGAGAAGCGGCCCAACGCGACGGCCGACAAGAACGCGCCGACCCAGGCGCCGCGCGTCCCCGCCGTCGAGCGCGGCGGACCCAAGCTGCCTGGCCCGCCCGGCGTGCCGGGCACCGAGCGGTTCCGGCTGCTGGCCTACGTCAAGCAGGAGTCGATGGTCCGCGTCGACAAGCGGCCCGATGAGACCGTCCTGACCTGGCCGCACCTGCTGCGCGCCGAGTTCCTAATGGCGCTCCTGATCACGGTCCTGCTGGTGGTCGCCTCGACCTTCATCCACGCTCCGCTGGAGGAGATGGCGAACGCCGGCGTCACGCCGCACGTGGCCAAGGCGCCGTGG
>Ga0070698_100002112_pt1 | contig 22090 bp, 23 predicted proteins | sample KBSK1502metaG_FD_65477 | JGI IMG/M metagenome (GOLD analysis project Ga0070698, IMG submission 65477) | Corn, switchgrass and miscanthus rhizosphere microbial communities from Kellogg Biological Station, Michigan, USA - KBS K1-50-2 metaG | ecosystem: Host-associated > Plants > Roots >...
CTGCTCACGCTGATCGAAACCGCCGTCGATGGCGTAATCTTGATCAATGCACGCGGCGTGGTCTTGGTGTTCAATCCAGCATGCGAAAAGTTGTTCGGCTATTCCGCCGACGCTGTCATCGGCCAGAACGTCAAGATGCTGATGCCGGAACCTTACCGCCAGGAGCATGACCGCTACATCTCGAACTACCTCGACACCCGCGAACCGAAAATCATCGGCAGTGGGCGCGAAGTCGTGGGCCGTCGCAAGGACGGCTCAACCTTCCCGATGAACCTTTCCGTCGGCGAGGCCAAGCAGGATGGCGAGTCCATCTTCGTCGGCATCATCCACGATCTCACCGCCAGCAAGCGCACCGAACAAGCGTTGCGCGAAGGTGCAGCGCGGCTGCTCACGCTGATCGAAACCGCCGTCGATGGCGTAATCTTGATCAATGCACGCGGCGTGGTCTTGGTGTTCAATCCAGCATGCGAAAAGTTGTTCGGCTATTCCGCCGATGCTGTCATCGGCCAGAACGTCAAGATGTTGATGCCGCAACCTTACCGCCAGGAGCATGACCGCTACATTTCCAACTACCTCGACACCCGCGAACCGAAAATCATCGGCAGTGGGCGCGAAGTCGTGGGCCGTCGCAAGGACGGCTCAACCTTCCCGATGAGCCTTTCGGTCGGCGAGGCCAAGCAGGATGGCGAGTCCATCTTCGTCGGCATCATCCACGATCTCACCGCCAGCAAGCGCACCGAGGCTGAACTGCAGCAAGCCCAATCGGAACTCGTGCGCGTCGCCCGCGTGACGACGCTGGGAGAACTGACCGCCGCCATCGCGCACGAGGTCAACCAGCCGCTCACCGGCCTGGTGAGCAGCGGGAATGCCTGCTTGCGCTGGCTTGCCGGCGAGCCGCCCAATCTGGAGGCAGCGCGGAAATCGGTTGAACGCATGGTCAGCGCCGGCCGCCGCGCCGGCGAGGTGATTACCCGGATCCGGGCCCTGATCGCGAAGTCCCCGCCGCGACAGGAGCGACTCAACATCAATGATGCGATCACGGAAGTCGTGGCACTGATCGACCGCGAGGTTCAACGCAATCATGTCTTCCTGCTGGTCGACCTTGCCGATGACGTGCCGCTGATCCTGGGAGATCGCATCCAATTGCAGCAGGTGGTTCTCAACCTGATGCTGAACGCCATCGAGGCCATGAGCGAGGTGAGCGATCGGCGACGGGATTTGTCGGTCTCCTCGGCGAAGGATGAGCAGAACGGCGCGCTCGTAATCGTGCGGGACTCTGGCATCGGGCTGGATGCGACGCCGTTGGACCAGCTTTTTGAGGCATTCTACACGACCAAGGCTCACGGCATGGGAATTGGGCTCGCCGTCAGCAGAACGATCATTGAGACCCACGGCGGGCGCCTGTGGGCCACGCCAAACCAGGGCCACGGGGCCGTCTTCCAGTTCAGCCTGCCGGCTGGCGGCGAGGAAGCATCATGACTGCAACGGACGACGTCCGCTCATGACGGCAGAACAGCCTGTCACGTTCTTGATAGACGACGACGCGTCGGTGCGAGAGGCGGTCGCCGATCTGCTGCGTTCGGTCGGGCTGAGCGTGCAGTCGTTTGGATCGACGCAGGAGTTCCTCGAAAGCAAGCGCCCCGATGCGCCCGGGTGCATCGTGCTCGACGTCAGGTTGCCCGGGCCGAGCGGCCTGGAATTCCAGCGCACGCTCGTGCACGCGGGCATCCTGCTTCCGGTCGTGTTCATCAGCGGTCACGGCGATATCTCGATGTCGGTGCGGGCAATCAAAGCCGGCGCGATCGAGTTCCTCAGCAAGCCCTTGCGCGAGCAGGAATTGCTCGACGCGGTCCACGCCGGGATCGAACGCGACAGGGTTCGGCGGCAGCAGGCCAGCCTTGTTGCCGAACTGCAGGAGCGCTTCGATACGCTGACCTCACGCGAGCGGGAAGTCATCGCCTTGGTGGTCACCGGCCGGGCCAACAAGCAGATCGCCTATCAGCTCAAGTTGAGCGAGATGACGGTGAAGGTCCATCGCAGCCAGATCATGCGAAAGATGCGAGCAAAGTCCTTGATCGATCTGGTGCGGATGGCCGACAGGCTCGGCGTTTCCGCCGAAAAGTCCTGAGCAATTCCGCGGGCGGGCCCGGCGCCGCCTAAACCAAAGCACTAGTCCGCTAGTCCCCCCGGTCCATCTCCGTCCGCCATGCGGCGCATGAGCTTTGCGCTCCTTAGTGCCATTTCCGACCTGCGCACAATGGCGTCGTTGCGCTGTGCGGCGCTAGCTTCCGATCTCGCAGGGAGGGTTTGGCAATGCAGAAGAAGCCAGTGGTCGCGATCGTGGATGACGACGAATCGGTCTGCGAGGGGACGATGGACCTCCTCAAGGCCATGGGCTTCGTCGCCAAGGGCTCCCGGAGCGCGGAGGATTTTCTGCAATCCAGCCACCTTTGCTGCACCGCCTGCGTGATCACAGACATGCGGATGTCCGGAATGACCGGGCTCGAGCTGCACGACCATCTGGTGCATTCGGGCAAGACCATTCCGACGATCCTGGTGACCGCCTTTCCCAATGACAGGGATCGTGCGCGCGCCCTCAAGGCCGGCGTCGTCTGCTACCTGGCCAAGCCGTTCAACGACCAAGATTTGCTGCAATGCGTCGGTTCAGCTCTCGACTCTCGCAGGGTGGGAAACCTGTAGGAGAAAACGATGAGTGACTTTGTACCAGTGTATCCTGGCAATTTGCCAGACGTCTCGGAATCGACGTTGCAGGGGCTTCTGGGGAGCGGCGGCATTTCGCCCGGCGTGCTGCGACGCGTGTGCGATTACATCGAGACGCATCTGGAGGGCAACATCGGCCTGCAGGAACTGGCCGATATTGCGGGCCTGTCGACAAGTCATTTTGGCCGGGCGTTCAAGCAATCGAAGGGCGTGACGCCGCATAGATACCTCACGCAACGTCGGGTGCAGCGGGCACTGGAGCTGCTGGCTGGAACAGAGTTGGCTTTTGCGGAAATTGCCATTACTGCCGGCTTCGCCGATCAAAGCCATTTCTGTCGCCAGTTCAGAAGTGTCGTGGGAACCACGCCCAGCACCTATAGACGGTCGAAGCGCTAGCACTAGCCCGCGGCCGCGATCTTGCGGCCTGGCTTGGCGTGATGCCACGGCAGACGACGAGAGGCGGCAAGCCGCGACTGCCGAGGATCAGCAAGCGAGGGAGCAAGTATCCGCGGCCGCGCTGCCAACTGGATGGGCGGCGCAGTCTAGTGTTGAGGCCGCTGAGGGGTCGCCGACGTGAACCCCGATCCCAAATTGATGAGACGATCGCCCGCGCCAGCCGTTGCGATAGTCGCCTTGTAGACCGGCGTCATATCCTTGGCGATCAGAGTCATCGAAGTCCTCCGGGCAGCGCCGCCAACTGAAAGAGACGGTTGGCGATGTAGCTGAAGCCGATGGATGCGTGGTGGGACCTGTCGGCCTGATCCACCGCGAAGAGTTCCGGCAGCCTGGCAAAGGCCTCGCCGGCGATCCTGCGCTCGATGATCCGGTCCCGGTTCATCACGACCGGTCTTTCATGGGCGATCATTGCTAGAACTCCCGTCGGGCACGCGAGCGACACGAGAGCGAGCCCATGGCGGTGCGTCCTATGGCGGCATGATGAGCCTCCTCGCACCGTCGGTCTTTCAAGATAGCGCTCTGCTTTGTCCGATTCGTGCGTCGCCGCCTGTCTTTCATCTCTTTCATCGCTGCGCCGATCAACGCTGGGCAGAGCCGGTGTAAGTTGGCGACCTCTCGCTGGGAATCTCGAAGAGATCGTGTCGCAGTATGCGCTCCAGCTGCTTTGTTCCCGCCTCGAGGTTGCCGTGGTCGCAGTCGGACCGGGCCAGCTCGGCCTGCGCCCAAGTGCCGTCGTGATGGTAGTAGTTGGCGTGGTATTTCCAAAAGAGGCCGTAGAGACGTGTGCAATAGGCGCGCTCCTCGTCGGGCGTTTCCTGTCCGGCTTTGGCGTCGCCTGACATGGCGATCAACCAGCAAGCGACCGCGATGGCCGCGAGTCCAAGTCGAATCATGGTTCCATGCGCTTCGCGGGCGAGCAGCGCCGGGGCGGCCGGTGCAGGGATGGCAACGCCACTTTCGCTGCCTTTGGTTGTAGTCCGGGTGTGAGACATGGTTTGCTCCTGATGCGGTGATGAAGGGTCTTCTGATGGGCCCGCCAAGATCGGCAGGCTCATCCGCATCCTGAGCGTCTACGTCGGTGCTGTATTTGATGGGAACGCGGCCGGTTGCTCATTCCGGTCATCATGTGCGCGCCGTACCCGCATCGGTTGTCATGCATCACGGGATCACCGCGGATCGCGACCTGGCTCCACTGCGTCGAGTCTGTTCGGATCAGCTGTCTTGCCGGACCGCGGACCTCCAGGTCCGCTCATCGTCAACGTACCGACAGCGAAGAAGCGGACCTGAAGGTCCGCGGGCCGGCAAGACATGAGTAACCCTTGACGGGGTTTCAGTCCCAGCGGCCGTATCGCAATCTTACTTGCCGGCGAATTCGGTCGGCCAGCTCAGCGTGATGCCGACATCGCCCGGCATGCCGTTCGGATAGTCGATGATCTCGAAGCGGAGGCGGTAGCCCTTGGGCTTGAGCTGGCGTTGCCAGAACTCGTAAAGCTGCTTGGGCTCGCCGACCAGCGTGTTCTCCCAACCGGGCTCTGCCTGGTTGATGGCGCGTCCATTGTCGGTGCAGACGGCGTGGGGAAAACGGAAGACCTGGACCGACGTCTGGCCGCTCTCGACCGCTCGATTGATGAGGATCGCCGCCTTTTCAAGGAACTCGTCGTCCGACAGTCCGACGGGATGGCGGAGCTTCTCGAGCAGCTCATTCTTGGCCTTTTCATCAGCCGCGTGCGCCTTCTCGGCAGCCAACGCTTTCTGCTTCATCTCCTCGTCGACCTTCGCCGCCAGTTCCTTTGCGCTCAGTATGGTTGTGGTCATGCTGCTTCTCCAGTCGCTTTCGCCGTAGCCAGCGCCGGTTCGGCCGGACGCTGCGTGACTTCGGATCCGGGCGCCAGCAGGGCATAGGTATTGCGCGCGATCGTGCGCTCTTCGTCGGTCGGCACCGCCCAGGCCGACACGCGCGAGCCCGTTGCGCTGATACGGCCCTCGCCGTGGGCATTGCGCGTGGCGTCGAGCTTGATGCCCAGCCAGGCGCAGCCGGCGACAACCTCCGCCCGGGTCAGCCGATCATGCTCGCCGATGCCGGCGGTGAAGACCAGCGCGTCGATACCTCCCAGGGCGGCCACCATGGAGCCGATCTCGCGCACGATGCGATAGACGAACAGGTCGATCGCTTGGCGCGCCTCCGGCGCTTTCGACTGCCGCAAGGTGCGCATGTCCGACGAGATGCCCGAGACGCCGAGCAGGCCCGACCGGCGGTAGATCAGGTCCTCGATGGCCTTGGCATCGAACCCGCGCTCCTGCATCAGGTAGAGCAGCACGCCGGGATCGATCGCGCCGCAGCGCGTGCCCATCATCAGGCCGTCGACCGCGGTGAAGCCCATGGTGCTGGCGACGCTGCGGCCATCGGCGACGGCGCACAGGCTGGCGCCGTTGCCGAGATGGGCGATCACCAGCCGCGACTTCGCGAGCGCCGGGTCGATCTCGCCAAGCCGGGTGACGATGAAATCGTAGGACAGGCCGTGGAAGCCGTAGCGACGGACGCCGGCCGCCGTGAGCTCGCGCGGCACGGCGAATTCCTGGGCGACGGCGGGCTGAGAGCGATGGAAGGCGGTATCGAAGCAGGCCACCTGCGGCAGGTCCGGTTGGCTGGCGGCAATGGCCTCGATGGGCGCGAGATTGTGCGGCTGATGCAGGGGTGCAAGCGGCACGAATTTCTTGAGCGAGGCCATGACGCCCTGATCGATGCGCACCGGTCCAGCGAACTCGGTGCCGCCATGCACCACCCGATGGCCGACGCCGAGCACCGGCCGCCCGGCCAGGAGCTCCTGACCGAGCGTCAGGATCTCGGCCGTCGCGCGGTGGTGGTCGAGCTCGGCCCTCGCCCAGCGCCGCTCCGCCACCGTGGCCCCGGCCAGGTTCCGGGCTTCCAGGTGGGGGTCGACGCCGATGCCTTCGACCTGTCCGCGAAACAGCAACAACCCGTCGCGACCGGCCTCATAGAGGGCGAACTTGATGCTCGAGGAGCCGGCATTGATTACAGCGACGCAACTCTGTGCAGCGGACATGGTGCGATCCCTTCAGGCAATGACGTTGACGCCGCCGTCGACATAGACGGTGCCGCCGGTGATGCGATGGGCGAACGGCGTCGCCAGGTAGGCGCAGGCCCAGCCCACATCCATGATGTCGACCAGTTCACCCAGCGGCGCCTTGTGCGCCGCCTCGTTCAGCAACAGCTCGAAGTCCTTGAGCCCGGAGGCGGCGCGCGTCTTGAGCGGTCCGGGCGAGATGGCGTGCACGCGAATGCCGCGCGGCCCCAGCTCGAAGGCGAGGTAGCGGCAGGCGGCCTCGAGCGCCGCCTTCACGGGCCCCATGACGTTGTAGTTCGCCACGACCCGGTTGGCACCATAGTAGCTCATGGCGAACATCGTGCCGCCGTCCTTCATCAGCGGCGCGGCCAGCCGCGCCATGCGGATGAAGGAATGGCAGGAGACATCCATTGCCGTGGCGAAGCCTTCGGCCGAGCAGTCCAACAGGCCGCCCCGCAGATCGGCAAGCGGCGCGAAGGCGATGGAGTGAACCAGGATGTCGAGGCGGCCCCAACGCCCGGCGATGTCGCCGAACAGTGCCTCGAGTTGGCCCGGTCGGGCGACGTCGAGGCCTGTCGTGATCTCGGCGCCGAGCTCGCGCGCCAGCGGCTCGACATGCGGGCGGGCCTTGTCGTTCAGCCAGGTGATGGCGAGATCGGCGCCGGCGGCGCGGAACGCCTTGGCGCAGCCATAGGCGATCGACTGGTCGTTGGCGATGCCCACGATCAGCGCCTTCCTGCCGGACAAGACGGGGACAGCGATGTCAGGCATGCGCTGTCTCCGACGGCTGGGCGCCGAACAGGCTCTCGACGCGGCTCAGCCGCCGTTTGCCCTCGTCGCTGAGCGAGCCGCGCGCCTCCACCACGCGGTGCAGCGCCTCGAGCGCGGATTGCCGGGCATGTTCATCGTCGGGCAGCAGCTTGGGAATGGCGCGCACTGCGCGTTCCTCGTCCAGCCGAACCAGCAAGTATTGTTCCTTCAGGCAGGCCTTCAACTCGGCCATGCTCACCCGAGTGTTCGTCGGCTGCATGGCGCGGATCGCCTGCAGCATGGCGAAGCCGCGCTCGTCGACGCTGCGTTGCGGCATACAGATGTAGATCAGGGCGCGCAGCGCCGCCTGGGGCAGGCCGCCGACCTCGAAGCGTCGCTCGAGCTCCACGCGCATCTTGGCCTCGTCGGTCTCGCGCAGGAGATCGCGATCGATGCGTCGCTTGGTCGGCGCGTGCTCGATACCCAGTCCGGCCATGGCCTGCAGCAGGGGCGAGCCATAGACCCCGAGGAAGGTCGCCTCGGTCATGGCATCACGTGCCTGCTTAAAACTCTCCCAACAGGTCGTGATCCAGGTCGAGGCGACCTGCTCGAGGGAGCGCAGCGGATTGTCGGCGGCGACCGGCTTGCGGTCGGCGCGGACAGTCTCGGCCAGGCCCTTCACGGGATGCATCAGCGGATTTCTGTCGGAGAAGATCTCGAAGCGCAGCCGATGCGGATGCAGCCGGCGCGACAGCTCGGCCGATTGCTCGGTCGTCATCGCCTGCACGACCGGCTGGGCAAGGGTGCAGTAGAGGCCGTGGTTGATCTCCGACACGCGGGCGACCGTGGCGAAGCGCTGGTTGTCCTCGTCGCTGTTGCCGCCGAGCGCGCGGATGTCGTCGAGCGTGCGGGCTTCCAGGCGGAACAGGTACTTGCCGTGGATGAGATCGCGGTGCTCGGTGCCCGGCTCGACCTCGCTGATCACCGCCTCGTAAAGGCCGGGCGGCATGACTTCGATCATTTCCATGCACGAGGCGAACTCGGCATGCTCTTTGGTCGCCACCTTGCCCGACACGAAGATGCCGAGATGGCCGATCGAATGGTGCAGCGTGTAGACGATGGTCTGGCCGTTGGCGACGATCTCGTCCTCATGGCCGTAGAGGTCGGTGATCCAGCCCAAGGCCTGCTGCGGCGGCGTGATGTTGTCACCCCACGAGCACAGCACGATGATCGGCGACTTGATGTTGCGCAGATCGACCCGCACGCCGTCGGAGGTGCGGATCTCGCCCGAGGTGAGCTTGTTGCCGACGAAGAGATTGTCGGCAATCCACTGCATCTCTCCGGCATTGAGCAGCACCGGGCTACCCCACCATGTCTCGAAGTCGAGGAAGCGCGATGCTTCGGTGTCGACCTTCGAATAGACGTTGTAGGCCTTCTCCCAGTAGGTGTTCGCCGGGTTGAGCGATTCGAAGTTGGCTACCAGGTTGGCGCCGTCGAAGATGCCCTTGCCGAGATCGCCGGCCAGCGCGGTCAGCCAGGTGCCGCCCAGCGCGCCGCCGAGATAGCGCATGGGATTGCGGCCGCGCACGCCGGCCCAGTAGGACAGGGGCGCGCCCGCAATGAGGATCGGACCGACGAGATCGGGCCGGATCGCCGCCATCATCATGACCTGCCAGCCGGCCTGGCAGTTGCCGATCAGCACAGGCTTGCCGTCGGCCTCGGGATGGCGTTGGGCGACCTCGGCCACGAACTGGGCTTCGGCCCTGCACACATCCTCGATCGTCTGGCCCGGAACCGGTTGCGGCAGGAAGCCCACGAAGTAGCAGGGGTGGCCGGCGGCCATGGCGACGCCGATCTCGCTCTCATGCTTCATCCCCCCGATCCCCGGACCATGCCCGGCGCGCGGATCGAAGACGATGAACGGCACCTTGAGCGGATCGATGGTTGTGCCCGCAGGCGGCACGATGCGAACCAGCGCGTAGTTCACCGGCTTCGGCAACGTGCGGCCGTCGCGCACCACCTCGAACGCGAAACTGAGCACGTTCGGGGCAGTCTCGGTGCTGCGCTCTAGAGCCGTGTTGCCGCGCTCGCGCAGCGCGTCGAGGGTGAGGATCGAGCGTTGCCAGGCATCGGTCCAATATTGCTGAACGAAGTCGAGGCCTTGGGTTTGCGACATAGGGGTACTCCTCAAAACTGACGGGAAAGACGCGAGGTCCGCGGCCGCTCAATATCGCTGCATCACCAGCCGACGCGCTGCGATCGAGGCCTGGTCGTCGTATTTCTTCTTCTCCGAACGCGCCGGCAGCTTCACCTCGGCGTGGTCGACCTTCTTGTAGGGAATCTGCGCCAGGATGTGCGCGATGCAGTTCAGCCGCGCGCGTTTCTTGTCGTCGGAATGGACGATGTACCAGGGCGCCTCCGGACTGTCGGTATGCTCGAACATCACGTCCCGGGCGCGCGAGTAGTCGTACCACCGCCTGTAGGACTCGAGGTCCATCGGGCTCAGCTTCCACTGCCGCATGGGATCGTCGATCCTGGCCTTGAAGCGCCTCTCCTGCTCCTGCTGGCCGACCTCGAGCCAAACCTTGATCAGCTTTATGCCGGCGCCGATCACGTGCTTCTCGACCAGCGGACAGAGTTCGAGGAAACGCTGATGTTGTTCGGGCGTGCAGAAGCCCATGACGTATTCCACGCCGGCGCGGTTGTACCAGCTCCTGTCGAAGATCACGATCTCGCCGCCGGCGGGAAAGTGTTCGACGTAGCGCTGGATGTACAGCTCGCTCTTCTCGCGATCGGACGGCGCCGGCAGCGCCACGACGCGGAAGACGCGCGGGCTCACCCGCTCGGTTATCGCCTTGATGGTGCCGCCCTTGCCCGCCGCGTCGCGCCCTTCCAGCACGACGATGACCCGCTCGCCGGACGTGCGCACCCAGTCCTGCAGGTAACAGAGCTCCTCCTGCAGCTTCTTGAGCTCCTTCTCGTAGGCCTTGCGTTCGAGCTTTTCAGTCGGATCCTTGTCGGACATGGTGGCCTTCTGCTGTGCTGTTGATGACCCGAGTATGCCCCCGACGCTTCCAGCCTTATTGTTCGATCCATTGCCGGGTTGCCGGAAAGGCGCATGATTGGGAATCGATTGGCGGTTCGACCGATTGACGGTCGGCTTCATCACACGAGTCGGGCCTCGGCTACCCAAAGCTGAGTATCGATTTTTCGCGAGAGGCCGCTCAGCACATCGACTGTGTCTGCGTCGCCGAGCTCGGCGGCCTGGTCGATATCGGCACGCACCGCCCGGCCGAAGCGCGCCAGCACCATCCTGAAGGCCGTTTCATGCTGCTCGCCGCTGGACGTGCGCAGCGGATATCGACCAAGCGAGCTCTTGAGCGCCGTGGCGCGGACGCAGTACTCGGTAACGCCCAACAAGGCCGCGATGCGTCTGGCCAGCGAGTTGATGCACTCGTCGATCTCGTCATGGCAGGCCTCGAACAGTTCGCGACGCTCAAAGGAGCTCGAGTCCCTCATGGTCCAGTAGGCCTGTTTTATCCGCGCCGCCAGGTCGACGGCGTCACCGAGCCGCGCCTCCAGCAATGCTATCGTGTCGGTGCGGGTGGTCTCGGGCAAATCGAGGTGCGTTGCGTACATGTCATCAGCCTCCGTAGCCTCTAAGGTGCCGACGGATCGCCCGGATTTCTTGAAGGTTTGCCTCCTCGCTTGCTTGAAAGGCGCACGAGCGTGACCGCGCGAAGCGGCGGCGCCGCGACACGGCACGCGGCGAAGCCTTGGCTGAGCGCGTGGAGAAAGGTGCCGGCGGCCTGCAAGTCGGGGGCGCGCGCTTATTCGCGCTTTTTGTTCAAGGGGCGGCGGCTGGAAACAAGCGCCCGGAGCCGAAAGGGCCCACCTAGGGACTGCGGGCTGCACTCTCTTTCGGATTCGCAATGCCCTTTGGAGATGCCTTCAGTGGCCGGAACTCGTCCCACATCGAACGGCGATGGCCTCGTTGCCGAGGTCGGCGAGGCCGCCATCGTGCTCGAGGGCCGGATCACGGCCTACACCGCCGCCCCGGTCTGGCGAAGGGCCACCGAGACCCTGACGCAACGCTCTGGGGTGCCCATAACGGTGGACGCGTCGCATCTCGAATACATCGACGATGTCGGCGTCGCCTTGCTGTTCGACCTCGCGCGCCGGCAACGTTCGCGCGGGGCGGACGTGCGTATCCGGGGCCTGGCGCCAAGGTTCGCTTCCCTGATCGAGGCCTACGATCCGGAGGACCTGGCGCAGGCGCCCAAGGGCATGCGCCGCATCGGGGCGTTCGAGCATCTCGGCCGGGCGACGGCGGATCAGATGGCCTATGCGGGCCGAATCGCGGGCTTTGTCGGCCAATGCGTCGCAGCCTTCGCCCAAGCTCTTTGGCGGCGTGGTGCTATCCGCTGGAGCGAAGTGCTCGACGTGGCAACCGAGGCCGGCGCCAATGCCGTGCCGATCGTCCTGCTGGTCGGCTTCCTGATCGGCCTGATCATCGCCTTTGAAATCGGCCGCGTCGCCCAGCAGTTCGGCGCGGTGATCTTCGTGGTGAACGGCGTCGGCGTCGCCATGCTGCGCGAGCTCGGGCCGCTGATGACCGCCATCGTCTTCGCCGGCCGGACGGGGGCGGCGTTTGCCGCCCAGATCGGCACGCAGAAGGTCAACGAGGAGGTCAATGCGATCTCCACCTTCGGACTCGACCCCGTCCATTTCCTGGTTCTGCCGCGCCTCATCGCCGCCGCGCTGGTCATGCCCTTGCTCGTCGTCATGGCCGACATCGTCGGCCTGTTCGGCGGTGCGCTGGTCATGGCGACGTTCGATGTCGGCTTTCTGCAGTTCTACAGCCAGCTGCTCGGGGCGGTCGACGCCACCGACTTCCTGATCGGCCTCCTGAAGGCGGCCACCTTTGGATTGACCATCGCCGCCATCGGCTGCCAGCGCGGGCTGGCGACCGGGGCAGGCGCCACTTCGGTCGGACTGTCGGCGACCAGCGCGGTCGTCTCCAGCATCGTCATGATCGTCGTCATCGACGGCATCTTCACCGTTCTCACAAGCTGACGCGAACCGACCATGGAAGCCTCGATCAGCCCATCAACCGCCATCAACGTGCAAGGGCTGAGCATGGGCTACGGCTCGCGCGTTTTGCTCGAGAACGCGTCGTTCGACGTCAAGCGGGGCGAAGTGCTGGTCATCCTCGGCGGCTCGGGCAGCGGCAAGTCGAGCCTGATGAAGAACATGATCGGGCTTTACCGGCCGATGGCGGGCGACGTCAGCATCGCGGGAAAGAGCATCGTCAACGCCTCGCCCGACGACAAGGCAAGGCTGCAGCGCAGCCTCGGCGTGATGTACCAGAGCGGTGCGCTGTTCGGTTCGCTGACCGTGCTGGAGAACGTCCGCTTTCCGCTCGACCAGTTCACCGATCTGGGCATGGCCGAAAAGAACCTGACGGCACGGCTGCTTCTACGCCAGGTGGAGATGGGCGCGGCGGAATCCCTGATGCCGGCCGAGCTGTCCGGCGGCATGCTCAAGCGCGCCGGCATCGCCCGCGCCATGGCGCTGGGATGCGACATCCTGATGCTGGACGAGCCTTCGGCGGGACTCGATCCGATCACCGCGGCCAATCTCGACCGCACCATACTGACGCTGCGGGAATCGCTCGGCTTCACGTTCGTGGTCGTGACCCACGAACTGCAGAGCATATTCACCATCGCCGATCGGGCGATCATGCTCGATCCGGTCTCACGCAGCATCATCGCCGAAGGCAAGCCGGTCGAGCTCAGGGACGGCAGCACTGACTCCAGGGTGCGGCAGTTCTTCAACCGTCAGCCGACAGCGGCGCATTCTGCGGGTCCCTGAATCATGACCGAAGAAACGAGATATCGGCGGCTCGGCGTTTTCGTCTTCGCGGCGCTCGCCCTGATTGTCGGGGTCCTGTTCCTTCTGGGCGGACGCTCGCTGTTCCAGCCGACCTATACCTTCGAGACCTACTTCAACGATTCTGTGGCCGGCCTCGAAGTCGGCTCACCCGTCCGTTTCCGCGGCGTGCCTCTGGGACAGGTCAGCGAAATCCTGCCTTCATCAACGGAGTATGAATGGGATGTTCCCGTCGAAAAACGCCGGGACTATATCGTGGTCCGGGCGACGATCTCGCAGAATCGGGACTGGATCGAGCGCATCCGTCGCGAGACGGGAGACCTGATCAAGGCCGGCTTGCGCGCGCAGACGCAGCTGGCCGGCATCACCGGGCAACAGTACCTCGGCCTCGACATTCTCAATCCGCAGCAATATCCGCCCCTGCCGTTCGACTGGAAGCCGAAGCATGTCTACCTCCCGTCGGCGCCGAGCCTCACCAGCCAGATCATCACCAATGTGCAACATTTTCTCGCGAATCTGGACAAGCTCGACCTGCAGGCGCTGGAACGCAATGTCAACGCGCTGCTCGAGAATCTGAACAACAAGATATCCGAGGTGCCGGTCGCCGAACTTTCCGCCGAGGCGTCGGCGGTCTTGACGGATGCCCGCACGACGATCAACCACCTCGACGGTATCCTGACCAGGCCGGACATCCCGGTGTTCCTGAGCAACCTTGCCCGGGGCTCCGGCCGGCTCGACGGGTTGCTTGGCGATCCCGGGCTGAAGCAGACCATCGACAACGTGGCGGAGGTCAGCGTGCACCTGCGCCGATTCGCGGCGAGCGGCGAGCTCGACCGGACCGTTCGGCGGATCGACGAGCTGGCGTCACGCCTGGGCGGGACCGTCCAGGACAACCGATACGACGTGCGCGTCATCGTCCAGGACCTGCGCGTCACCGCCGACAACATTCGAACCCTGTCCGACAACCTCAAGCGCAATCCCGCCGGCGTCCTGCTCGGCGGACCGCCGGAAAAAGTCCAGTTCCCGGGGAAATCCCAATGAGCACCAAGACCATCGTCATGACCTCGAGCGTCGCCCTTCTGCTGGCCGCCTGCTCGATCGGCAAACCCGTCCCGCAGGCGACGACCTACGTCGTGGAGCCCTCCGCGCCCACCGCAAGGCTGTCCGGAGCGCACGGCTCGGAAGTCGTCCGCATGGGCAACGTCCGGGTCGCCGCGGCTTTTGCCGGCAACGCCCTGGTCTACCGAACCGACGACGTGGCGTTCACCTCGGACCCCTATCAGGCCTTCATTGCCGATCCGCCGGCCATGCTCGGCAATCAAATGGCCGCCTGGCTCGATCGCGCCGGGCCGTTCAAGGCCGTCACCCAGCCCGACAGCGCGCTGTCGGCGAACTTCGTGCTCGAGGCGACCGTGACCGAGCTCTATGGAGATTTCCGCCCGGGAAGGCCTGCGGCGGCGGTCATGGCGGTGCAGTTTGCGCTGGTCGATGTCAGCGCCACGGGCTCGGGTCTCGTTTTCGGTCGAACGATCGCGCGCCGCGTGCCACTCGAGCGGTCATCGCCGGATGCCCTGGTGCGCGGCTACAGCCGGGCGACCGCCGAGATCCTGTCCGAACTCGCCAGCGACCTTGCGGCCAAGAAATTGAAGTAACGCGAGGCACGGGTCAGCGCCGGAAATGACAGCAGGCACCGCCTCCATGTCGATCTTCACCACGGCCGGATGCTTTGGGCGGTATTGGAAAAAATGCGGTGCATTTTGCAAAGAGTGTGAAGCAACGGCGGGCTACAAAGCGTCACTGTCATTTCTCCCCCGTCGTCCGTCAGTCCCTCCCACCCTGCAGACGGACGATTCCGGCGGGCCGAATCCCCCGATTCGGCCCGCCGGATACCATAGCCTTGGGACGGCTGGAGGTGCCGAAATGCGCCGCAGCCGAGACAAAGGTCGCCAACATGCAGGCGGGGCTCGACAGGATGCGCCGGGCGGGCCGTGATGGACGAGCTGCAGCTTGGCGATCTCGCCCGCGACCCGTTCGTGCAGACAGGCGTGCTCGCGGTGGTGGGTGCGCTCATCACCCGCGTGCTGTTGCGCAAGTATCCGGCGCGGGGCCTCGCGTTCCAGCTCGCCTTCTTCCTGGCGTTGACCGCGCTGCTCTACCACTACGACATCGTTCCCTACGAAATCGCGCCCGACAGCACGCCCGCCTATGAACGCATCTTCCTGGCTGTGGCCAAGATCATCTGGTGGATCAACGCCGCCTGGGTGCTGATCGGCTTCACCCGGGTGTTCCTGATCTTCGAGCGGCGGCCGCGCGAGGGCCGGCTGCTGCAGGATCTCGTGGTCGGCCTCATCTATCTCAGCGCCGCCCTGTCGGTGATGGCCTATGCGTTCAGCGTGCCGATCGGCACGCTCATCGCCACCTCCGGGGTGTTCGCCATCATCCTCGGCCTCGCCTTGCAGAGCACGCTGGCCGACGTCTTTTCAGGCATCGCGCTCAACCTCAGCAGACCCTACGAGGTCGGCGACTGGGTCGTGCTGAGCGACGGCATGGAAGGCCGTGTCGTCGAGACCAATTGGCGGGCGACCCATCTGCTAAGCGGGTCCAGTGACCTCGTCGTGCTGCCCAACAGCGGCTTGGCGAAGGCCCAGCTCACCAATCGCAGCAGGCCGAGTCGCAGTCATGGCGTCAGCCTCAGGGTGCGCATGGTGCCGACCATGGCGCCGGTCATGATTTCCGCCGCCATGCGCAATGTGCTTCTCAGCGCCAATTCCATCATGACCACGCCGGCACCGACGGTGGAGATCAAGTCGCTGGATGCGCAGGCGATCGAGTTCGAGCTGTCGTTCCAGGTGTTGGACTTTGGCTCGGCGGCCACGGCCAAGCACGAGGTCTACGACCTCATCTATCGCCACGCCCGCGCGGCCGGACTGAGGCTGGCTCAGCCCAAGGAAGCGGCGGTGGCGTTGGTTGGCCTGCCGCAGACCGCAGCAACGCCGGTGGCGCCGAAGGCGACCGCGCTCCGCCTGGTCGAGGCGGTGCCGCTGTTCGCTTTGCTGACCGAGGCGGAGAAGGAGGAGCTGGCGGGAACGATGACGCGCAAGGCCTACCGCAAGGGCGACGCGCTGGTCGAAGAAGGCGCGAAGCTCAACTCGCTGGCAATCATCCGCACCGGCGTCGTCGTGGTGTCGCGCCACAGCGAGGAAGGCGAGATCGAGATGAGCCGGCTGGCGCCCGGCGACTACTTCGGCGACAGCAGCCTGTTCACCGGGACCGGCGAGATGGGCACGGTGCGCGCCTTGACCTTCACCGTGGTCTACGAAGTGGGTCAGGCCGCCTTGGCCAAGCTGATGCGCGAGAGGCCCGGCATCGCCGAGGAGATCAGCGTGACACTGTCGCGGCGCGCCAAGGCCGGCACCGCCGGGCTCGCGGACCAACACAGCATCGCCGCCACGCACTCCATTTCCGCGCTGGTTTCCCGCATTCGGCAGCTGTTCGAAGTACCGCATGGATAGATGAGGCCGAATGCGCCAGGAAGCCGCCCGGCGTCAAGTGAATCGGGCCAGTCGTTCCTGAGTCGCGGCCGGTATCGGAGCGCAAACCTGTCCACGCTCGCCTTCATCCTGCTGTCAGGCTGCCTACCAGTCGGGATCCGAGGTGATGGTGGCGATTGGGGAACTCCTGCTTCGGCGCTTACTAGGACTCGAGTGGGGGGTGCAATCGCCTTCTGCCGGAACCTCACCTGCTTCGGGATCGAGCACTATCCTTGCCAACTGGTGCCCAACGCTGACGTCTGCTTGTTCGAGAGTATGTGGCCCTGAGGCCCATCGATCTCCCCCCGCAATGCCGCGTCCACAGTCGAATGGAAGCGCTGCAGGTTCTGTTCCAGGCGGCCGACGATCAGGGCGTCATTGGCACCGCTTTTGAGCCCGCGCTGGATCTGCTCGCAGACCGTGAGATCTTCGGCGTTAAAGACGCCGGCATCGATCAGCTCGAAGGAGCGCCGCCAATGCGCCTCGGTCTTCTCGTCGGCTGGCTTCTCGGGAATCAACATGGTGTGAACGAACAGCGTCTCGTCTGCGGCGCGCGGGAAGAGACCGAGATGGCTGATGTAGTCGGGGTGGTAGATGAAGATGCTGTTGGGGAACACGTAGTGCACCAACGTGCCGTGCACCTGCGGGCTCCACCGCTCGGGCGGCAGGCTGCGGATCTCGGGCGTGCGCTCGCGCGCGATCAAGACGCGGACATGGGCGCCCACGCTGTCGTTCACCGCCACGGCATCGGCGAAGAACGATCCGATCGTGCCCGCGTGCAGCCGCCGCACGTGGTAGACCTCGAGGAAGGCATCGACGATCAGCTTCCAGTTGGCGGCACGCTTGACGGCGTGCTGGCGGTAGAAGCGGTAGCGGCCTACGCCGATCGCTTCGAATTCGCGGTCGAGCTCGCCGAGATAGGCTGCCATATCGGGCAACGCCTCTGCCTTTGGATCGAGGATCGCCCACACGAGCCCATGGCGCACCGTGCAAGGCAGGCGCCGCAAGCCAAGCAGATGTCGGTCCAGGTCGGGGAACGCCTCCGCGCGCGGCACGCCCGCCAGGCTGCCATCGAGGCGGTAGGTCCAGCCGTGATAGGGGCAAACGAGGCTCTGCCGGCGGCACACCTGGTTTTCCTCGGGCACCAGCCGCGTGCCGCGGTGACGGCAGACATTCAGGAATACGCCCAGCTCGCCGCCGCGCGCGCGCGCCATCAGCAGCGGCACGCCGCACGGCTCGAAGGCCATCACCGTGCCGGGCTCGAGCTGGTCAATGGAACCGACACACAGGGGCTGGCGGCGAAACAGTTGCTCACGTTCGGCCGCGAAGCGCTCGGCATCGTGATAGATCGCGGGATCGAGCGTGACCGGCGGTGCCTGCCAATCAGCCGACTGACGATGATCGATCTCGGCGATGAGGCGTTCGAACAAGGGCTGCCACGGGGTGGTCATGGTTTGCTCTCCACTAGGCGAAGGGAACGGTAAGGCGCGGCCGACACCGCCTGGAGACAGAAGACGGTGATGGAGTCGATCAGCGCGCGGGTGTTGGGAAGATCGGGCGCTTCCGGCGCCAGCGGTCCGATCAGGCCTTCGGCGAGTGCGCCGATCACGCAGGCAGCCGACGCAGCGGCGTGCTGCGACGGGAATTCGCCGGCGGCTATGCCGTCGCGGATCACCTTCTCGAAGACGTCGGCAAAGGCGCGACGATAGACGATACGCGCGGCGTCGACCTCCGCCTCGGCGGGCTCGGCGATCATCGCCCAGGCAAGACGCCGCGCTTGCACCGCGCGGCGGGCAAACACCCGCAAAGCGTCGGCAAGGCGCGAGGCTGCGGCGCCGTCGGCGGCCGCCACAGCGGCGATGACATCGACTTCGTGCTGGGCATTGAGCGCCAGCGCCTGCGCGAACAGTTCGCCCTTGGACGGGAAGTGGCGATAGACCGTGCCCGTCGCCACGCCCGCCGCCTCGGCCACGATCGCAACCTGGGCGCCGCGAAAGCCGACCTCAGCCACGACCTGCCGCACCGCCTGCAGGATCCGGTCGCGCTTGTCCTGGAGCTGCTCCTCGACTCGCTCGGTCCGTCGGTAAGCCATAATGTGAATCCACATTCAATTCTTCGACAAAGAAATGAACCGAAATTCATTTCATGTCAATAGGGTGGGACTGCCGGGCGACCATGTGCGCTCAACCCTCGTTGTCACCCGCGATAGCAAAGCCGTTGAAAACCTACGCCGACCGTCAAAAGTTGTCCGACTGGAACCCAATATGGCTCCTTGGAAGGTGGCAAAATTGGCCGGTTCCTGTCGGACCGGGGTACGGCCAGTAACGACAGGCCGAACTCGATTCGGGGACGGACTGTAACGATCAGCGCGGCGAGGTGGGGAACCAGGGACAAAGTAAGAAGCCCGCTGACGCCGATCGCGGCTCAGATGAACGTCGGCTATGCCGTCGCGGCCGCCATCCTCGACGGCGCCGCCATGGTCCGGCAATTCGCGCCGCTCACACTGCTCCTGCGTCGCGTCGTGCGCGGGCCCAAGCTCTATATCTCCCGGGGCTCATGCCGTAGAGACGCTTGAAGGTGCGTCGGAAACTGCTTTCGTCAATGTATCCGGCAGCAGCTGTGATCTGCTTGACGGACTTCGTGGTCATTTCAAGCGAGGCTCTCGCCATCTCAAAGCGAATGCGGTCAATGAACTGTTTGGGAGACTCGCCGGTCGCATCGGTCAACCGTCGGTGAAGCGTCCGCTGGGAGGTTGCGAGGCGACGCGCGAGGTCACCGGCGGTCAGCGGCTTCTCGGTGGATTGGCGTACAAAGTGCTCGGCGTCCACGAGAAACGGGTTCGAAGCAGCCAGATGCCCGGCAGGAATATAGACCGCCTGGCTCGACGGAGCGGTGTCGACAACCGCGAAGTCTGCTGCAGCCCGTGCGGCGTCAGCGCCACACAACGTCCGCACGACGTATAGGGCTAGGTCGATCCAAGAGAGCGGGCCGCCTGCGCTAACCACGCGTCGGTCCTCAACCAGTGCCGCACCCCACGAGGCTTCAGCCTTGGGATAACGACGCTTCATCTCATCGTGCAACCACCAAGTCGTCGTACAACGCCGGCCGTCCAGAAGGCCGGCTTCGCCGAGCAGGAAAACGCCGCTGCAGGAGCCGCAGGCAAGCGCGCCACGGGCGTGGTGATGACGGATCCAAGCCGCCGTCTCCCGCAAGTTGTCCAATTTCGGGGGGCGCCTGCTATCGTCGGGAACGAAGCCGGGAATGATAAGCGCGTCGCACGCGGGCACCGACTGCAGGGCCACATCGACCTGCAGGCGACGGCCATGCCCGTCCCGGACCGAACGGCCGTTGGCACTCGCAGTTATGATTTTGAAAGGGATCTCGCCGCCCTTGCTATCAGCAATCGCACGCTGGGCGAGCGAAAGGATATCGACCAGTCCGATAAAGCCGGACCCAAGGCATCCCTCCGATCCGATGACCGTAATTCTCATCCGGAAATCTGCTCTCTGGCGAGTTCTGCTCGAAGTATGGCAAACTCGCCACCCTCCAATCAAGGCGTGTCGGTTGCAGATTTCGCGAGCCGGGAGCGGATCAGTTCCCGTCACTCAAGGTCACGGAGCGTCAATGATGGGTACAGTCGCCGGCGTCATTCCATTCAAGGCAAAGCCTGGACAGGGGGCGGAGGTCGCCCGTCTTATCGCTGCCGCACTCCCGCACGTAGAAGCCGAATCCGGCACACCGTTGTGGCTCGTGCTGCGATCCAATGCAGATGCCGACACGGTATTCCTCGTGGATTTGTTCAGCGGGCCCGATGGCCGCGACGCACACATGAATGGCGAGGCGGCGAAGCTGATTTTTGCGACCGTTCCATCTCTGCTGGAAGCCGAGCCGATCATTCATCCCGCAGATGTGGTCGCCAGGAAAGGGGCCTGAGCCCGGTGATCTGACTGCTGGTTTGGATTGATCTCTCTACGTCCAGCGGGATGGATCGGTCGGACTGTCCGCCGTTGATCGTGCCAATTGCGCCGGCGCCGGACATCTCTCCTACGTTTGTTAGCCCTTGCCCGTGGGGTATGGATTATGAGCAAGCCTGTCGTTCTGATCACTGGCGCTCTGACCGGCATCGGCCGCGCCACCGCCATCGCCTTCGCCGACGAAGGCGCGCGTCTCGTCGTCTCCGGCCGCCGAGAAGACACAGGAAATGCGCTTGCGGTCGAACTGCGCGGGCTCGGCGCCGAGGCCGAGTTCGTCCGTGCCGATGTCCGCCACGAGGACGAGGTGAGCCGCCTTGTCCAAGAGACGGTCGCGCGTTTCGGCCGGCTCGACGTCGCCGTCAACAATGCGGGCACGGAGGGCAAGCCCGGCCCGGTCACGGAACTGACGGCCGAGAGCTACGCCGCGATGTTCGACACCAACGTGCTGGGCACGCTCTTCGGCCTGAAGCACGCGCTGCGCGTCATGCAGGCGCAGGGCAACGGCAGCATCGTCAACATCTCGTCGACCATGGGCGAGCGCGGCTCGGCGAACATGTCGCTTTACGCCGGCAGCAAGCACGCGGTCGAAGGCGTCACCAAATCCGCCGCCATCGAGGCCGCGGCCTTCGGCGTGCGCGTCAATGCCGTGGCACCCGGACCGACGGAGACCGCCATGCACGACCGCCTGACCGGCGCGCTCGAGAAGAAGGCGGCGTACTACGCGGCCATCCCCCTGAAGCGCGCTGGCACGCCCGACGAGGTCGCGGACGCCATCACCTTCCTCGCCTCCGACAAGGCGCGGTTCATCACCGGCCAGATCATCCGGGTCAACGGCGGCAAGACCGCAAGCTGACGCAGGTCGAAACCCTTCCATCAGGACGGCCGATACGACCGACCATACCCATCACACGGTGCCGACGCGCTTCGTCGAGGCCAACGGCATCCGCCTCGCCTATCGCCGCTTCGGCAAGGCCGCCGGCGTGCCGCTCGTGCTGAACCAGCATCTCACCGGCACGCTCGGTCACTGGGATCCGCTCGTGACCGACGGGCTCGCCCAGGATCGAGAAGTCATTCTGTTCACCAATGCCGGCATCGCCAGGAGCTCGGGCGAGGTCCCGACCACGGTCGACGAGATGGGCGTCAACGCCATCGCGTTCGTCCAAGCGCTCGCTTTGGATAAGCGTAACGGCCAATCCAACGGCGGAGTGGATCGCCCGCCTGAGTCCGCTCGGACGAAGGGCTCCAAAATCTATCTTCCAAATGTCCGCTATATGAAAAATTCGATCAACGGATTGCGGGAAGCGTCCCATGTGTGATGTCGCCCGAGTCGAAACCGAGCAACAGAGAGGCGATCACCGAGAGGAGCGGACATGTTCAATAGCATGCAACAGACCCTTGCAACGGCAATCGTCGATGACGCTGACGCGGGCGCCTTCAGAGTTGCGCGCGATATCTTCACGAACCCGGCGATATTCGAGCTCGAGATGAAGTATATTTTCGAAGGCAACTGGGTCTATCTGGCACATGAGAGTCAGATCCCGAACAAGAATGACTACCTGCAAACCTACATCGGCCGCCAGCCCATCATCATCGCCCGCAACCAGCGTGGCGAGTTGAATGCGTTCATCAATGCATGTGCCCATCGCGGCGCCTTGCTCTGCCGGCACAAACGCGGCAACCG
>Ga0070698_100002113_pt1 | contig 22090 bp, 19 predicted proteins | sample KBSK1502metaG_FD_65477 | JGI IMG/M metagenome (GOLD analysis project Ga0070698, IMG submission 65477) | Corn, switchgrass and miscanthus rhizosphere microbial communities from Kellogg Biological Station, Michigan, USA - KBS K1-50-2 metaG | ecosystem: Host-associated > Plants > Roots >...
CGGCGCACCTTGCGGGAACACACCTACCGGCATCGTGCTGAGGAGCTAGTAGACATCGTCCGTAAGCACTTGTGAGGGCGTCAATAAGATTTCAGCAAGGGTCTCATACGAATCTCGGTTACCTCGGCAGTCCGCGGTAGACACAGAGCGCAGATCACCATTGTGGCGATATCCTCCGGCTGCAGCAGGACGCCGGGACGATATGGTCTGCCTTCACTCCGATAGATCGCTGCCTGGCGGGGAGTGGCGGTTCGCCCAGGAAAGACGTTCAGCACACGGATTCCGTCGCTATTGATTTCATCGCGCAGGCTATCTGCTACGGCCTTGAGGGCGTGCTGGGTAGCCGCGAATTGGCCCACTTGGGCTCGGGACTGCAGGCCAACGCTGGAGTTTATGAACACGACCTGGCCATGCGCGGTTCGAAGGAGCGGGAGCAGGGCCTGAGTTAGGCTGTAAGGTGCTCTTACATTCGCGTGGTACAACGCGTCAAACGAGTCGGCAGATGCCTGCTCGGTCGTTCCTAAGGCATGGAGCCCGGCACAAAGGATGAGAATGTCCAGGCGCCTAATCTCATCCTTAACATATGAGCAAAGCTTCCGAAGATCGCTGTCGACAGTGAGATCGGTTTGATACGTGAGGACCTGACCGGTTGCCGCGTGTGCTTCCTCGCTGACAACTCGGAGTTTCTGGGACTCTCTACCGACAAGGCAAAGCGTCGCACCCGCATCGACCAAGCCCAAGGCAATCGCTTTCCCGATGCCCTGAGAGGCTCCCGTGACTAACGCAATCTGACCTGCAAGCGGCTTCGTATTCACTTTGTCTCTGTGCGGTGCGCGTTTTCGCTCGCGATCGCAAGCGAGTCATTCCCAGGCCTGTGTCCTGTGCGATTTCCATGTGCCTCGTCGCACTCCTTGAGCAAGCCGTGCTGGAGGAGGGCTTGAGCGGATCTCTGTATGACGTCGAACGCGATGCCCGAGCGATTAGCAATGTCGAGCAGCTTATATCTCCCATCGGACAAGTTAAGAACCCAGAGCATGGCCAATTCGTTGATTCGGGCTTCAGCCTGGCCTCCCATGGCGCTGTAAAGGCCCCGCTTGCCTAACTGCGGCTCACATTTAGGATTTTGGCTGACATATGCTCTGTTTTTCTCGAGTACGCCCAGAATGGCGAAGCACTTCGAGAGCGAATCAGCTAGGTGTTCGGGCCGCACGAGGTCGAGATTGTCAGCCGACGTGTGGTACTCAGGGAAGCGTCCATGCGGAGTGCGCATTAAGCATCCCACCGGCAAGTTGAACCCGGGCGAGCAGAACTGCCGCTCATCGTAGCCATAGGGAGAGAAATCAAGGATCTCATATTGTTGGCCCGAATGTTGAAGCACGTAGCATGCCGCTTGGTCTATTTCCGCGTCGCCTCGGCGACTTTTCTTGTAGGTCGAATTCCCTGAGTCTCCGATGCAAGTGAGCACGAGCCCGTGCTTAATCCTGGGAACGCATGCTTCATTCCGAGCTAGCCAAGTGATCGAGCCGATGGTTCCAGGGATGAACAGGAATCGGTACGAATAGTGGCGCGGTTGCGGCGCTAGCAGCTTCGCGAGCAGAGCGGCAATGGCCACGCCCGATAGATTGTCGTTGCAAAGCGATGGGTGGCAGATGTGACTGCTAAGCAGAACTTCGTCTGGCGTGGCGCCAGGTAAATAGAACTCGCCATACGTTAGGTGACCATCCTTAAACGACGAATCGATCAGAACTTCATATGAGTCACCTTGGAGGGCCAACAATTGGTTTTGCGTGACGCAAAAGCCCCAATTCTCGTTGTAATAGGACGTCCGGTAAGGAATCCAATCCGGATGATCGGGCAAACTAAACAGGTGTTTCTTGAGTTCTGTCGCATCGATCCTGCCGCGAACGGGCGCGCTGTAGCTAACTACGTGTAGGTTGGACTCGCGGAAGTCCACGATTCTTTCACCTGTTCCATTCTTGATGTAGGCGTCCCGAATCTGCCATTCCTTGGGCACCGTCCAATCGAACACACGAGTTCCACTGGGAACTTCGTGTACGGCCAAGGGAACATGTTGCTTGAGGATGGACAGTGTCTGGCGCACGCCTTGACCGGTGATGCTCCGGCAAATGGGATACAGCTCGGCGATGAGACGATGCGCCTGCTCGCCAATTTCCTTTAAATTCGGATCCGCTTTCAGAGTGGGCAAATCCATGGTTTGAGAGCCGTTCGGCACATTGCCGGTGAAGCTTTCAAGCGAGAGCTAACAGCCAAACTCAACTCTTCGGGACAATCTGGAGCGTCCGCACGACGCACTGGGAGATCGCCTCCGGTGTGAGCCCATGACGCTCTTGCATGTATTCCTGGTTGCCGATATGCGGTGAAAACGCTGAAGGCAGGCCGATCCTCTTGAACGCGATTTTTGGCCCGTCAGCCTCTGCCAATGCTTCGGCGACGGCACTGCCCAGTCCGCCGATAATACTATGCTCCTCAATGGTTACGATCATTCGGGTCTCGGCGGCTGCGGACAATACTGCTTCCACATCCAGAGGTTTCAGCGTGTGCATACTGAGCACTCTTGCTTCGATCCCCTCGCTCGCCAGCCGGTCAGCTGTGCGCATTGTGGCCTGGAGCAAACCGCCCGTAGAAATCAGCGTCACATCGCTACCCTCGCGCATGCAGATCGCCTTGCCCAGCTGGAAATCAATTGTCCCCGAGTGAACCGTGGGCTCTCCCGCCTTACCCAGTCGTAGGTAACAAGGCCCTGGGTAGGCCGTGATGGCGCAGGTTGCAGCTCGTGCCTCTCCCGGGTCTCCAGGAGCCACTACCACCATCCCTGGCAAGGCGCGCATCACAGCGAGGTCCTCGGTAGCATGATGTGTGACGCTCAACGAGCCATACGCAAAGCCGCCTCCCACGGAGACAACCTTTACGTTCGCGTTGTGATAACAAACGTCGTTTCGGATCTGCTCGAGGCAACGCAGCGTCGGGAAATTCGCGATCGAGTACGTGAGAGCGATCTTACCGCTAAGCGCCATGCCGGCAGCTATGCCAGTCATATTCTGTTCTGCGACACCCACGTTTAAGAACTGCCGCGGCAGTTGCTTCATAAACGGCTCAACCACTGTAAACCCCAGATCCCCCACGATCAGGACGATCCGTTCGTCCTGCTTGGCCAATTCAAACAAGGTTTCGATAAATGCGGTTCTCATGCGCTCTTTTCCAGTTCTGCGAGAGCCCTTTCCAAGTCATCGCCTCGTGGAGCGCGATAGTGCCAAAGTAGTTTGTCTTCCATGAAACTCACACCCTTGCCCTTCACCGTATGCGCGACAATACAGGAGGGCCGATCGCGCTCGTAGGGCACTTCTGTCAAAGCTTCTTCCAGCGAGACGATATCGTGACCGTCCAGTTCGCGCACCGCCCACCCAAACGCGCGCCATTTCGCCGCAAGAGGCTCGAGATCCATCACCTCTTTGACCGTTCCAAGACTTTGGATCTTGTTGTAATCCACGATCGCCAGTAGGTTATCCAGCTTGTGATGGGGCGCGAACAGAGCCGCTTCCCAAGTCGACCCCTCGTCGCATTCCCCATCGCTCAGCAAACAGAACACGCGGTAAGCGCTAGAGTCCCGCTTGGCGGCGAGGGCCATGCCGATTCCTAGGGCAAGCCCGTGTCCCAATGATCCGGTGGACACTTCGACGCCGGGTATGTTTTTGTGAGTCGCGTGACCAGCTAGGGGTGACCCGTTTTGGTAGTAATTGTCCAGCCAGTCCATCGGAAAAAAGCGGCATTCGGCGAGAACGGCGTACAGTGCCGCGCAACCATGGCCTTTACTCAAAATGAAGCGATCCCGATCAGGCCAATCAGGGCGCTGGGGGTCGAAACGCAGAGCCTTGCCGTATAGAACAGCCAAAATGTCGGCTGCGGAGAGAGAAGAGCCGATGTGGGAAGCATTCGCTTTGCCTGTCATGCAAACGCAGTGCTTCCGGATGCGTTTCGCGAGCTCAGAAAGGGCGGTTTTGTCCATGCTGCTGGTCCTTTCAGATGCGGGAGGGCTCAGATTCGGCCTGATGCCCCAACCTACAGGAACCCCTCGAGAAAGGCTCGGTCGTTCATATGGCGTGCGATCGCTTCAAGCAGTTGCGCTGCCGGAATGCCGTCCGTGATCCGGTGGTCGAACGTAAGACTTAGGATGCATGTATTACCAACGGTAACAGCGCCGTCATGCACTACGGGGCGCTGGGCAATTCGGCCAATTCCCAGGATGGCAGATTCCGGTGAATTGAGAATGGGAGTGAACGCATCGACTCCGTGGTTACCCAGATTGGTAATCGATGCGGTGCCTCCCTCGATATCCGTCGGACGCAATCGATTGGCACGCGCACGCTCTGCGAGATCCCGAACTGCGCGAGCGACCTCCGCCAGCGACAGACAATCCGCGTTGTGCACCACCGGCACAACAAGGCCTCCGGACACCGCCACTGCAAACCCGATATGCACCTCGTCGAGGAGAACGATCGAATTATCATCCAAAGTTGCGTTCAGTTCCGGGTTCTCGCGCAACGCCGCGGCGAATAGCCTAATGAATAACGCATCATATGATGGAGCGGCGTCCATCTCCTTGGCGAGGGATTGCCGAGTCGTTACGAGCGCGCTTGCATCTACTTCGCGAGTTAGCGTCGTTGAAGCCGCTGTAGACAGGCTCCGTCTCAAGCGATCGGCCACAGCTCTCCGGTTGCCGGACAGCGACACTTTGCTTCGAATTCGGGCTCCGGGAGAGCGGCCAGCTCTCGGTTCATGCCCCGATTGTGGGACTTTGGCCAGTATATCCGCTTCCACAATGCGACCTCCGGGCCCGCTCCCAATAATCTGAGTCAGGTCTATTCCAAGCTGCGCCGCTAGGCGCCGAGCGGCCGGGCTGCTGCGCAGCTGGCCTGGACTTGGTTGGTGTTCCTGCGGCCCAGCGGATCCGCGCAAACCTTCGGACGCCACAGGCGAAACGATGGTCTCTTGCAAAGTTGCCTGCGGAGCCTGTTCGCCATCGCCGACAATGTAGCCCATGAGCATCTCCACCCGCAGGCTGGTTCCGACCTGTGCCACCGGATGCAGGATGCCTGCTGCCACTGCTGGAATCTCAAAAGTTGCCTTTTCAGTGGTGACTTCGGCGATTGGCTCGCCCATCTCCACCCGCGCCCCTGCGGGACGCAACCAGGACGTCAAGACTCCTTCCTCCGTGTACATCCCCATACTTGGCATTACGATCGGTTGCGGCAAGCTCAAGCCCTCGTTCCGAATAATTCATGCACGGCCGCAATGACCTGTTTGGCGCCAGGCACGTAATGCGCTTCGAGGACAGCTGCGAAAGGAACCGGGGTATCAGGTGCAGTGACTGTCTTAATGGGCGCATCCAGGTCATCGAAGCCTTTTTCAGCAACGCGAGCAGCAATATCGCGAGCCACGGAAGCAGTTGGTGTGTCCTCGTCGACCACAATTAGGCGGCGCGTCCTGGCGACCGATTCGAGAATTGTTGACTCGTCGAGCGGCGAAAGTGTCAAGACATCGACGACCTCCGCGTCTATGCCATCCGTCGCGAGTAAATCAGCAGCTTCTAGGCATACGTGCGTCATTCGCCCAATCCCGCAAATAGTAACGTCACGCCCACGACGAACGACCTCGGCCCGTCCGATCGGCACCGTGTAGGGCTCTTCGGGGACGTGCCCTTTTGCTGCTGCACCAAGAAACTTGTGCTCCAAAATTACCACCGGGCCGTTATCTCGGATGGCCGCAATGGTCAATCCTTTAGCGTTGTACGCCGTCGAGGGTACAACTACTTTGAGGCCCGGGATGTGGGCGAGGACAGCATAAAGGGTCTGGGAGTGCTGCGCAGCCGCACCTCCTCCGTATGTTCGTTTGCCATCCCCACGTGTGCCGTAGGCCGTTCGGATGACGAGGGGCAAATCCAGCTGCCCCCCCATCATGTAATGCATCTTCGCGGCCTGGTTCATGATCTGGTCGTAACAGCAGCCAATAAGGTCCACGAACATGACCTCTACAACTGGGCGTAGGCCAGACATGGCTGCGCCCACTGCTGCTCCGACAAAACCCATCTCGGCGATCGGTGTGTCGAGCACACGTTCCGGTCCGAACTCGGAAATCAGCCCGCGTGTCGCCCGAAGGGGCCCGCCCCAGGCATCCACAAATCCCAGATGCGCTCGACCCGCGGCGCCGGCTACGTCTTCGCCCAGCACAACGACAGTCGAGTCCCGCCGCATCTCCAACCGGAGCGCCTCGTTGATTGCTTGACTAAAGGTTAGCTCGCGTACGGCGGTTGCCATTGCCATTCCAGACCCTCTTAAGATTCTGGTACGAATACGTCCGTGTACAGCTCCGAAAGATCTGGTAAAGGGCTACGTTCGGCGAAGGCTACCGCTTGGTTGATCTTCGTGCGATTGGCTGCATCGATCGAGGCCAGCTCTTCCAGGCTGAGCAGATCATTCGACAGGACGTACTCACGAAATCGCGCTATGCAATCTCGCTGACGTGCGGCGTCTTCTTCCTCTTTGCTTCGGTACCGGTGCGGATCATCACCTTGATGATGCCCGTAGTAACGGTAGGTCTTACATTCGATCAGCGACGGCCCTCCGCCACGGCGTGCGCGTCGCACCGCGGTATCTGCCGCTTCCCAAACGGCAAGAACGTCTTGGCCGTCCACAGTAACACCTGGCATCCCGTAGGCCGCCGCGCGGACAGCGATGTCGGGGACGGAAACCGCGTATTCGACCGGGGTAGCTTGTGCATACCCGTTGTTTTCGCACACAAAAATGACGGGCAGTTTCCAAATCGCGGCTAGGTTCATCGCCTCGTGGACTGCGCCGATACTTGCTGCACCTTCCCCGAAAAACGCTGCTGCCACCTGCTGGGTTCGTCGAACCTTTGCAGAAAGTGCGGCTCCAACGGCATGCGTGGTTCCCATTCCGACGATTGGGTTGACTCCCAGCATTCCGACACGAACGTCCGTAATGTGCATGGAGCCGCCCTTGCCCCGGTTGGTACCTGTGATTTTGCCGTAGAGCTCAGCCATCATGCGGTGTACTTCAACGCCTTTGGCGATACAGTGGCCGTGGCCACGGTGGGTGGATGCAATCCAATCAGTCTGCTCGAGCGCCGCGCACACGCCCACCGCGCAGGCCTCCTGTCCGGTGTAGTAGTGCACGGCGCCTACAGGTACACCGGTTTCCACAAGCCACTTCAGCCGTTCCTCGAATTCCCGGATCAGCGTTAAGCGTTCGTACATCCAAACGAACTGGTCGCGGCTTGGCACGGTTTTGGTCAGCCTCGCAGTGCCGCTGGAATAAGCTGCGTTTGCGCCGTTGTCCAAAGGTTTCTCCTTTATGGGCGGCAGAGGATCTCCCCTCTCGGTCAGCCCGTGGCGCGAGCAACGTTGCTGACGCAATCTGCTCAATGATTCTTTCTCTCCGCTTTTGCCAGCACTGAATATCAGCAATCACGCATGAATTACATCCGCCTCAAGAGCGTATCACCCGCCAGTGACGACAAGCTCTAACGAGTTCGCTCATTGCCAGGGAGCAGCGCATTCTCGACAACAAAGTCGGGAAAGCTCCTGTCCCGCTCGGAAATAATCCGCTGGGCGTCGGGCCAGTCAATCGCAAATGCGGGATCATCCCACCGAATCCCTCTGCTGTCGTCCGCAGCGTAGACTTCCGACATCTGGTAGAGGACTTCACTGTCATCCGTCAATGTCTGAAAGCCGTGGGCGAAATCTTCCGGAACGTAAAGAGCCTTGCGGTTGTCTGCTGTGAGCACCACGGCGACATGCTGAGTGAAAGTGGGGGAGTTTTTACGCAGGTCGATGATCACGTCATAGATCGCCCCACGAGTGCAGCGAACTAACTTGGCTTCTTCGTGTGGCGCAACCTGGTAGTGCATCCCTCGGAGTGTCCCTTTTTTCTTGTTGTAGGAAATGTTGCATTGGCTCACTCGTGGGTTAAGACCGTGCGTGTCAAATTCCTTCTGGCACCAAGTACGAGCGAAGAACCCTCGCTCATCCTCTAACCTCTCCGGCTCGATGACGAACGCGGACTTCAACCTTGTCTCAGTGAAGATCACGAGAAGACTGTTACCTCTGGTATGGGCACTACGAATTGACCACCCCATTCTCGTATGTGGGCCATGTCGTGCACAATTTCGTCCTTAATGTTCCAGGGCAAGATCAGCAGGTAGTCTGGTTTCGTCTCGCTGATTTTGGCCGGTGAGAAGATCGGGATCCGCGTACCAGGCAAGAAATTCCCCTGCTTATGGGGGCTCCGATCAACCGTGTAGTCGATGAAATCGGACCGAACGCCGCAGTAGTTCAGCAGCGTGTTACCTTTCGCAGGCGCGCCGTAACCGACAACGGACTTCCCTTGTCGTTTGACAGCGATCAGGAAATCCAGCAGCTTCCGTTTGGTCTCTTTGACCTGCTGGGCAAACCGCAGATATCGGTCTATATCGCCAAGACCGGCGCCGCGCTCTCCACGTTTGAGATCTGCAACTCGGGAACTTACGTGCCGAGCCGAATCTCCAGCTCGGCACAGGTAAATTCGCAAGGATCCGCCGTGCGTGGGGAGCTCGTCCACATCGAAAAGCGTTAGCCCATGTGCGGAGCACACGCGCTCCACGGTGGCCAATGAGAAGTAAGAGAAATGCTCGTGATAGATGGTGTCGAACTGGTGTTCCTCGATGAGCCGCATCAGATGCGGAAACTCCAAAGTAATTACGCCATGCGGTTTCAAAAGTATCCGCAGCCCTTCAACGAAATCGTTAAGCGCGGGAACATGCGCCAATACGTTGTTTCCCACCACGAGGTCGGCGCTGAAGCCGTTTGCCGCCATCTCTTGAGCGGTTTCTGCACCGAAAAACTTGACGACAGTGGGTATACCCTTTGCGATGGCCGCCTCAGCAACGTTGACCGCTGGCTCGACTCCCAAGACGCGGGTGCCCAGTTTGAGAAAGTACTGCAGCAAGTATCCGTCGTTGCTAGCGATCTCCACCACTTGGCTGGAGCCGCACAAAGCAAAACGCCTGGCGGCCATTTCCGTGAACTCTTGGGCGTGCCGAAGCCAACTGGCGGAATAAGAGGAGAAATAGGCATAGTCGGTGAAAATATGTTCCGGAGTCTCGCACTGTTCAAGCTGCACCAGAAAGCAACGTTCGCATAGATATACGCGAAGGGGGTAGAACTTCTCAGCCTGACTAAGCTGATCCGGGCTCAAATAGGAGTTAGCGAGTGGAGAAACCCCTAGATCCAAAAACGGATCGTTTAGGCGCGAATCGCAGAAGCGGCAACAACAAGCTTCAAGCCCGTTTTCTGATTGCCGAGTATTTTGATCTCGGATCAAGCTTCCACTTGCCACTCGGACCTCCCCAATTCCCGGGTAGCGCGGTTATCAAACATCTTTCCCCGAGAGAAAGCACTCAAAACCGCGGTTCTCATCGTCAGTCACGCAAACGAATGCCTTCGAGTTCGTCGGTTGATGCCAGGGCCCAACGTTGCTTCATGACACAGGTGCCGCTCCAGGGAAGCACGCCTGTGCCATAGTAATCAGACTGAGCAACGGTCAGGCGGACCGCGTCCTCGACCCAATCTTCACAGTTACGAATATTCAGAGCGACCTTGACCTTGTACTCTCCTGGCACAAGCGTCAGGCTCGGAATCTCGCAGATAAAAACTTGTTCTCCGGACCGTGATCCCCAAGCCCTTTGAGGCTCGAACATGGTATCTGCCGTGAAAATCCTCTGCCCAAGCAAACTGTCGAAGCCCAGACCGGCATCCACACGACTCGTGGGCTCTTCTATTTCGCAATATATGTGGGCTATTAAAGAACTACCCATCGGCAAACTGCCATTCAAAGCCCGACCCTGATCAGTGAAGAGCTCTAATCGTTTCAGCATGGGACGACACTGACGCGGCCTGCCCGGAGCGTTAGTTAGATCGATGATGTGCGACCTGGCGCTAGGCTGGTCCGGACCACCTTGGAGATAACGTTCGATGGCGCGGCTCATAGCGCCACAATAGGTTACTGTGCCATCCTCAATCAGAATCCCCTTATTGCATAGATTTTCCACCGCCGCCATGTTGTGAGAGACAAACACTACCGTAAGACCAGCTTGGCTGACCTCAGTCATTTTTCGTAAGCACTTTTTCTGAAATGCTGCGTCGCCTACGGCAAGGACTTCGTCAACCAAGAGGATCTCAGGCTCCAGATGGGCAGCCACCGCAAAGGCCAGACGCACATACATACCACTGGAGTAATGCTTGACAGGCGTATCGATGAATTTATCGATTTCGGCAAAAGCCACGATCTCATCGAACTTCCGCTGAATTTCCGCCCGCTGCATGCCCAAAATCGCCCCATTTAGAAATAAATTTTCCCGCCCGGTTAGTTCGGGATGGAAGCCGGTGCCGACCTCCAGCAGAGACCCTACTCGACCATTGATCTCACCATGCCCTTCGGTCGGTTCGGTAATCCGCGACAGAATTTTCAGGAGCGTACTCTTGCCCGCGCCGTTGCGACCAATGAGTCCAACGACTTCGCCATGCTTGATAGTAAGGGACACGTTCCTGAGAGCCCAAAAGGTCTCGTCGAGATCGGCAGCGCCAGTGGCTCGACCGGCCAACAGCTTTGCCGCGCGACGAAAGGGCGAAACCAAGGCTTCGCCAACCCGCGGGCCCATACTCCCTCGAGCGACTCGCCTTTTGCCGATATGGTACTGCTTACCGATTTTCTCTAGCTCAATTGCATTTTGGGACATCAGATTTGCCTACAATGCGTCGGCAAAGGTCTTTTCCAAACGACGGAACCAGTACGCTCCGCTGATCAGCACCAAAGCCGCAACCCCACAGGAGACCACGAGCATCGGCCCCGGTGCCGTTTTTGCTCCGAGCAAAGCCCAACGAAAGCCTTCTGTGACCCCCACCATAGGGTTAATGCCATAAACAAGCCGCCAACGCCCAGGCACCAGACTGCTGGGATAGGCAATCGGCGTTGCAAAAAGCCAGAGTTGAGTTAAGAAAGGAAGAATCTGCTCCACGTCGCGAAAGCGGACGTTCATCGCCGAGAGCCAAAACACGGCGCCAAGGGCTGTAACCATCGCCACAAGCACAAAAGCTGGCAACCAAAGCGCCCGTACTGTGAGATGCACACCGAAATAGAAGGTCATCCCAAGCAGTAGTAGGAACGCCAGCCCCAAGTCCACCAGCGCCGATAGCACCTTCGCGATCGGTATGGTGAGACGAGGGAAGTACACTTTTTTGATCAGACCAGCGTTGCTAATCAAACTGTTCGATCCTTGGTTTAAGCTGCTGGAGAAGTAACTCCACGGTACCAATCCCGCAAACGCAAACAGGGGGTACGGAATCCCGTCCGACGGAACCTTGGCCAGCTGCCCGAAGAACAAGCTGAATAGCAACATTGTGAACAAAGGTTGAATGATGGCCCAGCCGGCGCCTAGCACGGTCTGTTTATACCGGACCTTAAGGTCACGCCAAACGAAAAAAAAGAGCAGCTCTCGATGCTCCCAGACTTCACGAAGTTTGACCGCCACCCAGCCTCTGGAGGCTCCGAGACGTATCGTCTGGTTCCGAGACCGCGGTTGTACGCCAGTTCTAGCAGCCGCTGATTGCTCAATCTCCTGAAGATTTTGCATTATGCTCGATTCTGCGTTCGGGTTCGGTCAGGGACCTTCGTCAGACCGCTTGGTAGGACAAATCCCGCGGTCGATTTCGCTGCGTCCAGAAGAGCTCATCTGTTAGCAGTCCACGACATCCCAAATCTGACAGCACATTGAGCCTGATCAGATGGGAATCGCGAAAATTCCGGTCGTTGAATCCAATGGCTGCCAGCCCAGTCCTTAACTCCGCAATGGTACCGGTCAAATCGCATTCTGGCTGGTGATTAGGAGCGAGTGTTCGAAAGAGACTAAAATCCACGCGGTAGGAGCGCTGGTCTGGTGGCGCTGCCTTATTAATCGTCACGTCCACATCAGGAACGACGTTGGCGACAGCCTCGGCCAAATTCTTCACTTGGTAATTCCAGGCGTCGGAGCCGGTATTAACCACAAGGAATTCCCCTCCCGCACCTATGTCCCTCATTATCGCCCATTCGATTGCTTTCGCCATGTCCCTGAGATTAATCAAAGGCCTCCAAGGCAGCCCGTTACTCAAAATGTCTATCTTCCCCGAAGCAACGGCTGCGGCGACGAAATCGTTGACCACTAAGTCTAGCCTTAGGCGATCACTCATTCCGCAGGCCGTGGCGAATCGCAGACACGTCACTTTGAATTCTCCGCTTGCCAGCTCTGCCAAATCTGTTTCCGCCAGGACCTTGGATCTAGAATAAGCAGTAAGAGGATTGACCGTTGACTGTTCAGTTCTGGGGCCTTCTTCTGCAAATCCGTACACGCTGCAACTAGAGGCAAACACAAAGGCACTAACGCCAGCCATTTTCGCCTGTTTGGCCAGTCTCACAGTCGCTGCGTGATTGATTTCCATGGTCACTTCTTCATACTTGCGGCTCATCGGATCATTTGATATTGCGGCAAGCTGTACGACCGCGTCCACGCCAGCTAATACCTCTTCAGGAAGGAATCTCACGTCGCCAAAATGCTGGACGTCCAACTGGCATTCAGGGAGGACGGAGCTGGTAAGGCAATGAGCAAAATATCCGGTGTCAAAGCCGACTAATGTGGCAGCGGGATAACTAAGACGCAATCGGCGCACGACGGAGGGACCCACATAGCCCATGTTCCCCGCAATTAAGATCTTGGTCATTCTGTCGTCCTCAGGCCTTTCCAGGCCAGAGGTGATCCTCCGCTCCAACGAGGCAGTTTCGAAATCCTTCGCGCGGCTTAGAACTAATTCTTTAGATCAGGCGCCCGCCTCGGCTTTGATTTGGCGGAAACGGCACACATTGCACCACGTCAGGGGATCAGCACCCCACGTTCCAAACGATTATGCGACCGCGCCTTAGCAATCCCTTGATTGTAAGAGCCTTGCGCTATCCGAGGGTCGGCGCGAGGAACCGCTATCGATCAGGGTAAGGGCCCTAGGTAGCGCCGCACTCAAAAAGTGTAAAGCATTTCCCGGCCATAACAAGCCCAAATGAGTCTGCCGTTTACACTCTTGCGGTTTGATGCCTGACCGGGCAAGGGGAAGTAGGACAATCAGTGCGTCAAAAGGCGCCGGTACTCCGTTCCACAGCCTGCCGAGCGACCTCCACTCCTGAACACCTCATCGCCCAGAAGGCGCATAAAACAGGCCGTGGCGGTCCCGGTGGGGCACTCCTCGGCGCACGCCATTTCAAGGCAACACGACGTCTAGAGATCGCTTCTTGCTAGGGACCGACAGCTGCAATCCGACTTTGATCATGGGAAACTCAACTAAGTGGTACAACAAGGCCGGCAGGCCAATGCTTAGGGCAACAAGCGCAAGAAAGCGGAACCATATGGCGTAGTTTTTCAGCACATCAAATGCCGTCCACATCGCGTACAGGTGGGTAAGATAGATGCCATAGGAGTACTTCGCGACCCATGCTGCTGATTTACGCAGAGCTGGCCACTTTAGGTCATCGAAAAACGGCGCCGTGATTCCAATCCAAACGCACACGATCCAGCGTGTAGCCGCTACAACCCCGATTGCGCTGCCACATGCGTACATGGCTGCTGCTGTGGCAATAACGACCGGCCATCCGAGAAAAGGGAGGCGTCGCCGAGTGACTCCAAAACCAAGGAAATAGCTCGCCACTCCCGCCAGGAAACAAGGCCCGTATTGGGCAATATCCAGACGCCACGCAATATGTGGCTGCACGACCCCTATGGCCACCGCAGCACATAGCAGAACAAGAATTCCTCGGAACCCGTATAACTTGCCTGCGAGAAACAGGAACGGCAGCAAAATGTACATTTCCACTTCGTAGGGTAGGCTCCAGAGCACCGCGACGAGCGAGACCTTGTGGATCTGAAACAGATTCATGCACAACAAAAGGTTCGCTATGATCGTAGACAGGTCTGGATTAGACCACGGTCCCCACGTCCCCAGTGGGCCCCGCGGAAGGTGAAAGAGGACAATGAAGCTCACACAGAGGACGCTGAGCGGGTAAATACGAAAGAAGCGGCGCACGTAAAATGTTGTGAATAGGGGACGCCCCGCGAGCTGGATCCGCTCCAGTGACATCATAAGAACGAGACTGGTGTGCACGAAGAAGATCAATACGCCAAACTCACCCATATCCCACGGTATGTGAATCTTAAGCGTCGCAAGCAGATGTGCGAAGTAAACGGATAAGACCGCTATTGCGCGGAGCACGTCGAGATTTGGCGATTCTTTCACAGGCGACTGGGGGCCGCGAATATGCTAGCTGACGATGTGCGTCAAACCAATGCACCGACAGGCTGATTTTTAACTGGTACTTGGGATTTAGTACGAGCTCCTGAGCACCCCAAAATCAAACCCGCGTCCCAGGTTTAAGTTCTGCTCGACCGAGATCTATTTCTGATTTATCGACCTTCCTCTCGACAGACGCCTATGCACGGTTGTATCCCGAAACAGGGTAGTGAGGTCGGACGTTCGACAGCGCCTGAATCACGCACCCGACGACCAACACACTCGGGAGGAAAGCCTTGATGAGTCAGAAGGGGAAAATCCTTTCACTATAATCTCGGCCGACCACCCTATGATTCCCCTAATCTGTTGAAACTACATGGTTTGATTTGGAATGCGACTTGCGTACACTGCATCGCGAACATGAAGGACGAGTTCACCTCAGCCGGTCGCAAACCGATGGTAAGCGTCTGTATCCCCACCTACAACCGGGCGGGACTTCTTAGACAGGCAATTACCAGTGTGCTGGAACAAGGATTTCAGGATTTTGAGATTATCGTCCATGACAATGCTTCCACTGACGACACTAGTGATGTTGTGAGGTCCTTTTCTGACGCCAGGGTCCGATACTTTAGAAACCCACAGAATCTAGGACATCGCGAGAATTGGAAGCGTTGCTTCCGTGCAGCCGTGGGAAACTATCTCGCCCCGCTCCCTGATGACGACGTGATGTTGCCCGAGAACCTGTCGAGAAAGGTGGAATTCCTTCGGCATAATCCCCTAGTGGGTCTTGTACATTCCAAGTACCATGTAATCGACCAGGACGGACAAATCCTTCTCTATGATACGAATTGGGGACATGGAAGAGATCGCTCGGTAGACTCGTTTGAGAAGCGGGAAGATCTCTTGACCGCTTTTATTAACACAATCAACCTGCCTACTGTAGTTTTTACAAGAGCCTGTTATGAACGGGTAGGGGAGTTCAGCGATCACATCGCATTCGCATACGACTGGGAGTATTGGATGCGAATCGCCCTTTACTACGAGATTGCGTTCCTGGCCGAGCCTCTGGTGAAGTGGCGCATTCATTCTGGCTCCCTTACAAAAACCCAGGTGCGAGATCCTATCGTGCAGCTGCGTGACGATCTCATGGCCAAGAGAGAATTACTTAAGAATAGTGCTTTCGCCATTCCTGGAAGCCGTCAATTGAGAAACCAAATGTGGCGGAATATGGCCGGAAGGTTCTTCCGGGATGCGCAGACCATGCTTAAAGATGGTTTAGAAGATGCCAAGGCGAGAGCGATCGTGCTGAAGGTGTGCCTTTCTTTCCCCGAAATCCTGAAGGAACGTAGCCTCTGGAAGGTTTTTCTGAATAGCTTGTTGGGCCGACCTGTAGCCGATTTGCTTTGGCAGAGGCCATGACATGAAGATCCTGCACGTTACGCCGGCCTATTTTCCGACTCTCGGCGGTTGCGAAGTTCATGTTCAAAAAGTCTCGGAAGGCCTTGTATCTCAGGGGCACGAAGTCACAGTGCTGACTGCAAACGTGCAAAATATTCGAGAACTGAGCACAGGCACCTGCGCCGGTTTACCAGAAACGGAGATGATTAACGGCGTTAAGGTGGTGCGATTCAAGCCTGATGGTGGCGTGGTCGGTTCAATGTTGCAGGGTTGGCACGACCACATTCGGGGAAGTTATCGCTCAACAAGCATGATATTGGGCGAGGATGGGGTCTTCCTATTTCTTCAAGTTCCTCGATTGATCCAGCTGATTCCTCGCCTTCTAGCTGAACGCATGGACGTCGTTGCCTCGGTAAACTGGTTCTGGCCTCCGGCCTATCACGCTCACCTCGCCAAGATGTTAAAGCCATTCCCGCTGGTAGGCATTCCGATCTTTCACACGGCCGAGCCTTGGTGGTGCGAGCGGCCAATCTACAAGAAAATGTTAGCTGAGTGTGATGCGGTCGTTGTGAACACGGCCTATGAAGGGAACTTCGTGCAAACACACGGTGCTGAACGAGTCGAAGTAGTTGGAGTCGGGGTTGACCCAGCCGATTTCGAACACGCCGACGGCCGGGCGATTCGAACACGGTATGGTCTCGCTGATTATCCGGTCGTGGGCTATGTTGGTAGAGCGGATCTTAACAAGGGAGCACTCCTTCTTCTCGAGGCCATGAAAGATGTCTGGAAATGGAATGAAGAGGTTCGCCTTGTTCTCGCTGGACCGCGAGCGGGCCGGAAAAGCCAAGTCGACGCCTTTATTGCGAGCCTCACAGAATTCGAGAGAAAAAGGGTCGTGTTAATTGATGATTTTCCTGACCGCGAGAAGGCCTCGATTTTTGACTCCTTCGACATATTCGTTCTCCCCTCCACAGGAGAATCCTTCGGCATTGCGTACCTCGAGGCGTGGATGCTTCGTAAAGCAGTCATCGGAGCACGCATTGGCCCGACCCAATGTGTTATTGACGAAGGTATCGACGGTCTGCTTGTGGATCCTGTGGATCCCGGACAAACGACTGGTGCGATTATCGAACTGCTCTCCGATCAAGAAAAACGAAGCAAAATGGGCCGAATGGGCTACGCGAAAGTACTTGCGCGGTTTACTTGGGATAAAGTTGTACGCCGAATGGAAAGTTTGTACCTCGAAGTGTTGGCGGCCAGCCGCGCAAACGGATCTTCGGGCCGCACGAACAGTTCCCATCGTTGAACTCTAATGCGCTGGAACATCATCAGTCACATCACGAACGGAGCGGGACTGCAGCAAGACTACGAACTGCTGCGCCACATTCTGGAGAGTGCGGGCCACCAGGTGCACGGAGTTGATTTCACCGCAGCCACTGCGCCACGGGCCGACCGTAACCTATGGCTAGAACTGGTGAACCCAGACCTGTTTCACGTGGCCAAAGAGCAATGGATTTTTCCAAATCCAGAGTGGTTCTTTTGTTCGTGGATACGCTTAGCGGAACGCCTTGATCGCCCCTGGATACCGAGTCTGATCCATCAGCGGTGGATATCGTATTGGTTTCGCCGACGATTTCGGTACATACTTTGCAAGACTCGCGATTGCGAAAGGATTTTTCGATCCGTGGCGCCTGCAACGAACGTGGTTTTCACGGGGTTTATGGCGCGCGACCTGTATGACCCCTCAATTGCAAAGACCTGCTCATTCCTGCACATCGCAGGTAAGAGCCAAACGAAGAACACGGAAGCAATCATCGAGGCCTGGCGCGAGTTCGCCATTCCCTGGAAATTGGACATCGTCTCGAAACACTACACGGGCGTTTCGATGCCCAACGTCACTTTCCACGATCGGGTCTCAGATGACGAGTTGCGCGTGATGATGAACAGCCATCTATTCCATCTCTGCCCTTCCATGTACGAGGGGTATGGACACATGTTGCATGAAGGAATGGGCTGCGGCGCCATCGTCATTACCGTTGACCGGCCGCCAATGAACGAATTTGGTTGTCCCCCCGATCTGTATGTGAAACCGTCTGAGGCGCGGAACCATTGCTTGGCCACTTTGCACGTCGTTCCGGCTGTAGAGATTCATGAAGCTGTCAAGAGGGCTGTAGCATTAGGCAATGAGGAACGCGCGACTTTGAGTACTCAGGCGCGAAAAACATTTCTAAAAGAGAATCAAGAGTTTGCGCCGAGGTTCAGTAAGTTAGCGGCCTGCGAGCGAAGCTGGGCACAAGCCTCTAGTGAGATTGGTCAGGGCCTCGAGTGTAGTCGGGGGCGCTAAGTCGCAAGCCACGTTGTAGATTACGTGGCAAGTAGTGCGTCCGCCGAAATATATCGCCTCAGATCCAAGTAGATCGACATTCGGTTCGTAAGGCTATTGGCGCATTCGTTGGGCCGATTCCCCATCTTGGAGCTCGGTCTGAAAGTGCCATTCGGCACGGCGTCCCCGGAGGTCCTCTCATGCGCCGCCAGTGCATTCCTGTTCTGGATGCGGGCTGCTCGATTAGGTCAGCGAAGAGTGAGCGTGTACGTTCTATTTTTCGCAGTCGCCCAAATCTCATTTCTGGTTCTCAATTGGATGTATCAATTTCCCTCTCAACCAGCAGCTCCCCGCCTTACTAGGCTGCCGAGGAATGCAGTCTCATGGACTTGCCCGATCGTTACTTTTGAATTGCATGCCGTGCAAACTCCTTTGGCCGGCCCGTACAAAACCGAAGGCCTGAATTTCTAAATGTGCGCGGACAACTACGGCTGCTTCTTCAATCTCGCTGAAATTTCGTCTCCAGTTGGACAGATTGTCATTTGAAATGGGATGTTGCACTGACATAAGCTATGGGCCCTTAAGCCTATGACCGACGAATTTCCAAGTGCTCGTTCACCGAGTGATCCTCCCATTTCCTCCCTTTTTCTGTTCCACACCCGCCCGAACACTGGCTATGCGATTGCGCCTCTTGAGACCCTATTTTATGAGATCGGCTTAGAAATCGCGGTAGGTGATCGTTCCCGCGTTCATTTCGGTTATCGAAGCCTGGATAATGGACGACCTCGCAGTCTGCCGAATGAGTTCACAAACATCATTGCCTATGACTATTACAATCGAGATCCACAGAATATTCGGCGGCTCGCCGAACATGTCCGACAGAACCAGATTCGACTAATTGTGATATTTGATATACAGCCGGTGGATCCACTCTTCGCGCCTCTGCGAAAGGCGGGTGCCAAGGCGATCATCAGCTATTGGGGAGCGCCGATTTCCTCACCCATGCCAGGATGGAAACTGTTTCTAAAGAGGCTGGAATTGGCTGCATCACCCTCGAAAGTGGACGCTTTAGTGTTCGAATCCCGGGCGATGGCCGAGCTTGCGATAAATGGACGTGGCGTGCCCCGTCAGATGATCGATATAGTGCAACTAGGGGTCGACGCTTCTGTCTTCAAATCGGCTCCTTCCAACTATGCGCACGAAATATTAGGACTGCCTCAAAACAACAAAGTCATCGTCTACGCTGGTCACATGGAGCCGAGAAAAGGTGTACGGACACTCATCGACGCTGCGATCGAGCTGTTACATAAGCGGCGCCGCCATGATGTGTGTTTCCTTCTATGTGGAAATAAGGCCAATGAAAGCAAACCTTATGAACAGTTGTACGCAGGCCTGGGCATTGACGGGCTGATTCGGTTTGCAGGCTACCGGTCCGATCTTCCGGAGATTTACCCGAGCTGTTTTTGTGGAGTTATCGCGTCTAGCGGCTGGGACTCATTTCCTCGCACGGCTCTGGAAATGGCTGCGTCAGGGCTGCCTGTGATTGCTTCCCGCTTGCACGGATTGCCGGAAGCGGTGCTCGACCACAAAACCGGTGTGCTTTTTGAGCCCGGAAATTCCAAAGACTTGGCCGATTGCATACAGGAACTGCTCGACCACCCCGAGAAAGCGGCGGCGTATGGCGGGTGCGGACGCGAACGATGCGAGAGAGAGCTTACGATCGATAACCAACGAGCACAACTACGCGCGGCGTTCCTCAAACGTCTCCACGTGAACCAATGATCGCAGGGCCTCGCTGGTCGTTGCGCATGAGCCGGAAGCACGGGTGCTTGACGGTACTCAACGGCACTGAAGTTCAACCGTGTCGGCCGGCTCGCCGATGCACATAGGGGAAAGCTAGCACGGTTCGTTTGGCGCATCACGCACTGCGCTTCGGCATCAGCGGTGAAGGCGCCGTTTCGACCAACGGACTATCGGCCATTGAGGATCAACGTCCGCACATAACCTAATCCCCATCCCAACGCCTACGGCTGTAGAGATAGACCGTCGAGCCGCGAAAGTCCTCGTCCCTCGTTAAATGTCAAGCGGCCTGATTCCGAGGAGCTAGGACGCGTAGTTCCTTTCGTCACGGCATCTGGAAAGCGCTGTGACGGGCGGCTGGGCTAACGACTGAGTCAGATCATGGAAGGCATTTGACAATTGAGGGTCCCAGCAGCTTGGTCAGCGTCACGGGGAGTTTCTGCCAGAGCCAGATCGCCGAGCGATAACGTGGATTTTCCTTGTTTACCTCTGGCAAATGAGAACCGTCAGGCGTCCAGTAAATCCAGTACAGTGGGACCTCTTGTGAACCCCACTGTTTCTTGAAGCGGTAGGTCCCTGAATCGATTGAAGAGCGGCCGAAATCAAACACTCGATAACCTCGCTCACCAGCGAAGCCAAGAACTTTCCAATACAACATCATGTTGGGCTTCATTGCGGAGTAACTGTACAGGGAAGAACTCCAACCAGCCTCGATCGTATCCCTATAACCCACGAGAAACGAAGCGGCTATTGGCTTGCTCTGATGGCGAATGATGCAAATATAGCTGTCCTTGGGGAAAGCTCTTAAAATTTCAGAAAAGAATTTGCAGCTGTAGACTGGTGTGCCGAGATCGCGCATGTTTCTAGCGAAGACGCCGTAAAATTCTCCTAGTAGCTCCTCGCCTCCAAAATCAGCTGACAATCCCGACTTGATACCCCGGCGAATATCTGTCCGAACTTTGTGGGGAAGTGCTGCCCACATCTTCGCTTCGTCGCGCTCGACCGTGAGCACCATAGCGACTTTGTGCATCTTGGACGGTAGGCTAAAATCAGAGTCCGTGCGCTGGCGGAGTTCCATGTAACCCACGCGAGATTTTCTTGCCAGAGCGACAGCCTCGTCGATTAGTCCTCTCTTGGCTGCCTGATTCTCCGCAACAACTCCACCACAGTTCAGGAAGGGCAATGAGGTAAGAAAGCTGCCAAACAGCAGGCTTTTCTGCCAAACGAGGGGAAGAATGCCTAGAACCTTGCCCTGTTCTTCAGCCATCAGGTAGAAAGTGGGCCAATGGAAACTATTCTCGATTACCGACTTCCAACCCCAGCGATGGTAGGCAGTACATTCGGGATGTTCTTCCACGAATTGCTGCCACAGCTGCGCATCTGCCTGGCTGGTCGCGTGTCGTATCTCCATTGTTGTTTGACTCGGGCTCCATTCGTCCGATCGAACCTACGTCCGCACCCTAAGAAGGGGCATAGCGTCTTCGTCATCTCTACATCCTATGCCACAAATAGGGAAAGCAAAAGATAAACGTCACCGCGATATCGGAACAGTAAAAATACCGGGAGTCATCGCCTGAATTTCGCCTGAATTTCCCAAACGTACGACATTCGTTTGTCGATGTCGTGTGCGAGCGCCAACTTGTGAAAACGAGCAGATCCCAACTGCTTTTGCAGCACGGTCAAAAGCGAGGTCACTAGCTCTCAATATTGAGGTCTTTTTCGCTGCGCTCGCGCTGACCGTATCGCGTTGCAAGCCCCACATCATCTACCCACGAATCGTGGATTTGCATCTTGCGCAAAACGCTCGAAACGATCGGCAGGTGGTCCACTATCCAACCATCACTCAGTCGATGCGGACGATGTTTTCCTGGACCTCTATCCTGACAACACAGCTGTACTTAATCTGGCCTTCCTACCAGTCGAGTCTTTCCTTCCCAAAGAACTAAGGTAGCGGCGTGCTGGACGCCTTCCTCGTCCTGATCGGAACGTACAAATGCGGCAGCGCAGACATTTTGGCGCAGTGCCATTGAGAGGCCAGATGACGATGAATAAGAAGATTCTAAGCGCGGCGATGTTCATCGGACTCCTATTCGCAATTGACACGGCGGCGCGGTCCAGAGGATCCGCCGTTAGTATTAGTCCTGCCTTCGTGACCTTCGGTAATCAAACGGTTAATACAAGTAGTTTACCCG
>Ga0070698_100002114_pt1 | contig 22082 bp, 20 predicted proteins | sample KBSK1502metaG_FD_65477 | JGI IMG/M metagenome (GOLD analysis project Ga0070698, IMG submission 65477) | Corn, switchgrass and miscanthus rhizosphere microbial communities from Kellogg Biological Station, Michigan, USA - KBS K1-50-2 metaG | ecosystem: Host-associated > Plants > Roots >...
TCCCAACTTGTTAGATTCTGGTGAGATTCGTGATGGTCCGCTTGCCCCCTTCCCAACTTGGTAGATTCTGGTGAGATGCGTGATGGTCCGCTTGCCCCCTTCCCAACTTGTTAGATTCTGGTGAATTGAGTGTTGGTTTGACGTCCTCCCCAGGTCACGCTGGTGCTTGAGACTTTTCCATCAACTCTACAAACCTTCTGAAGTGGTGCTCGGCGTCGTGAGGTCCGGGCGCGGCTTCGGGATGATACTGAACTGAAATCACCGGCAACGTTCGATGTCGCATACCCTCAACGCATTGATCATTGAGATTGATGTGAGTGACTTCCACTTCAGCCGGCAGAGTTTCAGCGCTCACCGCAAAACCGTGATTGTGTGACGTTATCTCCACACGACTACCAGATACTTCTTTCACGGGCTGATTTCCACCGCGATGACCGAAGACGAGTTTGAAGGTCTTCGCCCCAAAGGCGCGTCCGATCAGTTGATGGCCGAAGCAGATTCCAAAAACCGGAACACTCGCCTGCAAGAGTTGCTTAATCTCTTCAACTTCACGATTCATTGACGCTGGATCACCAGGTCCGTTCGAAAGAAAGATCCCATCGGGCTTGAGGGCCAACGCATCGACGGCTGAAGTAGAGGCGGGAACAACTGTGGTGCGAACACCAAGTTGTGCAAGCTCACGTAAGGAATTTCGTTTTACTCCGAAGTCATAACAGACGATGTGAAATCGTTCGTCACCCACCGCCGGAAAGTCGTAAGACTCTTTCGTCGTGACCGCACTGGCCAATTCACGATTCTCCATTGGCGGTGACTGCAAAGCTTTCTGTACCAGGCTCTGCTCATTCGTGTCGATGCTCGACAAACACGCACGCATCGCCCCTTTGTCGCGAATATGACGCACGAGCGCACGTGTATCGATACCTTCGATAGCGACGATGTTCCAGCGTTTCAAATAGTCTGCGAGACTCTCTTCCGCGCGCCAGTTTGACGTCAGGCGACTCGCTTCGCGCACGACAAATCCTTCTACCCATGGTCGCGAAGACTCTGCATCAGCCTCGTTAACGCCGTAGTTGCCGATCAGAGGATAGGTCATGCAAACGATCTGACCGGCGTATGAAGGATCCGTCAGTACTTCCTGGTATCCGGTCATCGACGTATTGAAAACAATTTCACCGCACACCTCTCCGTCGGCGGCCCACGATCGGCCACGAAAAGTGCGGCCGTCTTCAAGGGCGAGGAGCGCTGGGGTTCGTTTAGATATCATGTTTAATGGTTCATAGGTCGACAAGCGAAAGAAAATCATTGGTCATATATCATTTGACATTGTTCATTTATCATTTTTTCGGAGACGAGACGCTGCTCGTATTACTTTTGGGTTTGGAAAAATGACAAATGAACAATGTCAAATGATATATGACCAATGATTTGTTCTAAGCTTCAGCGTTACTCCGCACCCTTAATAAACTGTTGCGCCTCATTCATCCAGCGCTTGCTTGTACGATATTTGTAAGCGGGTGCTGTCTTCACTGCTTCAATACATTCCTGCATCAAACTCTTCGCTTCGCGTTGATGACCCAATCCGGCGTGTGCTCGGCCCATCAAATAAAGACCTTCTGGATCCGATGGTCGATGCTCCAAAAACTGCTCGAGAGCCGTGCGGGCATCTTCATACTGACCAGCCGCAATGTAGGTCGCCGCAACTTCACGCCATATCTCATACTGCGAATGTGCTGGATTCCGAGCCACGACCTGTTCGAAGTGGGGAATGGCATCAGCGAATCGTTTCTGCGCCCGTGCAATGCGGCCTAGCTGGTAACTCGCATCGATCTCTTCTGGATCAATCTGGACCGCCCGTTCAAATCTCTCGCGCGCCGCGTCCAGTTCGCCTCGACTCTGATGAATCAATCCCAGGTTGTAGTGTGCTGAAGCGTCTGCTGGATTTAAAGTTGCCGACTCAAGGTTTTGCTTAAAAGCTGCGCGCGCCCGATGACCGCCTATGATCTCGCCGAAGTAACCGCGCAATAACATAAAGACTAAGAAGAAGAGAAACGGTGAACCAAATATCCCGGAAAACAGATGTAGCGCAGTCGGCCCCACAATCAGTGTACCGACGCCACTAACGATGGAAATCGCCAGCGCACGCAGAGTACTAATGCGAAAAGTTTCCTTCACGCTAAACACAACACCGATGCAAACAAACCCGATCTTGATAAAAAGGAACAGAATTTCGGAAACGGTCGTTGGGTCCTTTAACTGCTGCGCCGCCGCCGCAAATCTAGCGTTGTCTTGAAACATCGCTTTCGTTTGATCGGATTGCTGAATCACACCGGCAACCTGGCTCGCCTGGATTCCTGAGAAGTGCAGAACGACTGCCGCAATCATCGCAGCCACATTGGCAACGACCAGCATGTAGAAAACCGTCGCGACAAAGGGCGCGTACTCTTGGGTTATAACAACACGAAAGCTACCGCGCCGGTCGAATAGATTGGCCACAAGCGTCAGGATTGGGACAACAACCACAGCAATTACGACGACAAACCCAACATCCTGAAAAATCTCTCGCCAAATACTGGCGCTGGAGTTCCATGCTGTTGAAGAAGAGAGTTTGGAAATGACAAAGCTATAGGCAAGTTGACTGGTAAACGCCAGTAATGCGGTTGGAAAAAGAGATCCATGATCACGCGCCTCGCGCATACCGCGCAGCGGGGCGTAGAAAATCATCAATACCAACCGAAGCCAAGCGATCATAGAAGTCTTAATACCACAGAACTACTCAGGCGTGTCATTTGCTGGCATGTCCTGCATGTTCGGATTGAAGCCCATCGGCGGTGGGACCGGCAACGAAATGTTTTCATGACGAATAACGCTCGCTGCGGTCAGTGGCCAGTAACGGAATAACGCCTTTCCGTAAATATACTTCTTCGGCACGAGACCCCACAGACGTGAGTCGCTCGAGTTGTCGCGATTGTCGCCCATCACAAAGTAGTAGTTTGGCTTAACGTAAATCGGGGCCGCACTGTGATGCGTAACATTGAGTCGAGGATCAAGATACGTCTCATCCAAATCTCGGCCATTCACTCTTACCTGGCCCTCGTGGATCTCAACTGTGTCGCCGGGCAAACCGATCACTCGTTTGATATAGCTCTTGGAAGGATCGTCAGGAAACCAGAACACCACGATATCGCCGCGATCGAGATGCGGGGCCCAGCGATAGTCGTCGTAGTAAATCAGTTTGTTGACGAAGATTCGTTCGCCGTCGTGTAAGCGCGGCAGCATGGAGGTGCCTTCGACCTTGACGGGCTGCACAATAAAAACCACGACGAGCGCCGCAATCATGAGAGCAAAGACCAAATCGCGCAGCAACAAACGGGCTTCCGACCAGAGATCATCGCGCGAGGACTCCTCCGGTCTTTGAATCAGAATGTCTTTGTCGTCGTCAACATCCACGCCACCAAACGGTGGTGGTTTGCGTCGTCTAATTCCAAACATAGGATCTCAAATCGGCTCGAGACGCGAAATCTGCGTTTGCGTCTGCCTGCTCGATTTTGAGGTTATCTTTGAGTAAGGCGCTTGTCAAACGAGTATTTTGAGCTGGGTTCGCGAGGCAGGATGGGTTCTTGCGACGGCGTAAACACAGTTGCGCCAGAAGTCGTTTCTTTAGGGGGCCGCTCGACCAACACGGCCGCTTCCGGTTCGAGTAATCCACCAATGTTGACTATGGGCCGGCGCGGATGCTTAACGTAGGACTGTTGGTGCTGGGCACACCGCGGAGTCGGATGCTTAAAAGCCAATCGCCAGGCGGCAAATCAGGAAGCCGAAAGACAATGTAGCTTGCGTCGAATCCCGCAAACGAAGAGGGTCCCACACTCTCGACCGCTAGTGAGAATCCACCGATCTCGACAGACAGAGTCGCAACGTCAGGTTGGCTAGATTGCAGAAAGCCAAGGTTCGTAGTGAAGAAGACTACACGCGTGCGATGATCGCTGCTGAAATTATGGTCGTCAGTGAGGGTGAATGGACCGCGGACCAACGTAACAGAGTCAAGCGCGGCTAGTTGGTTAGTTCCCTGTTCGACAAAAATCGTCGGTCCAATTGGAGGCGTTGGAGTGGGCGTGGGTGTCGGCGTTGGAGTGGGTGTTGGCGTGGGAGTGAACACTTGGAGCGCCTGTGAGAACTCCGAGGTGTTGTTCGCGGAGTCTGTAGCGGTAGTAGTGATGAAGTGGCCCGCCGGAGTGATCGCTGGCAAAGTTATTGAAAAGTTGGCGTTGCCGCTCGCATTCGTTTTGACGTTGAGCGAGCCACGAAAAGTCTGCCCCTCACCGAAGCCTGTTGGATCCTGTGCGACGCTGGAGAAGAACTCGATGGTGAAATCGGTGTTGGGCGTGGAATTGAGCGCACCCTCAACGGTCGTCGTGTTGGTGGCCGGATTGTTGATGGCGGAAGTGATGACTGGATAATTCTGCAGGTTGTTAGGGCCCGTGTCAGCATCTCCCGCGTCGTTAGCGGTCACGCCGTCCTCGTTTAGATCAATCCCGATGAGGCCGTTAGAGAATATAGAGTTGCCGAGAATGCTATTCCCGCTGTTGCTGCCGCCGCTGTATATCCTGAGGCGAATCCCGAGTCCGCCATTAAAGGCGATCGTATTACCCAGACCGTTCCCGCCAATCATGTTTTTTGAAGTGTTTTGGACCCACACGCCGTCCAGGCTATTGCCGAGTGCCTTGGTGCCTGTGATATCCGTACCGATCAAATTGCCCTGTACTTTATTATTGCCGGGACCTGTTAGGAAAATTCCTTGTTCATTATTACCTGAAATCACATTGCGCGCCCCTGGTTGAGCACCGCCGATTGTAGTATTAGAACCGACGACAAAAACGCCCTGAGATCCGTTCCCGAGATCAACTGTGCCTGTGACATCTGTTCCTATCAGGTTTCCCTGTATCAGAGTGCCAGTGGTCTCGCTCTGGAAAATAGATACACCGCCAAATCCATTCCCTGAGATTAAGTTGCCTGCTCCGGCAACGGTCCCGCCGACAACACAATTCATGCTCCCGCCAGCGATATCTACTCCAGACTGCCTATTCCCCAGCGCAGTCGTGCCAGACACATCCGTACCGATGAAATTACCCTGCACTTGAGTGCCATTACTAGCATCGATGAATAAACCCAGTCCATTCCCTGAGATAACATTCCGCGCCCCGGCCGCCGTCCCGCCAATAAGATTACTGGGCGCGCCATCAATGGAAATGCCACCGGAATTCCCCAGCGCGGCGGTGCCGGTAACATCCGTGCCGATGAAGTTTCCCTGCACTTGATTGCCAGTAGCAGCGGCTCCATTGATGTACACACCATTTCCAGTGAGGTAGGTATTGCCAGTGTTTCCCGAGATGATATTGCGCGCCATGACAACACCGTCTGTTGCGCCGTCATCAGCATCCGTTCCGCCAATCGTATTGTTGGCCGCATTGGCAACGACAACACCCGACAGAGAGTTGCTCAGCCCAGCCGTGCCCGATGCGTTCGTTCCGATAAGATTGCCCTGGACCTTATTGCCGCTCGCAGAAACATAAACCCCCTCGCGGCTGTTTCCGGAAATGATGTTCCGCGATCCGGCAGTGACGCCGCCGACGGTATTGTTAGGCGCTTGAAGTGCCACACCGGCGGAGCTGTTGGGAACGGCAGATGTACCTGTGACGTCTGTACCAATGAAATTGCCTCGCACTTGATTGCCGATTGCTGTATTGCCGTCTATTTGAACGCCGTTACCATTATTCCCCGAAATTAGGTTGCGAGCTCCGGTGGTATTGCCAACGATATTGCTGGATGCGTTTTGGATTCTCACGCCATGTAAAGCATTCCCCAAGTCAGCGGTGCCATTAATGTCCGTGCCGATGTAATTCCCTTGCACCTGGTTACCGGTGGCTGAAATGTAAACTCCTTCTCGGTTATTTCCCGAGATGAGGTTGCGCGCTTCGGCCGTAGTGCCGCCAACCGTATTATTCGGTGCGAGGAGTGCCACGCCGGCAGAGCCGTTACCTAATGAAGCCGTGCCATCAACCTTTGTGCCGATGTAGTTGCCTTGTACGCTGTTACTGCTCGCCGTGCTGCCGTTGATCTCCACGCCATTGCCGCCATTCCCTGAAATAACATTCCGCGCGCCGGCTAGTGTTCCGCCAATCGTGTTGTTTGTGGGATTGGTGCTGGGTGTACCTTCAATAAGAACGCCGCGCTGGCTATTACCCAGAGCTGCCGAGCCACTAACATTGGTGCCAATGTAGTTGCCCTGGACGTTATTGCTGCTCCCGCGGATTTGCACTCCCGACGTGTTATTGCCGGAGATGAGGTTGCCCGCGCCGGCAGCAGTGCCGCCGATAGTGTTGTTGTTCCCGTTGACAAACACGCCACTAGACAGGTTTCCCAAGTCAGCCGTCCCATTAGTGTCCGTGCCGATGAAATTCGCTCGTAACAGGTTGCCGCTGCCATTAATTAGTAAAGCAGTACCATTCCCTGAGATAAGATTGCGCGTCCCGGCAGTGGTTCCCCCGATCAGGTTGTTGTCTGCATTGATGACCACGCCATTGAGATTGCCTTGCGCGACTGTGCCCGAGGCGTCCGTGCCGATGTAACAGTTCTGGATAGTGTTGCCGCTCGACACTATGAAAATACCACTAACGAAGTTTCTAATGACCAACGACTTAATTTGACTTCCGCTGCTGCCGTCGCCCAGGTCTAAGCCGTTTGCCGACGCGCCCGCACTGGTTCCCACAAGCTCCACGCGAACTGCACCGCCGGTGTTGCCATCGATTATGACTGGCCCGCTGATTGTCGGCAGCGCCGAGCTCGGTGTGATGAAGGGATTGCCTGCTCCGAGATCAAAGGTGATGGTATCGGTTCCAGCAGTTGCGTTTGCTTCCTGGATTGCCGCGCGCAGAGTGCACTGGATCCCCGGCAAAGTGAGAGTGTCGCACCTCCCGTCTCCGGGATTGCTGTCATTTCCGTCGGACGTCAAATTAACTATGAAGGTCGTGCTGGCTTGCGCATGCCTAATCTTCAAAGCTCCGGCGATGGTGAGGCTCACCACCAAACCCAAAATAAAGTACCGATGAGTCCTGACCTTCATGTTTCCCTGGTAGGCGCAGTGCGGTTTTTCAGACGGCGCTTTTCTAACATCGCGACTGAAACGATGTAACTACCTTGATGAGTAGGGTTGAGTTCTAGTAGGGAGGACGCACCTATTTAATCTGGACGCGGTTTCGATACGTGAGTTTCAATTTCGGTGTATTGTGCCATTACAAATTGCCAATGCTCGTTCTTGTTAACAGCTACCAAAGTAACAAGGTTCCGGGTTGGCTTAGCTATTCCGGACCACTTCACTTTGGCAATAACTCCCATAATCGCTACATCACCATACAGGCGAACATTCGCGTCACTTACGTCAAAGGCTATTGACATGGCTATCGGAGTGTTCGCTTGAGCTTTGACAGCATCAATCAGCATTTTCCTGGAGACTGGCATGCCCCCTTGTTCAATCTCCGCGTAATCCTCTGAAAGAATGCGTTCCAGCGTAGCCGTATCTCCTTTCGATAAGGCGTTAACCAATTCCTTAGCGAGAGCCGTCACTTGTTCTTTTGCTTTGCTGTCCTTGTCTGACGCTTTTTCGGTCGTTTGACCGAAGACTGAAATCCAGCAAGCGATGAGCACCCCGACGATAGTGAACGTTCTGTTCATACGTCCAACTCCCGGTTGATGAGTCTGGCCATTTCGCGTCTTCACCGCCAACCGCTACGTTGCGGGTTAATCACAATCTTTGGAGCCCTCTGTCGATCAGATGTTCGCCCGCGACTGTGAATTCGCGGCTCAGTGTTTCGTTTGCGATTGTCTTTGAGTGGCGCACGAGTTCGGCGCCCATCAGCACAAGTTCCTGACCGGTAAGCCGTTCTTCAGTTTCATCGCCGCGCGGTGGCGGAACTCTGCGCGGGAAGTTATTTCCGCAGACGAAATCGACAAGCTCTGAAATCTTCCCGCCAACGACGATGATGCCGCGGTCATTGCCCTGATTGATGACATCGGCAGTTTCCTGGATCGTTAGCAAACGGTCTGCAGCTAGACGAATGAACTCAACCGCGAATGTCCATCGCGGTGGCAGTGGCTGCGGGTTCAATGCGACTGCGTCAAACCGCCCGCCGATTACGTCCCAGATTTCCGGCCTAATTCTCGCCAGATCGCGTAAGCGTTCGTCAATTGATTCAAATCGTGTTCGCCACGGCTCCGGAAACGGGCCGAATACTTTTTCGAACGCCTGCCGTAGCAGCGGATCCCACAGGCCCGGCGGATGCGGATCGCCTTCGGGATTGGGATAGATATCGATCAAAGCGGATACGAATGATGTGAATTTTTCTCGCGAGACACTTGCACCTGCCGTTTTTGTCGCCTCCATTTTGTACTCCTTTGGTGAACTCCTCGCTTTAAAAATCAGGACGGATTTGGTGTTAGACGCGCCTCTCTTATAACAGCCAAAGGGAGCCGGAATAACTACCTTGGTGAGTAGGGTGGAATGCGAGGAGGATGCCGGAAGGATGAAGGATGAAACGGAGCTCCAGGGTGCGATTTCTCTTCAAATTAAGCGATCGCACAAGGCTAGTTACCTACATGATTAGGTAGGGCAGAGCCGGCGAATGAGGAACGATCCAACAATTAAGCCGGCCCACTGTCAAGGGCTGGATCTACCCGGGGTAAAATTATCCCCAGGCCCGACGGCAAGAGATTAATCTTTATGAGCAATAGAGGTGGCAAATTTGCGATCTAAAGGTCGAGTTCTGAAGCATCACTCACTACCAGAGAGGAACGACGGCCGTTGTATCACTGTTGACAGCCTTTACCAGCGCTCTCTATCATCCTGACCTGCCCTGCAGCTCGGAGAGTCCCGCCCTTCAGCGGAACGGAAAAGAGGCCCTAGCCGTGATCAAGTTAGACATCATCAATCGCGTCGCCGACAAAACTGGCGTGCCCAAGATGAAAGCTGAACAAGCCGTCGAAGCACTTTTCCATTCAATGAAAGAGGCGCTGACGAGGGGCGAGAGAATAGAATTACGCGGCTTTGGCGTATTCGTCGTCAAACCCAGAAAACGAGGGGTTGGCCGCAACCCGAGAACGGGCGAAGAAGTTGCCATTCCCTCAGGCAAAACTATTCGCTTCAAACCCGGTAAAGAACTCCAGGCACATGAGGATGGTGAGACTCTTACTTAAACGGCAGACTCATTACTACCAGTATCTTATTTAAGGCTAGAGATGGACATGCAAGAGCTTCCAAACTCTGGCCTTTAATCTTCTAAGTATCGCTTTTATGGCTGAATCGCTCCGAGACTTTCCAACACGCTTCAACAGTTTCCCGCGGAATGCCAGTGTCCCTTCGGCCCGTGATTGGCGGCTACACGGCGCGCTGTTTGTACTTACCGTGATCACCACTGTGATCGCCGGCATTTTGCTTGCGGCCCCAGATGTGCCCATTAATCAACCAAGACTCAACACGCTTTTTGATTACGTTCTTTATTTCCCACTCACGTATGTCTATGCCGTCGCCGCGTATCTCAGATTTGCTGTGATCAATCCTCACGTCTTTGTCAGCGGTATGACCTTTTCTGCGTCGCTTCTAGCCATTCTCTTCTCGCACGAAATGGGCCACTATCTCGCCTGTCGTTACTACGCTGTCGATGCCACCTTGCCGTATTTTCTTCCAGCCCCACCATTTTTTCTCGCCGGCACATTTGGCGCATTCATCAAGATTCGTTCAACGATTCCTACCAGACGCGCATTGTTTGATATTGGCCTTGCCGGACCGTTAGCCGGTTTCGTTGTCGCACTCCCGGTATCGGTTATCGGACTTCTCGTGATGGGTCCACCGGTACCGCAAGCATCGGGAATCTTCTTCAATGATCCACTCTTGTTTCGTCTGCTGGCGCGCATTCTGGGCGTAAGGCTCGATCCCAACTCACCTATTAATCCTTATTACATGGCAGCGTGGATTGGTCTGTTGGTAACTAGTTTGAATCTAATGCCAGTGGGCCAACTCGATGGCGGACACGGTACATTCGCGCTTTTTGGGAAACGCGCTCACAAAATGATTGGACGCGTGGCCTTTATCGCGATAGCAATTCTGGCTGCGCTCGGCTTTTGGTTATTCAGAAGCCCAAGTGGGTTTCTCTTTGCGGTGTTGTTGGGAATTATGCTGCGGGTAAGGCATCCGGAGCCGCCGGTGATGGAGCCGCTGGGAACGAAGCGAATCGTGATCGCGATCTTGACGTTGATTGTATTCGCGCTGAGTTTCTGGCCGTTTCCGATTGCGATAAGGTAACCTGCATCATGGCATCATGGAGAGTGTGAGTCTCATTGAGTCAAGGGCGACGTTGGCTTTGTTAATCTAAACGAATCCAAAAACTTGAGCGCCCACGCTTCGTAACTGCCGACGGCCGCCGCTAAAGCATTCTTTCGATACGTCGTGCTCACGATATAAAGCCGCTGACCTACGACAATATTGCGTCCCACCAAAAGAAAGCCATAACCCGTTCCATACTCGACGCGATAGGAGCGTCCAGGGTGCCCGTCGAGGGTTATCTCTTTGTCCTCGAGTAATCTTCCATTAATCCCTTTGACACCCGCGTCACGAACTGCGCTCAGGAATTGCGACTGGCGATCTTGGTTCTCAATGACAGCCAAATAGTCAGCATAGGAAATACTGTATTCCGCGTTCGCATAGTAGGTGAAAACATGCATCTGAACAGACCCATCGGAACTTTGAGCCTCTCTCTGCTCGTGACTGAGCTCGCCAGGCGCTAGTACTGAGAAACTACCGGCCGCGGAAGTAAACGTCTTCCAATTCTGCGGGTCAGCCTGCGGTTCCAATTCAGCAATAAGTTCCTTGGGTTTTGGTTGCTGCCGTTGCCGCCTTCTTGAGGTTTGAGCCAGCGAGAATTCCGTGCAAGACACGAAAATTAGAAGTAGAACCAGCGATGAAGTGATCGAGAAAGACCTGCGTGTATGTGTCAAGACAATCAGCACTCCGCACTAAACTGATTCAGCAGCAGGCAACAGCCCCTTGATTTCTTTCACAACCTTCGCAACCTCGGCCTGGTCCGCAAGCGCGATCATGAAGAACTTGTAGCCTTGGTGGAAACAGATCACGCCGTTTGCAAATAACCAAACACCGTCGAGAAACGGGTTACCACCTAACAGCCAACTAATCGGCGCTCCAGTGATTGCGCCCGGCTGGAAGATCTGTGCCCACATTGCGGCGCCCGCCGCACAACTAAATGCACCTAGCAACGGAGCGCCAACATATTTTGCGATCTTCCGCTCAAACTCCGCCCGCTGCTGTTCAGCTTCGGCTAACTCACCGCGTTCGATCAGTTCTTCTTGCTTCTTCAGGTAGTTGTCAAACTTCTCGCTCGCTTTGCGTAAACCGTAAACAGGTAACGCCGAGTGAGTCAGCCAATGCGGATGAGAACCAAGCAACACTGCATCGAGACCTGGAAATGCAGCTCCCGCTCTGATGCCTAGCACTAGTGAGACTGAAACTACCGCAGCTTTGCCGGGATTCTCCTTAGTCCAATCGCGCGCTTTCAGTAGACCTGAGGTGGCAGCGGTTGAAGCTCGCGTAAACTTTGCGCCCGTACCATAAATTTGAGAGGCGCGATCATAGTAGTTCTTGGCGTCGTCGAGAACTCCACTCGCCTTCTTTCCAGCATCACCAGCAACATCCCGAAATACTTCACCGGCCTTTTTTACGCCGCGCACGGTTCCACTTGCCGCACGCCGAGCCGCTTCACCAACTTCTTCATCGTCGCCAAGTTTTTCAGCTTCAGTGCGGAGGCGCTCGGCTCCATTAGCCATTGTCTCAGCACCGCGCTTCGCAGCCTCACCAGCAACTCGCTTACCCTCGTCGACAAGGTCGGAGATAGAATACTTCTCATCCAATTCGCGAGCCTTGCGCCGAGCCGCCTGCTGCCATTCATCAAACTTGTCCTTATAATCTGCCATCACAAACCTCTAGGTACCGGAGCTGAACTTCCTTTCGCTTTGTACGTCACCAACGGCAGCGGAGTTCGATTTCAACGTTGGTTGCCCCACCACTTGATCGCGTCCATTTCGCTTAGCCTGATAGAGCAAACTGTCTGCCGCCTTCAGGATATCGACAGAAGTCTGCGCACAGGAAGGACATTCTGCAACTCCAAAGCTGGCAGTAATGTGTCCGGCAGATGGAATAGGCATATCTTTGATGGCTATTCGCAGACGCTCGGCCACCTCCAACCCTCGGCTCAACTCTGTCTCCACAAGCAGGATGGCAAACTCTTCGCCCCCAATTCGAGCCGCGAGATCGATGCCCCGAGTTCCTTCCCGCAACACTTTCCCAATAAGGCGTATTGCTTCGTCGCCGGCGTCGTGTCCAAAGGTATCGTTAAGCTGTTTGAATTTGTCGATGTCCAGCATCATCAAACTGAATGGGTGGCCCAGACGAAGGGTGCGGTTGACCTCGCGCTCAAGTTGTCGTTCAAATCTGCGGCGGTTGGCAAGACCGGTTAAGTGGTCCGTAAACGCAGCTTCCTCACATACGTCCAGGTAGGCCTTGAACTCGAGCAGGGTCCTGGTTCGCGCGAGCAGAAGGTCGAGATCTGTAGGATCGGTTATGTACCCGAGCGCTCCCACCTCTGACGCGCGACGCAGATCCTCGACCCGCCGGCTCGCTGCCGTTTGCATGATCACTGGGATAAACTTTGTACGTGGATTTGCACGAATTCTCTGGGCCAATTCGTAACCATTCATGCGCGGCATCATGACGTCAGTAATAACCAAGTCGGGCTGGTAAGACTCGATTGCAGCCAGAGCTTCATCTCCGTCTGTGGCTGTGGTGACGCGATAACCAGCTAGGCACAAGGCAGCCTCCAGCAGGTGCAGTTTGTCGGGATTGTCGTCGACGACGAGTATGTTTGCTTCAGACTCCATATGAGTAGAACATTGGACCGTTATTGTTCTTGCGCCCCTTTTGGCTTCATGCTACAGTTCGGGCCATTCGGTTAATTCGTTTCGTGCCGGCACTCGCCCAAGCATTGAGTCAAGTTCAAATCGCCGAAAAAAAGAGCATCCGGGTCACCGGCTTCCTTACATTACGAGCATCTACCCCGTAGAAGGACCACTTTGGATAGCCAGTAATACTGCAATAACCGATTCGCATAAATAGCTATAACTCCACCCCCAGAGGGATAGGCAGATGAAAGTCGCGCAAGATCAAAAGCGGGCACGGGACCTGACTCAAACCGACCGTGCGGCCATAATTCATCAACTCGACTTTGGATCCTCACTAAACGATGCCCTCGTTTCAGATCTAGCAAACAGTTCCGTCGTCCTTGATTTTAGGCGCCGTAGATTCGTCTACCGCGCCGGGGAACCGGCTGACTGCTTGTACGCTATTGTAAATGGCCGAGTAAAGCTTTGCCGGATCGACAGTGAATCTGCGCGCGAGGCTGTAATCGACATCCTTCCCGAAGGTTCTTTGTTTGGGGAGTCGGCTCTTTATTCGGCTGCGGGACAACGCGCAAATTCCGCAGTCGCCTACGAAAACTCCAGAATTCTGCGTATTCAGGTCGCGGATTTCAAACGGGGGATGGCTGAGGATGACCGACTTCATGATTACACTTTCCGTTTGATCGGTCAACGGCTTGAACATGCAGAGCGTCGCCTTGCCGACTTTGCTCTCAATGCGATTCCGGCACGCCTCGACAGGTTGCTTGCCGAGTTCTCCGATCGCTATGGTGTGTCTGAACCCGAAGGCGTTCTCATTGATATTCCCCTTCCTCATCGTGAGATTGCGTCGATTGTCGGCTCTACCCGCGAGAGCGTGACAGTGCGCTTGAACGCCATGCGTCGCGAGGGTACGATCGAATTCGTTAAACGACGAATTCTGATCAAGCGGCCCGCGTCTCTCGTTTGAAGACGCGGCCCAGGATGGCCCTCGAGATACATGAAATGTCCTACCTGCGGTAAATCAATTGAGTGGAAAGACAACCCGTTTCGTCCGTTTTGTTCAGAGCGGTGTCAGCTGATCGACCTCGGACGTTGGGTCGAAGGGGAGTATCGCGTTCCCGGTGAACGGCTGCCTGATAAACAAAACTCCGTGGACCATGAAGCTGAGAATGAGACCTAAACTGTCCGATATGCTTCCGCTTGTCGATGAGTTTGATCTGCGAGGACCTAATACTACGGTTCGTATGTCATCATTCAGCGCTTTTTGTAACTCACGACAAGCTAAAGCATATCGGACATTCGCATTGGTGATATGTGCCACCATTCTGTTTTCTGCCTGCAATGGCAATGACCTGAGCAGTAGCACGAACGCTCCCGTTATTTCAAATCCACCCAAGACAGCTCTGCCGATGCCTCCCTTAAACGGGAAGTCTCTGGAGAACATGGGATGGAGCATGACCGACGGAAAACGAAATACGTTCTCCGAGTTCAAGGGGAAGGTGCTGATTTTAGATTTCTACGCCACCTGGTGTGCGCCTTGTCGTATCAGCATTCCGCATCTGATCAATTTGCAGCGCCGTTACGAAAACGAAGTTAGCGTGATCGGTTTGAATGTTGGCGGTCCAGATGATGCCGATCGAGTGCCTGGCTTTGCTCGACAATTCAAAATCCAGTATTCACTCGCTGTTCCAGACGATGACCTGGCGGCTTTTCTGTTGGCCGATAGCGACGCAATTCCGCAGACATTTGTTTTCGATCGCAAGGGCCAACTAATACAGCGCTTCATCGGCTTTAGCGAACGAACCGGGGAAGAGATAGACCGTACAGTTGAGGACGCACTCCGTTCCAGTACTGATTGAATCAGGTAATTGTTTCGCTGAGCTCTGATGATCTGAAATCCTCTGAGGGTCAGAAAATGATTCGAGAAAAGTTGATCGAAAAGAGAATCGGTAACAGCACGTCGTTCCGCTGGCGCAGTGAAGAGATTTCGCGAATCGAAGGTCTCAGTGATGCGGTATTCGGTTTTGCTATCACCTTGCTGGTCGTGTCGCTGGAAGTGCCCAAAACCTTCAACGAACTCGCGAGGGCAATGAGCGGGTTTGGCGCCTTCGCGATCAGCTTTGCTTTGCTGTTTCTCGTTTGGTACAACCAGCACAAGTTTTTTAGACGTTACGGACTTCAGGACACCCTCACAATTATCCTCAACGCCGTCTTACTGTTTCTTGTTCTGTTCTACGTTTATCCATTGAAGTTTTTGTTTACCTTCCTGGTCAGCAAGGTTACGGGCGGCAATGGCGAAATCAGACTGCCCAACGGGAACGTAGAATCAATGCTTGAAAGCGAGAGTCAAATGGGAACATTGATGTTGATCTTTGGCATTGGTTATCTAGCGATTTTTGTAGTTTTTGTTCTTTTACATATACACGCCTACCGCAAACGACGGCAACTTGAACTAAACACCTTGGAGTGCTTCGACACGATCAGCAGTATTCAGGAGAGCGGTCTGAACTGCCTGATAGCTTTGTTCTCGATATCCCTTGTTTGGTTTGGAGGTTATCGTTACTCGGGCTTCGCCGGTATGGCTTACATGCTAACGGGATTCGTAATGGGCATTCATGGATTTATCATGGGAGCACGGAGAAGGCGAATCGAAAAACAAGTCAATTCTCAACTTACAGAACCAACATTCGAACCAGAATTGCAGAGTTGATCTTACAATTTCATCGGTGGAATCATTTTGAGAAAAGCAAAAATCCTAATCACGCTGGGACCAGCATCACGTGAACCAGCAGTAATCGAACAACTACTCGCGTCCGGTGCAAACGGAGTGCGCATCAACATGTCTCACGGAACTCATGAGGAGAAAGCCGCGGACATCGAACGTGCGCGTGTAGCAGCGAGCAAGGCGGGACGGTCATTGGCAGTACTTGTAGATCTTTCGGGACCCAAGATTCGTACGGGCGAATTGAAGAACGATGAACCTGTAATACTTCAGCGCGGCGCCTTGTTCACCATTACCACTCAGACGATTGAGGGAGACGCTCAAAAGGTATCAACAAACTATCCGGACCTGCCAAGAGTTTTGCATCCGGGAACGCGATTGCTTCTCGATGACGGGGCCATCGCACTTGTTGTTGAAAGCACAACCGACACAGATGTCGTTTGCAGCGTAATTGACGGAGGCATGCTGGGCGAACGGAAAGGGATAAATTTACCTGGGGTCGCGTTACCCATCGACTCGCTAACCCAAAAAGACATTGTGGATCTTAAATGGGCCGTGGAGCAGCAAGCAGATTACATTGCGCTGTCGTTTGTGCGTCGAGCAAGCGACTGTGAACGGGCCAAGCGTCTGATTAATGAGTCAGGTGGTCGTGCACCACTTATCGCCAAGATTGAGAAGGCGGAGGCTATTGAGCATCTGGATGAGATCATCGCTACAGCAGATGGAATAATGGTGGCAAGGGGCGACCTGGGTGTCGAGACTAGTGTGGAGTTAGTGCCCGTCTATCAAAAGAGGATTATCGAGAAGTCCGTTGAAGCTGGAAAGATGGTCATCACTGCAACACAGATGTTGCAATCGATGGTCAACAATCCACGACCGACTCGTGCCGAAGCCTCGGACGTGGCAAATGCAGTTTGGGATGGCACCGACTGCGTGATGCTCTCAAACGAAACAGCCACCGGTGACTACCCCATCGCCGCCGTAGCAACGATGTCTCGTATTATCGAATCTGCAGAAACAGGTCGAGAGAAACCCCGCGAGACTTTGACGAAATGGGCCGGCAAGCAATCCGGAAGAGTGAGTCGAGCACTGTGTGAAGCCGCAGCGTTCGCGGCCGAGGAAATGGGCACAACGGTTACAGCCGTGTTCACAGCATCCGGACTAATGGCACGACGACTGTCCGCATTGCGACCCGACCAACGAATCATCGCTTTGACTAACCGTCCGGAAGTTCTCGGCGAGTTGTCGCTGATTTGGGGCGTTGAACCACTTTTGATTAGGAAAGCATATTCAACCGAGGAAATGCTTCAGGCGGGTGAAGAAACTCTGCTCAAAGCAGGCATTGTTAACGTGGGTGAGACAATTGTGGTGATGGCCGGCAGATTATCAGGCCTCGGTTTGTCGAGCTCGGTCACTGTCTTCACGGTTGCAGGAGATCTAGGTCCACACTTAAGTGAACTTCCGAGTTAACATGTCGGCAGGTGAGGTCTTTGATCTCATCAGGCCTGCTGTCAACCTCATCTCAGCGCTTATTTCCACTTGGGTTCTAACTTCAGCTAGAAGACGTTTCCGCTTTTGGCAGGCGTTGTCGTGGGCGGTTGCAACGTTCTTCCTTCCACTGGTGGTCGTCCCACTCTATTTAGTAGCGCTACTGATGTGGCGCAAACCAAAGATTCAGTCGGTTAAGTGGCGCTTCCTCGTCCCCTTGCTCTTCTTGACTATGCTTCTCGCGTCGCTCGCGTTTTACACATATGTCAGTGAAAGACCCGTCGATACACATCTGACGCGTGCAGCTCTCGCGAAAGTAAACTCGGATACAACAACCGCGATCCGTGAATATCGAGAAGCGCTAAAACTGGAAGACTCGCCACACACTCATAAGCTGCTGGCTGCAGAGCTCGAGAATACTGGTTATTTGATGGAGGCTATTACCGAATTTCGAACCGCTGAGTTGGGAGGTGAACCGGACGACACGATTCATTTTCGACTGGGTATACTCATGGACAAGATTGGTCACCCGGGTGAGTCGCTACTTGAATTCAAGAGATTTGTAATGAGTGACACGTGCTTGCAGGTTGATGCTCGGTGCGAGGCAGCAAGGCGGATAATTGAAGACTCTGAAAAACGATCGTTTCGTTAGTTTGGTTAGTTGTAATAACCTAATCAGGCTGCAACATCCCTGCGACTTCTTTCTTCTTCGCTATCTCAACAGCAACCTGTTCAGGCGACTTTTGCGGATCTCGCCAGTTGTCCAAGATTCCGACTTGATGCACGCACTGGAGCGTACAGGTCGGCGCACACCATTTCTCGGTGTTGTATTCACGATCAAAGTCTTCCATCGTGTACTCATCAAGAGGAATGCCGGGATAGCCGCGTTGCTGTGAACACCAGTGCACTAACCCTTCTTCACAAATGTAAAGGTACCGAGCACCCGCACGACATCGCCAGTTGTAGGGCTTCCCTTCAGCAATGCTGTCCTGAAACCAGTTCAACCGAGCGTGATCTTTGTTTCCCAGTTTCTTAACCTGCTGAAAAATATCTTTCTCTTTCACCGATAACGGCTTGAGCGTGCCATCGCTATCGTGAATCACTCCAACGGTAGTTGAGAAACCGAGTTCGGTTGCACGTTTAGCCACAGTCAAGGCGTCGTCCGGGTTTTTGATGCCCCCACCGATAACGGAATTGATGTTCACATGAAAATCTGCGTATTCAGAGAGGTAGCGCAGCTTTTTATCAAGCACACGCAAACTCTTGCGTGAGACTTCATCAGGCTCAACGTTGTCTATGCTGATTTGCAGGTACTCGAGTCCCGCTTTGTTGAGACGTTTGATTCGCTCCGGCGTGAAGTAATAACCATTGGAAATGAGGCCCGCAATCATCCCACGCGTGCGGATGTGATGAATGATTTGATCCAATTCCGGATGCATCATTGGTTCGCCTCCGGAGATTGTGACGATTGAAGTTCCCAGGTCCGCGAGCTTGTCGAGCCGGGCTTTGACTATCTCCAGGTCGACGGGCTTCGAAGTGTGGTCATACTCATTGCAATAGCCACATGCGAGATTACAGCGCCGCATGGGAATAAGATGGGCCAACACAGGATGGCGACTCGACATTAAAGCTCGCGTGATAAAGCTGGCTTCGCGGACTTTTAGTTTTAGAAACTTAGTTTTTCTCATTAACCGAAATGATTATTGCGATTTAAATGGACCTTCTACTTTGTCGCGAAGGATATGCGACGAAGTACGAGAACGCAAGACGAGCGTCAGGGACGACAACGCACTCGCGTGTGACTTCAGTTGCGGCTCTGCCGCTTCCCTTGCGGAAAGGCTGTGACTTTCCGATCTGAGCCTAACCACAATCCTCAGCTATGCCGACGAGGCGAAGCCTCAGACTCTTAGGCAAATCCGGAAAGTCTGCGGCTTTCCGCAAGGAAAGCGGCAAAGCCGAGGAAGCCAGTTTCACACAGCCCGAGGTAGTGTGGCTCCTAAACAAAAACACGGGGACGCCGCTGGTAAAGCAACGATACAGAACTAGCGCTCCCGCGTTGTGGTACTGACCTCAATCCACTCCGGATTCCTTAAATGACAAAGGGCTCTGTTTTGGACAGAGCCCTTCGAGGCTTTTACTTGTAAAGACAATGATTAGCTCTTGACTATCTTCACGTTTGAATCAAGCTTAATGTTGATGTCATCCTTGCTAATCTTTGCATTCTTCTCGATTGAAACAAGACGCATAGTTGTCGAATCATCGTTCTTCTCAACAACCTTGCTCTGCACCGGCATTCCATCTTTATCGATCCACACCTCGGCGTACTTGTACGAAGCGTTTCCTTGAGGAACTAGTGTCAAATGGATGGTACTAACGTTACCCCAAAGGGTTTCTTCGCGAACGTCCTGGAGCGGTTGAAATTTGGATTCAAGCTGCTGGCGAGACATGTACATCATGTCCATAATTCCGTTTACGGAGCGCGGTGTTCCCTTATTTGAGCCGACAATCGCAGTTCCTAAACGGGGCCGGTAAATAGTGTATTTATTGTTTTCAACCGCAATGATCTCGTGCTGTGGACTCTTCCATTCAATTCGAACCGAGGCACTTCGTCCACCTCCAGGAATGTACAACACAACCCCGTTATAAGTGTCGGACGTGCCAATCTGCGCATTGTACTTCTGCATGTTGACCCCTGCACGCAGTGACTTCAGATTTGCACGGTTCTTCTCCAATCGATTCAGCACCGAGCTAACCAAGCCGGCGCTCTGACCATTGACTGGGGTCGGGGAAACGGCGATGAACATGGATACAAGCAAAACCGCTATTAGACCTAAGGGAATAAATCTCTTCATAACTGCTCCTTAAACTCATTGCTCCTTTCCCGAGGCTTCGCAAAAACCGTGCGATTATAGGGAAAGATCAACGTATGTCAACCTCGAGGCTCATGGTCTTGCCATCTGAGCCGACCACTTTTCGAACAGCAACCACCTCCACGTTCGTTCGACCGGTTAGTACCCGTACACGCTGCTCTATTTGACCTCTATCTTCTTCATTTATAACAACTTCGGGACCTAATACCAGGGTTTGCGCGATTGGGCTTTGATGCTCTTTCGCAGAGGGTCGTTCGCCACTCGCTAGCCAGCTTTTTGGTGTCAAAAAGATAAAGACCAAAATGACGACACAAAGCAGATCCCATTGCCAGGTGTTTCGTTCGTAATTCCAGAAGAAGATCTTTTTCAGCGTGGTAAGCAGGCCTCGCACATCCCTCAAGCTTGCAAGTGATCAGCCACGAAGACCGCGGCTGGCGGGTGAATAGATTCTAACGGTCAAAGATTGGTCTGTAAACGGGTTTGTTTACAATCGTACTGTCGGCTGATGTTCAACGATGTGGCCATCCCGCATTTGGATTATGCGACGACACATGGCTGCAGCCTCCGGATTGTGGGTGATCATTATGATCGTCTGGTGAAAGCGGTAGTTCAACTCCTGGAACATGTTAAGGACCAAAGCGGAGTTCTCGGAGTCGAGATTACCGGTCGGTTCATCAGCTAAAACAATCGCTGGACGCGTTACAACAGCGCGGGCCAGTGCTACACGTTGTTGCTCGCCGCCGGACAGCTCAAGAGGTTTGTGATGAAGCTTATCTTCGAGCCCGAGAAGCTTCAGCACCTCCCGACGCCGACTCGGTTCTTCACCTCCGTTGCCATGAATTCGCTCCGCTAGTCGGAGATTTCCTTCGGCGGTTAGCGTCGGAAAAAGGTTAAATCTTTGGAAAACAAATCCGATTTTCTTGCGCCGAACTGCGGTGCGTTTGGCATCTGAGGCCGCAGTAATATCCTCGCCATCAATGACAATGCGGCCACTGGTGGGCGTCAACAGGCCACCCAGCAGATGCAGCATGGTTGATTTTCCGCAACCCGAAGGTCCCATGATGGCGACAAACTCGCCCTCTTGGACTTCCAGGGATACGCCACGCAGCGCTGGTACATCGACCTTTCCTATTCGATAGACCTTTTCCAGGTTCTCAGCTTGTAGAATTGTTCGCATCGAAAATTTGCGTCCGTTTGAAATGCGTTCGGCACGCTTCAGATAGGTCCAACGGATAGCGGCAAACCTACACAAAAACTGGATGCCAGAATCAAGCAGCTGATGTTAATACATTGCAGTGCTGATATCTACCATCCACGGCTGACTAGTGATTCGCAGTTACTTTTTTGTCCTTCTCCGCATCAAGATCAACTTCGGGTAGCCCCCATTTGTTTTGCAAAACGAATGCCTTGGGGGGGAATTCGGTATTTAATTCCACTGAACTTGGATCCTGATAACTTAGTCTCAGTTTATATTGATCCTGTGGCCGCGTGAGTTCAATCCGACTTGGCATTGTCACTGCACTTGTGCTGCCTATTGGCTTCTCATCGAAATACGACACGTCAGTGATGATCTGTCCGTGATTATCGAAGGTTTGCAGTCGTGCGAGACGAATTTTGTCCACCCGATCGAACCAGAATCGCCTGAGGACTTGTGTGTCACCGCCCTTGGGTTCCGAAAGTTCTTCCAACAGGTAATAGCCACGCATTACCCGCGAGCCTCTTTTCCCTGGTCGAGTGTCCGGCTCCTCCTGATAGAATTCGCTCATGGAATAGATCAGGTTGTTGTCTGCAGTAATCGGATGAATCATGAAGGCGTCGGTCAAATGTTGCGGACGCAGATTTGAGAGCGCGCTAACAGTTTCTTTCTCTCCTTTAGTTTTATTCTTCCCGTCACGATTAGAGGTATCGTCGTGATTGAATTTGGGATAAACGGCGCTGTTTGTTCCTTTCACAAACCGCTTGTATTTCTCATCGCCCTGTAACACCGC